>OJJV01000027.1_pt1 | contig 176162 bp, 137 predicted proteins | sample 1596391 | NCBI WGS metagenome assembly OJJV01 (sample SAMEA4350164, study PRJEB24818) | metagenome | biome: human; feature: gut; material: faeces | place: Denmark | collected 2013-09
GGACTGAAAATCCTCGTGTCGTTGGTTCGATTCCGACCGAAGGCACCATTTGCGGATGTAGCTCATCTGGTAGAGCGCCACCTTGCCAAGGTGGAGGTAGCGGGTTCGAGCCCCGTCATCCGCTCCAAAATAAAAGGACACCGTTTTGGTGTCCTTTTTGTTTTACAATGGGGTGGGCTCGAAAAGATCGGTTCGCCGCAGGCGAATTCAAACAGTTCGGTGAACTGTTTGAAAGGCCGTGGGCGTGTCGGCAAGTGGGAGCGAAGCCGAGCGAGCCCCGTCATCCGCTCCGGAACGGTATGACACCTGAACGGGTGCCCTTTTTATTTTGCTCTTCTTAAATATTGTTGGGATAATTCAGATATCGGTTTCCGTGAAAAGAGTCTTTTCATAACGCATCGCTGCATGAAAGGCTAATTTAATCTCATTATTCGGTCGACGCCTATACTCTGTTTCACTTTGCGACAGATCCGCAAAAGCATTAGCCTACGCTTCGCAAACACACCTGCTTCAAGGATATACACTGACTCCAATAAAAAGCCCGGCGCTCTCTTACTTCTGCAAGAGAGCGCCAGTTCATATTTCGTAAATTTATTTTTACCAAACAATGTTTGTGTATGTTTCCGTGCTGACGATATCCTTGACGGAAACGCTGCCGAAAATTGTGATATTTGCCTGGATATCTGCGGCGGCGGAGAACTCGGCGGCAACGAGCTTGCCGGTCTTTGAATCAACCTTTGCATAAACATAACCGTCGTGATAGTTCATGTTGATGGACTTGATGCCCGGAACCATTTTGCCTGCTTCCGCAGCGTCAATAACAGACATTACTCTGCCGTAGCTACTCTTTTCACCCTTGGCAGGATTCTGCTCTTTGCCGAGCGTAAGTCTGATTTCATAATACTGACCGCTTGTTTTGATTGTTGCATTTACAACATCCTGCTCTCTGAGCTTGCTCGACCAGTCAAAGCCTGCTGCAGGGAAATCGTCCTTGATATTGTCGCTGCCTTTTTTCATTGTTGTATTTTTGTTTACGGCAACAAGCTTGATAAGACTCGGAGAAATACCGTCTGTACTTCCTTTAACCTCTCTTACCATCTTCTTGTTGTAGCCAACCTTTGCCGCCTTTGCCTTGTTGAGAGCGGTATTGCAATAGTTGATTATTTCAGCCTTACTCATTTTTTTGTTTCCGCTCGGCTTTGACGCTGTCTGATTGTTTGATGAGCTTGCACCTGTCTGTGACGAGACTGATCCTGCGTCGCCTGACTGAGTGCTGTCGGGCTGAGCGGCATCGGTCTGATTTGTACCTGCCGCATCGGTTACGGCGTCACCGTTTGCACCGCTGTCAATGATAGGCGAATCTGTCGGTGTACTGTCTGTGCCGTAAGAAGCACCGCCCTGCTGAACCTGTGATGAGGTCGCCGTGGCTTTAATTGTGTCTGCGACCTTATTGGTCGAAATAACTGCCGATATGCAAATGCCTGCAACGCAGAGAACCGCAGTTGCTGATTTGATAAGCTGTTTGCCGGTTTCGTTGTTCATGGTAGTACCCTCCTGTGTTTTTGGTATTTTAATAATATAATTATTTTGCGCTTTTGTCAATCCCCCCTGATATTAAAGAGAATTGATCATAGAGAGAAGCTCGACCCAAAACAGCCTGCCGTTAAAGTTTTCTCTTTGTGCACCTTGAAGTGTTGTATGATCGCCCTTGATAATTCCCATCACGTTCCAAACGCCGGTTTTAACGCTTGAGCTGTCATATTGAACAGACGGTGCTCCGATGGGAGCAAGAGCCGAATATGTATTTACAAGGCCGTCGTTTGCTTGCCATCTTTCGTCAATTACATATCCGCCCGGAGTTGTGCCCGTGAAGGAGCAAAGGATTTTTGCTGTCTGAGTATATTGAGAAGCTATAAGCTTGCTGTCGGGGAGGCAGTTGCCGTCCTCGTCACGGTATGTTCCGTCACAGGCGTACGAAAAATAGTAAATGCAGGAAACTGTTGATATTCGCTTGTTGAGAGCCATTGCATTGTCAATCATCATATCGTAAAGTGCGTTGTCCGAAAATTTTGGAATGATTGCTGCGGCGGAGTTGAAGCCGTTCACGATTGCCGCTGCCGCATTGTGACTGACGCAGTAAGCCGTTGTTCCGTTGTGAGGGGAGGAAAGAGTTACAATGCTGTATATCCAGCTCGATTTACCTCCCGTGAAGAGCGGTGAAACGTCGGAGCTTGTTTTTTCACCTTCGTCACCGTTTGCCATAAGCTCCGCCAACATTCTTACGGTTGCTCCTCCGAAGGAATGACCGAAAAGATTTACTTTTTTCTCTGCGCTCCAATCGTTGATGAGACGGCATTCGGAATAATCTTTGCCGAAGCGGGCGTGACCGCATTTTTTGCTGTGAGCTTCGCCGTAATCGGTGACGGTGCCCATGAGCTGGGCATAAAGCTCACATGCTCTGTCCCATGCACTGCCGGCAGGAGCAACCGTCGCGGCATGACAATCAAAGCCGCGGGCATTGAGGTATTCCATGAGGTCACCGTTTCTGACTCCCCAGTACGGGAAAAGCTTGTAAACATCGTCGTATTCTCCCCAGCCGGAAAAGCCGTGAACAAAAACATTTGTATATTCCGTGTTGAAGCTTTCCTTATTGACATCGGCATGGGGAATATTAAGCATCGGAAAAAGAAACATTATTATTGAAATAAAAAGAGAAATAATTTTTGTCATACAGGACTTCCTTTCAAAAAAACTTGCATTTTATTTAAGTATATATTATTATTTATTTAAGAAATTGTCAATTCTCAAATGACGAAATTTGTCCGGAAAGGGCGGTTATTATGCATTACAGAAAAAACGGTGATACTATAAGTGTAAGGCTGAGCATCGGCGAGGATATCATAAAGTCCCTGCTTGAGCTTTGCGAAAAAGAGAACATAGAATTTGCTCAGGTAAACGGCATCGGAGCGGTCAGCCGTGCGACTGTCGGTTTCTACGATGTCAAAAAGGGTGAATATATGCCGAAGACTTTTGACGAGCCGATGGAGATCATTTCGCTGCTCGGAAACATGACAAGGAAAGACGGCAAGCCGTATTTACATCTGCATGCCGCTTTCTCGGGAGAGGACTGCAACGTTGTAGGCGGACATCTCAACGAGGCAATTATCGGAGTTACGGCGGAGATTTTTGTCAATATTATCGACGGCAAAATGAACCGTCGGGTTCACCCTGTTACGGGTATAAATATTTTTGACATTTAAGAAAAACATATAAACGGTTTTAACGCGGTTTTTCTTGACAAAACGACAAAAATATCATATTATTAAATTAAAAATAAAAGAGGGCGTGGTGTGTCTATGTTTAAGTCTTTAGTTGCTGCTTGGGTTGCATTGGTCATGGCATTTGTAAGCTTTGTTCCGGGCTTTGTTGTGCCGGAGGATAAATCCGGCGAGACGGACAAAAGCTACCCTTATATTTTTGTTCACGGATTTCTCGGCTGGGGCGAGGACGAGGGCATAAATCAGGACTTTTCCTATTGGGGCGCGACCTCATGCTATCTTATGCAGAAGCTCAGAGAAAACGGCATTGAATGTCGAGACGCTTCTGTAGGTCCCTTCTCAAGTAACTGGGACAGGGCGTGCGAGCTTTTTGCACAGTTGACCGGCACACGTGTTGACTATGGCGAGGCTCATTCAAAGAGGCACAATCATCTTCGCTATGGCAGAATGTACACAGAGCCGATTGTTAAAAACTGGGGCGAGAAGGATGAAAATGACCTTATGAATAAGGTGAATCTTATCGGACATTCCTTCGGCGGAAATACAATCAGACTTTTGCAGGGTCTTCTTTCAAAAGGTGATCCGGACGAGATTGCAGCCACTGATTCCAATGATATTTCTCCGCTCTTTACAGGCGGTAAAGCAAATTGGGTGAATTCCGTTACCACAATCTGCACTCCGAACAACGGAACAACGCTTGCTTATATAGCCGATGACCTTAACCTTATCGAAATAGGCGAAATAGCTTTGTTCCTATATGCTGCCGTTCTGGGACGTTCGCCGCTCAACGGATATGTTGATTTTCATCTGGAGCAGTTCGGACTGACGTTTGTTCCCGGAGAGAAGACAACGGTCAACCATGTTTATAAAGCGCTGCATACAATACTGCAGCAGAAGTATGATAACGTTGCGTTTGACCTTTCATGTGAAGGCGCAAAAGCACTTAACGACAGGATTTCTCTTGATGATAATGTCTATTATTATTCCTATGCGTTCAGAACTACCGTGGACAGCCCTATAACCGGTAAGGCGCAAATCGCTTTGCCGAGCACACTGTTTATTCTCCGTGCATATTCAGAGATGATGGGCGTATATTCCTCAAATCCCGATGCGCCGTTCCCGATTGACGAATCGTGGAAGCCCAATGACGGACTCGTTAACGTTGTTGCGGCTCAATATCCGTTCGGTGATGCTCATACGGATTACGACCCGAATAATATCAAGACAGGAATATGGAACGTTATGCCGGTCAGCACGGGTGACCACGGCAATGCGATAGGAATAGGCGTTGACGAAGAATCACTGCTCAAATATTATATGGACATGATAGCTATGATTGAAAATCAACCGATTACGGATTGATAATGATTTTAATCATTTTGTACATATTGATTTTAAAAACTGAATAAAAAAGCACCTTCGGGATAAATTAAAACCGGAGGTGCTTTTTAATTGAAACAGTGTGTTCGGATAATCAGTATGATCTGTTTTTTCGTTACGGGCGTTATTATGATGCTCGTTATTGTGGGGTATGTCCGTATCCCGGACGAAATGACGATTGGCGAATATGATGAAATGAATGTCGGAAAAACATACGTCTGTCAAGCTCTTGTGAACCATGCGGCAGAGGATGCTTCTCCCGTCGAAACCGAATACATGACCTCCGTTAAGCTCTTTAATGTTTTTCCCATTAAATCCGCAAAGGTTAAGGTCTCACGCCGAAAATACGTTGTCCCCGGAGGAAACGCTTTCGGAATTCGCCTGTATACAAAAGGCGTAATGGTTATCCGTATTGACGCAGTAACAACTGCGTCGGGTAACGTCAGCCCGGGCAAGTCGGCAGGGCTTAAAGAGGGAGACATGATAATCTCCGTTGACGGTGTTGAAGTCTATCGAAACCGTGAGCTTTCGGCAATATTTGCATCAAGTAACGGCAAAACTCTAAAGCTGAAAATCGAGCGGGAAGCCAAGACGAGAGAGATTGAATTCACTCCCGTTCTTTGTTCGGAGGACTCAACCTACAAGGGCGGTCTTTGGATAAGAGACAGCACCGCGGGGATCGGTACGGTTACCTGGTATGACAGAACAAACGGAATTTTTGCGGGTCTCGGTCACGCCGTGTGTGATACGGATACGGGAGAAATAATGCCCCTTTCGGGCGGAGATGCGGTCGAAGCTCAGATAAAGGGGTGCTATAAGGGCACAAGCGGCAGCGCCGGCGAGCTGTGCGGAGTTTTCTCCGCCGGCACCATAGGAAGCCTTTATATTAACGGCGAAACAGGTGTTTACGGAATAATGGATTCCTTTGACGAAAGCAGTCGGGTTGTTCCGGTCGCTCTTCGTCAAGAGGTGAAAACCGGTGCTGCCCAAATCATATGTACTGTGGACGACAGCGGCTCGGATTATTACGATATTGAGATTGAAAAGATTTTTGACAGCAAGGATAACCGGCGAAATCTTGTTCTGCGTGTTACCGATCCAGCGCTGCTTGAAAAAACCGGCGGCATAGTCCAGGGAATGAGCGGCAGTCCGATCATTCAAAACGGGATGCTGGTCGGAGCGGTCACACATGTCTTTGTTGATGACCCTGCCGAGGGCTACGGAATTTTTGCGCAGGATATGACCGATACCGCTGAGGGAGTGGAGGAGTATCTCAAGGTCTCGTAAAATAATATACGGGCATATATAAATAACGGATAAAATGCTTCAAATAACATCAAACTCCGATTTTCTCGGACGCAAAATGCAAATATGGTGCAAAAATCGGTTAAACAAAAAGCGCTCTCTTTCTTGCAAAAGCACTTGAGAGAGCGTTTATTTTTCATTCTTCAACAACATTTTTATAGTTTTTTCACAAGGCATAATTGTATCAAAAAAATTTTTGGTAAAAAATGGCAAATAACTATTGACATAAATGCCATAAAATGGTAGTATATCGGTGAAACGAAATCACGGAGGTGCGTTTTATGGAAAATAAGGTCAAAATACTAATTGCGGAAAACAACGAGTTCGGTCAGAACTGCGTCAGGGAGTTCTCGTCCTACGGCTACAATGCATTGCTTTCGGACAAGGACGGTGCGCAGGTTCTGACCAAAATGAAGTATGAAAAGCCGGATGTAATAATCATGGATGCATTCATGCTTCATGTCGACGCTCTGGGCGTTATCAAGCAGATACGGGAGATGAAGGACGGGAAAAAGCCGATGCTGATTGTTCTTTCAAGCGTGGATAATATGCGTTTTGAAAGTGAAATTCTCAACAGCGGCGCAGATTATTATTTTCTCAAGCCTGTTGATGCAAACATAATTGCCCAGCGAATTACACAGCTTGCGGGCTGGAAAAATACGTGCACACATGAGAGAACAGAGAATGATCTTGAGGTTGTCGTTTCCGAGATCATGCATCAGATAGGTGTGCCTGCACACATCAAGGGCTATCAGTATTTGAGAGAAGCAATCATTCTTTCAATAAACAATACCGAGATGATGGGCTCTGTAACGAAGCTTCTTTATCCTACGGTTGCCAAGACATTCAAAACAACCTCATCGAGAGTTGAAAGAGCAATTCGCCACGCCATTGAGGTTGCGTGGGACAGAGGCGACGTTGATGTGTTAAGCTCATACTTTGGCTATACGATTCAATCATCAAGAGGTAAGCCGACAAATTCTGAATTTATTGCAATGATTGCCGATAAGCTCAGATTGAGACTGAAGGCGTCGTAAACCAACGTTTATGCTTTGTTGACATTTTAAAAGCTCTGTGTTAAAATTTCATTGTTAAACATGGCAGGTGAATAGAATGAAAAACAAAGCTCAAATCTTAGATTCAAGGAATTATAATATAGATTTATTAAAGATTTTCGCGATGTTTCTTGTTGTGGTTTTGCACACAACGGGAATGGGCGGAGTGATAGAAGGCAGTTTAAGATTGTCGACAGAAATATCTCAGAAGATCTTGAACGCTGTTGCAGGGTGTTGCATCAATTTATTTTCGCTTTGTACCGGATACCTTCTTTGTACAAAAACCGTGAAAATAAAAAGGCTGTTTTCTTTATGGTTTGATGTTTTTTTCTACTCAGTAGTATGCTTTGCAGCGGCTCTTGTTATAAGCAAGGATACAAGCATGCTCAGCTTTCCGTCGCTCGGATTCTTGTTTCCGATCTGCTTTTCAAAGTACTGGTACATGAGCGTATATTTTGCTGTTTACATTTTTTCCCCGTTTTTTAACAGGTTGATTGAATCGCTTGATAAGAAACAGTTCTCGTGGATGCTGATTTGCGCTCTTACGGCATTTTCGGTAATTACGACTGTTGCAGGAGAGGATACATTTCTTATCGGAGGAGTATCTGTAGGTCAGTCCTTTGTTTGGATAACAACAATGTATTTTATCGGAGCATATATCAAAAAATACGGATTGAATATAAAACGCGGAATTCTTTTCGCGGCTGCTGCTTTGTCAATTATGTGTAACGTTATTTTTACATATATTCCGGAACAGTTCAGATCCTATGGGGACAAGATTTTTACGCTTGGAGACTACAGCTCAATTACTGTTGTTGTTGCTTCAACGGCAATTTTTGTTCTGATTCTCGGAGTCAAAATAAATGTGAAGCCAAAAATCGGAAAGCTAATTGCAGCTTTTGCCTCGGCATCTCTTGCTGTTTATCTTATCCATACTCATGAGGTCATTTTTTATAAATGGATAGTCGGCAATTTTACTTGGATCGGCAGGTATTCAGCTCCGGTATCGGTACTTGTTGTCATCGGTATCTCACTTGCGGTAACGCTCGGATGCTCATTGATAGGAATAGCGCAGAGAAAACTTTTCTGCCTGATTGGTGTAAACAGGTTTTGTGAAAAACTTGAATATAAGATGGGAAAAATAAAAATGTATATCGAAAAACGTTTTATTTGACAAGAGATTTCATCCAATCAAGTTCTTCCTTGTCTATGGAACGAAAAAGAACTATCATTCCGGTGTACAGGATAACTGCCGCAATAATTTCAAGGGAAGCAGCAAGCTTGAAATTAGTTATGTTGAAAAAGAAGAAAATATAGTTTTTTGAAAGATTTGCACCGATAACGCAAAAAATCGGGATGAAAATATCTTTGAAAAAAGAGATGTTAACGTCGCTGACCTTTGTCAGCCGTCTGAAGCTGAGAATAAAATTGATTATCTCACTGACGAATACAACGATGACGTAACCCTTTACGGAGAAAATCGGAACCAGCAGGTAAACGAGAACGACGCATATGGAAGCGTCGATAATATTATATCTCATATAGCTGACCTGCTGGTCAAGCCCTTTCAACATTCCGTCAACGGACATATCGCAATACATAACAGGAATCAAGGGCGAAAGAATTTGAATATATAAGAAAGCGCTGTCATTGCCATAAACCGCAAGTGACAGCCTTTTTGCGTTAAAATACATTATTCCTGCAGTGCCGATTGAAAAAATCAGCGTCAGATGAAGGACTCGGGCTATCATGTAGTTTATTCTCGGCTTGTTCCCCGAAATGTGCAGAGCGGATATCTCGGGCACAAGCAGTCCGGAGAGCGACGAGAGCAGGGCGGAGGGATAGAGAACGAGCGGAAGCGACATTCCGTGAATAACACCATAGTTCGCAAGCGCCGTCTGCGGATCGCTGCCGGATTTGCGGAAGCCGACAGGGATGAGCAGGTGCTCGACGGTCATAAGAATTGAACGCATCTCCGAGCCTACAGTATCGGGAATTGAGATCTTTAGAATTCTTTTCCAAATGTCACGCCCGTTTTCCGTCTCTTTTGGCTTGCATACGGAAAAGCGATAAAGCGTATATGAGCAGACAAGTGAAAAAAACTCCGCCGAGGAAATGCCGAAAACTATTGCTGTACATGAGGCTTCAAGTCCGTGAGTTATAACCGATTTCAGTAAAAAAACAGTTACAACAATCTTGAAAACCTGTTCGGAAAGCTGAACGGCAGTATAGCGGACGATCTTCTTTAACGATGTAAAATATCCGTTAAGCGCTGCCGACATCGCAACGAACGGCAAACTCAGGCTGAGCACTTTAAGCGACGGAACGCTTCGCACGTCGCCGATCCATTTTGAACCGATAAATTCCGAGAAGCCAGCCAAAAGGGCGGCAATAACGGTGCCGCAGATAAATGAATAAACAAGACAGCGGCGCATTATCTGTCTGTCGTTATATTTTCCGAGAGCTATATTATCGGCGACGATTCTCATAGCGGCAAGGCGTATTCCGGCAACGGAAAATGTTATTGACATGCCGTAAACGGCGGTGATTAACTGAAAAAGACCGATTCCGTCTGCGCCTATTTTATTTGTCAGATAAACGTTAAAGCTGACAGCGACCGTTTTCATCAAGAATGCCGCAGCCGTCAGCAGAAGTGTATTTGTAAGCAGCTTTTTTGCGTTTGTCATCAGCATCACTCCGTATAAATGATTATGACAATTTCAATAAAATAAGAATTGATATTGATAAAAACTTATGATATAATACAAAAGAAATCAGAAATGGAACAATGCGGACAGTTTTTCGGTATTCCCGAAAACATTTACGGTACGGTGCAAACATAGCCGACCGTGGGTGTATGGAATCTGCTAAGATTTTTATTATGATAACAAACCGGGGAGGACTTCTATGAAAAAAGCGGTTTCTGTTTTTCTTGCGGTTTTGCTGACTTTTTCGGTCAGTGCCGCATCATTTTCTTCATACGCAACAGACAAATGCGGCTGTTCGTATACTCCGATCGTTTATGTTACCGGATTTGCGATGACCGACCTGGTTGCAAATCCCGGAACCGAGGAGGAATATAACGTTTTCATGCCAGAAACCTCGGCAATAGTATCTGCCGTTGCGAGGCTTATCGTTCCGACGGTTATGCTCAGAATAACCGGTGATTATGAGGGGTTTGCAGGCTCTTTGAGCAAAATTCTCAATGATACGATGAAGGACGTTGCCTGCGACGATAACGGCGATCCTCTCAACGAAACGGTTGACGTCAAATTCAGGGTTGACCCGACCTCGGAGCACGGATATCGCTGTGACAATCGCTTTAATTACGATTGGCGTGAGGATGTTTTTGAAATTGCCGCGGAGCTTAACGAATATATCGAAAAGACTAAGGAACTCACTCGCCATGACAAGGTGGTTCTCAAGGGCGAGAGCATGGGCGGCGCAGTCATTATGACCTATCTTAAGCAGTACGGCTACGGAAGCGTCGATACGGTAATAATGCAGTCATCGGCTTTTAACGGAATAAATCTTGTCGGCGGACTTTTCACGGGTGACCTCAATATAAAAACAAAGTCAGTAATGAATTATATCGGAAATTTCATTGAGGGCAGCGATCCTGTGACTGCTTTTTATCGTTGCATTTTCTATGCGCTTTCCGGATTTCTTCTTTCGCCCGTGTGCGGCGAGCTTGATACGGTGTTTGCAAGAGGCAAGGATGTGCTTTATGAGGACTGTCTGAGAGATCTTTTCGGAAATCTGACGGGCATATGGACGTTCGTTCCCAATGAGTACTATGAACAGGCAAAGGAATATATGCTTGATGAGGTCGAAAATGCGACTCTTATCAAAAAGCTTGACGCCTATCACTACGGAGTTATGGACAGCACAAAGGAAATTCTCAATGAAGCCATGAATCACGGAATGAAGCTTGCAATTATCTCAAATTACGGTAAGGCAGCGGTTCCGGTGCTGAAAAACGACGCCTATCAAAGTGACTTTTTGATAGATACGGCGAGGACCTCGCTCGGCGCAACCTGTGCCGATTTCGGAGCGACGCTCCCCGAGGGCTATACCCAGGGCGTTGCCGACGGTCACAACCATATTTCCTGTGACAATGCCATTGACGCATCGACCTGTATTTATCCCGAATACACATGGTTTATCAAAGATATGATGCACACATGGTACACGCCGGGCTATTATGATTTTACATGGTGGCTTGCTCAGCATGGCAGTCAGCCGACGGTAAATGAAAGCGATGTTTTTCCGCAGTTCCTTTATAACGATCAGGTCAACAAAATCATTGTTCCGCTGACGGAGAAAAATTCCGACACGCAGAATAAAGATATTGATATAAAAGCACTACTCGATAAAATCATCAAATAATACGGAGGATAATCATGAACAGAAAACTTATAAAAGCCATTTCAATTTTCATGTCTGCCGCAATTGCAACATCGTGTACGGCTCTTTGTTCGTTTGCGATCGACAAGGACGTTGATTACAAAATCAACAGCACCTATGCCAACGTTGACTGGAGCACCTATAAGCAGTACAAAACAGACCTGCACAGTCACACGACGGGTACGGACGGCACATCAACAAAGAAAGAGACTGTCGAAAAGCACTATGACCACAATTTTGATATTCTTGCAATCACCGACCATGGCACAACGGATTACGGCTGGGACGATCCCTCGACAAACAAGGCCGTTAAAATCGCAATGAGCGTCAGAAAAGGCAAGCTTCCCATTGAGGTTCTTTCGTCAAAGGGCGAGACCTCGGACGGTAAGGAATATACATACGACGGCAACTATTATACAGAGTATGACGAGAACGGAAATGCCGAAAATTCGATGCTCAGAGTGCCTTTCGGCAATGAACAGAACCCGACCTCGTTTAACAATGCTCACGTTTGCTCATGGTTTGTTAATTACGGCAACGACACAATCGGCGGTACAAGTGACTACGAAACCCCGATTAAGAATGTTGATAAACTCGGCGGACTTTGCGTAATCAATCACCCGGGCGAGTACAGCGGTGCAAGAAACGTTGCAAACTACGACGAGGCATATAACACCGATAATGTTAAGTTCAAATATGTAGTTGATAAATTTGCAAACATTCTTGAAAAATACCCGGCGTGTCTCGGTATCGACGTGAACAGCAAGGGCGACTACAGAACCCGTTACGACAGAAAGCTTTGGGATCTCCTGCTTCAAAAGGTTGTTCCGACCGGCAGAAACGTTTTCGGTCTTGCAACATCGGATTCTCATAACGAGGGCATCATCAATTCCGGCTATACCCTCATGTGTATGCCTGAAAAGACAATCCCCGAGCTTAAAACTGCTATGAAGGACGGAGCTTTCTTTGCCGCAAGCTACTATATGGGCAGCAAGGCGGAAATCCGATCATGGGCCGAGGAGCTAAAAACGGCAGGTGTGGGCCTTGAGCTGGCGGACAGCTTTGCCGAGACCTACAGCAAGATCGTTGAGGAAGAAAATGCAGGCAAGCAGCGCACGATTTTTGCTTTTGATCAGGAAGCGGTTACTCCTAAGGTAAAGGCTGTTTCCGTTGATGATGTTGAGGACACTATCACGATCAGCACTCAGGACGCATATATGGTTCACTGGATTGCCGACGGCAAGGTAATTGCAACGGGCAACACGATTGACCTTGATGATTATTCAGAGGAGATCGGCTCATATGTCAGAGCCGAAATCGTAGGCGAGGGCGGAGTTATCTATACTCAGCCGTTCACCCTTGAATATGACGGCGCACCCGAGGCGGAGACAAACCGTTTTGTCGATCTCGGCGGAGCAACGACTCTCCTTGCCGATACAATCGTTAAGTTCCTCGTAAAGGTTCTTAAGGATTTCAGAGTTATTGATATCGTTTGGTATTTCCTTACAAAATAATTAAAGACATTAGAGGACAGAAGCAAGAGCATAATAAAGGCTTTCGTTTCTGTCCTTTTTACAGGAGGGCAACATGGAAAAAATATGGAATAACGCAAAGTTTATTTACACAGAATACCGAAACTATTTTGATGCTTCAAAAAATCCGTGGGGCAGCAGAGTGCCTTATGTAAATCAGCATTGCGAAATTGTCGATAATAACGGACTGCCGATGTTTTGGAGTGATTTTGATATCGTAAGCGACGAGAAAACCGAGTTGATTTTTTCGGCTCTCGGTATTGTTGATATCTACATTAACGGCAAGCGCGTCGGCAATGACGAGATGAAACCGGGCTGGACAAATTATCACAAGCGTGCCCTTTACTACGTCTATGATGTTTCAAAGTATATTCATGAGGGAAAGAATCGAATCCTTGCAGTGGTATCGACAGGCTGGTATTCAGGCAGAATTGTTCAGAGTACATACGGTGCAAATCCGCCCGCTTTCATTGCAAATATTGTGCATGGCGGCAAATCAATTCTTGTAACAGACGAAAACTGGGACGCAACGGTCGGCGGACCGGTTCGCTTGGCTGACATCTGGGACGGAGAATACTGTGATGCAACGGAGAACGGTTATGATGAGATTTCAACAGTAGGATTTGTGCCGAAAAAGGTTCGCAAGGCGACGGTTTGTGATTATTTCGACGGTGTGTTGACTCCTTTTATCGGTCCTAAGGTTCAAGTTCGTGATGAATTAAGTCTGAGAGCAAAAACTCTCACGGTTTATGACGGTGTTAATTATAACGGCTCCTATTACGGTGAGATAAATATCTGCGACAATCCCAAATCTTTTCCTCTAACGCTCAAAAAGGGTCAAAAGCTTATCATTGATCTCGGTCAGGAAATGGTCGGCTGGGCTAAGCTGACCCTTAAAGGCGAAAGAGGAACATTTGTTAATGTTCACTATGCCGAGTTTTTGAACGACAGCGGTGAAATTTCAAGAGGAAATGACGGTGCAAAAGGATCACTTTATACCATCAATTTCAGAACCGCGCTTGCGAAGGAAACATATGTACTCAGCGGTAAGAATGAGGAGGTTTACAGACCTTCATTTACTTTTTACGGCTATCGTTATGTTCAGATAAGCTCGACGAAGGATATTGAAATACTTGATTTTATTTCCGAAGTTGTTGGCTCTGTTACGAAAGAAATAGGAACGCTTGAAACCTCCAATGAGCTTGTCAACAAGCTTATTTCAAATACTCTTTGGGGTCAACGCAGTAACTATCTGAGCGTGCCGACCGATTGCCCTCAGCGTGATGAGCGTTACGGCTGGACAGGAGACGCGCAGGCGTTCAGTATAACGGCTGCTTACAATGCAGATGTCAAGGAATTTTTCCGCAAGTGGATCCAGGATGCCCGTGATTCTCAGGGTGACGATGGCGGATATACTGAGGTTATTCCCAAAACGTTTTGCTGCCATGCGGAGAATGAAGCGGCGTGGACAGATGCAGGCATAATCGTGCCTTATAACATGTATGTTATGTATAATGATATTGAGCTTCTTGAAACGCATTATGAATCAATGGAGAAATACATTGCTCAGCTCGTTGATAAGTTCGGCATGGCAGGCGCAAACGCTCGCTTCGGTGACTGGCTTGCATATGATCAGTGCGACAAAACGTATGTTTCGTCCGTTTATTTTGTACACGATATTGATCTTATGATAAAGATGAGCGACGTTCTCGGTAAATCCGACAGAGCCGAGCATTATAAGAAGCTGAGAAAACAGGCTTATGCTTACTTTGTTGAGAATTACATGAAGGACGGAAAGCTCATCGGACAGACCCAAACCGATAAAATCCTTGCGCTTGCCTTTGACCTTGTTGATGCCGACTATGCAAAAGTTCTCGCCGACGAGCTTGTTGAGCAGATAAAGGCGAACGGCAACAGACTTTCGACGGGCTTCCTCGGAACATATAATCTTTGCACGACGCTTTCAAAATACGGTAAGGATAAAATGGCATATACGCTCCTTATGCAGCGCAATGAGCCGTCTTGGATTTACAGTATCGACCAGGGCGCAACGACCGTTTGGGAACGCTGGAATTCTTATACAAAGGAAAACGGCTTTGGAGATGTCGGCATGAACTCATTCAATCACTATGCTTACGGCTCGGTGGTTGAATGGATGTATCGCTATATGGCAGGCATCGAGCCGGGAATGCCGGGCTTTGAAACTGTTATTCTTCGGCCGAGAATTGATACAAGAACCGCCGAGGAGCTCCCCGACGGACAGCAGCGCATGACATATGTTAAGGCAAGCTATGATTCCGCCTCGGGACTTATCGTGAGCGAATGGATCAACGAGAAAAACCTTATATATAAATGTACCGTTCCGGTGGCGACCGAGCTGAGATTGCCGATTATGGGCGAAAAGCTCACAATAAACGGCGTTGAACACAGCTTCGATGAGTATGAGTGCAAGGACGGCTGTGCGATTATTCGCCTCGGTTCGGGTGAATATGTATTTGAGGAGAAATAAAAGGCGGCATACAATTACGCCGTGAGTATAAAAAATTGTTTTTTGACAGCAAAATAAAATCACTTCCGGCGGCTTGATCGCTGTCGGAAGGTTTTTAAAAAATAATTATGAAAAAGGCCTAAATTTATTTCAAAAACAGTTGACAAACAAAAATGAATCTGATATAATATCAAGCGTTCCTTGAGGGAACGACAATTGAATGCGAGAGTGGCGGAATCGGCAGACGCGCACGTTTGAGGGGCGTGTGGTAATCCCGTACGGGTTCAAGTCCCGTCTCTCGCACCATAACTGGACACCAATTTTGATACAATGCGTATCTTGATTGGTGTCCAGTTTCTTTTTATAAAGTCCTTGATTTGCAAGGCTTTTTCGATACATAAACAAAATAGAAAAATTCACAAGTAAATGATATAATTTAAAAAATGAGGAAGATTTTTTTGAATTTAGTGACGTATGACACATTTTCCCCGTCTATTAGGGTGAAAGGCTTTAATACTAAGGGAAGGAGGAGAAACCTATGGATGATAAGCAGATAGTAGATTTATATTGGGAGCGCTCCGAAACTGCTATATCTGAAACTTCAAAAAAATATGGAAAGTATTGCAGATACATAGCCTTTAATATTCTTCGTAATGACGAGGACAGCGAGGAATGTGTAAATGATACTTATTTAAGAGCTTGGAACAGCATACCGCCTAACCGTCCATCTGTCCTAAAAACTTTTTTAGGGAAGATTACTCGCAACTTATCTTTGGACAGGTACGAACTGCTCAATGCAAAGAAACGTAATGGCGGGCAAATGCCATTGATTTTTGATGAAATACAAGAGTGCATACCATCGTTGGATAGTACAGAAAACATTGTTGAAGAAATTGCTCTAACAGATATTCTCAACCGCTTTCTTTCTTCCCTGTCATTGGAACAGCGAAAAATCTTTATGAGAAGATATTGGTATTTATCGCCCATTAAAGAAATTGCAACGGAATATGGTATGAGCGAGAGCAAAATCAAGATGTCATTATTTCGTTCAAGGAACGAACTTAAAAAATTGTTAGAGAAAGAAGGTATCTCTGTATGAAAGAAAAGAAACTTTTAAGGGCATTGGGAAATGTCGATAATCAGTATATTAAGGAGGCTGAACCTATGAAAAAAACAAGTAGAATAACTAATCGGCAAAAATGGGTGTCTGTTGCTGCTTGCTTCGTACTCGTTGCTGTGATTGGAGTGGGAGTTTTTCAAAGCAATCTGTTTGGTACAAAAAACGATATTGCCACGCTGAATGGTGGAGAAACAATTACTTTTGTTAAAAATGACTTATCACCATCTTCAATTAACTTAAATGTAACAACAAGACCTTTGAGCGATGCTGAGATTGAAATGCTTTTTTCAGACTTGCCTGTTACCGCAGATGCTTACTTTGATGCTGACAATCATAATATTCTGGGTTTTGAGGGAAAAATTGGTGATACAAGAATTGTAGTATCTAAACAGGGTGTAAATCTATTAGATACTACCATTGATGGAAATACAATCACTTCAAGTGTAGACGGCGTTGATATCAATGCAGGATATTTCGTAACAAAGTCAAATAGTCAAGGCATCAAAACCGTAATATATTATGCAACCTTTGATATGGGAGAGAACACTATTTATGTAGAGTATTCTGGCGTTGAAAATGAAAGTGAAACTGTAAAAAACAACTTGGTAGACACAATTTTGAAGTTGATTGAGAACGGTGCATTTGATTTGAGCCAAATCCAAGAATAATCTGCAAATTTCATATACTAAGAACTTGGTGGACACCTATTCCTATGCGCATGAAAGACGGTAGTACAGTTGCACTTTTTAACGAAAGGCACACCTTTTAACGATTTATACGAGGGGTGTGCATTTGGTATCAGAATTGGTCACTACTTTCAAATAAAGAAGAGTCGCAACAGCGGCTCTTTTTTATTTTACGCGGGACTTGAACCCGAGAGGGTCTGAGCGTAAAAAAACAGTCCTGTGGACTGTTTTTAGCGAGGAGCGGTGAGCCGGGTACTGTCGCTAAGCGACGGTCGGCGAGCCATCAGCATGCAAGGCGCAGCCGCAGCAGACGCTAAGTCCCGTCTCTCGCACCAAAGATATAACCTTGAAATGACGTAGCTACGTGGTTTCAGGGTTTTTCTTTTGCCCTTTTGGGGTTTATTTTTGTGCGAGACATGAACCCGAGAGGGTACGAGGGTTAAGCTATGGTGTGTTATTCGTATCATCACAGGGTATTTTACTGCCATTTTAAACTACAAAATAATCTAAATGTATAAATCGGTAAAAAAGTTCATAATTGGTTATTTTTTACGTTATATATTCATAATATCATGGCTTTAACATCATAATAATCTTATTATACAGGATTATTATTGCGGAGGAGTTAAGGTTATGAAAGAAGTTAAACAACCCAAAAAACCGATTATTTATTACTACGGAATAGTTTTACTGATTATTCTCATTTTCAACATGGTTGTTGCGCCGCTTATTACAAATACAAGAGTGAAAGAAGTGGACTACGGTACGTTCATGAAGATGATTGAGGAGAAAAGTATCGGAAGCGTTGAAGTCAATGATTCCGAAATCATTTTCACGGATAAGGATGAAAAGCAGATTTACAAAACCGGAGAAATGAATGACCCGAACCTGACCGACCGTCTTTATGAGTCGGGAGCTAAATTCACCCGAAACATTGAAAAAGGAATGTCGCCGCTTTTGAGTTTCTTCCTTTCGTTTATTTTGCCGATTCTGATTTTTGCCGCACTTGGTCAGTATGTAGGTAAAAAAATGATGTCACAGGCAGGCGGACCGAATGCAATGTCCTTCGGACTGGGCAAGAGCAACGCAAAGGTCTATGTTCCGTCGAGCGACGGAATACGGTTTGCCGATGTTGCAGGTGAGGACGAGGCGAAAGAGAACCTGTCAGAAATTGTCGATTATTTGCACAATCCCAAGAAATATTCCGATGTAGGCGCATCAATGCCGAAGGGCGTTTTGCTTGTAGGCCCTCCGGGCACAGGTAAAACCATGCTCGCAAAAGCCGTAGCCGGTGAGGCAGGCGTGCCTTTCTTCTCAATGTCGGGTTCGGAATTTGTTGAGATGTTTGTCGGCATGGGAGCTTCAAAGGTTCGTGATCTTTTCAAACAGGCAAAAGAAAAGGCTCCGTGTATCGTTTTTATTGATGAAATAGATGCTATAGGCAAAAAGCGTGACGGACAAATCGGCGGCAATGACGAGCGTGAGCAGACGCTCAACCAGCTTTTGACAGAGATGGACGGATTTGACGGAAATAACGGAGTTATTATCCTTGCCGCAACCAACCGTCCCGAATCGCTTGACCCGGCACTGACACGTCCGGGAAGATTTGACAGACGGGTTCCCGTTGAACTTCCCGACCTTGCAGGACGTGAGGCAATTCTTAAGGTTCATGCAAAAAAAATCAAGACAGCCGATAACGTTGACTTTCATACCATTGCCCGTATGGCTTCCGGTACATCGGGTGCCGAGCTTGCAAATATAATCAATGAAGCGGCTTTGCGCGCGGTTCGCAACGGACGAACAGTTGTTGAACAGGCCGACCTTGAGGAAAGCATCGAGGTTGTTATCGCAGGATATCAGAAGAAAAATGCGATTATGACAGATGAAGAAAAGAAGATAGTTGCTTATCACGAAATAGGACATGCACTTGTTGCGGCGTTGCAGACGGCATCTGCTCCTGTGCAGAAAATTACAATAATTCCCCGTACATCCGGCGCTCTCGGCTACACCATGCAGGTTGAGCAGAATGATAAGGTACTGATGACGAAGGAAGAACTTGAAAATAAAATTGCAACGCTTACGGGAGGACGTGCGGCTGAAGAAATCGTGTTCGGACAAATCACAACCGGAGCTTCAAACGATATTGAGCAGGCGACAAAGCTGGCTCGTGCTATGATTACACGCTACGGAATGACGGATGATTTTGATATGGTTGCCATGGAAACGGTCAGCAATCAGTATCTCGGCGGCGATATGTCGCTTGCATGTTCGGCCGAGACGCAGAAAGAGATCGATAAAAAGATTGTCGATATGGTCAAAAAGCAGCATGAAAAGGCACGCAGGCTGCTTGCGGATAATCGAGAGAAGCTTGATGAGCTCGCAAAGTATCTTTATGAGAAGGAGACAATCACAGGCAGTGAATTTATGACAATATTGAGCGGAAAGGACGGTGCCGCGGTATGAACAAAAAATCAAACTTCGGTTGGGGCGAACTGATTATAGGACTGCTTATGACCGTGCTCGGAATTTTCACATTCATTAAACCCGAAAACATTTTATCGGGCGCAATTATTGCTTACGGAATTATTATAGCCGTTATGGGAATTGATGATATTATTGTTTATGCGAGGGTGTCACGTTTCACGGGATTCGGACCGACGCTTGCGTTGATTTCCGGTATTCTCAGTGTTATGTGCGGCATTATGCTCATCGCTAATCCGAACATAGGCAAATGGGCGCTGACGATTCTTATGCCGATTTGGTTTATTGCACACAGTATCGCAGGACTTACGAGGTCAAACTTCATTCGTTTGGTCGGCAATGCAGTTTATTATTATCTCTCATTGATATTGAATGTTCTGGGTCTGATCATCGGCATTATTATGATTTTCAGTCCTGCAATGTCATTTTTAACTCTCAGAGTAGGCACATATATCGTTGCCGCGTACTTCGTGCTTTTCGGAATTGAGAACATCATTTCCGCTTTTGCAAGACGGAACTACGATTGGTGAAAGCGAGAAAAAGAGTACTGTTAAAATTATATAAGGCTGTGACGGAACATACGTTTTGTCACAGCCTTTATTGATATTATTTATATAAGTCTAAAGGTTTTAACCTCATGCGGTTTCATGGTGAATTCGAATTCGCCGTTGATACACGGTATTTCGTGCTCATCACATTCCATAAGGTTACATTCGATAACCGTTGAATATCCGAGGTCAAACCACACCTTCGCCTTGCAGTGGCGTGTCTCGGATTCATACATTCTTATGATTATGCCGTTGCCGTCCTGAGCGGGCTTAACTGCGTCAAGAATAACGCTGTCACCTTCAATTCTGGCAAATGTGTGGCCGATATCGCTGCCGCCGTTTGCCTTTATAAACTCGCCGTCAAGTCTGATATTTTCCTCAAAGCCGAGTCGTACCGTGTCGGCATCACGCCATGTTCCGGTGTGCGGATAGAAGGAATATCTGAACGAGTGCATTCCGATATCGCCGACAGGATCGGGAAGAATCGGTCCTCTGAGAAGCGTTATCTTCATCACGTTGTCATGCACATTGTAGCCGTACTTGCAGTCATTGATGATGCTTGCACCGTAGCCGCCCTCAGAGAGATCGGCCCACTTGTGAGCACAGAACTCAAACTTTGCCTGATCGTAGCTTGTGTTGTAATGGGTCGGATATTCCGCCGCACCGTGAGCGATCTCACAGCTTGCGCTGCGGCTTCTGATGTCAACGGGGAACTCTGCCTTGAGCACCTTTTCACGCTCGTGCCAGTCAACTGTCGTGTCAAAATCAACCGTCGGTTTATCCTTTTCAAGAATGATATCCTGAGTTATTGTTGACTCATGGAACTTTCTGACAACACGGATAATGCCCCTGAGCGGTGATGCCTCAACAACCTCAATACTCTCGGCTTTGTCGAGCGGCCAGAACTTCATCTGATAGTCAAACTCCATGTTCCATGCGCTCTCGTGAATGGGCTTGTCGTGAGAAATTGTGAGCAGGTTGCCCTTGCCCGTGAGAATCTGTCTGCCTGTCTGCTTGTCGATTACCTCGTCGAGCAGCCCGTTATCGTCAAGAGTAATTTTGAGATACTTGTTTTCAAGCGAATTCTTTGTTGCCTTGATTGTATCAAATTCCGCCGTTTCGTCGCAGAAAGTGAAAACTCCGTAGCCGAATGCAGGAACGGGATCGGCGTAAAACTCGATATAATGCTTGCCGTCCTCGTCGTAAACCCTGCTCGCAAGAACCTTGCCGTCGGAATTTTTGATGCCCTTTGCCGCATACGGAATTTCGGCCTTGACAATTCCCTTTGTCTGCCAGGTGAGCATATTCCAAACAAGGACCGAATCGCCCTTTACGCTCGCATTGTTGAGAATCTTATTCTTGCCGTCACGAATAAGTTTGCCTCCAAGCTCACGAAGCTCGGCATATTCTTCTCTTGTGTTCTCCATAGCCTCGTGAATCGAGGTGCCGGGGAGAATATCGTGAAACTGATTGATGAGCAGAATTTTCCATGCCTTTTCCATATCCTCGACAGGATAATCTCCGCCGAAAACGTTGAGGATTTCTGCATTTCTCATCATAAATTCGCCACGGCGGTTGTTCTTCTTGATGAAAGCCTGACTGGTGAAAGTACCGCGGTGGTTTTCGAAGTAAAGCTCGCCGTCGTAAACAGGAAGCTTGTCAAAATCGCCGTCAATAGCGTGGAAGAACTCCGAAACCTTACCGTTTCTTGTCTTAGGCATACCGGGGAGCTTTTCAAGACGCTTGCCTCGTTCAACCTGATTGAAGGTGCATCCGCCGCCACCGTCGCCGTAGCCGAACATACCGCAGGACAAATCAACAATGCTGTTTTGACGGTTGTTTTTGCGGAGCGTAGTTATGTATTCTGCGTCGTATTCGCTCTGGTACGGCTTTTTGCAAAGATAAGCGAGGATTTCGTCTCCGCTGTGCGCTCTCCAGCGGAAAACGCTGTAAGGAAACTCGTTTGTGTCATTATAGAAAAGCTTTGAGGTCATGAAATACTTCATTCCCGAACGCTTGATTATCTGCGGCAGTGCCCATGTGAAGCCGAAACAATCGGGTAGCCAGTAAATATCGGACGAAACGCCGAATTCCTTCATAAAGAACTCTCTGCCGTAAAGAAGCTGACGAATGAGAGCCTCGCCGCTTGCGATATTTGTATCGGCCTCAACCCAAGCGTTGCCGACGATTTCCCACTGACCGTTCTTGACCTTTTCTTTGACGCGCTCGAAAATGTCCGGATAGTGCTTCTTCATGAAGTCATAGAGAACCGCCTGACTCTGAGTGAACTTGAAGTCGGGATAGTTGTCCATGAGTGCAAGATTGTTAGAGAAAGTTCTTGCCGTTTTTCTCGTAATCTCTTTGACTGTCCAAAGCCATGCAACGTCAAGGTGGCTGTGACCTGCCATAATAATTTCGCCGGGTGAGGAGTAATTGATTTTTTCAATCTCGCCCCAAAGAATATTTACGGCTTTCGGTACGGAAGCGATAAAAGCCTCGCCGCCGAGGTCATAATCAAGCTGATGAACCGAATTGTCCATAGCGTTGAAAAGGCGGGATTTAACGTATTCGTCCTCGCAGTGCTCGTATGCGTCCCAGGCGGTCGAGATATCAAACCAATAGCTCTCCGTCAGCCTGTCAACAGCGATAAGCTCCGCCTTGTTGAGCGTGTATTCCATATATTTTGCACCTGCAATCGCACGGTCGCAGAAGCCTGCACAGTTGACCGCACCCTCAACCTGAATGTTGAGCTTTTCGCCGGCTTTAACTCCGTCTTTGAAAAGAATTTCAGTGCGATGAACCCAGCCGAAGTTCTCCTCCGAGCTGACTGCTCCGACGATTTGACCGTTGATTCTGACAATGGCTTCGCCGCCGAAATCAATCGAAAGATAAACCTTTTTGCCCTCAAATTCGGCAGGAACGGTGATCTCTGATTCAAAATATCTCGTCTCGTCGTAGCCGACCTTCCATCTGTCGCCGAGATACATCTGAATCGGCGGATTCTCGTCAAGAACAATGTTGTTCGGGCTGACGTGCATACCTGTGTAGCTTTTCCACGAGTCGATTTCAAGGCGATTTGTCACGCAGTACGGCTCAATCTGCCTTATCTGATTTTTGAGTACGTTCGGGTTGAGTGTGTGCATTTTTTTGACCATTCCTTTCTTTGGAGGAAGTTGAAATTATATAATTCTGAAATTATGTGTTATATTAAAAATGTTTGTTTATATCGTGTTCAGCAGAATTTCACCAAGGCTTCCCCTTGAGGGGAAGCTGGCGCGTAAGCGACTGATGAGGGGGAAAAGATCGAGTTTGATTTTATTTAATAATGAGATAAGAATACGCCACCTCATCCGAGCGGCGCAATCCGCCGCCCACCGTCTCGCTGCGGCTCGGTCACGCCACGGCTCTGACAGTCCACCGGACTGTCATTCACTACCGTGTCGACACTACGCTACCCTCAAGGGGAAGGCTGATAAATGTCAGCAGAAATCTTACCTGTAACACTCAACAATACCTGCATTGCCGCCGAGCTTGAATCTGCCCTCGGCGGCAACGGGCATCAGGAAGTAATCACCCTTTTTGATCGCCTTTTCATATCCGTCGCCCGTGATTTTTCCATCGCCTTCGGTAACGACATAGATTCTTGCACCGTTGTCAAGGCTGAATTCGCCGCCCGAAAGCTCGATTTTTCTGACTGTGAAGCTCGTCGTCATTCTCTCATCAATGAACGAAAGGTACTTCACACCGTCCTTGTCGCTGATAACGACAGGCTCAAGCGGAGCGGGATATTTTTTCGCAATGTCAAAGCATTCCATGGCCGTATCCTTGTCGAGGCCAAGGTACATCTCGTTGTCGCTGAGCTTGTAATCACCGCACCAGCGCTCAGGCTGAACCGTGAAATCCGACGGCTCCTGAACCTCGAGAAGCAGACAGCCTGCGCCGATTGCGTGAACCATTTTAGCAGGTATATAGATAACGTCGCCGGGCTTGACCTCAAATGAATTGAGCAGATCCTCCATAACGGTTTTGCTGTTTTCGCTCTCGTTGATTGCTTTTTTAAACTGCTCCATCGTCACGCCGTCCTTGAAGCCGTAGAAAATCTTTCCGCCCGGACGTGTGGCAAGGATATACCAGCTCTCCTCCTTGCCGTATGAGGAGTTGAAATACTTTCTTGAAAAAGCCTTGTCGGGGTGAGCCTGAACGGGGAGCCGAATCGCACTGTCAAGGATTTTTGTCAGCACGCCGAGGTCGTCACGCTCGCCGATAATTTCCTTTTTATATTTGTCAAGGGCATCATTGAGATAAAGATCCTCGCCCTTGATTTTAGAGATACCCTCATATTTGTCCGTGCTTCCCTCATTGAGAGCATGAACGCTTGAAACAACCCATTCTTCGGGATAGTTGCCGTCCTCGGAATCGTCCGAGAAGAAGTCGGAGAAGAGCTTTCCTCCCTTGTAGACACGGAAAACTCTGTTCTTCTCGAAGAAGATCGGATAATTGTAAAACATATTTTAACCCCCTTGGTTATTCGTACCTGATAAGCTGTCTTGCCTCATCAAGACTCGGATAAATTCCGCTGCCTGCCATTGCCGAAAGTGCCGCACCGTAAGCGGCTTCCTCCTTATAGAGCGGAATACTGATTTTTTTGCCGAACATCTCGGCAGTCACACGTCTGAGCGCCGGATTTTTCCGTATTCCGTTGCCCGAGCAGACGATTTTTTTGCAGTCCTTGCCGATGAGCTTATACATATCGTGAAGCTCCCGAGACATTCCGATAATCGTCGAAAGCAAGATATCCTCGGGTGTAAAATTATTCTCGTCAATGCCCGAGTATGAGCCTTTGAGTGTCGGATCAAGCCTTGTTCCGCAAAATCTTGTGTCGGCAATGATTGAAGTTGCGCTCTTTTTTTCGAGAGTCTTATCAATCCTTTTGTATATATTTTCGCATTTTTCGCCCGTTGCAAGCTCTGCACATTTTGCAATGAAGCTTGCCGCAGTCGCAAAGGCTCTGCCGCCGCAGAGAGCACAACCGGCATAGAGATACTTGCCATCGGTAAACGGACGTGCTTCTATACCGTTCGGCGCATCTGCGCTGTCGCCGATAACCGAAATCTGCGAACCTGTGCCGAAGTTGAGCAATGCACTTTCATTGTCGCTGACCGAGCCGATAAAGCTCGCTTGATTGTCACCGAGAGCGACAGTGACGGGGATTCCGGCATATTCGCCGACTGTTTCAATCTTGTCCGTTACTTTCGGCAGACAGCTCAAATCCGTCTTGAATTTATTATTTTTAATGTCGAACAAGCCGAGCGAAGCGGCATTTGTAACGTGCATGATCGGCTCGGATTTTTTGCAAAGAGTTATTGCAATGTAATCGCCGATTGTCATTATGTATTTTGTCTTTTCGGGCACAAGTCCGTTCTCACGGTTATAGAAGTCGGAGACCAAACCGTAGCCTGCAAATGAGCCGAGACGCTCGGCATAGCTTTTGCCGTCCTTGTATTCAAGGTTGCCCCTGGCGTCCTGCCAGGTGTAAAGCGGAGAAATCGCCTTGCCGCTCTCGTCGGCGTAGAGAATACCGTGCATCTGATTGGAAATGCCGATTGCTTTTGTTTCGGCATTGCAGAGCTTCTTGACAATATTTTCAACGATTTCCGTTATCCGCTCGGGCGATTGAATTCGCTCGTATTCCTTGTCGGTCTTTATGAACGAATCGTTGTTCATATTTACGGAATCGAGAATTTCGCCGTTTTCACAGTCAACGATAATTCCGCATATTCCCGTTGTTCCTATATCAATTCCGAGTGAGTTCATTTGGGTGCTCCTTTGTACGGCTTTCTTTTGATCAGCCTCCCCTTGAAGCAAGGGGAGCTTAATTATGTCTCAAAAGACTCTTCTCTCACTCCAAATTCGCCGATTTGGGATCGAGACGGCGAATGATATCCTGCTGGATAGCAGGGGAGAGGTCGAGAAAGTTTACGAATGTTCCGTGAATTCTCATAATATACACTCCGCTCGGTGCGTATTTCTTGGGCTCGGCAAGAACCTTTCTGAGAATTTCGGCTGTTGTTACATTAACATAGAGGTAGAACGGAGAAATGCCCTCTTTAAGCGGATTGAAAAACAGCGGATTTACGATTTTATCCCTGAATTCAACGCCCTTGTCCTCATATGTTTCCGCCTTGAAATACTTCGGGTCAACGCCGAGGTGGGAGGCGTAGCCGCCGTTGAACTTGTCAAACGGCATTTTCATATTTGAAAGCACACGGAAGCCCAGTCCGTTTTCGGCACTGCCGTAGAGCGGATCAACGCCGTAGTTGAGCATATCACGGCTTTTTCTGCCGTCGGGTGTTGCGCCGACCCAGTAGCCGTAGAGAAGATGGGTTGACGGGGTGCTGAAATCGGGTCTGAACGGATTGCCGAGATAGTTTTTTTCGTTCGCAACCACATCGGCAACCCTTGATGCGATCTCGCCTGCCTCGTTGTCAACCTTTTCAATGTTGTTTCCGAATTTATCTGCACCAAGCAGGAAGTCACGCAAATCCTCGTAGCCCACAAAATCTGCCTTGAGCGCAGGAATGAGCTTATTTGCGTCCTGCGGTCTCTCTTTAAGAAGCTTGTCGATTGCTGCGAAGCAGTCGGCGACGACGGTTGTGCCATGGATGAGACAGCCGCTTCCGTTATACTTCGTGCCCTGTCTGTGAATGTCTCGTGCGTCGATTCCGTTGCGTTGACCGCCCATAAAGCAGGAGAGAAACGGAACACGCTGAGTTGAAATAGCCTCCGATGCGCCGTTGGCGGATTTAGCCATTTCGTGCGCAAAGAATTTTACGTTTTTATAGAATTCCTCACGGATATTTTCAAGAGGTGCTTTTTCTGCATCGCAAAGCTTTTCACCCGTGATGAGTGAATAGCCGCCCGTAAGGGTCATTTCAAGAATCTTCGGCAGGTTGAACCAGCTGTTGGTCGTGTTGGCGTTGTCCTCGCCCATAATCAGCGGTTCCTGACAGCCTGCGATTGCGATATCCGGGAGATCGTCCTTGTCAACGCCGTGTGAGCCGAGCGTTTCAAAGAGTGCGTCGTCGTTGAACATCGACGGAGTGAGAACGCCGGGGGAAAAGAAAAATCTGCCAAGCTCACGGTAAAGCTTTTCGGGAGTGTTCTTGTGCAGCTTAACCGAGAGTATCGGCTGCGGCAGGTTCATATCGTAGTAAGCGTCAAGCAGCGCATATGTAGTCGGGTTTGTCAGATCCTCGCCGCAGACGCTGCGTCCGCTGACGATGATGTTCTGTGAGATTGCCCAGCTTCTGTCCGCAACATTGAAGAAAACAAGGAAATGCTTGAATAAGGCCGCAGTTTCGTCACGGTCGAGCCCGTTTCTGTACGGCTCAAAAATTCTGTCTGCATTTCCGACGGAGAATGCGAACGGGTTCGGAGCCTGCTCAAGACACATCATCTGCCATAATATGATGAACGACTGAATTGCTTCGTAGAGGTTTTCCGCTCCGTTGAAGGGGACTTTTTTGAGCGTATCTGCCATGAGAATAAACTGCGATTTCTGCGGCTCCGGCAGAGCTTCTGCCTTTTCTCTTGCAAGCTTTTCGTATCTTGCGGCAAGGTCGCACGCCGCCTCAAGGGCGATGACAAATGCCTTGTAGCCGTTGCCCTCCTTGTTCTTCATCTCGCTGATGAGAGCTTTAAGTCCGTGCTTCAAAGCAAAACGGAAGTCGGGAATAAGATGTCCCGTAACCTGTTCAAAGAAATATATAACTTCCTTCGTGTAGCTTTCGCTTTCGGAATATACCTTTTTGAGCTTCTTTGCATATTCTGTCTTGAGAAATTCGTCCTTGGCTTTCTTAATTCTCTCCTCGGTAAATTCCTCATTCGGCACGATATCGCCGAAAACAGCGGCAGGGTCGCAGTAGCCTGCAAACTCCTCAACCCTGAACGACGGATTGATAAGCGCATAGCTTCGTGCAAAGGAATCGTCCTGAGTGCCTGCAAAGATCTGATTTTCGTCAAGGTCAATTGGGATATCCTTTACGATTTCCTTAATTATGAGAGCCTTTTTAACCTCCTCATCGTATTCGGCAAGCGAATCATAAATCCGGAGCTCCTTTTCCTTGACAATGAACCAGCCGTCAAGTCTGTCCTTGGCTCTCTCGTGTTTGAAGAGCACCTTTGCCTTTTCGGTTACTTTTTCAGGCGTATAGATGTCATATATCATACCGCTACCTCCGTTCAGGTTTCTATAAAATGTATGCCGTCCTTTTCGAGGCGGTTTTTGAATATTTTTATTTGTTCATCGGTCACAAATCCGTCCGTAATTTGATACTCCTCTGTCCATTTGCATTTGCCGAATTCATGGTAGGGGAGGATTTCCACGACCGTGTTTGCCATATCCATTTTTTTGAACAGCTCGGCGAACGGCTCGGGATCTGTGTTGACGTGATTTATCAGCGGGATTCTGACGTGAAGCTGATTGCGCTTATGCGAAAGCTTTATGAGATTTTCAACCGTCATTTTGTTGCTGTGTTCAACATACTTTTTATGTATATCGTCATCGGGATGCTTTATGTCGACTATCATATAATCAACGTAGTCGGAAATTTCGCAAAGTCTCGGGCTTGAACCGTTGTTTTCGATAGCCGTATTTACCCCAAGCTCCCGTACCTTTTTTAACACATATATAAGGTCATCGGGCTGCAGAGTCGGTTCCCCTCCGGTGAAGGTGACCCCGCCGCCGTCAAAGAACATCATTCTGCTTCGCTCGATTTCTTTAACAACATCGTCGTTCGGAACATCCTCCGCCTTGTCGGAAAAAAGCGGCATACTCTCGGGATTGGAGCACCATTTGCATTTGAAATTGCACCCTTGCAGGTGATAGATGAGACGGTTTCCGGGACCGTCCTGTGAATAATTAAACCCTTTTTGTAAAATTCTCATAATGAGCCTCCGTTTACTTCGCTTATCGTATCATACTTTTATAATTTTTTCAACATTCCTTTAGTTTTTCGGCAAAAATACAAAAAACCGGCATTTATAATTGGCTTAAAAACCCAAAAATGCAGTTTATTGTGACTGTTATATTGACGTTATTGACTTTTGAATAAAAAACAAATATAATGCTAAATGGTGATTGACATGCTTTTGACGATAGATATCGGCAATACCAATATAACTATGGGAATTTATGAAGGCGACGAATTGCTGTTTACTTCTCGCTTGGCAACGGACAGAAAGAGAACAAGCGACCAATATTCCGTTGAGCTTCTTAATATTTTTAAACTGCATAATGCAAGTTGTTCCGGCTTTTCGGGTGCAATAATAAGCAGTGTTGTGCCCGAGGTCGTCAATGCCGTGGGCAGTGCTGTTGAGACCGTTACAGGGGTTACTCCGAAGGTTTTGTCGTCTGATATAGGAACGGGGTTGAAAATCGTTACGGGTACAGAGGGATTCCTCGGTGCCGATTTGGCTGTAGCCTCCGTTGCGGCGATAGATAAGTATGAATTACCGTGCTTTATCGTTGATCTCGGAACTGCTACCAAGATTATTCTCCTTGATGAGGACGGAGTGTTTCTTGGCTGTACGATTTCGGCAGGTGTCGGGATTTCGCTCGAAGCTCTTGCGAAAAAGACCTCGCAGCTTCCGGCGGTCAGGCTGACTGCACCGCCGACATCAATCGGTACGAACACCGTGGACTGTATGCAGTCCGGTACGGTTTTCGGAACGGCAGCGATGCTTGACGGCCTTACGGCGCGAATGGAAAGGGATTTCGGAAGGAAAGTTAAAACAACGGTCGCTACCGGCGGCTTGGCGGAGGAAATTGTTAAAAATTGCGATCGCGAGATTATATTTGACCGTGATCTTATTCTTGAGGGTTTGAAAAATATTTATAAACGGAAGGTTTTTTAAAAATGAAAGTAGCTTTAAGGGAAGAAAGAAAAGAGAAATTGATATTTGTGGCGGTTTTGACCGCGCTCATAATTGTAATGAGTCTTACGCCGCTCGGCTATCTTAAAATGCCGAGAGCGTCCATAACGTTTTTACCTGTTCTGGTCGTTATCGGTGCAGTTCAGTACGGACCGCTTTGCGGACTTTATCTTGGCACGGTTTTCGGAATTTCGAGCTTTGTTCATTGCTTTGATCCGAACTATGCTTTCGGACAAACATTTCTGCACATCAGTCCGATTCTGTTATTGCTTGTCTGCATTATTCCGAGAGCGCTGATGGGTCTTAACTGCGGACTTATACATAAGCTTTTCAGTCGAAACACCTCGCCGATATTTGCGAACATTATTTCGTCGTTAAGCGGCGGATTCCTCAACACTGTTTTCTTTGTTGCGGCATTGCTTATTGCATTTTACAACAGCGACTATATACAGAACCTCGGCTCAAACCCTACTCAAATTGTCAGAACACTGATAACGTATAATGCATATATCGAGTGGGTTGTCTGCACAATAGTCGGAACGCTTGTGCCGTGCATTAAATCAAGAATAGCAAAGAAAAACAGTCCCGATATTGCCGAATCTGAGATTATCTGACCTTGACTTTTTTTCAAATTGGTGTTATTATTCTTGCAACGGCTGTGATAAAGAGGGCCGGAGCAAAGCTTTTCAGAGAGTCGGCGGCAGGTGAGAGCCGACAGTGAAGCTCCATGTGCCTATGGCTTTTGAGCCGAAGGCCTGAAATAACAGTAGGGTCTTCCGTATATCTGCGTTAAAGAATCGAGTGGTATTCCGATAAGGATTACAAATTGAGTGGTACCGCGGGTTTTCTCGTCTCAAAGTATTATGCTTTGAGACTTATTTTTTTGCTCTCGTTGGCTATTTTTCCGCCGGAAACGCCAAAAATGCTCGCCAATACAAAAGTATTGCCTGCGCTTTTTAACGTCCACGACGAAAAACTATCTCAACGAGAAAAGCAGTGGCTATTTTTCCGCCGGAAACGCCAAAAATGCTCGCCAATACAAAAGTATTGCCTGCGCTTTTCAACGTCCCCGACGAAAAACTATCTCAACGAGAAAAGCAGTGGCTATTTTTCCGCCGGAAACGCCAAACGAAAAGCTATCTAAACGATAACGGTACGGCTGAAATTTATTAAAACTTTTTTATTATGACAATAATAAACAGAGGAGGATATATAATGAGTAAAGGAAAGTTTTATATTACGACGGCTATTGCCTATACCTCACGCAAGCCGCATATCGGCAACAGCTATGAGATCGTAATGACAGACGCAATTGCAAGATACAAGCGATTACAGGGCTACGATGTTTTCTTCCAGACCGGCACGGACGAGCACGGTCAGAAGATTGAGGAGATCGCCGCCGCAGAGGGTATCACCCCGAAGCAGCATGTTGACCGTGTTGCAGGTGAGATCAGAGAAATCTGCGACCTTTTGAACACTACCTACGATAAGTTCATCAGAACGACCGACCCCGACCACGAGAGAGTTATTCAGAAGATTTTTAAAAAGCTCTACGATCAGGGTGATATCTATAAGGGACACTATGAGGGAATGTACTGCACCCCCTGCGAGTCCTTCTGGACGGAATCACAGCTCATTGACGGCAAGTGCCCTGACTGCGGCCGAGAGGTTAAGCCTGCCCGTGAAGAGGCGTATTTCCTCAAGCTTTCAAAATATCAGAAACAGTTAGAGGAATACATTGAGACTAACGAGAACTTTATCTATCCCGAAAGCCGAAAGAAAGAGATGCTCAATAACTTCATCAAGCCGGGTTTACAGGATCTTTGTGTTTCAAGAACCTCGTTTAAATGGGGCATTCCTGTTGATTTTGATCCGAAGCACGTTGTTTACGTTTGGCTTGACGCTCTTGCAAACTACATTACGGGTATCGGCTACGATCCGGACGGCTCGAGTGAGCAGTATAAGAAATACTGGCCTGCCGACGTTCATATAATCGGTAAGGATATTGTCCGTTTCCATACTATTTATTGGCCGATCATGCTTATGGCTCTCGGAGAGCCGCTTCCTAAGCAGGTTTTCGGACACCCGTGGCTTCTTTTCGGCACCGACAAAATGTCAAAATCAAGAGGCAATGTTATTTATGCCGACGATCTTGTTGACCTGTTCGGCGTTGATGCTGTAAGATACTATTTGCTTGCCGAAATGCCCTATGCTTCGGACGGTTCAATCACATACGAAAACATGATCGAACGCTACAATGCCGACCTTGCAAACACACTCGGCAATCTCGTTAACAGAACTATCGCCATGACGAACAAGTATTTTGACGGCGTTGTTCAGCCGGGCGACGTAACCGAGGAGCTTGACGGTGAGTTGAAAGCTCTTGCGGTTGAGACTGTCGGCAAGGTGGACAAGCTTCTTTCGGAATACAGGGTCAGCGATACGCTTGACGCAATATTCACGCTTGCAAAGCGCTGCAACAAATACATCGACGAGACAGCCCCGTGGGCACTTGCAAAGGATGAGAGTAAGAAAGCCCGTCTCGGCACCGTGCTTTACAATTTGCTTGAAAGCATTCGCTTTGTAGCTGTTCTTCTTTCTCCGTTCCTGCCCGAAACATCTGAGAAGATTCTCGCTCAAATTAACACGGATATCAAGGATTACGATTCGCTTTCAGCTTTTGGTGCACTCAAGGCAGGCACTGTTGTAGGTAAGGCCGAGCCGCTCTTTGCACGAATTGACGCAAAGGAAATGTTAGAGAAGATTGAAGCGAGAGCCGAAGCTGCTCAAGAGGCAGCCAAGGAGGAAAATGCCGAGGTCGAGGAAGCAGAGGGTCTTGCAAAGATTGGTATTGAAGATTTTTCTAAGGTTGAGCTTAAGGTTGCGGAAATCAAGGACTGCGAGCCTGTCAAGAAAGCGAAGAAGCTTTTAAAGCTTACGCTTGACGATGGCAGCAAGACGCCGAGAACCGTTGCGAGCGGAATTGCAAAATGGTACAAGCCCGAGGAGCTTATCGGACACAAGGTAATCGTTGTTTCCAACCTCAAGCCTGCCGTACTCTGCGGTGTTGAGAGCAACGGAATGATTCTTGCCGCCGATGCAGGCGACGAGGCAAAGGTCGTATTTGTTGACGGCATGCCGAACGGAGCAAAGATAAGATAATGTACCACTCGATTTTTGATACGCACGCCCACTATGATGATGAAAAATTCAATGAGGACAGAGACGGGCTTTTGAAATCTCTGCCCTCAAAGGGTGTTGTAAATATAGTCAACTGTGGCTGTGACCTTGCATCGAGCCTTAAAAGCATTGAATTCTCAGAGGAATATGATTATTTTTATTCTGCCGTAGGAGTTCATCCGAGCAACATCACGGGCGATTCATATGATGAGCTTCAAAAAATCAGAGAGCTTTATTCGCATCCGAAGTGCGTTGCCGTCGGTGAAATCGGATTGGAGTATCACTACGATTTTGTTCCGAAGGATAAACAGCTTGATATTTTTGAAAAGCAGATTATTCTTGCAAACGAGCTTGAACTGCCCGTTATCGTTCATGACCGTGAAGCGCATGAGGACACAATGAATCTCTTGAAAAGGTACAAGCCAAAGGGCGTTGTACATTGCTTTTCCGGCAGCGCCGAGATGGCAAAAGAGGTGCTGAAGCTCGGAATGTATATCGGTCTCGGAGGAGCAGTCACGTTCAAGAATGCACGCAAACCGCTTGAGGTTGCCGAAATCGTTCCCGAGGACAGGCTGCTGCTTGAAACGGACTGTCCGTATATGGCGCCTGTGCCGTTCAGAGGACGGCGTAATTCGTCGGATTTGATTGTGTATTCCGCCGAAAAGCTTGCCGAGGTCAGACACACGGACACGCAAAAGCTTATTAACACCGCAAACGAAAATGCTCGCAGACTGTTTAAAATTGAATAAGCAAAGGCTATGACGGGATAAAAACCTGTCATAGCCTTTTTATAATTGTTTAAATAAAATTTCTGCTGTACTTCGGTCGATGTGGGCATCGGCCTCTACAAAATATTACTTTAATGAGTCTTATCGCACCGTGTAAATCCGGAGAAAACCGCTGCTGTGTTTTTATTGCTGCAGTGATTAAACGATCACTTAATCCGTCCGTACAAATCAAGCGTAGCGGCGCAGCGTGCATTGTCGTCTTTGCAGCCTGTTACAATAATTATATAGGTTTTGCTGTTCTTCTCAAATACAGATATCAAGCAATAGCCTGCACTGTCGGTTGTACCTGTTTTGCCGCCGACAAAGTCCTTGCAATAGTAGGGGCTTTTCGGGTCAATGAGCTTAATATGATTTTTCCACGTTATGCTTCCGCCTGCGGCAAAGGTTACTTTCGTCTCTTTAATGGAAATTATCTTCTTAATGTTTGGATTTTTAATGGCATATTTTGTCAGAGTCAGAAGATCCGCCGTGGTGGTGTACTGATTCTTGCTGTCCCAGCCGTCGGGCGTTTCAAACCGGCTGTCCGTCATGCCGATTTCTTTAGCGGTTTGATTCATCAGCTCGCAGAAATATGCGATCGCCTGCTTGTCGCTGAGCTTATCGTTCGGACGAAGCTGACGTGCCGTGCCGACAGCTATGGTGTAAGCCGCATCGTTGCCCGACATCAGCAAAAGTCCTGTCAACAGGTCGTAAAGAGTCAGCACGTTGCCCTTTTGAATAAGGCACAGGCTGGATTCGGGCTGAACCATGTCCTGCTCCGAACCGACGGTGAATTTTGCATCGGGCTTGACGTATTTGAGTGCCGTGCAAGCGGTCAGGAATTTCGTCATGCTCGCAGGATAAATGCGCTTGTCAATGTTTTTTTGCTGACTGAACCTGTCCGTGTCAACGCAGTATGTGAGTGCTGTCTTGTACGGGTCAGCAGGCGTTTTTGTCGTGGCTGCGGCCGTTGCAGATACTGCGGTTAAGCCGGCAGTTGCCGGAACGGTTGCGGCTTGCACGGCCGTCTCTTTCGTTATATCAACAACAGTCGTGGAGCTTGCCTGATCGGAAAGTGCCGTAATATCATTTGAATATGTCCTTTTTGTCTGACAGGAAGTCAGCATTATAATTGCCGCAGCGAGCAAAATTGCAGACAGCCTTTTTGGTATTTTCATGAAATCTTTCCTTTGATAAGCTTTTTGAATATTATAATATCGTTTTGCTTTTCAGTCAATAAAATTATATATACGGACAACATTTTTGAGTTTTAAAAAAGCTTTATCAACAAGTGATTGAACAATTGCCGATATTATGATAGAATAATATTTATAAATCCGCAAAACAGAATGAAATTTTCATGAGGTGATTGCAATGTATGAGAAATTTGACCCGATAAACAGTGCAAAACTGGTCCATCATTACATAACGAATATGTGCGACAAGGCTTATGACAACCTGCCATATTGGTTGCTTCTCCCAAATAAAAAGCCTGCCGAAGCGGCGCATTGCCGTGTTGACGATGCCGAGCTTGTCGGATCGTGGTATGAGGGCTTGACAAGCGCAATGCTTATGCTTAACACAAACGAAGGTGATGATGTTAAGCAGTCACTGCGCCGTCATCTTATGAAATCATGGGGCGAGCACGGACTGCGCTTCTGCGAGAAATATCCGTGGACGCACACGGTTCATGCGTCTTTTCACGAAATGGGATATATTCTGCCTGCGCTTAATATGATTACCGAGGAATATCCGGAGGATGAGGAGGCGGAAAAACGTGCATCCGAGCTTGTGCGCGGTATGCGTTCACTTGTGATCGAGCGTAAGGTGTGTACATTCTGGTCGGGTGATTATGACGAGGACGAGCCGCTTTACGAATTTCCTAACGATGTTTATTTAAAAGAAGGCGGATTTGACCTTACCCGGCATACGGGCAGGGGAGAGCAGGTGATTCGCAATGCCGTTTCTTTGCAGGCGCTTGTCCGCCGGTACGAGTTAAAGGGAGACGAGGTTGCGCTTGACCTTGCAAGAGGTATTGCTAATTATGTCCTTGATTCCTCAAGATATTTCAACTATAAAAAGGAGTTTTTCGGACACGTTCATTCGGCGATGTGGTTTGCGTGCGGAGTTGTGAAGCTCGGCAGACTCACAAACGAGGAAAGATATATTAAAGACGGCAAAGCAATTTACGATTATGTACGTTCGCTTTCTTCGGACTTTGGCTGGGTGCCCGAATATGCGCAGTGGCATCCCGTTGAGGAGGAGCACTGCGAAACTTGCTGTATCAGGGATATGATAGTCTGTGCCGATGAGCTTATCAAGTGCGGTTATGAGGAGTATTGGAATGATATGAATCTCTTTGCACGCAATCAGCTTATGGAAAATCAGGTTAAATACACGGGCTACGTCGAGTGCGACAATTCAAGACCCGACGGCTTGGGAATAACTTACCGTGACATCGACAAACGTATGATCGGCGGATTTACCGGCGGAAGCGAGCCGAATTCAATCTCTCTTTCCCGTTTCCGTTCGATTGCCGGCTGTTGCGTCGGCACGGCTCCCGTGGCGCTGAAAACCGTGTGGGACAATGCAATAACGGAGAATGACGGGGTTCTGACGGTCAATATTCCCTGCGACAAGGAAACCGCCGAGCTTAAAATGGAATCATTTATTCCTAATGATGGCATAATTTGCCTTACGGCAAAAAAGGCGTGCAAAGCAGGCTTCCGCAGGTACGATTGGATGCGTGATATATCGGTTACTCTCAACGGCGAAGAAATTGAGGGCACATTTGCGGAAATGAAAGAGGGGGACGTTCTCCGGCTTACGTTTGATATCGAGACTGTTGCGAAGAAAGAAACGGTGCGCGGAATTGAGTTTACGGTTTATTGGCGCGGATGTGATGTCGTTGATTTGATGCCGAGAGGGGAGCATGTCAGACTTTATCAGCGTGATCTCTCCAAGCCGAAATACTATCCGACACCGGAGGATGTTGCATATACCGGAGCGGCAAATTACGGACCGACCCAGCAAACAAAAAAGTAATACATAGAATTATATATATAAAAAAGACATTCCTTTTTCGGGAATGTCTTTAATATTATCGCTGAATCAATATGCCTTGCCCCAATAGAGCATGTGCTTTGCAGGCTTGCCGCAACAAACACAGGTATCGCTGAGGTGCTCCTGCTCGAACGGAATACAACGTGATGTTATTCCAAGCTCGTCTTTGAGCTTATCCTCGCACTCACGGTCGCCGCACCACATGGCTTTGATAAAACCGGGCTTGTTGTCTGCAATATCTTTGAGCTCTGCATAGTCCCTTGCGGTGAAGGTCATTGCCGCTCTTCGGTCAATAGCCTTCTGATAAAGACCGTCACGGACATCCTCAAGCAATTCGGGGATCTTTGCTTCAAGCTCATCAAGTGAAACAAAAATTTTCTCACCGTTATCACGGCGAACAACAACACAGCGGTTGTTCTCGATATCCTTGGGACCGATTTCAAGACGAAGCGGAACACCCTTCATCTCATATTCCGAAAACTTCCAGCCGGCGCTGTTGTCGGAGTCGTCAAGCTTAACTCGGCAAACGCTTGCGAGCTTATTCTTCAGCTCGTTAGCCTTATCGAGAACACCCTCCTTATGGGAGGCGATGGGAATGATAACAAGTTGAATCGGAGCGACCGCCGGCGGAAGAACAAGTCCGTTGTCATCACCGTGTGTCATAATGATAGCACCGATAAGACGTGTTGTTGTTCCCCATGAGGTCTGGAACGGATGATGAAGCTTGTTATCCTTACCTGTAAACTGAATGTCAAACGCCTTTGCAAAGCCGTCGCCGAAATAGTGCGATGTGCCGCTCTGAAGAGCCTTGCCGTCATGCATGAGAGCTTCGATGGTGTATGTATCCTCGGCTCCGGCGAAACGTTCTTTTGCAGTCTTAACGCCCTTTACAACCGGCATTGCAAGATATTTCTCGCAGAACTCGGCATATACGTTGAGCATTCGGATTGTTTCCTCCTGAGCCTCCTCGGCCGTTGCATGGATCGTGTGACCCTCCTGCCAAAGGAATTCTCTTGTACGCAGGAAAGGACGTGTTGTCTTTTCCCAGCGAACAACGCTTACCCACTGATTGTAGAGCTTAGGAAGATCTCTGTATGAATGAACGATGTTTGCGTAATGCTCACAGAAAAGAGTCTCCGACGTGGGTCTGACGCAAAGTCTTTCCTCAAGCTTCTCGCTGCCGCCGTGGGTTACCCACGCAACCTCGGGAGCGAAGCCTTCAACGTGATCCTTTTCTTTTTCAAGCAGGCTTTCGGGAATGAACATGGGCATACATACATTCTCATGTCCTGTTGCCTTGAACATACTGTCCATAATGTGCTGAATGTTCTCCCAAATCGCATAGCCATAGGGTCTGATAACCATACAGCCCTTAACGCTTGTGTATTCGCAAAGCTCGGCTTTTTTTACAACGTCTGTGTACCATTTTGCAAAATCCTCGTCCATTGACGTGATTTCTTCAACCATTTTTTTCTGCTGTGCCAATTTAACTACCGCCTTTAATTATTATTCGTGATCCTCAATATATCTTACTGCGTCGTCAACCGTTCTCATTTCTTCAACTGCCTCGTCGGGAATTTCAACATGGAACTCGTCCTCAATGCTCATAACAAGGTCAACAATGTCGAGACTGTCTGCGCCGAGATCATCGATAATGTCGCTGTCGGGGCGGATATCATCCTCGTCGATTTCAAGCTGTTCGGCTATTATCTTTTGCAGTCTTTCGAATACTGATACTGACATAGATAGAACTCCTCCAAAATAATTTATTTTATACACTAAAAGATATTAGTGTTATTTTATGATTTTGTCAATAGCCTTTTCACAAATTATTTATAAATTCGCTTGTTTTTTTCTTTTTTGGGACACGGGAAAGAAAAAATGCATATGAAAAGCCGAAATGAATATTTTGCTAAAAGTAAAGGCGTTTTACTTTACGACAAGCATTTCAACTTGTCACGGTGGAAAACTCGGTGGAAAGTGTGGAAAATTTGACGCATTTTCAAGGCATTTGAGCCTATTTTGTGGAAAATTCGTAAAGGTATCAGCCTTTACGTGTGGAAAACTTTATTTTTAAACAATTATTATCACGATGATTTTCCGATGAATATTCAATGAATACTGAATATTTTTACTCCTGAGAAGTGATGACTCTTTCGGCAAGGGCTTTTAACTCGTCCATGGTGGAAAGATGTCCTATTTCTTGCCTGAAGGCCGCCGCACCGCGGATTCCTTTGATGTACCAAGCGGCGTGTTTGCGTGCTTCGCGCATGCCGATTCGCACGCCTTTGTATTCGCAAAGAGTGCCGATATGGCGGAGCATGACGTCCATTTTTTCTTCGAGTGTCGGCTCTGTGAAATCTGCTTCTTTGTTAAGATATGCATTTATGCATTGAAATATCCACGGATTCCCCAATGCCCCTCTGCCGACCATCAGAAAATCGCAACCCGTCATGTCAAGCATCAGCTTTGCACTCTTTCCGTCAACAATATCGCCGTTGCCGATAACAGGAATCGAGACGGCTTTTTTGACGTTTGCAATTTCGTCAAGCGACACGGGAGGAGCGTACATCTGATCCTTTGTTCTGCCGTGAACCGTGATAGCGTCTGCACCTGCAGCCTCGATTATTTTTGCAATTTCAACAGCGTTTATGCTGTTCTTATCCCAGCCGATTCGTATTTTTGCCGTGACGGGAACGGGGGAGACCTCAACGACCTTTTTAACAATTTTGCCAATCAGCTCCGGATTTTTGAGAAGAGCCGAGCCACCGCCGTTTCCTGCAATCTTCGGCGCAGGGCAGCCCATGTTTATATCAATAAAGTCGTGAGAGAACTCCATGGCCTTCAAAGCGGCATTTGCCATGATTTCAGGATCGTCACCGAATATCTGAGCGCCTGCCGGGCGTTCGGCATCCGAGAGAAAGAGCAGCTCCTTAGACTTTTTGTCTTGCATTGTTAAACCCTTGGAGCTGACCATTTCACTGATGACATATGCCGCACCGTAGCTCATGCAAAGCTCGCGAAAGGCTCTGTCGGCAACTCCTGCCATGGGCGCAAGGCAAGCGTATCCTTTTATTTCAAGATTTCCGATTTTCATTAAATCACCGAGATTTATTCTACCACATTTATTATATGATTGTCAAAATAAATTGAGGTAAAATAATTTTGTGAAGAAAGCTATATTTATCAAGCTGATACGGTGCGATATCTCTAAATAAGACTTAAACCGCAGGACGTGATGTCAAATCACAAAAACAAAAACAAAAACAGGCGACCGCCGGCCGCCCTTTTAAGAAATTTTTAATTTTGCCAAAGAATGCTGCTGTCCGTGAGCATGGGATAGCGAATCAGTTCATTGCTCCAAAGATCCTCACGGTGCATATCGACCGCCGTAATCCGGCGGTTGTCATACGTTGTGTAGTAATAAATTCCCTTGCTTGCGTTGCAGCAGGAGGTGTAAATCGTGATTTCGTATTTGCCGTCGGCAACCTCACAGCAGCCCCTTTGCTGTTCGACCGAGCCGAGAATATGGAAAAACTGACTGACGCTTTCCTTTTCGGAGTTGCCCGAGACGGAATTCATTTTTGTAAATGCGACTTTTACGAATCTTGATGCCGAGGAGAGATCCCCCGGCAGACCTATAGCGCCCATTCCTCTGCTGTACATATCAAACGAAAGCTTGTCCGAAAAATTGTTCTTCGGCTGCTTCGGTGAGAGGTACGAGAAATCATTGAGCCTTTGCATTTGTGTTTCAAAAGGCGGATTGTTCGTCAGTACACCGATCGGATTGTCATAGATTTTCAGCCCGTCGGCGACGGATTCGACTGTGATTGACTTGTCCTTGTCTGCGATTATCCAATGAAGCTGTGCCGTCGGAAGCTTGTCGCCGAAAGGCGTTCCGACAAGGTTGGTATTGCTCAAAAGCGTCTGCACTTCATCAACCGTGGCGCATTGAGAGAGAATCCACGGAATAAGCTCAAACTGTGCGATGTTTGTTTTATCATCAACAGGCTGAGCATAGACCGCATTGCCGACAAAATTAAGCCCCGCAATGCCGAGGCCCTTCTCGTTGACTGCATCGTAATAGAGCGGATAGCCGTCTGCAACGTGCGCCGTTCCTATTATCGCATAGTGGCTTTCGATCGGCTCCGTGTGCTTGAAGTTAAAAGAATAGTTCCTCGGAGTTACCGTGATTTCATCTCCGTAGGAAAACTCATAGTCTAAGGTTCTGCCGAAATAAAAATCATTTGTTTTGTATGTCACCGCTGTGCACATGAGGATCTTCCTTTCTTTGAAATGTTCGTTGAATTTATTATATGCCGATTTTGTTTTTATTTTCGTTGTATTATGAAAATGTACTTTTAAACTATTCCGTCATATTTCACCATGTTCATATATTTGAAGCAGAAGGTGAGAGAAATCACGCCGGCAACGCACCAGCCGACAGGCCAAGAGACCCAGATTCCGGTTGAAGCGAGAGCGGTTTTTGAAAGAATTATTGCAAGAACGACTCGTAGAACAAGGTCTGTGAATGTACCCGTCATAAAGGCTTTCATCTGTCCCGCACCCCTGAGCACGCCGTCGGAAACAAGCTTTGCGGCTGCGAAGAAATAGAACGGAGTCAGAATCCTCAGGAAAAGCATACCTGTGTCCATTGCCGTTCCCGTCGGGCTTTCAAGGAAGAAATAAATTAGATAACGGCTTGCGAGCAGATAAACGGCAACAATCGGAATACAAATCATCCACGTCAGCTTTACGCCTGCCTTGAAGCCCTCTTTTATTCGGCCGAATTTGCGTGCGCCGAGGTTTTGCGCTGTGTAATTTGAAATTCCGTTGCCGAAGGTCGTGAACGAGGTTATGACAAGATTGTTGAGCTTGATCGAAGCCGAATATCCGGCAATTACGCCCGAACCGAAGCTGTTGATAACGCCCTGAATTATAATATTGCCGACCGAAATGAAGCTTTGCTGAAGTATGCTCGGTATCGCAACGGCGGCAATTCTTTTAAGAAGCGCAAATGAAAATGCAGCAGGCTTGCCGTCGGTTTCAATATTTGCAAAGCGACGGAACACAAAGAATACGGCGAGTATGCAGCTTATACCCTGACAGATAAAGGTCGCCCATGCAACGCCGCTGACGCCCATTTTGAAGCCTGCGACAAAGAGAATGTCGGCGGCAATGTTTGAAACGGACGAGCAGGCGAGGAAGATAAACGGCGTTTTTGAATCACCGAGAGCGGAGAATATGCCCGAGGCGATATTATAATAGAAAACAAACGGCAGACCGATTATGTATATTAAAAGATAAAGCTTTGAATCGGCGAAGATGTTTTCGGGCGTGTTGATAAGCTCAAGCAGCTTTGTTGAGAAAATCAAGCCGAGTGCCATGAGCAAAATACACAGCACGCCGCCTGAAATCAGGGTGGTATAAACCGCCGTTTTCATGTCTCTGAAACGCTTTGCGCCGAAAAGCTGAGAGGTGATGACCGAACAGCCGATATTGCAGCCGAAAGCGAACGCAATGAAGATAAGCGTGATCTCATAGCTGTTGCCGACCGCCGCCAAAGCGTCATTGCCGATGAATTTACCCGCAACGAAGCTGTCGGCAAGATTATAAAGCTGCTGAAATATTATGCTGCCGAAAAGGGGAAGGCAGAATTTCCAAACCACAGTATAGGGCTTTCCTATCGTTAAGTCCTTATTGATAACACACACATCCTTATTGACGAATATTCTTAATTATATTATAATACAAGAAACCAAGTATGTAAATCATTTTTTGAAGCTTGGCTGACGGAGTGAGGTTACACAAACTCAAAAAGGGAGAATGAATCTATGAAGAAAATAATTCTTTTGATAACAACCTTTTTAACAGCTTTTGTTTTGGTGATTCTCGGTATTGTAGGAACACTTTCTGTTCGGTCAAAGTCCGAAACCGATTCCCAATGTACAATTGAAAAGATAGAAAATTATGAAATTAAGGATGCTTCTTACAATTTAACTAAGCTTGACGGAATGATGAAAAAATACGAGATTCAAGTAAATGGCTTGTTGACCTTTTATTTGGATGGAGAGAAGATTGAGAATAACGAAGAACATTTTTTTCACACGTCGAATGAAGAATTCTTTAATAATTTAAAGGAACATTCCGATCAATACGGGCTCTATGAAGTAAATTTTAAAATTAACAATGAATCAAACGAAATGATGTTTGACATTGATTGGAAGCTTGATAGTGAAAGGCATGCCGTCATAGAAACTGATTTCACAGTAGAAGGAAGATCAGTTGATGCAAAAAAGGAAGAACAGTCCGGTCTAGTTGTGCTAATAGATAACCCTGATATGTCTGAGGAACAGGTGAAAAATTTGCTTATTTCCGATGGATTGAAGCTCACTTATCAAACGGAAAGCGGTGCAGACATTCATAATAACGAAATACATATAAAATAAACATGTCTTTAAAATTTGAGGAAAATATCGGGAAAAGAACTTTTTGATTGTGAGGATAACTTCAGCTTGAAAGCGGGCACAGAAAAGAAAACTGTTGTTGATTGATATTTATATTTCGCAGTGACGCTACTCTGCAAGGAAGGCAAGAGTGTTCCTACACCGAAAGCAATTCATATCGGAATTTTCAAGGCACGATGTGGGCATCGAACCCTACGGTGATGTGCAAGAAACGAACAATTTGTAGGGGTTGATGACCACATCAACCCAAAGGCAGAAGAAACTCTACTCAGCGCCCATGTAGGGTAGCGAAGCGGCGACACGGTAGTGAATGACAGTCCGGTGGACTGTCAGAGCCGTGGCGTGACCGAGCCGCAGCGAGACGCTGTCGGCGAAAGTGATAATGGGCTCCTCCAATGGGGGAGCTGTCAGCGAAGCTGACTGAGGGAGTAAAGTCTCATCAAACTAAAACTCCCTCTGTCACGACTTCGTCGTGCCACCTCCCTCAAGAGGGCAGCCACGAATATTCTGCACCGAAAACAATTTTTATCAGATTTTCTTGGTGCGATGTGGGCATCGCACCCTACGGTAAGAGTAGAAAAGTAATGTCGTACAGAGGCATGAAGCAGCACAAACGGTAATTTTACTCTCCGACAAATGAAATGGCACAATTCCTTAAAAAATGCATTATTATTCATTTATCATTCACTGCTCTGCTCGCCGCTTTTTAGCAAACAACCGATTTATGTGTGAGGTAACGTACTATCTAAGTCAAACGCTTTGTAAATTTGCATATAATATTTCTCACACTTGAAAATCCGTTGTGCATATATACAAAAAGGCGAAAAATGAGAAAAAATGTCTTGCATAAATATACATTTTATGCTAATATATGTGCATAAAACACAGACAATACTGTATATCGGAGGTATTATTATGAATAAGAAGGATATCAAAAAAATTGTACTCGCTTACTCGGGCGGACTTGATACATCAATCATCATTCCGTGGCTCAAGGAGAACTACAACAACCCCGAGATAATCGCTGTTTCGGGTAACGTAGGTCAGGCAAGCGAGCTTGAAGGACTTGAGGAGAAGGCTCTCAAGACAGGCGCATCGAAGCTCTATGTTGAGGATCTCACAAAGCAGATGCTTGACGAGGTTGCTTTCCCGTGCGTTCAGGCAGGCGCTCTTTATGAGAACTATCCGCTCGGCACAGCTCTTGCTCGTCCGATCATTGCAAAGAGGCTTTGCGAGATCGCCGAAAAAGAGGGCGCGGACGCTATCTGCCACGGCTGCACAGGTAAGGGCAATGACCAGGTAAGATTCGAGGTTGCCATTAAGGCTTTCGCTCCCGACATGACAATCATCGCTCCGTGGAGAGAGTGGGATATCAAGTCACGTGATGAGGAAATCGACTACGCAGAGGCACACAATGTTCCTCTTAAGATAAACAGAGAGACAAACTACTCAAAGGACAAGAACATTTGGCATCTTTCTCATGAGGGTCTTGACCTTGAGGATCCGGCAAACGAGCCGCAGTATAACAAGCCCGGCTTCCTTGAGATGGGTATTTCTCCCGAACAGGCTCCGGACAAGCCGACCTATGTAAAGATTCACTTTGAAAAGGGTGTTCCGACCGCTATCGACGGAGTTGAGATGGATTCCGTAGCTCTTGTTACAAAGCTCAACGAGCTTGGCGGCGCAAACGGCATCGGACTTCTTGATATCGTTGAAAACAGACTTGTCGGCATGAAGTCAAGGGGCGTATATGAGACTCCTGGCGGAACAATCCTCTACAAGGCTCATGAGATGCTCGAAACAATCACTCTCGATAAGGAAACTTCGCACTATAAGGCACTTGTAGGTCATAAGCTCGGCGAGCTTGTTTACAACGCTCAGTGGTATTCACCGCTTACAGAGGCTATCCTTGCTTTCGTTAAGGAGACTCAGAAGACGGTTACAGGCGACGTAAACGTTAAGCTCTACAAGGGCAACATCATCAACGCCGGCGTAACATCTCCGTTCTCGCTCTACGATCCCGAGATCGCAACCTTCGATGAGGACGAGGTTTACAACCAGGCTGATTCGGCAGGATTCATCAACCTTTACGGTCTGCCGACCAAGGTTTATTCAAAGATGAAGAAAAAGGCCGGTCTTGACTAATCAATAACGGAGAATTATAAGCTATGGAAAAGATGTGGGCAGGCAGGTTTGCCAAGGAACTGAATAAGGAAGCCGATGATTTCAATTCGTCGATCCATTTTGACTGCAAGATGTATAAGCAGGATATAACCGGCTCGATGAAACATGCAACAATGCTTGCAATGCAGAAAATCATCACCGACGACGATTGCAATAAGATTCTTGCCGGACTTCAGTCGATACTTGACGACCTTGACAGCGGCGCTCTTAAGTTCGATATGGACGCCGAGGATATTCATATGTTTGTTGAGTCCGAGCTGACAAAGCGTATAGGCGACGTCGGCAAGAAGCTCCACACGGCGAGAAGCCGTAACGATCAGGTTGCCGTTGATATCCGCCTTTATCTCAGAGACGAGACGGAAGAGATTATTCCGCTCATCAAGAATCTGCTTGCTGCCATTCTTTCCGTTGCAAAGGATAATAAAAACACGATTCTTCCCGGATATACTCATCTTCAGCGTGCTCAGCCGATAACCTTTGCTCATCATCTTTTGGCTTACGCTATGATGTTTATCCGTGATATCGGAAGGCTTGAGGACGCTATGAAGAGGATGAATTATTCGCCTCTCGGCTCCTGCGCCCTTTCGGGTACAACATACAATACAAACCGTGAATTCGTCGCCGAGCAGCTCGGATTTGACGGAATCACGCTCAACAGCATTGACGGCGTTTCCGACAGGGATTTCTGCGTTGAGCTTATGAGTGCATTCGCAACGATCATGATGCACCTTTCCCGTTTTTCGGAGGAAATTATACTCTGGTCGAGCTGGGAGTTTAAGTTCATTGAGCTTGACGACAGCTTCACGACGGGCTCAAGCATCATGCCTCAGAAGAAGAACCCCGATATGGCAGAGCTTGTCAGGGGCAAGACGGGTCGTGTTTACGGCGACCTTTTCACAATGCTCACCGTTCTCAAGGGTATTCCGCTTGCATACAACAAGGATATGCAGGAGGACAAGGAGTGCATATTTGACAGCATTGCTACAGTTAAGCAGTGTCTTAAAGTTTTTGCTCCGATGATTGAAACAATGAAGGTCATCAAGGAGAATATGTATTCTGCGGCTCAAAAGGGCTTTATTAACGCAACCGACCTTGCCGATTACCTTGCTAAGAAGGGTCTTCCGTTCAGAAGCGCATATAAACTTGTCGGTCAGATCGTTGCTCATTGCATTGATAACGGTCTTGTGCTTGAAACAATGCCGCTTGAGGATTACAAAAAGTACAGCGATTTGTTTGAGGAGGATCTTTTTACCGAGATTTCTCTCGAAACCTGCGTCTCCAAGAGAATTTCGGCAGGCGGAACGGGTCCCGAATCCTTTGAAAAGCAGATTGCGTATGTTGAAAATTATATTTAAACTTAAAAATATTTGGGCTGTCCTGATGAACAGCCCTTTTGTTCTAATTAAGTATTTGAAAATATTGTAAAACTATTTGAAAATTTTATTAAATGATGTATAATTACAGGAGGGTGATACCGATGGTTAATTTAAAAGGCAGGGATTTTCTGAAACTGCTTGATTTCACAAGCGAGGAAATTGAGTATCTCGTCGATCTTGCGGCTGATTTGAAAGCAAAGAAGAAAGCGGGAATCCCACACAGGATCCACGAGGGTAAGAATGTTGCTCTTATCTTTGAAAAGACAAGCACAAGAACGCGTTGCAGCTTTGAGGTCGGTGCTAACGATCTCGGCATGGGCTCAACCTATCTTGCCGAAGGTTCACAAATAGGCAAAAAGGAGAGCATAGCCGACACGGCGAGGGTGCTCTCGGGCATGTTTGACGGCATCGAGTACCGCGGCTACGGTCAGGATCTTGTTGAGGAGCTTGCAAAGTATGCGAGCGTTCCCGTATGGAACGGCCTTACAAATGAATTTCACCCGACTCAGATTCTTGCCGATTTCCTGACTATCAAGGAGCAGTTCGGTCATCTTAAGGGAATCAACTTTGTTTACATGGGCGACGCAAGGTACAATATGGGTAATTCACTCATGGTAGGCTGCGCTAAAATGGGTATCAACTTTACCGCATGCGCTCCGAAAAAGTATTTCCCCGACCATGACCTTGTTGACACCTGCAAGGCGATCGCAAAGGAAAACGGCTGTGAAATTAAATTCAGCGAAAATCCCACAGAGGCCGTAAAGGATGCAAACGTAATTTATACGGATGTTTGGGTTTCAATGGGCGAACCGATGGAGGTTTGGAAAGAAAGAATCGACGACCTTATGCCGTACCAGGTCAATCAGAAGCTTATGGATGCGGCGGCAGATGACGTTGTGTTTATGCACTGTCTGCCCGCATATCACGACCATAAAACAAAGGTTGGCAGGGAGATCGGCGAAAGATTCGACTGTGATGCTCTTGAGGTCACGGACGAGGTCTTTGAAAGCGAACGTTCAATCGTTTTCAGAGAGGCAGAGAACAGAATGCACACTATAAAAGCAGTTATGGCGGCGACATTATGATTAAAAAAATTTACATTGTACTTGAAGACGGACACATTTTTGAAGGCAAGAGCTTCGGCGCAGAGGGCGAGGCTCTCGGCGAGCTTGTCTTTACAACAGGCATGGGCGGATATATCGAAACGCTCACCGACCCCAGCTATTACGGACAGATAGTTATGCAGACCTTCCCCCTTATCGGCAACTACGGCATCATGGAGGAGGACTTTGAAAGCGACAGGTCCTACGTCAGCGGCTACGTTGTCAGAGAGTGGTGCGAGCTGCCGTCCAATTTCAGGACGGAGTATGATCTTGACACCTTCCTGAAAAAGCAGGGAATAGTCGGCGTTTACGGCGTTGACACCCGTGAGATTACGAGAATAATCCGTGAAAAGGGTGTTATGAACGCAAAAATTGTCAGCTCGGTTGATAATATCGACTATGACGAAATCAAGGCTTACAGAATCGTTGACGCAGTCAAGAGTGTAAGCTGCAAGGAAAAGTATACGGTATCGGACGAGGGAGCGAAGTATAAGGTTGCGCTGCTTGATTACGGCGCAAAGAAAAACATCGTTCGTGAGCTTGTTGCAAGGGGCTGCGAGGTTACGGTTTTCCCGTATGATACCTCGGCTCAGGAGATAATCAATATGAATCCGGACGGAATCATGCTTTCAAACGGTCCGGGTGACCCGGAGGAAAACATCGTTCCGATTGAAAATATAAAGGAGCTTGCCGGCAAATTCCCGATTTTCGGAATCTGTCTCGGACATCAGCTCACTGCCCTTGCAATGGGCGGAAAAACGATGAAGCTCAAATACGGTCACAGAGGCGTCAATCAGCCGGTCAAGCAGCTTGAAACGGGCAGAACCTATATTTCAAGCCAGAACCACGGATATGCCGTTGTTGCCGAAAGTCTTGACAGGCGATATGCAAGAGAGAGCTTTATCAACGCAAACGACGGAACCTGCGAGGGTATGGAATACAGAAGCAAGCAGATTTTCACCGTTCAGTTCCACCCGGAGGCATGCTCAGGCCCGAAGGACACCAAGTTCCTGTTTGACAGATTTATTTCAATGATGGGAGGAAAAAACAATGCCGCTGAATAAAGACATAAAAAAGGTACTTGTTATCGGTTCCGGTCCCATCGTTATCGGTCAGGCGGCTGAGTTTGACTACGCCGGAGCACAGGCCTGCCGCGTTCTCAAGGACGCAGGTCTTGACGTTGTGCTTGTCAACTCCAACCCTGCAACCATTATGACGGATAATGCGCTCGCCGACGAGATTTATCTTGAACCGCTGACGCAGGAGACCGTTAAAAGAATTATTGAAAAAGAACATCCCGATTCTATTCTTGCCGGACTCGGTGGACAGACGGGACTTACAATAGCTATGCAGCTTGCTCAGAACGGCTATCTTGAAAAAATGGGCGTTAAGCTGCTCGGCACCAACGCCGAAGCCATTGATAAGGCGGAGGACAGACAGCTTTTCAGAGATACGATGCTCAAAATCGGTCAGCCTGTTGTTCCGTCGGATATCGCAAACACCGTTGAACGTGCGGCCGAAATTGCTCAGGAGATCGGATATCCCGTAATCATTCGCCCTGCATTCACCCTCGGCGGCGCCGGCGGCGGAGTTGTTTACAACGAAGAAGAATTAAGAGTTATTGCATATAACGGACTGGAGCTTTCCCCGATCAATCAAATCCTTGTCGAGCGCTTTATCGGCGGCTGGAAGGAGATCGAGTTTGAGGTTATGCGTGACAGCGTTGGCAACGTTATCGCTGTCTGCTCAATGGAAAACTTTGACCCGGTCGGCGTTCATACGGGCGACAGTATAGTTATCGCGCCTGCCGTAACACTTTCGGACAAGGAATATCAGATGCTGCGTTCCGCCTCGCTCGATATTATAACCGAGCTTGGCATCGAGGGCGGCTGTAACTGTCAGTTTGCACTCAATCCCGAGAGCTTTGAATATTCCGTTATTGAGGTTAACCCGAGAGTTTCACGTTCGTCGGCTCTTGCCTCAAAGGCGACAGGTTATCCTATCGCAAAGGTTACAACCAAAATTGCGCTCGGATATACACTTGATGAAATCAGAAACGACATCACGGGCAAAACCTGTGCCTGCTTTGAACCTACGCTTGACTATGTTGTTGTCAAGTTCCCGAAGTGGCCGTTTGATAAATTCGTCGGTGCAAGTCGTAAGCTCGGCACTCAGATGAAGGCAACCGGTGAGGTCATGTCGATCGCTCCGAGCTTTGAAATGGCGGTTATGAAAGCTGTCAGAGGCGCCGAAATTTCACTTGAAACACTCAATTATAATAAATTCCCAGATGACATGGACGTTGTCGAACGCTTGCACGAACAGGACGATTTGCGAATTTTCACCGTGTTCAAGGCTCTTAAAGAGGGTATAAGCATTGAGAAAATTCATGAAATCACGATGATTGACGAGTGGTTCCTCGGAAAGCTCAAGAATCTTGCCGACTATGAAAAAATGCTCGAAAGCGGCAAGCTTGACAAAGGTTACTACGAAAAGGGCAAGAAATACGGCTACAAGGATTCGACTATTCTTAAAATGGCAGGCAAGCTTCCGGAAAAGACGCTTGACGCCGTTTACAAAATGGTTGATACCTGCGGTGCCGAGTTCAAGGCAGAAACGCCATATTTCTACTCGACATATGACAGTGACTGCGAGTCAAGAGAGATCGAAAGAGGAGAGAAGGAACGAATCATTGTTCTCGGCTCCGGCCCCATCCGTATCGGTCAGGGTATCGAATTTGACTATTCCTCCGTTCATTGCGTATGGACCCTCAAGGAGCTTGGGTATGAGGTCATCATCGTAAATAATAACCCCGAGACGGTTTCAACCGACTTCGACACGGCGGACAGGCTTTATTTTGAACCGCTCAACGACGAGGACGTAATGAACATCATTAAGGTTGAAAAGCCTGTAGGAGTTGTTGTTGCGTTCGGCGGTCAGACGGCTATCAAGCTTACGAAGTTCCTTGATGAAAATAATATTCCGATTCTCGGCACATCGGCCGAGGGTATTGATATCGCCGAGGACAGAGAGCGCTTTGACGAATTGCTTGAAAAATTCGGCATCAGCAGACCGAAGGGTCAGACTATCATGGACACCGAGGACGCTATCAGAGCGGCAAACGAGCTTGAATATCCCGTTCTTCTCCGTCCGTCATACGTTATCGGCGGTCAGAACATGACTATCGCATATAACGACACCGATGTTAAGCGTTACATGGATATCATTCTTTCTCAGAAGATTGAAAATCCCGTTCTTGTAGATAAGTACATGATGGGTACGGAGCTTGAGGTTGACGTTATCTCCGACGGCAAGGATGTTCTTATCCCCGGCATCATGGAGCATATCGAGCGTGCAGGCGTCCACTCGGGCGACTCGATTGCAGTTTATCCGCCCTATAATATACTCGACAGCATGATTGACAAGATTGTTGATATTTCAACAAAGCTTGCGCTTTCACTCGGCACAAAGGGCCTTGTCAACATTCAATATCTCATCTATCGCAACGAGCTTTACGTTATCGAGGTCAATCCCCGTGCGTCAAGAACGATTCCTTACATCAGCAAGGTTACAGGCGTCCCGATGGTTGAGCTTGCAACAAAGGTCATGATAGGCACAAAGCTCATCGAGCTTGGCTACGGCACGGGACTTTATAAGATCCCGCCGTATGTTGCGATCAAGGTTCCCGTATTCTCATTCGAGAAGCTCAACGATGTCAATTCCGAGCTTGGTCCGGAGATGAAGTCGACGGGTGAGGTTCTCGGAATCGGCAGAACCCTCAATGAGGCACTGTTCAAAGGACTTATTTCCGCAGGCTTCAAGGTTGGCCATGAGAGCACATATCACGACAATAAATACAACGGCGGAGTGCTTATCAGCGTTCATGATAAGGATAAGCCGGAAGTTATATCGCTTGCAAAGAAGTTCGCCGACGTCGGCTTGAAGATTTATTCAACGCCGAACACGGGCAAGCTTATTCAGTCGGCAGGTATCAATGCCGAGATTATCGAGGAATTCAGCGACGGCAAGCACGTTATCGAAATGCTCGAAACAGGCAAAATAGATTATATTGTTTACACCGGCTCAACGGCTAAATCGACGATTGAAAACTTCATCAAGATTCATCGCCGTGCAGTTCAGCTCTCAATCTGCTGCCTTACATCTCTCGATACGGCAAATGCGCTCTGCGATATTCTTTCAAGCCGCTTCACTCAGCGCAACACAGAGCTTGTCGATATCAATCATATGCGCTCGAAGCGTATGCGCCTGAATTTTACCAAGATGCAGGCGACGGGCAACGACGATATCTATTTCAACAACATGAATAAGAATATTCCGTCACCCGAGTCGCTGACTATCAACTTCACCGACCGTCATTACGGAATCGGCGGCGACGGCGTTGTTCTCGTTGAAAAATCGGATATTGCCGATGCAAAAATGGTTGTTTATAACGACGACGGAACTCAGACGCTTATGGCTGCGAACAGTATTCGCTGTGCTGCAAAGTTCCTCTATGATAACGGAATTGTGCCGAAAACGACAATGAAAATTGAAACCAACTGCGGCGTAAAGAACGTTCGTCTGTATTCGTTCAACGGCGAGGTAAGATCGGCTCAGGTCGATATCGGCAAGCCCGATTTTGATCCTGCAAGCATTCCGATGAAGACCGACACATACATGATAATCGACCAGCCGGTTAATATAGGCGGCGAATCTATCAATATCAGTTGTGTTACTATCGGTAATCCGCATTGCATCGTGTTTATGGATAATGTTGACAGTGTTGATCTTAATTCTCTCGGCGATAAGATCCGCAATTCGGGCATTCTTCCCGAGTATATCAATACCGGCATTGCTCGAATGATTGACAGAAACACAATCAAGCTCCGCTGCTATGAGAGAGCGGTCAACGGCGAGAGTCTCGGCTGCGGAACATCGGCCGCTGCTGCTGTTGTTGTTGCAACGGAGATGGGTCTTTGCAAGAAGGGCGAAGATGTAACGGTTAAGATGCCCGGCGGCGACGTCGTTATAACCTATACCGATGAAACCATTTTTGTCAACGGTGACACAAGAAAGGTATATGAGGGTGTAGTTGAATATTAAAATGATCCGTAAGTTTTAATAGTTCGGCATTGCTTTAAATTAAGAAAAAACAGCGTCTCCTCTTCCAAAAAGGGGAGACGTTAAGTTTTAGGTTCTTTATCAATAGTTGGGGTAGAAAAAAACAAAACCGCCGGTTCAAACGGCGGCTTTAATTTATCCTTCAAAATCCTGATCGAATATATTGAACTTCTCGGGCTCGTTTGCTTGAGCTTCAACCTCAAGCGGCGGAGTAATCTCAATTGAATCAAGCTGTTTCGCGATTTCCGAAAGCTCGTCATTGAGGTTGCTGATGCTTTTTGTAACAGCCGAAAGATTTTTCAGCAGTGACGGGAGCTTGCGTTCCGTTGAGTTTATATATTTGCTCGTTTTATCGGCAATACTGACGACCTCGTTATGGGCGTCGGTAAATTTTTTTGCAGAGCTGCTGAGATTGTCAAAATCGGGCTTGTTCTCGTTGCTTTTGTCAAAATCATCAAGCTTATCTTTAAGCTCGGAGAGCTTTTTATCTTTTTCACGTATAGATTTTTTCAGCTCGGCTATCTCTTCGCGTAGCTTTGCAATATCCTCTTTTGAAACCGACTTTTCATATTCCTCATCGAGTGAGCTTAGATATTGGTCGACCTGTTTTTTATCAAATCCGCCGACTGCTCTTGTTTTAATTGGAATATTGTTGCTCATTTGCGTGCCTCCGCTCTTAATAAGTGGTTACTGAATCTATAATAGCACAAAAAATGCTTTTTTGCAACGAAAAGAACCTTGTTAACCGCAAAAAGTGCATTTTTTCTTGCACTAAAGAGGTGAAAATGATATAATTAAATAAATATAATCGACGGGTGCGTTTATTTACCGCCGAATGAGGAATGACACTATGGGATATTCAAATTTGAAATTTTCGGAAAATTCGACCTTTCTTGTAACGGGAGGAGCGGGCTTCATCGGCTCAAACCTTTGCGAAGCAATATTGAAAATGGGATATAAGGTCAGATGTCTTGACGACCTTTCAACAGGCAAGCAGGCGAATGTTGACATTTTTCTTGATAACCCGAATTATACGTTTATAAAGGGTGATATCAAGGATCTCGACACCTGCATGGCAGCGTGCGAAGGCGTCGATTACGTTCTCAATCAGGCGGCATGGGGCAGTGTGCCGAGAAGCATTGAAATGCCGCTTTTCTATGAAAAAAACAATATCATGGGTACTCTCAACATGATGGAAGCGGCAAGACAGCAGGGCGTTAAAAAATTTGTTTATGCTTCAAGCTCTTCTGTTTACGGCGACCACCCTGTACTTCCGAAAAAAGAGGGTCAGGAGGGCAATCTGCTTTCTCCCTATGCTCTGACGAAGCGAGTTGATGAAGAATTCGCTAAGCTTTATACAAGGCTCTACGGACTCGATACCTACGGCTTGAGATATTTCAACGTTTTCGGCAGGCGTCAGGATCCGGACGGAGCTTATGCGGCGGTAATTCCGAAGTTTATCAAAATGCTCATGAACGGCGAAACACCGACAATCAACGGCGACGGAATGCAATCGAGAGATTTTACATATATTGAGAATGTTATCGAGGCAAATCTCAAGGCTTGTCTTGCACCTCACGAGGCGGCAGGCAATGCCTTCAACATAGCCTACGGCGGACGTGAATACCTGATTGATATTTACCATTCGCTGACCCGCGCTCTCGGCAAGGATATCGAGCCGAATTTCGGACCCGACAGGGCAGGGGATATAAAACACTCCAACGCCGATATATCAAAGGCACGTGAAATGCTTGGATATGATCCCGATTATGATTTTGATTCCGGCTTGAAGCTGGCGATTGATTGGTATGTGGAGAATTTGTAATTCTTTGAAGATACATGCAATAAACAGGCTTTACCTTGAGAAAAAGGCTGATAAATGCACAGAATTACTTTACAGAACAAACACTATTTAAGGAGACTCAATATGCTCATTTACACCTGTGAACAGATGCGTGTCATCGAGGAGAATGCGGACGTTAACGGACTTTCGTATGTTGAAATGATGGAAAATGCCGGCAATGCCTGCGCCGAAAAAATCCACTCAACCATTGTCGGCTTGAATTCTGCGGCCAAGACGGTTGCGGTTCTCTGCGGCTCGGGAAAAAACGGCGGCGACGGCTTTGTTATTGCAAAAAATCTCAGCGACAAGGGCTACGGTATCCGGCTTGTGCTGACGAACGGCTATCCGACGGCATATGAGTCCAAAATTATGTATGCTTATCTTGAGGATAAGCCGGTGCTTGTCTCCGACCTCAAGCAGAATTACGATGCCTGCGTTTCGGCATGTATGAGTGCGGCGGCGATTGTCGACTGTGTTTTCGGAATAGGATTTCACGGCCGGCTTGACGAAACAACATCGAAATTTTTTAATGATATATCAAGGTCAAGAGCCAAAAAGTTTGCCGTCGATATCCCGAGCGGACTTGAGGGTAACAGCGGCGAGATTAAATCAGACTTTTTCAAGGCAGACTATACTCTTGCGATAACCTGCTACAAGCCCGTGCATATTCTTAAACCGGCTTCGGACCAGTGCGGAATCGTGTCGCTTATTGACATCGGCATTGACGAAAAATGCTACGATGCGGTAGGCTCGGACGTGATCGTTTCTGCGGAGCATAATGAGATAAAACGCTTTTTTAAACCGAGAAATCCCGCGGCAAATAAGGGCGATTTCGGCAGACTTCTGAGCGTTTGCGGCAGCCGTAATATGCAGGGAGCGGCAGTTATGGCGGCAAATGCGGCGGTTGAAAGCGGTGTTGGAATAGTTGACTGCGTTTTCCCGGAGGCGGCATATTCGGCGATAGCCTCAAAGCTCACCGAACCGCTTATGGATCCTATGCCCTCAACTGCTGACGGTTTTCTTAAGGCGGATAATTTGCAGCGTATCATCGAGCTTGCCGATAAATCAACGGCGGTACTTCTCGGCTGCGGACTCGGACTTTGCGAGGACACGGTGCGCCTTGTCAACGGGATTCTTGCAAACGTAAAAAAACCGATTATTCTCGATGCAGACGGAATAAATGCGGTTTCGTTTAATATAAATATATTGAAAGAAACCTCTGCTCCGTTGATTTTGACTCCGCACCCGGGAGAGATGGCAAGATTGACGGGTCTGAGCATTGAAGAAATTCAAAGCAACAGGGTTAAGGCTGCAAGGAATTTTGCAACTCAGTACGGCTGTGTGCTCGTCCTCAAGGGCTCAAATACCGTTGTTGCAGGACCGTCGGGAAGCGTGTACATAAACCGTACCGGTAATGCAGGAATGGCAACCGGCGGTTCGGGTGATGTTTTGGCAGGTATAATTTCCTCTTTTGTTTGTCAGTCTATGAGCTTGCAGTCAGCAACGATTGCCGGCGTGTATGTGCACGGACTTTGCGGAGATAACATAGAAAAAAAATACTCCATGCACGGAGTTACCCCGACAAAAATGATCGGCGAGATAGCGGAGGTTCTTTCAAATTTTGAATAATCGAGGATAAATTTGAAAAAGAGTCTTGCAATACTTCTCATTTTTATTATGATATTTCTACCCTCGTGCGGTAAAAAAATTAAGAAAGAAAACGTCACCCCGTCAAGGCCGAATTGCACCGTCAGCGCAAGCTATAACGGTATTGACTGTTCGGCAAGGATAAATTACGATGAAACGGGGAGAATGACGGTTGAAATGCTTTCGCCGATTAAGGGAATGACTCTCAGCGTTGACGACAGCGGCTGTCGGCTCGGCTATGACGGCATGGAGATTGACTACACGACGGAGCAGGCGAAAGGGTTTTGTCCGTTTATCGGACTGTATTCGGTGCTGAAAACCGTGTGCTACACCGTGCCGGAATCTGCAAGAATGAGCGGTGACAGTTATATTCTCAAATATCGCACGCCGGAAACGGAGTGCACAGCAATATCAAACAAAAAGGACGGAAAAATTCGCGAGATTGAAGCGGATAAGATAAGGTATATATTCCAATAAAAAGCGGCTGTGCCGGTTATGGCGCAGCCGCTGAAGCTTTAATAATCTCTTTTTGAAGCCGAAAGACTTTTTTCAAGCCTCACCTTAAATCATTTAAGAGGAGGCTTAATAACGCTGTAACCGTCAATCATTAGCAAACCTTGCACCGCCGGGTACGGAGACTTCGGCGGTCGCTCCGTCTGCAACGCTGTAATTTAACACCGTTTTTATCTGAGTCAGGCTTGAACTGTCACTGTGCGATTTATCGCTTTAGCTTCCGGCAACGTTTACGGCAGTGGTGCTCATTATTTCGCCTTGCGGAGCTGTTGCAAGGTCGTCAACGCTTACTCCGAAATGTTCCGAAGCCTTTAGAAGATTTTCTTTTTTCAGCTCGTCGGCGTATTTGCTGCTGCCGATAGCGTTATACTGCAAGCTCAGCGGAAATCTTTCTTTTATGCTCCGACTGTAATCCGCACCCATGCTCGGCGTCCAATATTCTTTCAGGTTATATCCGCTGTCTGTCTTTTGCACAGTCAAAACCAGCGGATCCGAGTTTCCTGAAATTACACTCAAGCCGTTTTTGTAAACAAAGTTTTCATAGAGTGCGACCATATATATTTCTGTTGTATCACCTTTTCTTTTTGCACTGAGAACCTTATATGAGACAGCGGAAAAGTCATTTGCTTCATGATATGCCGTTGGCGATTCCCGGGCAATTATCTGCTTTTCAATATAGCTTGCCGTCTCGGTGTCGAGCTTAGCTTTATGGGGGAGTGTAAATGCACATATCACGGCGGCTAAAACAATAAAAGCGGTCAAAATAATGTATATCGTTTTTTTCTTTCCGACATTCTTTTTCTCCATTTTGAACACCTCCGATTATAGTTTGAAAATTGATGGCTTAATATGCGGCTATTCTAAGGCGATACCGTATATTCGAGATGTATAAATTTCATCAATTATATTTTATAGAAATTAACGTAATTTGTCAAACCGAATATAATGATAATGCCGGATATCATTTCTGATCCCCGAAAAAGATGATTATTCCGTCAAATGATTGGCAAATATAATTATGACAATCAAAATCTCGGAGAGTGATAAAAATGACAATAAAACGGGGAGATATTTATTATGCAGATCTCAGCCCGGTCGTAGGCTCTGAACAGGGCGGTATGCGTCCTGTGCTGATAGTTCAAAACGATATCGGCAACAAATACAGCCCGACGGTCATCGCCGCCGCAATAACAAGTCAGCGCTTCAAAACTCAACTGCCGACTCATATTCAGGTGGACGCTCAGGACTGCGGCCTCTCTAAGGATTCAATAGTTCTGCTTGAGCAGGTCAGGACTCTTGACAAGCAAAGGCTCAAAGAGCGCATGGGCAACCTCGGCGAAAGGGACATGACAAGAGTGAACAGAGCATTGTCTGTCAGCCTCGGAATATTGAATTGAAAAAAGTCCCGAACGCTCGGTAATGAACGTTCGGGATTTGCTGTTATTCGGTTGATTCTTTCCAGTCGGAATATCTGACGATTTCGAGTTTGCTGTTTTTATCAATTCCTTTGTATGCCTTATAGCGGTCGCCCCACATGGAGTTGATATTCGGAGTGGAATCCCAAAGATATCCCTGATACGGAAGTTCGGGAAGTTCAACGGTACTTCTTCCTTCTGCTATCTGCTCCTGAATATAGGTGTTGCGATCTCTTTCCGCAACAAAAATGTAACCGTAAAGAGTTGTATAGAAAATTACGCCGCAAATACAAAATGCAAGTAAGATACGCGACAAATTTCCGTTTTTAATCAAGGAATGCTTTTCGTTAAAAACATAGCCGAAGGCTTCACAAAGGAACAGGGCAAAGAACATATATCCGCAGAAGAAGCATCGGCTTCTTATCGGTGTGACAACGAACAGCGGAGCCGTCAAAACGGCAATGCTGACTATGTAGAAGCTGAGTCTGAGCTTAACACCGGGTTCGTCTACGCATAAAAGGCTGAGCATTATAAGGGCAATGCCGAAGATCAAAACGAAAACACTCTCAAAATACTTTGTATAATTAAGGAAGATATTCCAGTTCGGATAAATCACACGGCATAGAGAATAAGCGGCGTAAGATATAACAATAAACAGATTAAAACGTATGAAAAGCTTTTTGAAAAGTTTGCAATCTTTATCCTTTTTGAAAAAAGATATGACAAGCGCAATACATACAAGTGCTATAAAAAGGTTAAGAACAACATTGTTAAGCGCAAGGTCTTTTCTTATGACGTCAAATAGATTTTCTTTAATGCGCGATAGAATACCGGTTGAAGTTGTTTCCATGGTCCTGTAATCGTCTTTTGAATTGGCGATATTCAGATATGCTCCGTTGGTAAACATTATTGCACAGCCGGCGACAGAACCCAAAAAGTGGCTGATAACAGGAGCAAATATTCTCTTATAGCCCACAAGCGTTCCAACGATAATTATAATGTCAATTGCAATCTGATATAATGTAATATTTTCCATGAAAAGGGCAGAACTCAGGCCAAGGAGGAAGGTCAAAGCAAAGGTTCCCTTCCTGAATTTCGGCTTGCCGTCAAAAATGCATTTTATGATGCAAATATATGCGATTACCAAAAAAGTCGGCGCGACATAGTTTGTAAAACCGGAGGTCCATGCAATTGTTTGTCTGAAAATATATCTAGGCATAACAAAAAGACCTGTCAGCGAAAGCAAAAGTGTTGCTATGCTCTTATGTTTAACAGATTGATGAATTAAAAAAACCAAGCCCGTTACAGTACCGGACATAACAAAGGACTTGAGAAGATTCGATCTCGTCAACGCAATTACGAGCAGGTTTCCGAGATATCGGCCGTTATAGTTTCTAAAATGCTCATGAAGTCGGTCTATTCCTATCTGTCCGCCCCATGCCCAGTCATCACCGGTGTAAGGAAGCATATAAGCAAGGCCGAAAAAGAATACAAACATTGCAATGAAAATTAAGAGAAATCTTTTATCTGTTTTTTTCTGCTTTTCCATTTTTTACCCTCCTAAATCAGGATAATTTTATCACATTGTTTTGTTAAAGTCAATAAAACACAATTAAAGGTAAAATGATATAAGGCGCATTGACAAAAATATAGGTTGATTTTAGCCTTGTTATATGCTAAAATAAAAAGCATAATGCTGTTAGGAGTTGGATAAATTGAAGAAAAAAATAAAATATGCCGAATTTCCGGACATGAATACGGTTAAAGACATAGTTATTTTTGGTGGTAAAAAAGGTGCAGACAAGCCTCAGTATACTTTCTATAATTTTGACGGCGAGGTTGAGATGAAAACATTCGCTCAGGTTAACTATGACCTCACCGGTCTCGGACAGTACCTTTACAAGCTCGGTCTCAGAGGAAAAAAGGTAGCTATTCTCAGTGAGAACAGCTACTATTGGATCGCTTGCTATTTTTCGATTATTACAGGAAAAATAACCGCTGTTCCGATGGACCCCAAGCTTCCGGATGACGATATAATCGATATTATGATCCGCAGCGGCTGCAATGCCATTTACTATAGCGAGGACTTTAAGGACACTGTTGAAAAAATGAAGAAAACAGACGGTGTTGTAATTGAGCAATATATTAAAATAGAGGACTTCTATTCAATGGTTAAAGAGGGTCATAATGAGGTCAAGAACGGCGTTGAGAGTTATCTTGAGGACGAGGTTCTTCCGAGCGATCTTGCCTTCCTCGTTTACACCTCGGGCACAACGGGCAAGAGCAAGGGCGTTATGCTCTCGCAGGAGAATGTTGCCGCGGACAGCGTTGCTTCATGCCGTGTTATGACGGGCGGACCGGCAATCGGATTTCTCCCGCTTCATCATGCTTTTTCATGGGTCGGTGCTCTTTTCTCGGGCAATTTGCTGACTGAATGGGGATTTATCTGCCGCAGCCTTAAAGATATTCAAAAAGATATGAATACATATCATCCGCAGAATTTTTCGGCGGTTCCTCTTGCGGTTGAGACTATTTATAAAAAGATTTGGTTCACGGCGAAGAAATCCGGCAGAGAGGAAATGCTCAAAAAAGGACTTAAAATCAGTAATTTCCTTTTAAAACTCGGAATTGATAAGAGAAGAAAAATCTTCTCCGAGATCCTCAACAATCTCGGCGGCAACCTTGAAATGATCGTTTGCGGCGGCGCATATCTTGATGAGCAGTACGAAAAGGGTATGGAAGCCTTCGGAATCAAGATCATCAACGGCTACGGTATCACGGAGTGCTCACCGGCAGTTACCTGCAACAGACTCGACGCTTACAAGGTTGGAAGTGTCGGAATTCCGCTCCCGTGCAACGAGATAAAGATCAAAGATCCCGACGAGGACGGAATCGGTGAAATCTGTGTTAAGGGCAAGAACGTCATGGTGGGCTACTACAATGATCCCGAAGCTACAGCGGAGGTCTTTGACGGCGATTGGTTCCTGACGGGTGACTACGGCTATATAGATGAGGACGGATTCCTCTTCTTCAAGGGCAGAAAGAAGAACCTTATTATCCTTTCAAACGGCAAGAACGTTTCTCCCGAGGAGATTGAGGACAAGCTTTCGACAATCGACTATGTTAAGGAAGTTGTTGTATATGAGGAAAAGGGCTATATAACAGCCGAGTTTTTCCTTGACACCGTTGAAACACCGGACGCAAAGGGCAGAATCAAGGCAGACGTTAATGAGATTAACAGAAAGATGCCCTCTTACAAACAGGTAACAAGAATTAAGACGAGAGACAACGAATTCCCGAAAACGACTACGCTCAAGATTCTCAGAGATTATAAGAAATAACAAAAATTTACCTCCTGTCATTTGGCAGGAGGTTCGTTTTTTTTAGTTTCTTTCAGCGATTTTTTTGAGATTTTTCCAACTGATTTCTGCCGAGTCAAAAACATCAAGCGGAGTCGAATCCTGTTCTATAATTATATATTCGATCCCCGAGTCGCGGCACGCTCTGTAGCACTCGTCAAGGTCAAGATTTCCCGTTCCGATCTCGGCAAAATCACGCACATAATTTCCCTCGGCATCCTTAATAATGCGATAATCCTTGAAGTGACACACGCTGATACGCTTGCCGAGCTTTCTGATATATGATGCCGGGTCAACGCCGCCGGTCTGTGCCCAATGTGTGTCGAAAATGAAGCTTATCAGCTCGGGATCAAGCTCTGTGAGCATCTGATATCCCGTTTTACCGTTGGGATATCTCATAAATTCAAACTGATGGTTATGATAAGAGAAGGTCATGCCTGCCGCATGAAGCTTTTTGACAGCAGGGGTAAGCTCCTCAACGAGCTTCTTGACGCCGTCCTCGCCGCGGTACTTTTCTTCGATCCAGCCGATTCCGACATTCTTGCAGCCGAGAGCCTTGTGCTCCTCAATTACCGCATCGGTATCGTTAACGATTCTGTCGAACGAAAGGTGGGTTAAACAAACCTTCATGCCGTGCTTTTTGCAAAGCTTCGCAACGTCATAGTTATTGAGGTAGCCTATGCCCGATACCTGAACGGTATCAACGCCCATATTCTCGAGCTTCGCAAGCACATTATCGAGATCCTCAAGAGAGTCTATTACCGAGTGAAAATTGTAAAGAGTAAATCCGAGCTTCATAATCATTCTCCAATCACAAATTCATTGTCGCCGTAAATAACTGTAATCTTTATTTTTTTGTCTGACTTAACTGTTATATTCGGTTTCTCATTTGCATCGCTTCTTGCTCCGCAAATGAGGTCAGCGTATGCGTCTCTGCCGACGGGAATACGCTTTATTCCGTGGCGCTCAAGATTGTTTACATACCATATTATTTCATTTTTCTCGGCATGAACCTGAATTCCGAGAACATATTCAATAAGAACGGTTATCGGAATGATTCCTGCCCAACCGACGAAATCGCCCTTCGCCGGGTTGCCGGGGTTAGCCGATTCGGGGGCATAGTTTTCAAAGAATGTGCTCGTTTTGCGGTAAACCTCCATCATGTTTTCGTAGTGGTTGAGGGCAATTTCGTGAGCGAGCTTTTCCCTGCCACACTCAGAAAGACCCCTTATTACCATGTAATTGGTGGGTGCCCAAACGCTGCCGTTCCAGTATGCGCCGTCGTCCGAATAATCGGGGTGATCTGCCGAAAGTGACGGTACACGGTGCGGACGCTTGAATTCCTTTTCATTTTCAAGATGAGCTATGAAATCGGCTTTTCTCTCCTCGGGTACACCGTCGGCAAGCAAACCCCAGTAGCTTGCAATACTCTTGACCTTGAGCAGCTCACCGTTGCCTCTGCGGTCAAAATAGTATTTATCTTCCTCCGACCACATCTTTTCGTTGATGAATTTTGTAAGGTATTCAACCTCTTTTTGAAGCTCGTCAACGCCGTCTGTTATGTCAAGCTCCCTTGCCATTTTCAGAAGCTCCTTGCAGCTTAGAAGAGCCTGGAAGTTTGCGTCGATCCAGGACATAAACCCGTGATGGAAGGTTTCAACCTGCCAATCCTCAACTCCGGGAACGGCTTCAAGGTCGGTTCTCGGCTGATTGTCCATTCCGCAGCCCCAGCCACTTGACCAATAGGAACCGTCCTGCCAGCGGTGGTAGTTGCGCATCCATCTGTGGTAGCAGAGAAGCGGATAATAAACATCGGCAAGGCGCTTTTTGTCGCCGTAGTTCTGATAGTACTGCCACTCGCACCATGCAAGAATTTCCGGACCTGTACTTACGGGGTCAAGGCGGTGAAATTTTGAAAAGCCGTTTGTTTCATGGTACTGTCGGCCGATGAATCCGTCGGATTCCTGCTTGCAATAGAAATCATCGAGCGTGCCTTGGAATTTGAACACGCCGTCGCCGTATTTGCCGAACATCAGCATGAAGCAACTGTCCCAAAGAAAGATGTCGCCGTTAAATGCGGCATCAATGTACGGGGAAACAAAGCCGTTCTCCTCGGTCGGCTTGCCGAGATTCGAGAATGCGATTTTCCACGCCTTGTAGTAGGCTTCGATTGAGTCGGCGTGACCGTCCCAAACAGGCTCCGGGAGCTTACTTTTGTTGCTCTCAAAGTCGGGCAGATCCGCCATGTTCGGCTTGCGGCCGATGAAGGAATTGTGCTTTTCAACGTCCTCAAGCTCCAAGAAATAATCTTTATATTCCGGCATATATTGTCCTTTCGTTTTGTTGACGACTGCTTTATTCCTCAACCATTCCCTGCAGTTCGTCCCAAAGAGAATATTTGTCAAGCAATTCATCGTTCTTTAAATTGAGCAGGTCTGTTAATTCGAGCAGCTTTTCATAGTCGGTCTGAATTTCTTCCGTATTCAGCTTTTCCTGAATATCCTCAATTTCTTTTTCAAGCGAAGCAATGCCATTTTCTGTTCTTGTCAGCTGAGTCTTGAGCTTCCGCTGCTGCGATGCCTGCTCCTTTTTCAGCTTGTAGTCGTTGACTTTTTCGGCTTTTTTCGCCGTGTCAGTATTTACTGCGGCAGGCTGACGTGCAGCTTTCTTTTCAATATAGTAATCGTAATTGCCGAGGTATTCCGTAAATCCGTTCTCATTAAGCTCGAGGATTCGTGAGCTGAGCTTGTTTATAAAATATCGGTCATGGGAAACTATCAGCATCGTGCCGTCATAGTCAAGCAGGGTGCTTTCAAGCTCCTCGCGGGAGAATGCGTCAAGGTGGTTCGTCGGCTCGTCCAAAAGCAGAAGATTGTAACCGCCGAGCATAAGATTGAGAAGTGCGATCCTTGCTCTTTCTCCGCCGCTCAGCTCGGAAATCTTCTTAAAAACGTCGTCGCCCTTGAAAAGGAACGCCGCCAATGCACTGCGAACCTGAGTTTGTGTCATTTTCGGATACTTTGACCAAACTTCCTCGATAGCTGTTTTATTGAGATCAAGCCCTGCCTGAACCTGGTCGAAATAGCCCTTGAAAAGATTTTCGCCGAATATGAATGTGCCCTCGTCCGGAGAATACTGCCCCATCAGCGTTTTGAGAAATGTTGTCTTGCCGCAGCCGTTGTCGCCGAGAATGAACACCCTTTCGCCCCTCGTTATGTGCAGCGAAGCGTTGCGGAAGACTGTCTTATTGCCGAACCTTTTAGCCAGCCCGTCGGCGATAATAACGTCGTTGCCGCTGACGCATTTCGGCTCAAAGCGAAATCGGATTCGCTCAACCTTGCTGTCGGGAACAACAAGCTGTTCTCTGATTCTCTCAATTTGCTTGAGCTTGCTCTCGGCAGTCTTGATGTTCTTCTCCCTGTTCCATTGCCTTTGCTGAGCCACAACGCCCTCAAGACGCTGTATTTCCTTCATATCCGTTTCGTATTTATCCTCAATCGCCTTTTGCTCGGCCTTCTTTTTTATAAGGAATTCGGAATAATTACCCTTGAAGCATCGCACCTTGCGATTTTCAAGCTCCACGGTTTTGTCTGTTATTTTATCGAGAAAATAACGGTCATGCGATATTACAAATATTGCGCCGTTGTAATTCTTCAAGAAGTTCTCAAGCCATTCTACCGACTTTATGTCAAGGTGGTTAGTCGGCTCATCAAGAAGCAGGAGATTGCTCTTTGAAAGAAGGAGCTTTGCAAGAGCGACCTTTGAACGCTGACCGCCCGACAGCTTGTCCGTCGTTAAATTAAAATCGTCCTCTGTGAATCCGAGGCCGAGAAGCGCACTTCTTGTGCGGCTTCTGAATGTCAGACCGCCCCCGTTATTGAATTTAGTCGTCAGCTCGTCCTGAAGCCGCAGATCATCCTCCATATCGCCGAGGTTATGCTCAAGGCGGTAATTGACCTGATTTATTTCAATCTCAAGGCTTATCAGGTCGTCAAAAACGCTGATAAGTTCATCGTAAAGGGTCATGCCCTTCTTTGAGCAGGTGTGCTGCTCCATATAGCCGAGCCTTGCCTCCTTGCCTGTTACGATTGCGCCCTCCGTCGGTTCAAGCTCTCCTCTGATGAGCTTCAATATAGTGGTTTTGCCCACGCCGTTAGAGCCGATAAAGCCAACCTTCTCTTTATCGTTTATTTCAAAATTAACATTTCTGAAAAGCTCACGCTCACCGAAAGAGAACGCAAGATTTTGAAAACTCAATACTGTCATAATACACTCCGAAATTTGATACAAACATTTTACAACATCGGCGAAAATAAAACAAGTGTTAAAGCCAAAATAAACGACCTCATGCCGTAATTTTGGCAGGAGGCCGTGAAATGATTTTTAACTGTAAATATCGTTTTCGTTATTTTCTTCGTTTATCTCGTAGACGGAAAGCTTGCCGTCATTGACAAAGGCGGTAAAAATCTTGCCTACCGGAGGGAAATTGCCGTCCTTAAGAGCTTTTCTGAGCCAGACCTCGTTTTTGCCGCAGGATTTGAGATTTTCAAATAGTATTTCACCGTCGGAAACCACAACGATTGGAGAAGTCTCCTTTTCGGGATGCATACCCATGTCCTGCGGATTTATTGGCCTTAATGTCGATTTCGGAAGAAAGCTCAGTTGCCCGTTCGGCTCCATGACAACCGTTTGCAGGTCGTCAATATTGAAATAACCGTTGATTCTGCACTGCGTCAGAAATTCATTCAAATCAAGCTTCGATTTCTTGAAATTCTCACGGTAAAGAGTACCGTTATCCATGAGAATAACAGCTTTGCCTACAAAAAATCTGCGGAATTTAATTGATTTGTTCGCAAGCACCGAAAAAAGCACCGCAAAAATGCCGTAAATAACAATGGCAACGGCAGGCTTCCAGCATTCGTTAAGCGGACTGAACGCCATATCGGCGGCAATTGAGCCGATCGTTATTCCGTTGATGTAGTCGAAAAGGCTGAGCTGAGACACCTGACGCTTACCCATCAATTTCGTCAGGAAAAACAACTCGATAATTGACAAAACGGTTGTTAAGCAAATTTTAAAAATTTCCATAATATCACCTACATTATTATTGACGGTTTAACGCATAATAACCGTGACAAGAATTCAATGCAACAGCTTAATTACTCGGCATTGCCTTAACGACAGTGATATTTTTTCAACCGAACATATCTACATATTGTATATAGAAAAAATGAAAATAAGTTTTTGTACAATATGCTGAAAAAATGTTGGCTTATATTTAACTTTACTCAATATAACACAATATATAGCTATATAAGCGAATAACATATTCTATATATAGCGGTTTGAGACATAAAATATGAATTATTGCGGAAAATAAAAAAATATTGAACTTTGTTTCATTTAGTGGTATAATCTTAAAAGTTTAATAATATATTTGGTTAATTGCCCCTTTTGTGGCATAAATGAGAATTTCATCTTTTTTTACATATATAAATTTTTAAGGAGTGTAACGGGTGGATAAGATATATATCAACGGCGGAAAGCCGCTCCACGGCGAGATTACCGTCAGCGGAGCCAAAAATGCCGCTGTCGCAATTCTTCCGGCAGTTATCCTTGCGCAGGACGTGTGCAGGGTTGAGAATATCCCCGATATCAGCGATGTTACGATGATGATAAGGATTCTTCATCAGTTGGGCGCAAAAATTACTAAGGTTGACGCAAATACCTACGATATAGACTCATCAACAATCAATTCATACGTTGTTTCCCACGATATGACAAAGCATCTGAGAGCTTCGTATTATCTCATCGGCTCTTTGCTTGCCCGCTTCGGCAGGGCAAAGGTCGCTATGCCCGGCGGCTGTAATTTCGGAGTTCGTCCGATTGACCAGCATATCAAGGGCTTTGAGATCCTCGGCTCAACAGTAACTCTCAAGGAGAATGCGATGATTGATGTTGAGGCTCCGGACCTTACCGGCGGTCTTGTCTATTTCGATGTGGTTTCCGTCGGTGCAACTATCAATCTCATGCTCGCCGCCGTTAAGGCAAAGGGCTTGACGATTATCGAAAATGCCGCTAAGGAGCCGCATATCGTTGACCTTGCAAACTTTTTGAACTCTATGGGTGCGGATGTCAGAGGCGCAGGTACGGATGTTATTAAGATCCGCGGCGTTGAGCATATGCACGGCTGCACCTATTCGATAATTCCCGACCAAATCGAAGCCGGCACATTCATGGTTGCCGCAGTAGCAACTAACGGCAATGTGCTTGTTAAGAACGTAATTCCGAAGCACCTTGAGTCAATCACAGCCAAGCTTATCCAGTGCGGCGCAACGGTTGAGGAATACGATGATTCGGTTCGTGTAATCGGCAACGGCAGACCGGGTAAATGCAATATCAAGACGATGCCTCACCCGGGCTTCCCGACGGATATGCAGCCGCAGTTTGCTACCATGCTCTCGATTGCCGACGGTACAAGCATTGTTTCCGAGGGCGTTTGGGACAGCCGTTTCCAGTATGTTGAGCAACTGGCAAGAATGGGCGCAAACATTTCCGTCAACGGCAAGGCGGCTACTATAGAGGGCGTTGAATATCTCAACGGTTCTCCCGTCAAGGCAGATGACCTCAGAGCAGGTGCGGCGATGCTTATCGCAGGCCTTATTGCAAGGGGCACGACCTCAATTGAAAATATAGTTTATATCGACCGCGGCTATGACAACGTTGTCGGCAAGTTCCGCAACCTCGGCGCAGATATTGTGCGGGTAAGCGAGGAGGACAAGCCTAAGCCGTTGGAGGATACGCAGGTAGGTTGAGACAGACTCGCACAAAATGTCTTATTGAATTCTTTATGCCCCGAGCAGCTCGGGGCAGTATTTTTATTTATATATAAGGAAGGTACATATGGCTCGTTTTTGTTCACTCTTTTCGTCAAGCAGCGGAAACTGCACATATATAGGCTCTTCGGGCGGCGGTGTGCTGATTGATGCCGGAGTGAGCGCAAAGCAGATTTCACTGAAGCTCAATGGCATAGGTGTCAGCGAGAGGAATATCGGTGCTGTTTTTGTTACCCATGAGCACGGTGACCATGTAAAGGGTCTGCGTGTTTTGGCTTCGAAGTACAATATTCCCGTATATGCTACTGAGGGAACGATTCGAGAGCTTGAGAAAATGGGCATTATAAACGGCAAATTTCCTGTTATTCCTATCGGTGACGGTGTCGAGTGTAACGGTCAGCTTGTCGTTCCGTTCCGCACCTCGCATGATGTTGCCGAAAGCTGCGGCTATTCCGTCACAACGAGCGACGGCAGAAAAATCTGCGTTGCGACCGATACGGGAATCGTTACCGACGAAATGAGGACGGCGCTCACGGGCTGCGATCTTGCACTTGTCGAGAGCAATCACGATATAGGTATGCTGCGCAACGGCAGTTATCCGTATCTTTTAAAGCGACGTATTCTTTCCGATGTCGGGCATCTTTCGAATATTGCGTGCGGCGATTTTGTCACCGAGCTTGTAGAAAGCGGTACAACACGTCTCATTCTCGGACATCTGAGCAAAGAAAACAATATTCCGTCATTGGCATACAGAACTTCAAAATCGGCACTTGACTGCATGGGAGCGACCGAAAACAGGGATTACATACTCAAGGTCGCAGGCTCCGACGAGCCGGAAACGGTGGTGCTGTGATGTTAGGCGTTACGATAATCTGCGAAGCGAAGCTCAAAGAAAAGTATCTTCGGGACGCTTCGGACGAATATGTTAAACGTCTCGGAGCATATTGCAGGCTTAATATAATTGAGCTTTCGCCGAAAAAGCTCCCCGAGAATCCGTCGGATAGCGAGATTGCAAATGCTTTGAATGCCGAGGGCAAGGAGATACTATCTAAGATTCCGAGCGGAGCAAAGGTCTTTTCGATGTGTATTGAGGGCAAACAGCTCAGCTCCGAAAGGCTTGCAAGGGAGATCAATTCCTGCGGTATACTCGGTTTCAGCAATGTCGTTTTTATCATCGGCAGCTCATACGGGCTTTCCGACGAGGTGAAAAAGCGTTCCGATTTCAGGCTTTCAATGTCTGAAATGACGTTCCCGCATCAGCTTGCAAGAATCATGCTTCTTGAGCAGATTTACAGAGCTTTTCGCATAAACAGCGGCGGGAAATATCATAAATAAGATAAATTGTAAAAAATTTCTTTTCAAAGGCTTGACAAGATAAAAAAGTCGTGTTAAAATTCGTACAAATAAAATATTTAAAGACAATGACGAAGAGGACTTAAAGCGGTAGCTTTCCAGAGAGTCGGCGGCAGGTGAAAGTCGATAGGCGAGTTTTAGGTTTGTAGCTTCTGAGTCGGAGGGAAGAAAGAATTTCAAGTAGAACCCTCCCGTAAGGCTGCGTAAAAGCATAGGACTTGTTGGAGTCTGAAGTGGTGTTCAATGAACGCAATTTGAGTGGTACCGCGGGTAGTAAATCAGTAATTACAACTCGTCTCAAGGCAAAGAAGCCTCGAGACGGGTTTTTCTTTTTCTTGACGGATCTTTTTCCGTTATACAGCCCAAAGCTCCCTCGGCATATAAGAATATAGCCTTCGAGACCTTTGAACTGTCTAACGAAAAAATCTCTCGTCAAGATGTAATCGGAAAAAATTGCAACAGCGCATGCAGTACCTATGTACAGCTCCCAAACTGCAAAATCCACTGTGAACAATTTTCTCACAAACCGATTTTAGTTTTCTTTTCCTGTTATACAGCCCAAAGCTCCCTCGGCATATAAGAATATAGCCTTCGGGACCTTTGAACTGTCTAACGAAAAAATCTCTCGTCAAGATGTAATCGGAAAAAATTGCAACAGCGCATGCAGTACCTATGTACAGCTCCCAAACTGCAAAATCCACTGTGAACAATTTTTTCACAAACCGATTTTAGGTTTCTTTTTCGTTATACAGCCCAAAGCTCCCTCGGCATATAAGAATATAGCCTTTGAGACCTTTGAACTGTCTAAAAAAATCTCTCGTCAAGATGTAATCGGAAAAAATTGCAACAGCGCATGCAGTACCTATGTACAGCTCCCAAACTGCAAAATCCACTGTGAACAATTTTCTTGCAAACCGATTTTAGGTTTCTTTTTCAGTTATACAGCCCAAAGTTTTAATCAATACTAAACATACTTTTATTGTCTGAAAATCTATAAAATAACGAAAGGAATGGTCACAAATGAAAGAAATGACAGGCTTGAATTTCAAGATCAACGAAATGGCTCGGCGAATCAAGGAGCTTCGTGAGATCGTGGGATTTACTCCTGCCGAAATGGCGGAAAAGACCGACATGACTATCGAGGATTATATTGCCTGCGAACGCGGCGAGAAGGATCTCACGTTTGCGTTCTTGTACAGGTGCGCAATTGCTTTCAATGTTGATGTCAATGATATTATCGAGGGTAAAAGCCCTGTTCTTGCATCGTACACGGTCACAAGGAGCGGCGAGGGTCTTGAGATCGACCACGCCCACGGCATGGAATATTATAATCTTGCTGCAGCATTTAAAAATAAGATTTGTGAACCGCTTTTCGTCAGATGCGATCCTAATGAGGGCAGCGATGATATTGCCCTCACAACTCATGCCGGTCAGGAGCTTGATATCGTTGTCAGCGGAACCCTGAGAGTGCAGATCGGCAACCATGTTGAAATTCTTCACCCGGGCGACACGATCTATTTTGACAGTTCAACGCCTCACGGAATGATTGCCGTTGACAAGGAAGAAACGACGTTCTACGCACTTGTTTTTAATCCGGCAGGCGAGGTGGTTACGCCTAAGAACACGATTGACGACGAATCGCCAAAGAGATCCGGCACAGGTAAGCGAATTTACCACAACTTTATTCATCCTAAGGAGGATGAAAACGGCAAGATTCTTTCGCTTTCGTATGAGAACGAGGATAAGTTCAATTTTGCCTTTGATATTGTTGACGGACTCGGAAAGAAGCTCCCGGATAAGCTCGCAATGCTTCATATTGATAAGAATAATAATGAGCGCCGATTCTCCTTCAAGGACATGATGGAGTATTCAGCTCAGACGGCGAATTATTTCAAGTCGCTCGGCATCAAGAAGGGCGACAGGGTTATGATCGTTCTCAAGCGTCATTATCAGTTCTGGTTCTCCATTCTTGCGCTCCACAAGATAGGTGCAATCGCAATTCCGGCAACCCATCTTCTCCAGGAGCATGACCTTGATTACCGTTTCAATGCGGCAGGGGTAAGCGCAATTCTCTGTACCTCGGACGACGATACGGCGCATCAGGTTGACCTTGCGGCGAAAAACTCACCGACGCTCAAAACGAAGATTATCGTAGGCGAGCCGAGGGGGGGCTGGCACGACTTCAATGATGAGGTTAAGCTTTTCAGCAAGGAGTTTGAACGCACCGAGGAAAGCGCATGCGGCAACGATAAGATGCTTATGTTTTTCACTTCGGGCACAACAGGATATCCGAAAATCGCAACCCACAACTTTAAATATCCTCTCGGCCATTTCGTAACGGCAAACTATTGGCACTGCGTAAATCCGGAAGGACTTCACCTGACGATTTCCGACACAGGTTGGGCAAAGGCTCTTTGGGGCAAGCTTTATGGTCAGTGGCTCTGCGAGGCAGGTATCTTTGTTTATGACTTTGACCGCTTCCACGCCTCCGACATTCTTCCTATGTTCAAGAAATATAATATAACCACCTTCTGCGCTCCGCCGACGATGTACAGAATGATGATTAAAGAGGATCTCACAAAGTACGACCTCAGCTCAATCGAGCATGCTACGATTGCAGGCGAGGCACTCAACCCCGAGGTTTTCCGCCAGCTCAACAGGCTCACCGGTCTCAAGGTTATGGAGGGCTTCGGTCAGAGCGAAACAACGCTCGTTGTCGGCAACCTCTTCGGCTCCGAACACAAGCTCGGCTCAATGGGCAAGCCTGTTCCGACATTTGATGTCGATATAGTTGACCCCGACGGCAAGAGCGTCGGCGTAGGTCAGGAGGGCGAGATTGTTATCAAGGCAGAGCATGACAAGGTTCCCTGCGGACTCTTTATCGGCTACTACGGCGACGAAGAAAAGACTTCCGAGTGCTGGCATGACGGACTTTACCATACGGGCGACGTTGCATGGCGAGATGAGGACGGCTTCTACTGGTATGTCGGACGTATCGACGATGTTATCAAATCGTCGGGCTACCGTATAGGACCGTTCGAGATTGAGAACGTTATCATGGAGCTTCCGTATGTTCTTGAGTGCGGCGTTTCGGCCGCTCCCGACGAGGTAAGAGGTCAGGTCGTTAAGGCTTCCGTTGTCCTGACTAAAGGCACGGAGCCGACCGAGGAGCTCAAAAAGGAAATCCAAACCTATGTTAAGGAGCACACCGCACCGTATAAATATCCGAGAATCGTTGTTTTCAAGGACGAGCTTCCCAAAACAACGAGCGGTAAAATTATCAGAAATAAGCTGTAAAAAGAAAGGCTGTGACACACTCGTCACAGCCGATTTTTATGTACTTCATAATTGATTTTTTCACAAACTGAGTCAAAACAGCAATTTATATCATTATTTGAAAATCTCAGAACATCTAATCCGAGAGAATTTAACTTTGCGGTTCTTTTGTTATCAAGTAAAGCTTTTGCTTCATTGTAATGCTGAGAACCGTCAATTTCAATAACAAGCTTTGCTTTGTGACAATAGAAATCTACAATATAATTATCTATTGTCTTTTGCCGTTGAAATCGTATTGGATAATTGCGTAAAAATTCATACCAAAGCTTATTTTCCTGCGGGGTTGCATTGCGTCTTAGACTTTGAGCTTTTTTATTAGTTTACGGTTGTAGTCAATCATTTTTTCACTCCCTCAGTCACTTCGTGACAGCTCCCCCAAAGGAGGAGCCCACGTAATTTTTCAATCTCTATATAATTCCAAATTAACTATAATAGAATTCTATGCGTTATTAGAAATCTTGATGGGATTTGAAGTCTTGTTGGGCTCCTCCTCCGGGGGAGCTGGCGGCGCAGCCGACTGAGGGAGTGAATTATTATAAAGCTGAATTTTATGTGTACTCAACAATTTAAATATTCACCTGTTCAGACACAGCTCTTTTATATCGCTGACTTAATGTTCTTAAACTCAATCAGTCTCTGGAACGGTGCTTTAACCGAAGCCTTGTATTCATTGTTGCTGATCGTTACCCTTGAGCAGCTTTGGCGGATTATGATTCTTCCGCGTCTGGCTTCATAGCTGCCGCCCTTATTATTTACCCTGTTGCTGCAAATTTTGAGATTTGATACGTTTGACGCATCAACAAGCCTGCCATAGAAATTATCAAAGCTGTTGTTTTCAACAGTTATATTATAGAAAAGAGTTGAGTCGGCGGATTTGCCGTCAATGTTTGTGGAAATGCTTATTTGAGCGCTCCATTCAACAACGTTACATTCAACAAAACTGTTGTTCCTGATAACAAGTCCGTTTACACCCGTGCCTTCAAGCCAAAGTCCGGACGAAATATCCATGATGACTTTAATCGGATTTGCCATGGTTTTGTAGAACCTGTTGCTTTCGCAAAGGCCGTTATTGCTTTGAAGAAGCAGTCCTCTTGCTCGGTTTTCATGGAAATAGTTGCCGCTGATAACGTAATTTCCGCTGTCGATGCTGCCGTTTGAAACGATACAGTCCTTGACAATATAATCTGGCAAATCTTTATCGAATGTAAGCTTTTTGCCTTCAACGGATGTAACCCCTGCCGAAAAACCGAGTCTGTCAAAGCCTTTGCTGCTGAAAATGGCAGTGTCGCCGGCTGCAAAATTGTTTGCATTGGTGTAAATCTCAACCGTTTTTTCATCGAGCTTGTCTGTTACCGTTGCAATGTTGTCGTGTACGTTAACGTCATCGTCGCCCATGAAGCTGAAATCACAGCCGCTGATTCTGAATTTACCGTTAGTGTTTGCGATGTGCACGCCGTCGGCGGTCGTCGAAATTCTGTTATCGTCGTGCTCGGGGTCAAGTCCGATCACACAGCCGAGCAGTTGAAAGTGCTCCGAGCGATTTTCAATCAGCCAGCCCATGCCTGCAACCGCATAAAGCTTAATGCCTGAAAAAGTGATGTTCGACGTGTTGTATACATTGAATGCATTGCCGCCGTAAACATGGTGGCGCAGAAGATAAACCTCACCGTCCGTATAATTATCAAGTGAACCGTCGTGTGTGACTTTCAGCACGTTGTGACCGGTTTTTTCAACGGTTTTAATGCTGCCGGGGAATTGGTACACATAGTTTTCTTTGAAATCCTGCCTTGTTCCGGGAGTGAGGGTCTCAGGGTCATACTTTGTAAACGCCATTATCGGGATATCTGCCGAAACCTCATTAAGCTCGGTAAATTCAAGCTCAAAGCTGTGAGACTCTTTGCTCGCATTTCTTATATTCACAAGCGAAGCGAGTCTTGAAACATCAAGGTTCCATGTTATGCCGAGACCTCGGATCTCAATGCAGTTGCAGTTTACAATATGAAAATAATTCGGGTTCTCAAAAATGAACTGTACTCCGTCGGCATCAATGAGAACGTTTTTAAGACCGTCGAGCATGATTGATTTGTCGGTTCGGAAATAGTATTTACCGCCGTCAACCTTGAGCGTAATATTCGGGTTGGCCTTGCAATATTCAATCGCCTTGCAAAATGCCGAATAGTTGTCATCTGCCGCTGTGCTCACGCCGAAATCCGAAGCGTTGACGGATCTGCAGCGTTTTTCATTCGGTCTTGCAATATAGAATACCGAATCATTTACGCCGTCAACACGGTCGTAGATGCGCATCTCATCTGTTGTCGGCTCGCTTTCGGCAGCGAGATTCTCCGGCATAGTAATTGGAGTCGGTTTAAGATTGAAAATCGGGGCAACCAACATCAAGATTGATGTTATGATACATAAAAAAGTCTGTGTCATGCTTTTACCTCGTTAATCTCCGATGTGAAATCCGGTCGTGCTGATAACGGCAATTTCGGCACCGAGATCGTCTGTTATCGTTATTTCATAGAAGCAGAGTTTTCTGCCCTCCTTGACTTTTCTGCACTCGGCGAAAAGCTTCTTACCTTTTGATGATGTCAGATAGCTGATGTGGCTGTCCGCCGTAGCGGTGAAGCTCTCGGAAGTATTGGTTGCAACGGCGAAAGCAAAGTCGGCAAGAGTGAACATAACTCCACCCATGACCTGACCGTGTGCTCCGTAGTGCCGCTTATCAAGTTCGAGACTGCATTTTGAATAGCAGTCATCAACCTCGTCAATTTTTACACCCGTAACCTCAACGGCATATCTGTCTCCCTCAAAAAAGCGGCGAACTTTTTCTATATCTCTCATACGATCAATCCTTTGAAGCTGTTGTTTATTCATCAAAATAAATTGGCTTTCCTGTCTTAGCCGATTCATAGATGGCCTCAAGAATCTGTGTTACAACAAGCGCCTGACTTGCCTTTGTGCGCGGCTCACGGTCGTTGATAACGGCATCAAGCCATGCTCTCGCTTCAAGCACTGACGGATCCTCATCACCGTCGCCGTCATAAAACGCAACTCCGCCGGCATCAAGATCGGGCTTAAGAACGCATTGTCTGCCGTTCTTAACAAAGTTGATATTGAGACCGTCAAACATATCTGCGCCGCCCTCGGTGCCGCAAATCATTGTTATGGCCTCTTTAGGATTTCTGATGTTCAAAGCCCAACTGGATTCGAGCATTATCGTTGCTCCGTTTTCCATAACGATAAAGCCGAACGCAGCGTCCTCAACCGTGAATTTTTCCGGATCCCAGTCGCCCCAAGCGTTGCCGCAGTCCTTTTGATTTTTGAGCTTTTCAAAAGTTGTGCCGACTACCATCTTCGGCTTGTAATTATCCATCATCCAAAGGGTAAGATCGAGCGCATGGGTGCCGATATCAATGAGCGGACCGCCGCCCTGCTCATATTCGTTGAGGAAAACGCCCCATGTCGGAACAGCACGTCGGCGAAGCGCAATAGCTTTGCCGTAATATATTTCGCCAAGCTCGCCGTCCTCACACATTTTTTTGAGATAGAGCGAATCCGCTCTCCAGCGTGACTGGTATCCGATAGTGAGCTTCATACCGGTTCTTTCGGAAGTGTCAAGCATTTCTTTGGCCTCTTTATATGTCTTTGCCATCGGCTTTTCACACATTACATGCTTGCCTGCTTCCATGGCATCGATTGAAATAAAAGCGTGTGAGCGGTTCGGCGTGCAGACGTGAACAACCTCAATATCCTTATCCTTGAGAAGCTCCTTATAGTCCGTGTAGACCTTTGCGCCTTCAACGCCATATTCTTCAGCCGCTTTGACCGCTCTTTCTTCGATAATATCGCAGAAAGCAACCATTTGAGCATTCTTTATTTTCTTGAGCGAGGGCATATGCTTTCCGTTAGCAATTCCGCCGCATCCGATTATACCTATTTTTACTGTTCTATCCATTTTAAAACTCCTTTATACAGTTTATTTTATGATATCATATTGAATAAAAAAGTCAAGATACTCCGTTCGCAAAATAGAAATACGCCCTTGCAAAAACAGCACTTTATTTTATTTTAATCTTGTGATACAATGAATTAAACTAAAGGCGGTGAAGCTATGATTAAAACAGTGATTTTTGATCTTGACGGTCTGTTGGTCAACAGCGAATTGATGACTTATGAATTTTATAAAAGGATACTTGCTGAAAAGGAAATTGAATTTTCTTTAAAAACATATACCGATGTTTATTGCGGACGAACGGCTGTACGCAATCTTACGGAATTGATTGAAAACTATGATTTACCGTTTGATGTGGAAAAGGGCTTGGAGCTAACTCATGAGGCGGAGAAGGAATACCTAAGCACGAAGGGTGTTCCGCTCAAAAAGGGTGCCAAAGAGCTTCTTGATTTTCTCAAAAATAAAGACTACGGTATCTATCTTGCTTCGTCGAGCGGAAAAGAGCGGGCGCATACGATTCTTTCCGGAAACGGCATAGACGGATATTTCGACGGCGGAGTTTTCGGCGATGAAATAGAGCACAGTAAGCCGGCACCCGATGTTTTCCTAAAAGCAAAAGAAAAGGCAGGTGCAAGGGCAGAGGAGTGTCTTGTGTTGGAGGACAGCGACGCGGGAATCCATGCTGCCTATGCCGCCGGAATTCCCGTTATCTGTATTCCTGATCTGAAGCAGCCGTCCGAGGAGTCAAGAAAAATGGCAAGGCTTGTTCTTCCATCTTTGCTTGACGTTAAAGAAATGCTTGAAAAGAAAGAAATATAAAAACAGGCTGTGGCAAAATGAACTTTGCCACAGCCTTTGCTGTTGTTCTTTAAGGTAATTACCATACAATTGAGATGTGCAAATTGCGTGGTATAATTATTCATCATGGATGAAGCTGAGCTCAGAGAAGCTTTATTCTATTCTTCAATCTCTCTAATAACTTTTTTACTGCAGGCGACGAATTTTTGAACGATGAGAGGCATTGTATTCTTGGACTTCACGATAATGCCGAGGTCACGGTGCTCATCGGGATAGAGAGGCTTTGTGATGACATTTCCTTTCATTCCGTCAAGAATGAGCTTCGGCAATATGCTGTAGCCCAAGCCGTGGCTTACGATTGAAACAACGGTTGCATCGTCAACAGTCGTCGAGTTTATGTTTGGCTCGATTCCGCTTTCCTGAATGATTCTCAAGATATCACCGTCTGCACCGTAGGTAGGAATGAAAAATGATTTGTCCTGAAAAAAATCCATTGTAATGTAATCGTCAGAGTTGGTGTCGTTCGGCGGAAGAACTGCAAAAATACGGTCGTCAAGCAGGTGAATCCAATCGAACTTATTGTTTTTAATAAGGCTCATAAAGCCGAGGTCAACCTCACTGTTTGCAACAAGACGTGAAATTTCCTCCGGCAAGCCGACGTGAAGCTCAAATTTTGCATTTGGATTTTCTTTGCGAAAGCTGCTTATAATAACAGGGAGCCAATGGTTCGCAATGCTTGAATATGCGGCGATTCTTATTACCTTGTTGTCGTCCGCCTTGATGTTTCCGATTGCCGTGTCGAGAGCCGAGGCGGCATCGGTGAAGTTTTTGATATACGGCAAAAGATCCTTGCCGTCGGGTGAAAGCTTTACTCCGAGTTTTGTTCGCTGAAGAAGCGAAACACCGATTTCCTTTTCCAGTCGGTTCATCATATGCGTGAGTCCGGCCTGAGTGTAACCGAGCTCTTCGGCGGCTCCGGTGAGACTGCCGCATTCTATTGCTTTTAAAAGAGCATGAAATTTCTCTGAGTCCATATAGTTATCATTCCTAACGTAATAACATTTTGTAATAGATATATTATAATATGTAGGTTTACTTTTTTCAAGTTTTATTGTATAATTTTTCTACAATTTTTGGATTTTTTAAAAAGAGAGGGGATTTAATTCACATGGCAGAATTAAAAAAGAAATACGGTTTGATCACCGCTATCTGCATGGTTGTCGGAATCGTTGTCGGTTCCGGTGTTTTCTTCAAGGCAGAGGCGATGCTCAACATCACAAACGGTGACCTTCCGGTTGCCTTGCTCTCGTGGCTTATCGGTGGCTGCGTTATGGTAATCAGCGCATATACTTTCGCTGTTATGGGAACAAAATTCGAGAAAATCAACGGTGTTGTTGACTATTCCGAGGCCCTTGTCGGCAGCAAGTATGCTTATTATGTCGGATGGTTCATGGCTACGATTTACTACCCGGCAATGACATCTGCGCTTGCATGGCTTTCGGCGAGATATACAATGGTGCTTTTCGGATTTGAGTTGAACTCTGCGGAAACAATGGTTCTCGCATTTGTTTATCTTATTCTCAGCTTTGCGCTTAATACGCTTTCTCCGAAGCTTGCAGGTCATTTCCAGGTTTCAACAACCGTAATCAAGCTTATTCCGCTTATTCTTATGGCTGTTGTCGGAACAATTTACGGAATCAAAAACGGAGTTCTTATAGATAACATGAATTCTGTTGTTGAACTTGTTAAGGACGCCGAGGGAAATATTGTTTCAAGCACACAGGTTGCAAGGCAAGGCGTTTCAACGCATCTTATTCTTGCCGGTGTTTGCACATCTGTTTTTGCTTATGAAGGCTGGGTTATCGCTACGGCTATCAACTCCGAGCTTAAGGACGCAAAGAAGAATCTTCCCCGTGCTCTTGTTCTCGGAACAATTATCGTTGTAGTTGTTTATATGCTTTACTATATCGGAATTTCGGGCAGCATCAAGACTGCCGAGCTTCTCCCGAACGGTGCAGGCCTTGCGTTCAAGACAATTTTCGGAAACGTTGCCGGAACAATTTTGACTGTATTCATTGCAGTTTCATGTCTCGGAACTCTTAACGGACTTACTCTTGCGTGTGACCGCGGATTCTATTCTCTTGCGGCAAGAAATCACGGACCGAGACCCGATTTCCTCGGCAAGCTTGACCATGCCACGGAGATGCCCTCAAACGCTTCGATCGTTGCGCTTATCTTTAATGCGCTTTGGCTCTTCTATTTCTACATGGCTAACCTTACTCCTTTTGCAAGCTACACGGGAAAGGGCTCTATATTCCTCTTTGACTCTACAGAGCTTCCGCTTATCTGTGTTTACGCATTCTATCTTCCGCTTTATGTTATGCTCATGGTAAAGGGAAAGGAATTCAATGTTTTCCGTCGCTTTATTATGCCGATTCTGTCTTTTGCAGGTGCATGCCTGTTTATCTATGCCGCTATTGCAAAGCACGGTATAAAGAACATCGGCTTCATTATTGTTGCCGGAATTATCATGCTTCTCGGAGCAATTCTTTATAATCCGAGAAGTGTAAAGAAAAACGCAAAAAGCAAGAAATAAAAAGCAATAATTTTTGAAAAGCCTGCGGTGTGAACTGCGGGCTTATTTATTGACAGAGGGCATTTTTTGGAGTATCATTAAAAGCGAATAGACAGTAAATTATTCAGCAAAGGAAATGAATACTATGAAATTGAATGAACTGGCTGTCGGCAAGAGCGCCGCTATACTGAGGGTTGGCGGTAAGGGCGCTCTGCGTCAGCATTTTCTTGACATGGGTATGATTCCCGGCGCCGAGGTCACGGTTATAAAGCTTGCGCCGATGGGAGACCCAATGGAATTGCAGATTCACGGCTATGAGCTGACATTGAGACTCGCCGAAGCCGAACAGATCGAAATTAAGCCCATACAAAAGATCAAGAGCAGATACAAGGATACGGACAGAATCAAGGCATCGGAGCACCCCGGACTGGGTGAGGACGGTAAATATCACTCAAAGGCGGAGGAAAATCCGTTGCCCGACGGTACAAAATTGACCTATGCTCTTGTAGGCAATCAGAACTGCGGCAAAACGACGCTTTTTAATCAAATTACAGGCGCAAAACAGCATGTCGGCAACTTCCCCGGAGTAACGGTTGACCGCAAGGACGGAATGATTCGAGGTTATCCGAACACTGAGGTGACGGATCTGCCGGGAATATATTCCATGTCCCCGTTCAGCAGTGAAGAGATCGTATCAAGAAATTTTGTGCTCAATGATAAACCAAAGGCGATAATAAATATCGTTGACGCAACCAATATCGAGAGAAATCTTTATCTGACAATGCAACTGCTTGAGATGAATGTCCCGATGGTAGTTGCCTTGAATATGATGGATGAGGTTGTCGGTAATCAAGGCTCTATAGACGTTAACGCTATGGAAGCTATGCTCGGCGTACCGGTTATCCCGATTTCTGCGGCTAAGAATGAGGGCGTTGACGAGCTGATAAAGCACGCGATACATATTGCAAAGTATCAGGAACGACCGCTCAAACAGGATTTTTGCGACAAGAACGACCATAACGGTGCAGTCCACAGATGTATTCATGCCGTTGTTCATCTTATTGAGGATCATGCTGCAAATGCCGAGCTGCCTGTGCGCTTTGCCGCAACAAAGGCAATTGAGGGCGATCCGCTTATTCTTAACCAGCTCAAGCTTGATAAAAACGAGCATGAACTGCTTGAACACATTGTTCAGCAGATGGAGGTTGAGTGCGGTCTTGACCGAAGCGCGGCAATAGCCGATATGCGCTTTGATTTTATCGAAAAGCTCTGTGAAAAAACGGTTGTCAAACCGAGAGAGAGCAAGGAGCGAATAAGAAGCGAAAAAATAGACAAAATACTTACAGGCAAATACACGGCGATCCCGTGCTTCATTGCGATAATGCTTCTCGTTTTTTACCTGACATTCAACGTAATCGGTGCGTGGCTTCAGAATCTTTTGGCAATGGGAATCGACAAGCTCTCGGAAATTACAGATGCGGCACTGACCGCAGCTAATGTCAATGCGGCAGTGCATAGCCTTATAATTGACGGAATTTTCACGGGCGTAGGCAGTGTGCTGAGCTTTTTGCCGATAATCGTTACTCTGTTTTTCTTCCTCTCAATGATGGAGGACAGCGGCTACATTGCAAGAGTAGCATTTGTTATGGATAAGCTGCTTCGTAAAATCGGACTTTCGGGCAAGAGCATAGTGCCTATGCTTATCGGATTCGGCTGTACCGTGCCTGCGGTTATGGCAACAAGGACGCTGACGAGTGAGCGAGACAGAAAAATGACGATTTTGCTCACTCCGTTCATGAGTTGTTCGGCGAAGCTTCCGATTTATTCGTTCTTCGTCAGTGAGTTCTTCCCCGGCAAGGGCGGACTGATTATGGCCGGTCTTTATTTCCTTGGAATTTTGCTCGGAATTTTGGCGGCGTTTTTGTATAAAGGAACATTGTTCAAGGGCGAGCCGGTTCCGTTTGTTATGGAGCTGCCCAACTACCGTCTGCCCGGAATAAAGAATGTTTCACAATTGCTTTGGGAAAAAGCAAAAGATTTTTTGCAGAAGGCTTTTTCGATTATACTTATCGCAACGGTGGTTGTTTGGTTCCTGCAAAGCTTTGATCTTCATTTCAACATGGTTACGAATTCCGTGGACAGCATCCTTGCGGCGATATCGGGATTGATTACTCCGATATTCAAACCGCTCGGTCTCGGCGATTGGAGAATTTGCACGGCTCTTATCAGCGGATTCATGGCGAAGGAAAGCGTTGTTTCGACAATGCAGGTTCTTTTCGGAAGCGGTGTTGCAGCGGTGCTCACTCCGCTTGCGGCAGCTTCAATGCTTGTGTTCAGCCTTATTTATACCCCTTGCGTTGCTGCGATTGCTTCAATCAAGCGTGAGCTTGGCTTCAAGTGGGCGGCAGGCGTTGTTATTTGGCAGTGTGTTATTGCGTGGGTAGTGGCATTTCTCGTTTATCTTATAGGATCGGCGGTCGGAATATAATGAATATTTGGGATATTGTGATAGTTGCGGTCCTTGTGCTTGTAATTGCCGGTGCGGTATTTACAATTATCAAGCGCAAGAAAAATGGCGGCTGCTGCGGCGGAAGCTGCAGTCAATGCTCATGCTGCAAGGAGAAAAACAAACACGGTTAATAATTAAAATGAGGATTGTCATATCGGCAATCCTTATTTACTTTCTATTGATTTTTTGGTAGAATACTATCAGAACAAATTCAATCGAGGTAGCTATGAAAAAGATCGTTGCAGGAATTTTGGCTCATGTTGACGCAGGTAAAACAACGCTCGCCGAAGCGATGCTTTACCGCACAGGAAAATTACGTAAAATCGGTCGTGTCGATCACGGTGACACGGCTCTGGATACCCATACCCTTGAGCGTGAAAGAGGAATCACTATTTTTGCAAGTCAGGCGGTTTTTTCGACGGATAAAATCGAGGTCACACTGCTTGATACGCCCGGTCACGTTGATTTTTCCTCCGAGACGGAGAGAACACTCTCCGTGCTCGATTATGCTGTTCTTGTCATCAGCGGACTTGACGGTGTGCAGTCGCACACTATGACTTTATGGAAGCTTTTGAAGCTCTACAACGTTCCGACGTTTGTTTTTGTGACTAAAATGGACTTCGCACGAAAGAGCCGCGAGGAGATAATCGAAAACCTTAATTCCGAGCTTGACGGCGAATTTGTTGATTTCGGCGACGAGGAAGCTGTGTCGGAGAACATGGCTCTTTGTAGCGAGAGCCTGATGGAGAAATATCTCAGCGGCGAAGAAATAGATGAAAAAGAAATAGCCGAAGCAATTAAACTGAGAAAGATTTTTCCGTGCTTCTTCGGCTCCGGCTTGAAGCTTGACGGCATTGACAAATTCATAAAAGCTCTCGAAGAATATACAATTCAGCCCGAATATCCCGAAGTCTTCGGCGCAAAGGTTTTTAAAATAAGTCATGATTCGCAAGGCGTGCGCCTGACCCACATTAAGGTCACGGGCGGCTCGATCAAGGTCCGAGAGATGATAGGCGACGAAAAAATCAGCGGCATAAGAATATATTCGGGTGCAAAATTTACAACGGCAGACGAGGTGGGATCGGGCGAAATATGCGCCCTGACGGGGCTTGATAAAACGCATAACGGACAGGGGCTTGGCTTTGAAGATGCAGGGGAGAAGCCGACGCTTGAGCCTGTTATGAATTACCGTGTTGTGCTTCCCGACGGGTGCGATGCAGACACGCTTCTGCCAAAGCTTCGTGAGCTTGAGGAGGAGGATCCGCAGCTCCATGTAACATGGAACAGTCACCTTAAAGAGATCCACGTCGGACTGATGGGCGAGGTGCAGGCGGAGATACTCAAAAGCATTGTTGCCGAGCGTTTCGGCGTGAAAATAGATATCGACTCTGGCAGGGTCATGTATAAGGAGACGATAGAGAACACTGTTGAGGGCGTCGGTCACTATGAACCCTTGCGCCATTATGCCGAGGTACATCTTATCATGGAGCCGTTGCCGAGGGGAGCCGGGCTTATCTTTAAAACCGATTGCAGCGAGGACACGCTCGACAGAAACTGGCAAAGGTTGATTCTTATGCATTTAGGCGAAAAGCAGCACCTCGGAGTGCTGACGGGCTCACCGATAACGGATATGAAAATCACTCTTGCGGCAGGCAGAGCGCACATTAAGCATACGGAGGGCGGCGACTTCCGCCAGGCGACCTACAGAGCGGTGCGTCAGGGTCTTATGCAGGCAAAATCAAAGCTGCTTGAACCGTATTTCTCATTTAGACTTGAGGTGCCGAGCGAGCAGATAGGCAGGGCGATAAACGATATTAGAATGAAGTCGGGAAGCTTTGAATCACCCGAGGAGAGCGGCGGAATTTCCGTTCTCAGTGGCAGAGCGCCCGTTACCGAGCTGAACGGCTATGCATCCGAGGTTGCGGCTTATACGGGCGGCAGAGGTTGTCTCTATTGCGAGAGCGCAGGCTATGACGATTGTCACAATGCCGAAAAGGTGATAGCCGAGCTTGCCTACGATCCTGAGGCAGATCTTGAAAACACACCCGATTCAGTCTTTTGTGCTCACGGAGGCGGATTTGGCGTGAAGTGGAACAAGGTCGGAGAGTATATGCACCTTGAAAGCTGTCTTGAAAAAGAAAAGCCCTACACTCCGCCCGTCAATCGCCGAAACCTGCACATTGACGATAAGGAGCTGGAGGCTATAATGGAGCGAGAATTCGGCAAGCCGAAATATGAGCTTTACAGACCGACGGCGAAGAAGAATGACGAAAATCAAATGGATTTTGAGCTGACCGAGCGCAAGAGCTATGTCCTCGTTGACGGCTACAACGTTATTTTTGCGTGGGACGAGCTGAAAAGACTTGCCGATACAGATCTCGGTGCGGCGAGGGAGCGGCTGATGGAAATTCTTTGCAATTACAGCGCCTACACGAAGAACAACGTCGTGCTCGTTTTCGACGCATACAAGGTGCCGGGCAACACGGGCGAGCGATTCGATTTTCATAATATCCATGTTGTTTACACCAAGGAGAGGGAGCTGGGCGACGTTTATATTGAAAAGCTCATATCGGAAATCGGCAAGAACGACCGGGTGCGGGTCGTTACGTCGGATAATCTTATTCAGCTTTCGGCGGTTCGCTTCGGTGTGCTGAGAATGTCGGCGGCGGAATTTGAACGTGAGGTCGATTCCGTTCACGCCAAAATCGGCAAATTCCTCGACGAAATCAGAGAGAAAAATTCTAAAACGAAGATTGATGAAATTTCAAAAATCTGAAATCGAGCGATAGATTACCTTAAAAGGGGATTTATGAATGAAAAATTTATGTGAGCAAATGTGGAGTGAAAACTGCCGATACATAAGAAATCTATGTGAATATAAGCTCAGTGATTCACACAAGGCTGATGAATGTATAAGTGAGGTATATACAGCTTTGGTGCAGGCATTAGAGAATAAAACTGAAATATTGAATCCAAAGGCATGGTTAACAGCTGTTGCAAAGAATAAAATAATTGATTTTTATGATTCGGACAGGAAGAACAATGCCGTTGTTGTTTCGCTGTCTGCTTTCGGCGAGTCGGTAGGTTCGCATGACAGCTATAGCTTTGATGAGGTCTCTGATGATGAGATAGAACTGATTAAAAATAAAGTGCTTGAACGTCTTGATGAAAGAGAAAAAGTAATAATTGAGGACTATTATCAAGGGGGCAAGAAAATCAAGATGATTGCCACAGAGAGAAATTTGAGTGAAGTGAATGTCAAACAGATACTTTTTCGAGCAAGAGAAAAGATAAAAAGCAATGCAAAGAAAGAATTGAATAGACATATTGAACAAAGAAAAGATAAATAATTTGTGCAATATTTTTTGTAACCTTTTGATTTTTTCTCGACTATATAAGCAAAGGAGAAACGTTTATGACAAACAACGAATTCAGAAATATTTTGAATGACGAAGAAAATTTACTGTCAAAAGAAGAACTTGATTTGTTGATAAATGCTGAACTTGCCAAGCCCGAAGAAGAGATGGATACCAAGCTTATAGATTATTGTTTAAAGGCACTTCAGGCATTTAATAATGACGATAAAAAGGAAAGGGACGGTGAAATAAAGACTAAAAAGAAAAAACGTGTATTAACGAGGATAATTGCAATTGCCGCCGCAGTCGCAGTTATAATTGCGGGAGCAGTGTCGGCTTCGACGGGAATGCACAAGACGAATGTTAAGGAGGGGATTGTGGAATTTTACAGGGATTATATACAGATCAATTTCAGCGGCAGTGAGAATAGAAAGCAGGAATTTAAATCATCAGATTCAAAGCTGATAAAGGAGCTTGCCGACAATGGCATATCGCCTGTGGTTTTGCCCGAGGCACTGCTTTCGGAGGATTACAAAATAGAAAGGCTTGAGTATGAAGACACCGAATACATTAAATCTGCAAACATAATGCTTAAGCAAAAAAGGAAAAAAGTAAACATTACGATAAGCAGATATGATGAAGCAATAGGATTGCCTGATATGGAATATATGAATACCGAGGGACTGGAAAAAATTACGGTAGACGGAGTAGATGTATATGTCATTATAAGAGATGATGATTATAAGGGCATCACATATGTTGACAGAGACATGTATTACAGTATCGTAGCCGAGTGGGATATTGAAACGGCTTTGGAGATAGCAAAAACGATAAAGTAGGAGGAAAATTATAATGAAAAAAATAAAAATGATAATGGCAGTGATATTTGCATTGATTCTGTTGACGGTAAGCTATGCGATTCCTGCTTCATTATAAAGTGTATGAAGGTAAATCAAATGAGAAATTTAATCTATATGTAAATATGGGCTGTGTCTTACAAGGAAAGAGGCTATTGGGTTCATATTCTCATTCGGTTATAGTTGTTTTGGTAGGCAGATCAATACGATATTGTGCTCATACTAAAGCACGAAAAGATGAGCCTATAAAAACGTTCTATGATGGGTTTAATAAATGTAGAGCTATAGAGGTCTACCAAACTTATTAAAAAGAGGGTAAATCAATGAAAAAAATTATTGTTCCGTTGCTTTGCATTTTGTTCCTTTTAACCTCATGCAGCGCAGGTACGGATAACCTGAAAAGTTATTGGAATTACAGAGAATATTTCGGTATATCATATCTGACTATTATGCATAAAAGCTCGGACAAAGAAACGGAAATCGGTGAATCTGTTTTAGAAACGGCTCAAAAGGTTTTTACATATGTCGGCGACGAAAAAGATGCTGATAAAAATGTAGGAGAATTATACAGGTATTATGCCTTTGTCAAAGCCCCGTTAGAGGTTAAAAGCAGTGAAGCAAAATTAGAGTTGATTACAACTAAAATTACCGGAAACCGAGGGGAAATGTGGGTGAAATACTCCAGAATGGCGGCATATGCGAATGAAGAAGGCGGCTACGGCGGTGAGGCACTGTGCCTTTGGAAATTAAAAAAAACAGACGGTAAATGGATCGTTACCGGAGTTAAAGAAACGACATAATATACAAAACAAGCGGCTGCATTTTCGTACAGCCGCTTGTTTGTTACAGTGATTTATTTTTTTAGCATTTCATAAACCGTCTGATATTTTTCCTGAGAATAATCCTTATCGAGGGAGAAATCGGAATTGCCTGCGATTTCAACGACATCTTTCTGACTGCCCTTGAAGAACTTCTTCGCATAGGAATTTACCTGATAAAGAGCTTCGGCATAAACGTCCTCGTCCTCAACCGTTGCGGTGAGCGATTTGATATCGTCACTCAGTGTGTCGCTTTCGGCAAGGTCGGAGTTTGAGAAAGCAATCAATCGAAGCGCAAGGCTTGCCGCCTTTGCCGATGAGCCTGCCGTGCCGATAGGGAAATTATTGATATCGGCAAAGATATCTTTGATCGTATCAATCTTCTGAGGAGCCTCGGTTGTCGTTTCCGTTTCGGACTCTGCCGTGGTCTCGGGCTCGGTCGGTTCGGTTTGCTTCTCGGTCGTTGTTACTTCTGTTGTGGGGTCGTCATTGCCAAAGGGGAGGGAGCATGCGCCGAAAGAGGAGATTACGAGGGCGAACGCAGAAACGATCGCAAGAGTTTTAATTGCTTTTGCCATAATCAGTTTCCTTTCTGTCGTTTAATGACTTTGAGCCTTGAGAAGTCCTCACGCTCTTTTTCGTCAAGCGCATCGGAAATGAACTTGACGGTTGATGTGAATTTCGGAATCATAACGTTGCTCAGGGCGTTTGTACGCTTCTGAGTTTTCTTAATTGCGTCGGCAAGACGCATAACATTGCTTTCGATTTCAGCAAGCTGAACCGTCAGCTTTTTGACCTCTTCAAAGTTAATATATGCCTCGTCAAGCAAGGAATTGCTTGCATTAAGACCGTAGTAAAAATATCTGTTGCGTTCGTCGAGCGTGATCTGCGGCAGCTCGACGCCCATAACGCTACGGACGGTCATGTGCAGACCGTTATCAACGGGAATACATTCGGCAAAGGATGAACAGTTGCCGATTGATATCTGCGCCTGCTCGAGAGTGTAATACGCCTTGGCATATGCCGTATTGATCTCGCTCTGAATGGTTGAAGCTTTTTCGCTCATCGTCATGATCTCACGGATAAGAATGTTTCTTTTTCTGTCCATGAGGTCGTAGCCGAGCTTAGCAAGCTCCAACGATTTCTTCGTGGCAATGAGATTGTTTTTGGTCGGAAAAACCTTTGAACTCATCGGCTGTTCTCCTTTCGTAAAGTTAAGACAGATTATTTACCCTTATAATATTTCTCAATCGTCTTATCGTCAACACGGTCGAGATCCTCTCTGGGCAGCTCGGAAAGAAGCTCCCAGCCTAGGTCAAGTGTTTTCTGAATCGAACGGTTTTCGTAAGGCGACTGTGAAATGAACTTTGCTTCAAAGTCCTTGCCAAACTGCAAAAGACGCTTATCGGAAGCGGAAAGTTCATCCTCGCCGATAACGCTTGCAAGGCTCTTTGCATCCTGAACCTTAGCGTAGGACGAGAAAAGCTGGTTTGCAAGTATGCTGTGATCCTCACGGGTGAAGCCCTCGCCGATGCCGTCTTTCATAAGACGTGAAAGCGACGGAAGAATTCCGATCGGCGGATAAATTCCCTTTGAATCAAGCTCACGGTCAAGAACGATCTGACCCTCGGTGATGTATCCCGTAAGGTCGGGAATTGGGTGTGTGATATCGTCGTTCGGCATGGTGAGAATCGGGATTTGAGTAAGTGAACCCTTTGAGCCCTCAATAATTCCGGCACGCTCATAGAGCGACGCAAAATCTGAATAAAGATATCCCGGGAAGCCTTTTCTTGCAGGAATTTCGCCCTTTGACGAGCTGAATTCACGGACGGCTTCCGCATATGACGTCATATCCGTCAAAATAACAAGCACGTTCTTTTCAAGCGTGAATGCAAGGTATTCTGCGGCGGTCAGAGCGCATCGGGGAGTGATAATTCTTTCAACAATGGGATCGTTTGAAAGATTCAGGAACATTACAACCTTGTGCATAACGTTCGCTTTTTCAAACGATGATCGGAAATAGCTTGCAACGTCGTTCTTAACGCCCATTGCGGCAAAAACGATGGCGAAGTCCTCACTGTCTGAGATTGAGGCCTGACGAACGATCTGAACGGCAAGTTCATTGTGCTTCATACCCGAGCCCGAGAAGATGGGCAGCTTCTGACCTCTGATAAGAGTCATGAGCGCATCAATCGAGGAAATACCTGTGTTGATATAGTTCTTGGGATAAACTCTCGAAACGGGGTTGATGGGCGATGAGTTAACGTCACGTTTTTCAACGGGGTAAACCTCACCGAGTCCGTCGATCGGTCTGCCGAGTCCGTCAAAAACTCTGCCGACGATTTCGGGAGAAAGGCTCAATTCAATCGGGTGACCCGTCATTCTCGTCTTGGTGTTGACGAGCGAAAGACCTTTTGTACCCTCAAATACCTGAATAACGACCTTTTCGCCCTCTATTTCTACTATACGGCCTGTTCTTGATGAGCCGTCCTCAAGGCGAAGCTCAACCATTTCATCGTAGGAGGCGTCCTTGATGTTGTCAAGAACGATAAGCGAACCGTTGATCTGACTTAAACCGATGTGTTCAATAATCATTTTGCGGCTGCCTCCTTTGCATTGACAGAGGCAAGAGCAGCGTCGATTTCCTTATAGTATTCGTCGAACATATCAAGCCTGTCGTTAGGTATATCATATTTCATCTGAACAAGTTTGTCAAATAATTTAAGATCCGTTACCTTTGAAAGAGGAATCTTGAGAGCAACGATTTCATTGCTTCTGTGATAGAGGTAAAGGATTATCTGCATCATTTTGAGCTGCTTTTCAAGGGAAACGTAGGTGTCGTCCTTGTGGAAAGCGTTCTGCTGAAGGAAGCCGACACGGATAACTCTCGCAACCTCGATGATAAGCTTCTGATCGTCGGGAAGAACATCGGAGCCGATTAGTTTTACGATTTCCATAAGGCTTGTTTCCTCGGCAAGCAGCGATGCGATTTCGTTTCTGCAAGTCATAAAGTCCGAGCCGACGTTCTTGTTGTACCACGGCGCAAGCTCGTTAAGATATTCGCTGTAGCTGTCGTTCCAGTTGATTGCAGGATAGTGACGTGCGTAAGCAAGCGACTTATCGAGTGCCCAGAAACAACGGGTAAAGCGCTTTGTGTTCTGAGTAACCGGCTCTGAGAAATCCGAACCCTGAGGTGAAACAGCACCGATAACGGAGATTGAACCGTCCTGTCCGTTGAGCGTTTCAACATAGCCGGCACGCTCATAGAACTCGGAGAGTCTTGACGGCAGATAGGCCGGAAAGCCTTCGTCGGCAGGCATCTCTTCAAGTCGTCCGCTGATTTCACGCAGAGCCTCAGCCCAACGTGAGGTCGAGTCGGCCATCATTGCGGTGTGGTATCCCATGTCACGGTAATATTCGGCTATCGTGATACCTGTGTATATTGAAGCCTCACGGGCGGCAACGGGCATATTCGATGTGTTTGCAATGAGCACGGTACGGTCGGTGAGGGGTCTGCCGGATTTCGGGTCGGTAATCTCGCCGAATTCCTTAAGAGCCTGTGTCATTTCGTTTCCACGCTCGCCGCAGCCGACGTAAATGATGATATCTGCGTCGCACCATTTGGCAAGCTGATGCTGCGTCATCGTTTTTCCTGTGCCGAAGCCGCCCGGGATAGCGGCGGCACCGCCCTTTGCAAGAGGAAACAGCGTATCAATTACACGCTGACCTGTGATGAGCGGCTTCTCGGGAGGAAGTCTTTTCGAAATCGGTCTCGGTGTTCTGATAGGCCATTTGCGGCAGAGAGTAAGCTCATGTAGCTTTCCGAGATCGTCTTTTAATGTGATGACGGTGTCGTTGACCTTGTATTTTCCGTCCGGCTTAACATCGACAACCTCGCCGCTGAGCTCGGGCGGAACCATAATTTTATGAATAAGGGCTTTCTCGGGTGTTGTGGCATAAACTGCGCCGCCCTTGAGCTTATCACCCTTTTTCGCTGTGATAGTAACGTCCCATTCTGTCTCCTCATTGAGTGATGAGGGATGCAAGCCTCTCGGAATAAACGAGCCTGCGCTTGCGGCAATATCATTGAGCGGATTTTCGATTCCGTCAAAAATATTGCTGAGAATTCCGGGGCCGAGAGTAATGCAAAGGGGAGAGCCTGTCGGATAAACGGGATCACCGGGTTTAAGTCCGGAGGTTTCCTCGTAGACCTGAATAACAGTCTCGTCGCTGTCGATTCTGATAACCTCGCCGATAAGGCGCTGATTGCCGACAAAGACCATTTCGGTCATTTGCAGGTCGGTTTTTCCTTTAACAGAAACAACAGGACCGTTTATTGAATATATAACATTTTCCATTATGTTTGCTCCTTCTGTCAAAGAGATAAGGATAAGCCGGAGTAGCTGTAAAAATTCTGCTTTTCCGTTTCAAGGCGTGCGTCAAGCGTATCGTCGGCAGTCATTGCCGTGCGAAGATTTTCGCCCTTGCAGCCGCCGAGCTTTATGAATTCATCATATTTGACCTCATTGCCGAGAGCCTTTATCTCGGCTTCAAGCTTTTTGTCATCAGGCCTGAGAATAATAACGGCGTCGTCACCGATTGCAGCCTTGATATTTGATACACTGTTAATTAGAAAATCGCGGTAGCTGTCACTCTCTGCAAAAGCTTTGATTTTTTCGACTGCCTGAGCAAACACCTTCTCGGTTATTTCACTTCGGCGTGCAACAAGCTTTTCGATTTCTTTAGTCTCATTTTCGGACAGCTCGGCGTTGATTTCTTCGTTAAGACGGTCAAATTCACTGCTTCTTACCGGACGGACATTCTGACGGGCAAGACGGCGAGTCTTTTTTATCTCGTTCTCGATGTATTCGTCAACGTCATTTTTAATTTTTTCGCAGCGTGCATCGGCGTCCGAATTTATTGCCTTGAGAAAACGCTCTGTTTTACTTGAATTGTTGATCAAATTCATTCCTCCTTCTTGGAGTTTTGAAAGTTATATTTTAATTCCGATCGCTTCGCTTACATAGTCGGCGATCGAGTTGCTTGTACCGTCCGAGTGTCTGTCGGGAATCTCGATTATCAGCGGCAGTGAGTGAGCCTTGCGAAATGCGCCGATCTCGTCCGAGCAGAGTGATACAAGCGTTTGATTGATGAGGATTATGCCGATGTCGGGATCCTTAGCAGCCTTTTCAAAAAGCTCGCGAACCTTATCTCTGCTCTCCGTTACGGTGCCTTCAATTCCTGCAAGGCGCATACCGAGAGCCGTATCCTCATTGTCACAAATCAGATAAAGACGCATAAGCTCACCTTAGATCTTGTTAAGAATAAGGATTGAAATAACAACGCCGTAAAGGGCGATTGATTCACCGAGGGCAACGAAGATAAGAGCTTTACCGAATGCCTTAGCGTCCTCACTTGTTGCTGCGATAGCCGCCGGAGCACCTGCCGCAACGGCGATACCGCCGCCGACGCCAGAAAGACCTGTAACGATAGCGGCTGCAAGAAGTCCGAGACCCTTGCCGTTATCTGAATTTGATGCTGTTGACGTTGCTTCCTCGCTCTGAGAGGTTGTTGTAGTCTCGTTTGTCTTGTCCTCATTGGCTGCCGAAACAGAGAATGTAACGGCGCAAACGGTGATTGCGATTACTGCGAAAGCGATGAGGTTTCTGGCGAGAACCTTCTTGCCGGAAACACCTCTTGACTTGCGGTTAAAGGAATATGCAAAAAGTGCCGTGAGAGCGGCGATGGGGAGTACTGCGATAAGAACATAAAACAATGACATGGTTATTACCTCCGAAAATTATTTTTTAACTGTTATAACTACGTTTTCGTTGTCCTCGGCATTTGAGGGCTTGAAAGCGTTTTTGATGCTGAAAAATACACCTTTGTTTTTGCGTGTGCCAACGCTGTTGAACGGCTTGCCGTCGCCCGCATAGAATCGGCTGAACATCTCATAGAATTCAAGTCTCAGAACCTGAATACCCGTCAGAAGTCCTTCGAGAGCGATAACAATGATGTTGCCGAATATCATCGAGATGATACCGCCGACGGAATATTCGTTGCCTGCCAGCGATGAGAAAACCATCATCATGCCGGCATGGACAAGAACGAATGCGCCGACTCTGAGGAACGAAACGGTGTTGCTGAAATAGGTCAGGATATATTCGATAACCTCAAAGAAGTTCTGCATGATGTAGTCCGACCATTTCTCGGGCATGTAGTTCTCTTTTTTGTCCACCATTCCGATAAGAATCTCCTGGAAGAAGAGAAGCAGTATGCAAACAACTGCGACGATTACGACAACTCCTGTCGGGAGCACCGCTTTGCCTGCCATGAAGCCGACTACCGCACATACAAGCGTTGCGTAAAGAATTATACCGACAACGCCGTTGGTGCTGAACAGCGCTTCGCCGAGCTTTTTATTCTTCAGCGAGCAGAAAACGTTCAGACCCATGGAGATCACAACAAGCGCAACGCCTATGCCGATTGCAAGAATCAGAACGGTGTTTATTGAATCCATGACCGAAATCGGCTTACCCTGCAATCCAATTGCATGATAAAGGGGATCGAGAAGCTCTTCGTAACCAAACACAGAGCCGACAAGCAGTCCGAAAAATGCCGAGCTGATGCCGCACGGAACAAGAATTTTTGCCAGCTTTGCTCCTTTGATTCTGTAAACAAGATATCCGCCGATCGCAAGCACAAGTCCCTGACCAAGATCGGCAAACATAATGCCGAAAAGAAGGGAATAGGTGATTGCAACAAAAGGCGTGATATCAACTCCGCCGTAGGAGGGAAGTCCGTACATTTCAACGAACATTTCAAACGGACGGAACGGCTTTTTGTTTTTGAGCTTGACGGGGGGACTGCTTCGCTTCTCCTGCTCGGGATCGGCATCCTCAAAGGTAACTCCGTCAATTTTTTCAATATTCTGTTTAAATCTTTTGTAGCTTGATTTCGGAACCCAGCCGACATAGATGAAATAGTCGGAGTCTGAATCCTTTGCCGCGTACCGTCTGAGGTCAAAGGCAAGGCTTGCGACCTCAAGATAGGCATGAACCTGTTCGCAGTGTTCGGAATTCTCTGCCCAGAAGTCTGCAATTTCCGTATCAATCTTGTTAAGCTCGGTTGTGAGCTTTTCTTTTTCGGCATTTAGCTTTGCGAGTATTTCTTTCGGTGTGCCAGTTGAGAAAGGAATACGAATTCTGTCAAAATACAGCGAAGCAAAAATTCTGTCAACCTCGTCTATTTGAGTTCTCGGAGCCGAATAAATACCCCAATGACTCTTTTCATCAACAGACGATTCAAGGAAAACGAAAAGGTTGTTGCTTTCATAAGCCTTGAGCTTCGGGTAACAGTCTTTTGGAATACTGCCGAAGCGAACCTTCAAGAATTCGCAGGAAAGAAGTTCTTCAATCGGAATGTCAATTCCGATGAAATGATTGAATTGCTCTGCCGACGCTTCAACCTCCTGAAGCTTGTCGGAAATCTCGGTTCTTTTTGCGAAACTTTCCGAAAGCTTTTCCTTGAGAGCGTCAATATAGTCAAACTCGTTTGAATCGACTATAATTTCATCGCCCTTAAAGGTGTCCTTGAGCGTGACGCCTGCGATTGAAGCAATTTCTTCTATCTTCTGAATGGAAGATGAATATGGGTTTTCCTCGTTCAGCGGTACAAATCCGAGCGAGTCGGAAATGTAATCCATTGCGTTTTCGGGATGAAAATCGCCGCTGATACAGCAGGATGTTATAAACTCATCGAGGTGATCAATAAGACCGTAGGTCCTGACGAGCTTCATTTTTTCAATTGCCAAAACACAGCCTCCTAACTTTCTGCTCCGATCAAAACGGAACGTGTTTTATCCGCCGGAATATTGTATTTTATCGCCTCAACGATGTGGATAATGTTTCGCACCTCGTTTTCGGCAAGGAAAAGGTAACAAAGCATAACCGCCGTCGGGTTCGTATAATAACGAAAACCCTTGAGCTGCTGCCCGATAAGCATTTCTCTGGTCGCATTCTCAATGTATTTGAAGTCAACCTTTGAAAAATCCTTTTTATAATAGGTATTGGGAATGATATTTACAATGTCCGTTGCGTTTTTCGCTTCGGATATCGCAGTCAGATCCTTTTCGGTAAAATTCGTGCAGCCGGGAACGCTGAAGTCTCGAATGAACATCTTGTTGGGACTGCCGAAATTCAAAAGTCTGTAAGCTCTTGTGAGCATGTACATATCAAGCCTGTAATTAACCGTTTCGTAAATCTCTTTTTTCTTGCGCCGATCCTTTGAAAGCTTGATGGATTTGACAAGAAAAGAGAATCTGTATTTATTAAGGTCGTTTTCAATCAGGATAAACATTCCGTCATCGGAATAATTATCGCGATATCTTTCAAGAATTTTTTTATAATCCGTGTGTTCAAGAGCCTTCAGAAGATCCGAATAGCTTCGTACCTTTGCCAGCTCATAAAGATCTATGTCGGTTTTGCTGTTGAAGAATGGCGGCAGGGAAGAGAGGTATTTCTCGGGCTTGCCTATTATTAACAACTGTATAATTGTCATAAGCTGTCTGATATCATTCTGAACAACAAAGTAACGGTAAAAATTTTCACCTGCCGAAAGCTGATATTCGCAAAGCTTTTCGCTCTTTTTTAATAGGCTCATCTTGAGAATTTCTTCGATCTGCGCCGAGTCGATATTAGTCGGCAGGGCGTCAAAATCCGAGCGATAATATGTTCTTGTTTTAAGATAGTTCGCAAGCTCAACAAGTGATTTGCAGTTGAGCATATCGTTGTAGTTCTCTTTTGTCAGCCTTTTACCGTACATCGCATGCGCCTTTGCCATAACGGCATTGTCGGCGTATGAAACCGCCATTACGTTCACCTCCCGCAGTGATAAACGATCACAATATCACAAAACAACCGGGATTACCGATTGCCCGTCAATTCTTTGTAACGTTTTCAACAATTTTATCTACCCATTTGTCGGCATTCTCTTTATAGAGATTTTCCATACCGTTGAGGATCTTTTGATTTCTCTCGCCGACCTTTTCAAGATAGGCGTCGCCCTCAGTGCGCTGTTTCTGACTCTTTTTCAAAGCGAAATCGAGGGCTTTTTGGTTTTCTTCCTCGGTAATACGATTTTTCTTTTCGCCCAGTTCGGCAATTTCCTTGTCACGGTATGCTTCAGCCTCTTTAACGCGCTCACACGCTTGCTTATCCATATCAAGGATCATGCGAAGCATCTCTTTCATTCTCTCACCTCATTGCGCTTGTTAATTCTTTCACACATTATAGCACTTCTAAATAAAAAAGCAATGGTAATTTTGTACAATTTGTTGCCGTTTTTTTAGAGAAAAAAGACAAATATTTCATTGAAAAAAATTGCGAAGTATTGTAGAATATAAATAACCTGTGCAGGAGGAAATCGTTATGAAGCTTAGCTATATAATTCCCGTGTATAATGTAGAGAAGTATTTAAAAGAATGTATTGACTCAATTCTTGCGCAGACATTCGATGATTATGAAATTATTCTCGTTGACGACGCCTCGCCGGATAACTGCCCTTACATATGCGACGAGTATGCGGAAAGATATCCGGATATAATAAAGGTTATACACAAAAAAAATGCGGGTCCAGCCGCCGCAAGGAATGACGGCTTGAAAATTGCATCTGGCGATTACATATGGTTCTTTGACAGTGATGATGTGCTTAAGGCCGATTGTGTAAACAAAGTTTATGAAATGGCTTTAAAAAACAATGTCGATATTTTGCAAATGTCTTTTATGTCTTTTCATGACGGAAAGGACGACTCCTATAAAACCGAGTCGGTATTTGAATACGGCAAGGTGATCGGACATAAGGAACTTACAAAGTATGTTGCAAGCTCCAATACGGACAGAAGCGTGATTTTTGCATGGCGAAATATATATAAAAAAGCTTTTTTAGATGACAACAATATTTTATTTGACCCATCATTGAGAATGCTGGAGGATCCGCCTTTTAATACGCTTGCTTTTTTGAAGGCAAAGAGCTTTTCGGCAGCCGATATTCCCATATATTCATACAGAATAAGGCAGGACAGTCTGCAAAGAAAAAAGTATGTTGAGAATTACGACATCGTGATGGAATATCAATGGAGCTTGAAATTAAAATATTACAGAGATTTTTCCGATAATGACGGGTTGTTTTACAAAGACATCGCCGAGTTTACAATTAAAACCAACCTGCCTGTTTTGCTTTCAAATATATACAGCAATAACATTGACGGCAAATATACTTTTCTTAAAAGAATCGGCAATTCTGAAATGCTCCGAAAATCCTTTGAAGATTATGATATCAAAGAATTTAAGTCAAAATCGCTTGATTGGTGGGCTACATTTTTTATTGAAAAGAAGCTTTATCCGCTTGCACATTTTATTTGCAAAAATATTCTTTATAAATAGTATATAATTATAAATCGCACTTCGCCTTGAAGCTGCGATTTATTTTTTAAAACCGCTTTTGTGACAAAAAAATCGGAAAACGGGAGATATAATTTAACTGAGGTGGTGAGGATGACCGTTTATGCCGATGTGCTTGTCCTGGTTAATTTGTTTGTGAATTATGCGTTGCTGCTTTGCTCGTCGCTGATTTTAAAAAACAGGATTTCAAATCTTCGTTTGCTCGCAGGGGCGGCGATAGGAAGCGCTTACGGCTTAGTGATTTTTCTGCCGGAGATTCCGATTTATTTTGAGCTGCCGGTGAGAATAGCTGTGAGTGCGGCAATCGTTCTCACTTCGTTCGGCTTTCGCAATATACGGCGTTTTTTGCGCTGCTTTTTAACGTTCCTCGCCGTGACTTTTGCTTTCGGCGGAATCATGCTCGTTATTTGGGTAACGGTTGCACCCGTCGGTATGATATACAACAACGGAACGGTTTATTTTGACATCAGCCTATCCGTGCTGGCGGTATCAACGGTTGCCTGCTTTGCCATCGTCAGCCTGATTTCACGCCTTATCGCGCGAAAAGCTCCGATAAATTCCGTTTACACGCTGAATGTTACGAATGGCGAACGAATGATATCGGGCGTGGCACTCTGCGATACGGGAAATTCGCTCGTCGAAAGCTTCAGCGGTTACCCCGTGATAATCGGCGAATATGATACACTGCTCGGAATTATGCCGCAGAGCGTTATTGATTATTATGAAAACCCGTCGGCGTGCTCTGATGCGTCAAATCTTCGGCTGATATTGTGCAAAACGGTTTCAAACGTGGGCGTTTTACCGTCATTCAGACCGAAAAATGTTGAGGTCGTTTCAATTGACAGGAGAATAAAAACAGATGAAGTTTATATCGCTGTGACGAAATACCGGCTCGGCGGCGGTGAATTTGATTTTATTTTTAATCCAAAATTGTTTGACGGAGTGAACGACCATGAAGATAATAGAAAAAATAAAAAAGCTCCTGCTTCGGCTGAAGCAGGAAAACACCGTGCATTATGTAAACGGCCCCGAAACGCTTCCGCCGCCGCTCTCAAAGCAGGAGGAGCAGGCGGTAATGGAGGAAATATTGAAGGGGAACGACAGCGTTCGGGAAAAGCTGATAGTACATAATCTGAGGCTTGTGGTGTACATAGCAAAAAAATTTGAAAGCTCGGGCGTCGGTATTGAGGACCTTGTTTCAATCGGAACGATAGGACTTATCAAGGCGGTCAACACCTTTTGCCCCGAGAAAAATATCAAGCTTGCGACCTATGCTTCACGCTGTATCGAGAACGAGATATTGATGCACCTTCGCAAAACCGGCTCGCAGCGAAATGAAATTTCCATCGACGAGCCGCTGAATGTTGACTGGGACGGAAACGAGCTGCTGCTTTCGGATATTCTCGGAAGCGATCCCGATTTAATTAACCGCGATATCGAACTTGAGGACGAAAAAAGTCTCCTGCTCAGAACGATAAACGCAATGGGCGAGCGTGAAAGAACGATAATGTCCATGCGCTTCGGGCTGAACGGTCAGCGAGAGCATACGCAGAAGGAGGTTGCGGACATTCTCGGAATTTCGCAAAGCTATATTTCAAGGCTTGAAAAGAAAATCATTGCTTCCTTAAAAAAGGAAATTGAGAAAGCAACGTTTGTTTAATGCAGCTAATTTAAAGCTTCATAAATTTAAAATTTCCGTAAAAGCAGGTGTCAAGAAGCTCCGAGGGCAGGTGAGTATTCTCGCAGAAAGCCGAGTAAAGCTCCGCATCGGAGCATATTGCGTTGATGCTTCTCGGGATATTTAAAGAAGCTTGGATTCGTCGGATCCTTTCGATGATCCTGTCAACCGAAAACGAAATATCTTCGCCCGAGCGAAAAAGACCGACACGCCGTGCCAGCTCGCCGAGGGCGTCGCAACGATTGTGCTCAAGATAGTCCGGCACACAAATTGCCGCCGCAGTTTGCTTCTTAATGCCAAGCTTTGCAAAGAAAGACGTGAGTTCATCGAGCATCGAGCTGTCGCAGTCCGTCGAATTTCTGTAAGCGAGAGCGGCGCAGTACATTGCATATTGCAAGCGGGCGATTGATTTGAAATTTCCTCTGTAGGCTCCGACAGCATGGTTTATAATGCTCGCCGCACTCGACAGCGCAAGCGAAGCGATAACGTCATTATCGCAGGAGATAACGGCATCTGCCGCATAGGCGAAGCATGACATTGCGTCGTAAGCGATTGTACCCGAGGTTATCTGCATTGCAAGGTCGGGGTCAAGCACGACCTCGACAGGGGAAAGGCAATAGATATTGTAATCCGCCTCGGGGAAATCGGTCATTGAGCATGAGGAAAAATACGGCACTGCGGCAAACCCGACACCGCTTTGATATGAAATGAACATGGCGGCGTCCATCAGCCACGCACTGCCGACCGCAACGATTCTGTCGGGAGCATTTTCGGAAATATATTTGATTGATTTTTCGTAAAGCTCGTTAAAATCCTTTGAAACCAAAAGCTTGATATCCGGCGTTTTTTCGCCGAGCATATCCTGAATATAACCGAGGGATTCCGTTTGTTTAACGGTCTCGGCATCGGACAGGATCAATATGTTTTCATAATATGATTGCGCAAATTTTCGGGCGGCACCGTCGCCGAAAAACACCTTTTGCGGCAGAGATATTTCAGGCATAAAGCTACACTCCTTTTTGACTTATTATTTTCAAAGAGGAGTGTTTTATTCTGAAATTTTTGATTAAACGAAAAATTTTTACCAATTATAATAACGAATATATTAGCGAGATTGAAAGGAAAATCGAAATGAAAAGCTACAAAACTCAGTTTGCGAGAATATCGGACGCTTTCATCGGCGTAACGGCGGTTATAATGGCGGTGACGCTCGTCGCCTCGGGCATCGCCGTATCAAAAATAAACACAGAATATATGGCAACGGGAGTCAAAACAGCAAAAATCGTAGCCGAAAGGGAGAATGAAGAAATATTTTTCTCGCTCGGCGAAAAGAGATTCTCCTCGCCCAAAAGAATAAATGATAACATCAAAACTATCGGATATCTTCTTCCCGCTCCGCTCAACGCCGTATATTATATATATGAAAAGGTGAGTGAGAGGGTGAAGTGAAACCTGCTTGCATACTTCCCGATGCGGTAAACAATCTTGGCTCCTCCTGCGTGGCAGCAAAACATCGGCAAAGGTTTTGTGGACGCCCCTTTTATAGGCCACGGCTTCATCTATATTTATTGCAACCGACATGGGCTGATGAAAAAGAGGATATAATTAAAAATTCCCTGCGAATTGCTTCGCAGGGATATTTTTTATGCTGTTTTATTTAAGTCCCGAAACGGGAATTATTGTACCCTTATCGGTTGTTATGGTGAGTGTAACGGTGTCGCCGTCATTGACAAGGACGATGTTCTCAAAGTCTGCCGCCTTGACCGAATAGTAGCTTGCCGAGGAGTCGAGCTTGATGTAATAAACGCTCTCGCCGCCGATAACAGCGGTTCTGATATCCGTAACCTTACCCGTAACGGTGATGTCCTTCTGCTCGCTGTTCGTGTCGTCCTTAATATTGTCAGTGTCAACGCTTACCTTGATGTTGTTCTTGGCAAGCTCTGCGACGTAGTTTTCAATACAGCTTGTGAGCGTGTTGCCCGTTGCGCCTATTGAATACTGACCGACGTTGATCATTGCATAGCCCTTGACGAGCTTGCTTGAATCCTTGAGCGACATGAAGTAGGTCGGCTCACCGTCAATGTTGAGAAGAAGCGGGAATGAAGCTTCGTATTCGTACTGCTGAACAAGACCCTCTGCCGAGGACTGCGCCGAGGTTTCCTTAGCGCCCGAGGTGCTGTAATACTTGGCTTCCTTGGTACGCTGATTGATAAGGACAAAGCCGGTGAGCGATTCATCGTTTGTCAGCGAGGTGACGCCCGTGTACATATAAACGTCGTCGTTAATTGCAAGGTAGGAATAACCCTCGGTCGTTGAATATGTGTCCTTCTGACCGAGAACGGAGTTCCAGAAGCCGCGCTGATATCTTCCGTAGAAGTCGAACTGCTGAACGAGAAGGTCGGCGGAATAGATACGGTCGATCCATTCAAGGTCGTTGTTGTTCCTTATCTCGTCGATCGAATACTCCGTACATTCGCCCGTTACGCTGTCGACAATGATTGCGCCCGTTACGTCCGTGCCGCCGAAAAGACCGATAGTCTTATCAAGCTTTGCGAATATCCAGTATGGGTGACCCGACTCGTCAATTTCAAACGTCGGCTCATCGAGAAGATAGGTCGGATACTTGAAACGAACGTGACGTGTTACATAGTGTGCAAAGTGGTCGGCGGTCGAATACTTCATACCGTCCTTGACCTCAACAAGAGTGGATTTCTGAGTTCTTGCGTCAACGATAACGTAAGCCGGAAGTCCGTTCTTTGCGTTGGTGAGCCACTTGATGATGTTCGAATACTGGAGAGACGAAACTCTGACGGGAGTGTCGTGATAGTTGATTTGATAATATTTCGGCTGAACCGTGAACTGCGAAACATAGCCGAGCTTTGAAAGATCGGAGAGCGCTCGCTCTGCCATAACCGATGTTGTGCTTTCATCAATTACGGGAACGGTCGAGAAATCTGCTTCATCAACCTCTTTTGCAAAGTCGCCCGTTTTAACGTCGATTATCTTTGAATAGCTTGAAGCACGGAAGAATACCGACGAAACAAGGAATCCGACAAGAACTATCGCCGCAAGAACGCCGATGAAAATTTTCGGCACAAGCGAGGATTTCTTTGCATAGGGCGCATAATCGGGAGTTTTCAGCGCACCGCTGGTAACGTAGTTGATCGCACAGTAAACAACGGCGATTGCACCGAAGAAGAGATACATTTTGATATCCTTGAAGTTCATGACCGGAAGCATGAAATAATAAAGAATGCCGCCGAATATAGCTGTCAAAATGATGTTGATAACGATTTTAAGTCCTTTTTTTTCGGGAGGAATGACAATACCGGTCTTTTTATCGGGGCCTTTTTCCGCTCCGCTGCCGGTAAAATCTACCTTAATGGGATCCATTGAACCATCTCCTTGAATAGTGTAAAACACATTATACATTAAAATAACATAAAAAACAAGATATATATTTTTCTGTATCAATTTGTTTTCAAAAAGTTAACAGTTTACCGCCTTGATAAATATACAATTATAGGATATAATGAATAAATAAAATATCGAAAAGAGGTGCAATATGGATAATCAGTATTCATATTATCAAAACCTTTATAATATGTTCGGCGGATATAACCCTTTGCTTGACACCAAGGTAAAACAGTTGCGCCGGCTCGGCTTTATTATCGGCTGCGGAATGGTCTGCTTCACGCTGATGCAATATGCCGTTGCCGCATTGCTTCAAATCTTCGGACTTTATTCATTATATCAGTCGGATGCAATTTTTCAAACAGGCATAAGTGCAATTGCTCCGATTGTTTATGTTCTTTTGCCGTTTGTGCTCGTTTATGCCCTGTATAACCGAGAGGAACGAAACAGTGTTGATATTTTCGATTTGCCGAAATCGAAGGAGCTTTTCACTTTTTCTGTGTTTACCGGACTTTTGATCTGCTCGATCGGCGACAGAGCAACGGCGTTCATTTCCGCATTCATAAGTGCGGCAGGCGTTGACTTCGAAAAGCCGGAAGGACTTGACGCAAACACGCCGACAGGTTATGTCTTGCAGATAGTTGCCTATGCCGTTATTCCTCCGCTTGTTGAGGAATTTGCAATGAGAGGCGTTGTAATGCAGCCATTGAGAAAGTACGGCGACAGGTTTGCGATAGTTGTTTCCGCAGTCCTTTTTGCTGCTCTCCACGGTAATATGGTTCAAATTCCGTTTGCATTTATCGCAGGTCTTGCACTCGGATATTTTGCAATTATCACAAATTCAATATGGACATCTGTTGCAATTCACTGTCTCAACAATCTTTCGGCAACGGTAATTTCGATTTATTATACGAATCATTCGGAAAATGATGTGTTTTTCTTCTACGCAATAGAAGGTGCTATTCTTATTATCGGAATACTTGCGTTCATTCTCTTTATGAGGTTGAAGCCACAGAAATTGGCAAAGGCTAACGACGAGATCGGCAGCTCGCTTAAATATTCAACCGTTTTCTGCACTCCGTCAGTTGTTATTTCGCTTTTGATATCGCTATTCACCTCATTTTCCTTCACGAATATTACTTCTGCAGGCGGCGTCCTTTTCTCCGTTGCAATGGTTGCGCTGATTGCATTCCTGCTTGTCAAAGGCTCAATGAATGCAAAGAAGGATACAAGAATAACCAAAAGCTCAATGTACAATTTTTCTATTGCAATAACCGTTATCGCATCGTTTTTTATAATGTATTTTGTGATGATACTTCCGCTGAACAAATAAGAGGGCAGTTTAATGAATGACGAATATTTTATGAATCAGGCAATTGCCCTTGCCAAGGAGGCTGCGGAGGAGGGCGAAGTGCCCGTCGGAGCGGTCGTTGTGCTTGACGGCAAAATTGTCGGAGCGGGCAGAAACCGCCGCGAGATAAGCAAAAATGCGCTTGCTCATGCAGAGATTGAGGCTATAAACGAAGCTTGCCGAGCTTTAGGCGGTTGGCGCCTTTGGCAATGCGATATGTACGTTACGCTTGAACCGTGCCCGATGTGTACGGGTGCGATTATCAACAGCAGAATGAAGCGGCTCGTTTACGGCGCATCTGATTATAAAGCAGGTTCATGCGGCAGCGTTGTTGATCTTTTCTCGCTTCCTTATAATCATAAGCCGGAGGTTGCTAAGGGAGTTATGCAGGAGGAATGTGCGGCTTTGCTCACGGATTTCTTTAAAAAACTCAGAAAAAAATAATAGTTGTCAAAATCTCTCCTTTCATGTATAATTTGATTATGGAGGGATTTTTTATGTCAAAAAATAATATGAAAATTTCAAAAGGCTATTCAATAATGTGGATTGTTTTTACTGCGATTTACGCGGTCTGGATGTGCTTTTTTATGAAAGCGGATACATATCCTGCTGCCGAGACTGGAATCCTCAAGCCGATTTATTACCCGATTTGGGTTGTGGGCTCGTGCGCAATAATGCTTCTTTACATAATCTTGCTAAACAGATATCTTTACGGTGAGCTTGGTAAGGGCGATAAGGCATTTGCACTGATAAGCCTTGTTTTCGGTTGCGTCTTTATCACATGGTACGGCTTTTTCAAAAATCCGTTTGAGTTCACGGCAAGCATGATAGGCCTTGAATATCCTTGGCATTTTAAGATGTGGGGAATTTTTGCACCGATTTCGATTTTTGTCAATACGATTTATATGTATCGCAAGTTCGGCTACAGCAACAGGGGCGGAATAATAAGCGGTTCGGTCGGCTGTGCGGCGATGTTTGTCACAATCAATGTTCCGTCGGCAGGCGAGGAGCTTATTCTCACGTCGCTGAGATGTATGTCGCATTGGACGGGTGCGCTTGTGTTTGCATTCTGCTGTGCCGCTCCGATTGTTATGTTCCTTTTGCATATGGCGAAAACGGGGAACAAAAAATTTATTGCACTGACTGTTGCATTCTGTGCGGTTCTTGTCACAATGCTTGTTCTGCTCGCAACGCTCGGCAAGGACGGAATTATCGAGAGCCTGCCGATGTGGGCAACATATTTGCTTCTGTTCTTTGTTAACTTCACAAGTCTTTTTGACGTTAAGAAAGCAGAGGAAAAACAGCCTGCTTTGGTTTGATTGTTAAGGAGAAAAACGAAATGAAAAGACTGATTTGCATTTTACTTTGCATTACGTTTTTGTTTTCGATGTCGGCTTGTGCTGTTCGGTTGAATACAACAGGCGACGTAAAAAACGTTAAGGTAGAAAAATGGGAAGCGTCAAAGATTTATTCCGATGATGAGATCAATTCCGCAATAAAGGCTGCCGAGGACTATTTCAAAAAGAAATTCGGCGGATGTACGCTTACAAAAATCACCTATGCCGGCGATACCGAATCGCTTAATGAAACGGCGTACAGAAAAGAGAACGGCTATGATTACGATAAGGTGATAGTTCTTGTTTCTTCGTTCGAAACGGATCCGTTCGGCGGCGACGGTTCGCTGAACCCTAATTCGACGTATGACAATTGGGATTGGATCATGGGCGAAAAACATGGCGGCAAATGGGAACATATCGACCATGGCTATGCGTGAGTTTGAGCATGGGTGCCCTTTTAGGGGAGCCACCGCTTGCGGTGGTGGGGAAGAAATTTGACAGATAATACAGAAAAATCCTCGTTGCAATGTGGGCGTCGCATCCTACAATCAGGTTCGGCAAAGGCACGTTCCAAATAAAATTTCTAAACAAAAAAGCAGTGGCCAAAATGACCACTGCTTTTTCATGCTCTTTTTTTCAGTTCCTCGCAAAACCTGCCAAGCTGTTCCATTGTCAGTGCTTCGGCTCGGACGGTGGGGGAGAGGTCTGCGGCTTTGATCGCTTCGATGACTGTCGGTTTGGAAATCCCCATGCCTGCACTTATACCGTTTGACGCCGTTTTTCTGCGTTGGCTGAACGCCGCTTTAACCATAGAGAAGAAAAACTTTTCATCGCTGACCTTAATCGGCGGATTTTTCAGAATGTCAAGTCTGATAACAGCGCTGTCAACATTCGGCGAGGGCATGAACGAGCCTCTTGAAACGTCGAAAAGCTTCTGCGCTTCGGCGTAATAATTGACCGCAACCGTGACTGCGCCCGAATCCCTTGAGCCGACATCGGCGCAAAGTCTGACGGCGGCTTCTTTCTGAACCATTACCGTAACGGAGTCAATTTTCAGTCTGCTTTCAAGTAAGCGCATGATAACGGGTGATGTAATATAATATGGCAGGTTGGCACACACAACAACGGGCATATTACCGAATTCATCTTCAAGAATTCTGTGAAGGTCAACCTTGAGAATATCGCCGTTGATTATTTTAACGTTGTCAAATTCGCAGAGCGTTTCATCAAGTACGGGCAAAAGCCTTGTGTCAAGCTCAACGCAAACGACCTTGCTTGCACGTTTTGCAAGCTCTGCGGTCAGCACGCCGATTCCTGCACCGACCTCAAGCACACCGACGCCCTCTCTTGCTCCGCCCTCCTCGGCAATTCTCGGGCAAACGCCGGGGTTGATGATAAAATTCTGACCGAGCGCCTTGGAAAATGTGAAACCGTGCCGGCTTAAAACTGATTTTATAACGCTTATATCTGATAAATTATTCATAAATACCTCTTTAAATATTGCATTTTGAATTGAAACCATATATAATATTACAGTATATGATAAATTTTGTCAATGAGGGTGATTTTATGAAAATTTTGGTAACAGGCGGAGCGGGTTATATCGGCTCTCATACATGTGTTGAATTATTAAACGCAGGCTATGAGGTGGTTATTCTCGATAACTTCTATAACAGCTCTCCCGAGGTACTCAAAAGAATTAAAGAGCTTACAGGAAAGGATTTCACCTTCTGCGAGTGCGATATCAGAGATCGTGAGGGTCTTGACAAGGTTTTTGCCGAGAACAAGATTGACGCTGTTATTCACTTTGCGGGACTCAAGGCTGTCGGCGAAAGCGTTAGAAAGCCGCTTGAATATTATGAAAACAACGTCGGCGGAACGGTCACGCTTTGCGAGGCTATGCGTGACGCAGGCTGCAAGAAGATAGTTTTCAGCTCATCGGCTACCGTTTACGGAATGAACAATCCGTCGCCGCTCAATGAAACAATGAAAATCGGCGGCACGACCAATCCGTACGGCACAACAAAATATATGATTGAGCTTATTCTTCAGGACCTTTATACTTCCGATAACGACTGGAGTGTTGCACTTCTCCGTTATTTCAATCCTATCGGCGCACATGAGAGCGGACGCATCGGCGAGAACCCGAACGGAATCCCGAACAACCTTATGCCGTATATTACTCAGGTTGCGGTCGGAAAGCTTGATCATCTCAACATTTTCGGTGATGATTACGATACTCCCGACGGAACGGGCGTTCGAGATTATATTCACGTTGTTGACCTTGCTCTCGGCCATATCAAGGCAGTTGAGAAGATTGCTTCTTCAAAGGGCGTTTGCATCTATAACCTCGGCACGGGTGTCGGCTACAGCGTGCTTGATGTTGTAAAGGCATTTGAAAAGGCAAGCGGAAAAGAAATCAAATATGAAATCGTTCCACGCCGTCCGGGTGACCTTGCAACAGTATATTCCGACCCGACAAAGGCTAAGGAGGAGCTTGGCTGGGTTGCCGAGAGAGGACTTGAAAAGATGTGCGAGGACTCATGGAGATGGCAGAAGAATAATCCGGAAGGATATTGATAAATGGAATTTTACGAGAACAGTCAGGAGCCCGAGGTTGCCGTTCTTGTCGGTATCGACATGGGACTTTACAACGCTCAGGTTTCAATGGACGAGCTTGAAGAGCTTGCAAGAACGGCAGGAGCTGTAGTTGCGGCAAAAATAATTCAAAAAAGAGACAAACCCGATTCGGCAACCTATGTCGGCTCGGGTCGTCTTGAAGAAATAAAGTCTTTCACCGAAGCAAACGATGTTGATTTGCTTATCTTTGACGGTGAGCTTACCCCGTCTCAACAGAGAAATATCGAGGACGAGACCGATATCAGGGTGATCGACCGAACAACGCTTATTCTCGATATCTTCGCCGCAAGGGCGAGGAGCAACGAGGGTAAAATCCAGGTCGAGCTGGCTCAGTTGAAATATTCATTGCCCCGACTCGGCGGCAAGGGTGCAGAAATGTCAAGGCTTGGCGGCGGAATCGGTACAAGAGGACCCGGTGAAAGCAAGCTTGAAAGCGACAGACGGCATATTCACCGAAGAATTCAAAGCCTGCAGGAGGAGCTTGTTCAGATTGCCAAAAGGCGTGAAAATCTCCGTGCAAGACGTGAAAAGGACGGCATTGAAACGGTTGCTATTGTCGGCTACACAAATGCCGGCAAATCAACTCTTATGAATACGCTTACCAATGCGGGTGTGCTCGCCGAAAACAAGCTTTTTGCAACGCTTGATCCGACCTCCCGTGCGCTGACTCTCCCCGATGGAAGAACGGTCATGCTCATTGACACCGTCGGACTTGTCAGACGCCTGCCTCATCAGCTCGTTGATGCCTTTCGCTCAACTCTTGAAGAAGCGGCGAATGCAACGGTTATTCTCAACCTCTGCGACGCTTCCGACGAATGTTGTACCGAGCATCTTAATGTTACAATGAACCTGCTTGCGGCGCTCGGATGTGCCGATAAGCCTATTATTTCTGTGCTGAATAAATGTGACCTCTGCGGCGGATCATTCGTTCTTCCGGCACAGGGCGAGTTCGTCATGATCTCGGCTAAGACGGGTGAGGGACTCGGCAATCTCCTTGCCAAGATTCAGCTTTCGCTTCCGCCCACACGCAGAAAAGCGGAACTTCTTATTCCCTATAATGAAGGCGGCCTTGTCAGCTATATCCGTGAAGAGGGCGTATTGATAAAGGAAGACTACCGCGCCGACGGAATCTATGTCAAAGCGGTTGTAGATATTCAGTTTCTTGACAAGCACAAAGACCTTATAGTTTGAATAAAATCGCCCACAGCACTTTTTTCGCTCGGGGCAGTACCTTTGTACAGCACCGCTCACTGCAAAAAGCACTGTGGACGATTTTCTTTCAAACCCGTTTAAAGGTATCGACCGCCCATAGCATTTTCGCTCGTGCAGTACCTTTATTTGTCACGGGGCAGCACCCTTGTTTGTTACTGCATATTTCTAAGTTAGTCAGCAGAAAACAATTTTATCAGACCATCTTTAACCACTGTTCACTAACCGCTCAGCACCCCTTGCAAGTGACAGTACCTCTAAAAACTATAATTTACCACTTGACTATTACAATAATATAGTATATAATCACATATACAATTTGATAGATTTCGTGAAACGAAACACCCCTTATTCAGAGTAGCTGAGGGAACAGGCCCTGTGAAGCTCGGCAACCTGCCATTGGCAAGGTGCTAAATCCTGCGGTGTAACCGAAAGATAAGGCTATATACGCTCTCGGTTTTTGCCGGGGGCGTTTTTTACGAACGGAGCGGCTGCCGACATCTTGTTTTGCTAAATCGGCGGCTCGGAAAACGGAGGTATTTTAAAATGGCAAAGCATCTTTTTTCATCAGAATCTGTAACAAAGGGTCATCCCGATAAAATATGTGACAGAATTTCCGACTCAATCCTTGACGCTATCATGGCTCAGGACCCGAACGGACGTGTCGCCTGCGAGACCTGCTGCACAACCGGTATGGTTCTCATTATGGGCGAGATTTCAACAACGGCAAATATTGATATCCCGTCAATCGCAAGAAAGGCTATCTGCGATATCGGTTATGACAGTGCGGACAAGGGCTTTGACGGCAACACCTGTGCAATCATCACTTCTCTTGATAAGCAGTCACCGGACATCGCAATGGGCGTTGACGCTTCCTTTGAACTTAAAGGCGGCGAGGAGGATAAGTACAATCTCAACGGCGCAGGCGATCAGGGAATGATGTTCGGCTATGCGTGTGACGAAACGCCCGAGCTTATGCCGATGCCTATTTCTCTCGCCCACAAGCTTGCTCTTAAGCTGACAGAGGAGAGAGAGAACGGAGAGCTTGCATATCTCAGAGCCGACGGTAAAACTCAGGTCACGGTTGAATATGACGACGATCGGGTTGTTAGGATCGACGCAATAGTTGTTTCCTCCCAGCACAGCGCCGATGTTGAGCTTGAAACAATCCGCAAGGATATTATTGAAAAGGTAATCAAGCCGACGATTGACCCGTCACTTATTGATGAAAACACAAAGATTTATGTAAACCCGACAGGTCGTTTCGTAACAGGTGGACCGCAGGGCGATTCGGGCCTTACGGGACGTAAGATAATTGTTGACACCTACGGTGGATATTCACGTCACGGCGGCGGAGCTTTCAGCGGAAAGGATCCGACAAAGGTCGACCGTTCGGCGGCTTATATGTGTCGCTACATTGCGAAAAACATTGTTGCGGCAGGCCTTGCCAAAAAGTGTGAGCTTCAGCTCGCTTATGCAATCGGCGTTGCAAAGCCTGTTTCGGTCATGGTTGATACCTTCGGTACGGGTGTTCATTCCGACGCAGAGCTTGCAAAGGCGGTTCAGAATGTATTTGACCTTCGTCCGGCGGCGATTATCGACGAGCTTGACCTTCGCAGACCGATCTATACAGCAACTTCGGCTTACGGTCATATGGGAAGAACAGACGTCGATCTCCCGTGGGAGCACACGGATAAGATTGATGCTTTGAAGGCTCAGTTCTGAATGATTTAATAAAACAGCGCTTTAAAGCGCTCAAATCATGATATTTTTTAGTCAATTTGTATATTTATACCCCTTACTGAATATATTCATGTTGTAAAAAATGACATTACATTCCGTAATGTGAAAAGTGCACAAAAATGAGACTTTGAATTTAGCCAATTTCATTAAAAAATCGACGGAATTTTTAAAAATAATCTGTTGACAACTCAATATTAAGAGTGTATCATTATTCACATCATAGATGATGTTTACCGAGTTACAAAAGCAGCTCGGAAATTAAAAGGAGGTCATTTTATGAAAAAGTCAGTAAAAAAGGTTCTTGCGGCAGTTCTTGCTCTTGCCTTGATTGCTCTCGGCTTCTCCGCTTGCGGCGGTAAAGAAGGCGGCGACAGCAAAAAAGCATCGGGCGACAACTACGCAGCAAACAACACAGAGTATTTCATTGGTACAACAGGCCCTCTTACAGGCGATAATGCTTCCTACGGTAACTCCGTAAAGAACGGTGCAACGATCGCTATTGAAGAGATCAATGCGGCAGGCGGTCTTAACGGTGTTAAATTTAAGTTCGATATGAAGGATGACAAGGCAACTGCTCAGGATGCAACCACCGGTTACAACTCACTTTATGAAGCAGGTATGCAGATCTCGCTCGGTTCCGTTACGACTGATTCTTGCGATGCTTTCGGTGCAAGTGCAGTTGAGGACAACCTCTTCTACATCACTCCGTCAGCTTCCGCAGCTAAGGTTATTGAGGGCAGAGATAACGGCTTCCGTGTTTGCTTCGGTGATCCGGATCAGGGTACTCTTGCTGCAGACGATCTTGCTAAGAACTACAAGAATATCGGTGTTATCTACAACACCAGCGACACATATTCAACAGGTGTCTTCGATGCTTTCAAGGCAGAGATGGACGCTAAGGGCGTAACATTCAAGGCAGCTACATTCGACGCTGAGAACAATAAGGACTTCTCAACTCAGATCGAACAGCTCAAGGATTGCGACGTTATCTTCCTCCCGATGTACTATCAGGAAGGTTCACTTATCTGCAAGGCTGCAACAGCTAAGGGCTGCAAAGCCGACCTTGTCGGTACAGACGGATTTGACGGTATTGCAGACCTCATTGATTCAAAGACTGTTACAAATAAGGTTAAGTACATCACTCCGTTCGATGCAGACAGCAAGGACGCAACGGTAAGCAAGTTTGTTACAGCCTACAAGGCAAAGTACAACGAGACTCCCGACCAGTTCGCAGCAGACGCTTACGATGCAGTTTACGCTATCTTCAATGCAATGAAGGCAGCAGGCGTTAATGATGTAACAATCAGCCCGAGCGATCTTTGCGAGAAGGTTAAGGCTGCTATCACAGCTGACGGATTCACACTCACGGGCGCAACGGGCACAATGTCCTGGGACGCTTCCGGCGCTTGCAAGAAGGAACTTCAGTTCAAGGATGTTCTTTGATCCCGGATACGGAATTATATAACTTATTTATATAACTTATACTTTACGGGTGTCATTCGGCACCCGTAAAGGTGTATTTTAAACCGCCGATCAATCTGTATCTGAAAACCAATTTAATACGGTTTGCAGGTATCGGTTTATCAGCGGTTTAATTTTTAGAATCTAACGAAAAGGAGTAGATCAAATGTTGTCTACAATATTGGACGGATTCAGCTTAGGAGCTATCTATGCTCTTATTGCTTTGGGCTACACAATGGTTTACGGTATCGCTAAGATGCTGAACTTTGCCCACGGTGATATCATCATGGTCGGCGCTTATGCTATCCTTGTAACCATCAATGCAAACGGTCATCCGCTTCTCGGTGTTGTTGCCGCAGTTGTTGTTTGTACGGTTGTGGGTATTGTCATTGAAAAGGTTGCTTATAAGCCTCTGAGAGGTGCTTCTCCCCTTGCTGTTCTTATCACGGCTATCGGTGTCAGCTATCTTCTTCAGAGTATTGCTCAGCTCATTTTCAAGTCAAAGAGCCAGGCTGTTACAATCAGCGAAACTCATATGGTGAATGTCGGTTCGGCAGAGCTTAATCTTAACACGATTCTTACACTCGTTGTCGGTGCGGTTATCATGGTTGCTCTTACACTTTTCGTAAAATATACAAAAACAGGACGTGCCATGCAGGCTGTTTCCGAGGATAGGGGAGCAGCTCAGCTCATGGGTGTTAATGTAAATAAGATTATTATGATAACATTCGCTATAGGTTCGGCTCTTGCGGCTTGTGCAGGCGTTTTCTATCTCATGCAGATTCCTTCTGTCAGCCCGACACTCGGCTCAATGCCCGGTATTAAGGCCTTTGCTGCAGCGGTTATCGGCGGTATCGGTTCAATCCCGGGTGCAATGCTCGGAGGCGTTATTCTCGGCGTTGTTGAGAAGCTTGCTTTGAGCGTTCCGGTACTTGCTCCGTATGCAACAGCCATTGAATTCGCTTTGCTGATAGTTATTCTCCTTGTAAGACCTATCGGAATCCTCGGCAAGAAGAGAAGGGAGAAGGTATAAGCTATGAATTATCTCAAGAATATTAAAAAAGGAATAAGAATTAAGGATACATTCAATTATTTTATTATAATTGTAATGCTTGCAGTTCCTCTTCTTATGAGCACTTTCGGAAATCTTCCCCGCTCAAGCGCAGGCTTGCTTGCTCAGATGGCATACAGTATTTTGCTTGCTGTTTCACTTAACCTTGTAGTCGGTTTCCTCGGTGAATTGTCACTCGGTCATGCCGGCTTCATGTGCGTCGGTGCATACATCGGATGCTATATTGCAAAAGAGCTTTACAATGTAATGGATTCAAAGCTTCTTGTGCTTATCATTTCAATGCTTATCGGCGGACTTGTTGCCGCAGTATTCGGATTTATTATCGGACTTCCCGCTCTTCGACTCAAGGGCGACTATCTTGCAATTGTTACCCTTGCATTCGGTGAAATCGTAAGAACCATATTTAAGAATCTTCCGACTTTCGGTGCCGCTCTCGGTCTTTCAACCAAGAAGTACGGCAAGGACCTTTATATTGTGGCTCTTGTTACGGTTCTGATTTCGCTTTTCCTTATTCAAAATATTATCAGAAGTAAGCACGGTCGTGCAATCACGGCTATCCGTGACAACGAGATCGCCGCAAAGGCAATGGGTATCAACATCACATACTATAAGCTGTTTGTTTTCGTCTTTGCCGCATTTTTTGCAGGCATGGCAGGCGTTATTTACGGCTCATATGTTACTCCGGTTGTTTACTCGTTCTTCTCATTCAACTATTCAATCGAGATTCTTGTTATGGTTGTTCTCGGCGGTATGGGTAATATCACCGGCTCAATAATTTCGGCTGTATTTATCACATACCTCAATTTCCAGCTCCAGACTCAGCTTTCGGGCGACCTGGCGGCACTCAAGTATCTTGTTTACGCCATCATCCTTATTGTTGTTGTTATCTTCAACAATGCTCCCGCTCTCAAGAGCGTCAGAGAGAGATTCTCAATCGCTAACAAGCTTCGTGAGAAGCGCCTCAAAAATCCGGAAAAGCAGTATTCGGATACAAACAGATGGGATGTTGTTACAACAAAGATTCGTATGGATGAGATCCTTACGACAGATGTAAAGCAGAACGACCCGTTCAAACCCGATAAACCTCAGAAAGGGGGCAAATAAGCATGGCTGACTATGTACTTGAAACGAAAAATCTTGGAATTTCATTCGGCGGACTTAAAGCGGTTCAGGATGTTAATCTGAAGATTAAAAAAGGTCAGATCTATGGTCTTATCGGCCCTAACGGTGCCGGTAAAACGACGGTTTTCAACCTCCTCACAGGTGTTTACAAGCCGACAACAGGCACATTTTACCTTGACGGTGAGGATTTGACGGGCAAAACTCAGGAAAAGATCAATCACAAGGGCATTGCAAGAACCTTCCAGAATATCCGTCTTTTCAATAATATGAGCGTTATCAGAAACGTTCTTGTAGGACTCCACAATCAGCCCGAGTTTAAGTGCAACCCCTTTATCAGCATGATAAAGCTGCCGAAGCACTATGATACAGAGGTCAGAATGAGAGACAAGGCAAAAGAAATTCTCAAGATATTTGACCTTTATGAGGAAAGAAACAATCTTGCCTGCAACCTTCCTTACGGTAAACAGAGAAAGCTTGAAATTGCCCGTGCGCTTGCTACTAATCCGAAGCTTTTGCTTCTTGATGAGCCGGCGGCAGGTATGAATCCTCATGAAACTCAGGAGCTTATGGACACGGTAAGATATCTCCGTGACAATTTTGACATTACAATTCTTCTCATTGAGCATGACCTTAAATTTGTTTCGGGTCTTTGCGATGAGATTACCGTTCTCAACTTCGGCACGGTTCTCTGCCAGGGCAAGGTGGACGACGCTCTTAATGACCCCGAGGTTGTCAAGGCTTATATCGGAGGTTGATGTTATGGCAATGTTGGAAGTTAAAGACCTTTCGGTCTATTACGGTGTTATACAGGCTATCAGAGGTATCAGCTTTGAGGTTAATCAGGGCGAAATAGTTACGCTTATCGGAGCCAACGGCGCAGGTAAGACAACAACGATGCAGTCGATCATGGGACTTATCCCGATTCGTGAGGGTCACGTGACATATGAGGGCAAGGACATTACAAAAACTCCCTGTCACAAAATCGTTGAAATGGGCATGACTCAGTGTCCCGAAGGACGCAGAATTTTCCAGGAGCTCTCGGTTTACGATAATCTGCTCATGGGCGCGTTCGCACTCAAGGATAAGAAAAATATCAAGGATGATATTGAGAAGATATACACTCGCTTTCCCCGTCTTGAGGAACGAAAAAATCAGATTGCCGGAACACTCTCGGGCGGTGAGCAGCAGATGCTTGCAATGGGACGTGCTCTTATGAGCCACCCGAAGCTTCTTATGATGGATGAGCCTTCGATGGGTCTTTCTCCGCTGCTTGTCGATCAGGTTTTTGAAATCATTAAGGATATAAATAATGACGGAACAACAATCCTTCTTGTTGAGCAGAACGCAGGTAAGAGCCTTGCGATCTCCGACAGAGCTTATGTTCTTGAAACCGGAAAGATAGTTCTTTCGGGCACAGGCGAGGAGCTTATGAAGAGCGAGGATGTTAAGAAGGCATACCTCGGCGGATAAGAATACACGGGGTCGGTGCATTTTGCATAGACCAAAGAAAAAAGCTATAATTCACAGGCGGCGGCAATGATGTGCGCTTAGTGTGGATTATGGCTTTGCTTTTTAGTTTTCTTCTGTCTCTTAAAGAGATTTTATTCTTGCATAGGCAAGGAGTTTTAATATAACGTGAAGGAAGCGGATTTGAGCAAGGTGCGCTGTATATTTTATGTGATATCGCCTTAAATTTTTGTCGGAAAATACTGTCAAAACATTGACAAATAAGGCATTATATAATAAAATAAAGATTGTTAAAAATTTGAACAAGTCGGAGGTTTCAACGCTATGGGATACACAATAGCTCAGAAAATTATCAAAAATCATCTGCTTTCCGGCAATATGACGGTTGGCAGTGAAATCGGTCTTAAAATCGACCAGACTCTGACTCAGGATGCCACGGGTACAATGGCTTACCTTGAGTTCGAGGCAATGGGAATCGACCGTGTTAAGACGGAGCTTTCCGTTGCATATATCGACCACAACACATTGCAGACAGGCTTCGAAAATGCCGATGATCATCGCTTTATTCAGTCTGTCGCAAAGAAGAGAGGTCTTCGTTTTTCACGTCCCGGCAACGGTATTTGTCACCAGGTTCATCTTGAGCGCTTCGGTATCCCCGGAAAAACTCTTATCGGCTCCGACAGCCACACACCGACAGGCGGCGGAATAGGAATGCTTGCCATGGGCGCAGGCGGACTTGACGTTGCTGTGGCTATGGGCGGCGGCGCATATTACATAACAATGCCGAAAATGGTTCGTGTCAATCTCACCGGCAAGCTTCAGCCGTGGGTTGCCGCAAAGGATATTATCCTCAAGGTTCTTCAGATCATGTCCGTCAAGGGCGGCGTAGGCAAGATAGTTGAATATGGCGGTGAGGGTGTCAAGACGCTTTCCGTTCCCGAGAGAGCAACAATCACAAACATGGGAGCGGAGCTTGGCGCAACAACCTCTATTTTCCCGTCCGATGATATCACAAGAGCTTTCCTTAAGGCTCAGGGTCGTGAAAAGGATTGGATCGAGCTTAGCGCAGACGATGATGCGGTTTACGATGAGATTATTGATATCGACCTCAACGAGCTTGTTCCGCTCGCAGCTATGCCTCATATGCCCGATAATGTAAAGAGCTGCCGGGAGATAGGCAAAATTCACATCGATCAGGTTTGTATCGGCTCGTGCACAAACTCATCTCTCATGGATATGCTCAAGGTTGCCGCTATCCTCAAGGGCAAGACTGTTTGTCCGTCGGTCAGCCTTTCAATCGCTCCCGGTTCAAAGCAGGTGCTTAATATGCTTGCTCTTGACGGTGCACTTTCGGATATGATTGATGCAGGCGCAAGAATTCTTGAATCGGCTTGCGGTCCGTGCATAGGCATGGGTCAGTCACCGAATTCAAAGGGCGTATCGCTTCGTACATTTAACCGTAACTTTGAGGGACGTTCGGGCACAGCCGACGCAGGCATTTATCTTGTCAGCCCCGAGGTTGCAGCCGCTTCCGCTCTTACAGGTGTTCTTACTGATCCCCGTGAGCTCGGTGAAATGCCCGAGATCGAGATGCCGGACGAGTTTATTATAAACGACAACATGATCGCAATGCCCGCAAGCGTTGAGGACGCAGATTCCGTTGAGGTTATGTACGGCCCGAACATCAAGCCTTTCCCCAAGACCGAGGCAATGCCCGAGGACATCACAGCCAAGGCTGTTCTCAAGGTCGGCGACAACATCACAACAGACCACATCATGCCGGCAGGTGCAAAGATTTTGCCATACCGTTCAAATATTCCATACCTTTCAAACTTCTGCTTCAAGCAGTGTGACGAGAAGTTTGCAGAGCATTGCAAGGCGGCAGGCAAGGGCATCATCATCGGCGGTGCAAACTACGGACAGGGCTCATCACGCGAGCATGCCGCTCTTGTTCCGCTCTATCTCGGAATTAAGGCGGTCATCACCAAGTCGTTTGCCCGTATCCATTGCGCAAACCTTGTTAATGCAGGTATTATTCCGTTCACCTTTGCGAACGAGAATGATTACGACAAAATCAGCGTAAATGACGAGCTTTGCCTTGAGGGAATCCGTGAGAGCATCGCAAACGGCACTGATGTTACGCTCAAGAACCTCACAACAGGCGAGAGCTATAAGCTTGACTATCAGCTTTCCGAGCGTCAGAGAGATATTCTCCTTGCCGGTGGATTGCTTGATTATACAAGAGAGTCGCAGAAGTGATTTAATTAAAAAAAGATTTATCAAAAAATTTGTCAAGCCTTTTCTTTAATGGGGAAGCTTTGATAAATGCCTGAATAATATTTCCATCAAACTTCTTTGACACACCGAAGCGGAGTGAAATCATAATCCGCAGGGGTCGGTGTCCGTATTGACCCGGGTTCGGTATTAAAGCAAAATACATTGTAAAGGAGCAAAACAATGACAGATATACAAATTAAAAACGCAGTTGAAAAATTTGAGGCTCTTATCCGTGAGCAGAGCGACCGTTCCGATAAAATCAAGGCTCAGGGCGATTTCGTTGACTATGAAAAGCTTGATAAAATTGTAATCGGCGTTTGCGGCGGTGACGGAATCGGCCCGATTATCACCAAGGAGAGCGCAAGAGTTCTTGAATATATGCTTGCCGATAAGGTTAAGACGGGCAAGGTCGAGTTCAAGGTTATCGACGGCCTTACAATTGAGAATCGTGTTGCCGCCAACAAGGCAATTCCCGACGACGTTCTTGAAGAACTCAAATCATGCCACGTTATTCTCAAAGGACCGACAACAACTCCTCAGCAGGGCGGCCCGTGGCCGAACATTGAGAGCGCAAACGTTGCAATGAGAAAGGCTCTCGACCTTTTCGCAAATCTTCGTCCCGTTAAGGTTCCCGAGGAGGGTATCGACTGGACATTCTTCCGTGAGAACACAGAGGGTGCTTATGCTGTTGGTTCAAAGGGAGTTAACGTAACGGACGATCTCGCTGTTGATTTTGTTGTAACCACAACGGAGGGCTGTGAGAGAATTGCAAAGCTCGCCTATGACTACGCAAGAAGAAATCACAAGGACAGAGTTTCAATTATCACCAAGGCCAATATTATCAAGACAACCGACGGTAAATTTCTCAATCTTTGCAAGAACATAGGCAAGGATTATCCCGAGATTACGACCGATGAGTGGTATATTGACATCACGACAGCTAAGCTCATCGACCCGAAGCGCCGCAAGGATTTCAAGGTATTTATTCTCCCCAACCTTTACGGCGACATTATCACCGACGAAGCTGCAGAATTTCAAGGCGGCGTAGGTACTGCCGGCAGTGCAAACATCGGCAAGAAGTATGCCATGTTTGAAGCCATTCACGGTTCGGCTCCGAGAATGATAGAAGAAGGCAGAGGTCAGTATGCCGACCCGTGCTCAATGCTCAGAGCTTCGGTTATGCTCCTCTCCCATATCGGAGAGCAGGAAAAGGCAGATATGCTCGAAAAGGCTCTTGACATCTGTATGTTTACAGAGAAAAAGCTCACAATTACGGGTCGCGACACGGGCTGCACATGCTCCGAGTTCGGCGACTATGTGATGGAAACGGTAAAAAAACTCAGCAAATAATAAAGTGAGGTAATAACTGTGGCAAAGGAAAAGAAATCGGTTTCAATGTCCGTAATTAAGCGTTTGCCCCGATATTACAGATTCCTCGGCGAACTTAAAAAAAATAATATAACAAGAATTTCATCAAAAGAGCTGTCTCAGCGCATGGGCTTGACCGCATCGCAGATTCGGCAGGACCTTAACTGCTTCGGCGGATTCGGTCAGCAGGGCTACGGCTACAATGTGGAACAGCTTCAAAATGAAATCGGCACAATTCTCGGTGTTCAAAACGGCTTCAAAACCATTCTCTTCGGTTGCGGCAATCTCGGCAGAGCAATTGCTTCTCATATGACCTTTGAGGACAGAGGATTTGAGCTTGTCGGACTTTTTGACAGCAACGCAGATAAAATGAAGGACATCAGAATAAAGGGACTTTCCGTGTATCCTGTTGAGGATTTGGAGGTCTATTGCAAAGAGGTTGAGCCGAAGGTGGCCGTGCTTTGCGTGCCTACCGAGGCTGCTCCTGCGATTGTAGAAAGGCTTGTTAATCTCGGAATAACAAATTTCTGGAATTTCAGCCACTACGACATTGCGTCGAATTATCCGGGAGTAACGGTCGAAAACGTTCACCTTAATGACAGTCTTATGACTCTCAGTTATCAGATAATGAATAGGGAGGAGCAGGCAGATTGAAGATTATGAGTTTTAATGTACTCTGCTACGGCTGTGAGGGGCACTCGTGGTTAGACAGAGACGCTGACGTTATAGCAACCGTCAGAAATTATATGCCGGACATTTTCGGAATCCAGGAAGCACACATCGGCTGGATGGGCATTTTCCGCGAGAGCATGGACGAATATGATTTCGTCGGAGTCGGCAGAGATGACGGCAAGGACGAGGGTGAGTTTTCACCTGTGTTTTACAAAAAAGATAAATTCACTCTTGTTGACAAGGGCTGGTTTTGGATAAGCGAAACACCGGACGTCCCGTCGAAATCGTGGAATAGCGCTTGCACAAGAATCGCTTCGTGGGCGAAGCTCACCGAAAACGAGAGCGGCAAGACATTTGTTGCCATGAACACTCATCTTGACCACAGAAGCGAGGAAGCGAGAAAAAACGGCGTAAGGCTTATAAATGAGTTCGCCGCAAAACTTGATTGCCCCGTTGTAATCACAGGAGATTTCAACATTTCCGAGGGTACGGATTGTTACGTTGATATGGTCGAGGGCGGAATATTCAGGGACAGCAAGTTTGTTGCTGAAGAAACGGAGAATTATCCGACATTTCACCCGTATTTTCACCATAACGAGCCGGAGGATGTAATTGATTTTATTTTCATCAGCGACGGCTTCAGTGCGAAAAGCTACCGGGTTATCAAGGATAAGCCAAACGGAGCATTCCCGTCGGATCATTGCCCGATCATGTCGGAAATCTCAATTAAATAAAAACATAGCTGTGACGGAATGATCTGTCACAGCTTTTTTATGGTATGGCGGGCAATTATGTCCGTCATTATAATTTTATCAAAAAAGACCGCCTCATAATGAAGCGGTCAAATGTTATTGTATTACTTAGCTTGCTGAGGAAGAGGAGTTGGCATTGCTGAGTTCAACAAGATATTTGATCTTCTTGGAAACTCTATTCAATGCGTATTTTGAAAGACGCGGACCGATATATGCCTTATATGTGTCGCCGTCCTGAAGCTCCTTGGTCTCTGCCTCAATGTCCTCACTTGCCTTTGAAGAACGGATCGCTGAATCATAGTAATCAGTGCCGTCCTTAGCTACGAAGTAGATGATGTGATAGCCGTACTGAGTCTTAACCATCTCGACGTCGCCTGCCTTGCGGTTTGCATCAAACACCCAATCATTGAACTCCGTTACCATCTGACCGGGATAGATGTGTTCATAAAGACCGCCGTTTGAAGTTGAGCCTGTGTCCTCGTTGTACTCATTTGCAAGAGCTGCAAAGCTGTCCTCTGACTTATCACCCTCGTTGAACTTCTTGAGAACGTCCTCAGCCTCAGTCTTCTTCTTTGCAATTTCTTCCTCGGAGAGATCACTGCCTGTGCTCTGATCTGTTGTAAGGAAAAGAATATGGCGTGCTGTAACTGTCTGCTCCTGATGCGGCTTCTTTACGGCAAGGACAACTATGTACTTACCTTTTTCTTCATCAGAGAAGAGCTTCTTGCTACCTTCCTTTGTCGAGCTGTCGAAGAGCCACTTAGCCGCATCCTCTGAGAAGCTTTGCTGAGCGGTGCTCTTGAGCATTGAATACTTTGTTTCCTCGTCAACATTGTAATCAGCCGTATCCTTGTTGAGCTCCTTTGCCTTGGCGGCGAAGGTTGCCTCGTTTGTAACGGCATTGTAGAAGTCGTTAGCGTTCTTCTTTACCTCAGCGTTAGCCTTCGTCTGACGAGCCTTGAGAGCGTCATCTGTCTCGTTATCTTCCTTAGTGAGCTCGGTTGTCTTGAAGGTATAAGCTCTGAAGGTTACAAAATCATATGTTGCCGTGTCCTTCTTGTACTCCGCATCGATATCCTTCTGGTCGTAGGTTTTGGCGATTTCGGCTGTTCTCTCGGTCAAATATTTCTGAGCAAGAACCTGAATCTTGAGCTGCTTGCGGAGAAATCTCTCGTTGATTGAACCGCCGTAAACCTTACGAAGGTATGCGTTGAGTGAATATGTTACCTTGTTTTCGCTGTCTGAGTTTGAGCTTGAACCTGCGCTCTTAGCCTCATCGCGAAGATCCTCGATCTGCTTATCAATGTAAGCCTCATCAGCCTTTGTAAGCTTGAGACCCTTCTTGAGAGCTTCGTTATAATATGCCTTGTGGAGCTGAATCAGCTCAATCGTATCATTCTGAAGCTTCTCTGCCCATGTAATCTCATTACCTTTGGAGTCCTTGGTTGTCTGAGTCTGCTCCTCGGGAGTGAGAGAGAGGTCATAACCGTTGCTTGTCTGGTAATAGTACTGATAATACTGAGCCTGATAGCGAACCTGGTTATAAGCACGCATGTAGTAATACTCGTATTCGGCGATTGTAACGGACTGCTCCGAGCCGACCGAACCGAGCTTGATAACTCTCTGAAGTGCGCCGTAGTAGTTGAGAGAGAATGCTACTACGCCTAAAACGATTACAGCGCAAAGCACAATGGAAATAACCTTACTTGCAACCTTTTTCGCGGTGTTTCTTGCTTCCATGCTGCGCGCATTTTTTTTGGCAGTTTTAGCAATACGAGCTTTTCTTTCGTCGCGGTACTGCTCTGCCTTTGACTTTTCGTTAGCCATTGTATTCATCCTTTACTTAATGAAATATCTGCCGAAAACAAGTCAGCATAACAATAGTATTTTAATACATTTACATCTTTTTTACAAGACCTAAACAATAATTTTTTTGCTTTATGAATTAAATTTTACAATTTATTTATATTTACGTTTGGATTTGGTTTAAAAAAATAAAGTTACAAGCTGTCGTCTCGGAAAAGGTATCTCACCGAATAAATTTAAAAAGGGCAGTCACTCATCATTTAATGATTTGCAACAGCCCTTTTATGCTTTTAATTATAATATAACATTATTCTGAAAATGCTTTATCCTGATCAACAACGAACTTATAAAGATTTTCGGCGCAATTGCCGTCAAAATCAAAATAAAAATTCTTCATTCTCTCTCTGAACGGGTTTTCGGGAACAAAATCGCGGTCAATAATTCCGCAAAGACATTCGGCAGCTTTGTGAGCATCCGTAAACATATGACCGAAAGCGTCTTCAAACGGGAGATCAAGATCACGGTAATGATTCATGCCAGACTTAAACTGAGGATAATCCGGAACGAAATACATGATCGGTCTGTTAAGATAAGCAAAGTCAAAAACAAATGACGAAAAGTCTGTTACGAACGCCTTGTAATCGGCAACATCTACGTCGCCGACCATATTGATATATTCGCAATCAATATTGAACAGGTTTTTAAGGTTGGCGATTATCGGGTGAAGCTTAATATCAAGGTAGACCTTGTTGTCTTCAAGCTTTTTATGAAGCTCCTTGTCCGAGAGGAAGGCATAGAAGTTCTTATAGTAATCAGATTTCTGAATTTTTTCAACATTTGCCTCCCAGTTTGAAGCGCCGACCTCGGTGGTAAGATATTTTCTCCATGACGGAGCAAATAAAATTCTGTTCTTCGGCTCGTGGTTTCTTTCAATATGGTCATACCTTGCCATACCGGTCGGGATTAGTTCACGCTCCTCATAAGCGTAATTATTCATGTAATTCTTAATTTCAAACGGCGAAGAAACAACAATTTCCTCCGCCTGGCTGCGTTCCTCGGAGTTAAGAAGTCGGAGTGATGCGTGCAAAACACCGTGCTGAAGATAAATAGTACGGAATCTCAAAAGATCCTCATACTGATATTTCATCTTCGGTGTTTCGAACGGATTGATTGGTGCAAGACCGTAATAAGCCGTAAAAACTCTTTCGGCACATATAAATAAAAGTCTGTGCTCCTTTGAGCCTGCTTTTACAAGGTGCTTCTTTTGCTCCGGAGTGAATACACTGTCAAGGTCTTTATATTCATGGGTGAGAACATAATATCTTTCTATTCCGTCATCATGCTTAAGGTCATTGGCAAATTGATAATAACCGTTATCCTTTTCTACCGTATAAAAATCATAATAAAGCCAGATGCGGTGATTCTTTCTGTAGTTTATCGATTTTAGACGAAGCAAGGAGGTTCTCGGATGAATCGCATAACGCAAAGTGTTTTTAAATGCGCTGAAATCAATTTTCGACTGCGTTGCCGGCTTCACGGAAATATACTTTTTTCTATCTTTTATCATATAACTTCCGCGATTTATATTATTTACAAATCGGGTGCCGAGTCCCGAATACGGCATAAACCAATAATGACTTTTATAAGTATGACCGTTTATATCAATTTCGAATTTAATTTTGCTGTTTGAGGTAAGATTGCAAGCATAATGAAATGCAGGAAACGGATTTGTAATAGTTTTTGCTTTATAGTTGCTGTGGACCGACATGAAAAGGTCAAGCTTTTTTCTCTCACCGTTTTCGATTGCGTAGATAGAATAATCACTTTCATCAAGGAAAGTAAATATCGGCGATTTCATGAATGCTGTCATTCTAAATGTATTGCCCTCAACTCTGGGCTTATGAACGATAGTAACCATATCGTCTTGCGTATAGGCTTCTTCGCCGTCAATTATGAGCGATATGCCGTTATCGCGGTATTGCAGTTCTATCCGTGCATTTTCTTTTTTCTTTATCCAGTAGCATGCACGGTAAATATCAACCATCGGGTGTTCAAGAATTGTCTTGCAGTCAACCCTGTTTAGCAGATCGATTATTCTGCGCATAGCTTTCTCGAATTTTTCACCCTCATAATGATAAGGATAGAGAATATCGTCGCTGAGACGCCAGTTGATGTCATTGACAAGCATCGCCTGAAAATAGGGCGGAACCTTATCCGGAAATGTTGCGAAAAGAGTCTCAAAATACTCCATTGATGTCTCAAAAAGATAAAAGGCATGGAAGTACATTTTCATTATGCTTGTTTCGTTGCCCTTATTATACATGTATGCGCCGTGAGAGCAATAGCCCATCTTCATCTTGGGCATAAGCACACGGTTACAGTATTCCTGATCCTCGAGTTTAAAGCCGGGAGTTGTATTGAAAAGAACATTCTTATCGCCGAGATTTTTTACGCAGACGTTGACTCTTGTCTGTGTCAGATAGGGGTATTTCTCCAAATCATATACGCCATCGTGCTTAAGCATTTCAAAACGGAAATGAGGTTTAAGAATAACATCGTCTCTAAAACGCTCCTCATTAAATGTAACAAGGTCAACCTGGTCATACACCTTATCGAAAAAACAAGTTACTTTTTTCACTGTTTCGGGAGTAAAATAATCATCGCTGTCCAGAAAGAAAAGATATTTTCCCTTGGCGTGCTTTATTCCGAAATTTCTCGTTGCGGAAAGTCCCTCGTTCTCTTTTGAAAAGATTTTAATAAAGTCATATTTCTTGCTGTACTCAAGGCAGATATCCCAGCTGTTGTCAGGAGAACCGTCATTTATGACAAGAACCTCCATTTTTGATTTATCCATTGTCTGGTTAACCAAAGAGTCGAGACAAATTCTGAGATACTGCTCAACATTATATACCGGCACGATAACAGATGCCTGATACTCAAAATCCATATAATCACCTTTCAAATCAGTTACGATTAGTATAACACATTCGATACAAGTTTGCAACAGCATATTTAAAAGCGTAAAAAGCTTATTCAAAAATAGGTGAAATTTTTAACAAAATTTATGCTTAACTACTTCCATTTTTTATAATGACGTGTTATAATTAAACGGAAACTGATTATAAATCAATTCAGGAGGTAAAATATGGATCAGAAATTAGAACCTTTATTTACGCCGTGGAAGATCGGTAATTGCGAAATCAAGAACCGTATAGTTCTGACGAGCATGGGCGGCACCGACCTTTTCGGATGGATGGAAAAGAACCATTTCGATAAAGACGGCGCAAAGTTCATTATGGAAATCGCCAAGAACAACGTCGGACTTATTCTCCCCGGCTGTCAGCCCGTTTATAACCCGATGTTCGGTCAGTGGCTGTACAAGAACAAGAAAATGTACGATGATCTCAAAAAGTGGATGCCCGAGTTCCACAAGACGGGCGCAAAGCTTTTTGTTCAGCTTACCGCAGGCTTCGGCCGTTCGTTCACTATCAGCTCCATGATGGAGACCCTTTTCACCAATCCTGTGCTTAAGGTTCTCAGCAAGCCTTTTATGGATCTTGATATGATCACGGCTTCGGCAAGCCCCTCTCCAAACCGCTGGTCGGATAAGGTTCCGTCGAGAGCCTTGACTAAGGAGGAAATCAAGAAGTTTGTTGACGCATTCGCAAAGAGCGCAAAGATGCTCAAGGACGCAGGCGTTGACGGTGTTGAGGTTCACGCTGTGCATGAGGGTTATCTTCTTGACCAGTTCACACTCAAGTATGTCAACAAGCGTACCGACGAATACGGCGGAAGCTTCGAGAACCGCTACCGTTTCCCTGTTGAGGTTGTTCAGGCCATCAAGAAGGCTTGCGGCGACGATTTCCCGGTTTCACTTCGTTACAGCGTTATCTCCAAGACAAAGGGCTTCCGTCAGGGTGCTATCCCCGGCGAGGACTATGTTGAGGTCGGCCGTGACATGGAAGAATCCGAGAAGGCTGCAAAGTATCTTCAGGATGCAGGCTACGACTGCCTTAACTGCGATAACGGTACATATGACGCATGGTACTGGGCACATCCTCCTGTTTACATGCCCGAGAACTGCAACCTTGCAGATGTTGAGCACATAAAGAACTTTATTGATATCCCCGTTATCTGCGCAGGACGTCTCGACCCGAGAGTTGCCGCAGACTCGATCAAGGAAGGCAAGCTTGACGGCGCAGGCTTCGCACGTCCGTTCCTTGCAGACCAGGCATGGGTAACCAAGATGATGAACGATCAGGAAGAGGATATCCGTCCCTGTATCCTTTGCCACAACGGCTGCTTCAATATGTGCCATTACAAGGGCGTACCGAACGATCAGGAGCTTTCCGACAGTCTCCACCTTGCACGCTGTGCGGTTAATGCAGAGACAATGCAGTGGAACAAGCATTATATTAAGAAAACAACTTCGCCCAAGACCGTTCACATCATCGGCGGCGGTATCGGAGGCATGGAAGCCGCAAGAGTTCTCAAGCTCAGAGGCCACAACCCGATCATCCACGAGAAGAGCGATGTTCTCGGCGGTACATTTATCCCCGCCAGCGCAGAGAGCTACAAGGGCAAGCTTCGTGAGCTTCTTGAGTGGTACAGACTTCAGATGAAGAAGCTCAACATTGAGGTTAAGCTCAACGACGAGGTCAAGGACATTGCCGTATTCGGCGACGCACCGGTAATCGTTGCTACAGGTTCAACTCCGCGTCAGCTCAGAAGAGTTCCGGGCTACGAGAAGATGGTTGAGGCTTGCGAATTCCTCACAGGCACACCCGTAGGCGATACGGTTGCCGTTATCGGCGGCGGACTTACCGGCAGTGAGATCGCTTATGAGCTTGCTCTCAAGGGCAAGAATCCGATCATCGTTGAGATGAAGGACGACCTTGTAAGCCAGAAGGGCGTTTGTCTTGCAAACTCCTCATACCTCAGAGAGTGGTTCGCACTCAATAAGACTCCGGTTTATCTTGAGACAACCCTCAAGGAAGTTAAGGACGGCTCAATCGTTTGCACTCAGAAGGACGGCAAGGAGATTGAAATCCCCTGCGATTCCGTCATCAGTTGTGCAGGCTACATTCCGGCTCCTCTTGCCGAGAAGTCGGGCAACGTTCACCTTGTCGGTGACTGTCTTGCAATCGGTAACCTTCGTTCCGTTGTATGGCGTGCATACGACGTTGCAATGAAGATCTGAGAAAAGTAAAAAAATTAAGAAGCAGTCACTCGGCTGCTTCTTTTTCTTTTCTTCAAAACGGCAAATCGCCGTCAACGTCTTTGTACTCATAATTCATCGGCAGCTCCTCGGTCGGAGAATAGCTCAAATCACAATATTCCGGGAAGCAGGCAAGGAACCAATCACATTCATCGCAACAGATTTCATACGCATCATTGCTTCCGTTGCCCTCGCAGGTTTGCGGTTTGCCGGGAGTTAAGACAGCGCCGCTGCTGTCCGAAACGGTCTCCGGTATTTTCTCCTCGGCTTCCGAAACAAACTTATGCAAGTCAAAATTCATTGCCTTTTCCTCCCATAAAACAAAAAATGCGCAGCCGAAGCTACGCACTAAAAACGATGCTTCGATCTTGTCGCAAAACAGTTCATAGCCACAGGATATGATGATCTTAGCATACATTTTTAACAAATGTATGCCTGTGGCATTAATAATTTACTTTTGAACTGTTTTGCACCGACATTATATCACACGTCATGTTTGCTTTCAATATATTTTTATAAATTACTCAAAAAATAGAAGGCATCTTGGCTCTGCTTTAGAGAAGCGGCGAAAATATATTTCTTCTGCCCTTGGCCGTTGCCAACACCGCATCTTTGAAATTCTGCTGAAATTTATTTTTAGCGTGGAAGTCTACTTGCGGTATCAAGTACCAAAATTCACTCCAATGCTTTTCGCAATTCTTTCAATGCTTTTTTCTCGATTCTCGAAACATATGACCGTGAAATATTCAGTTTTTTGGAAACCTCGAGCTGAGTCATGGGGCGCATACCGTCAAGACCGTAACGCATCATTATAATTGATTTTTCTCTCGGGTCTTTTATTCTGCCGACCTCGGTTGAAAGCTTTTTCAGCATAGTTATTTTATAAATATCCTCAACGATTTCGTCCTCGGTGGAGATAATATCCATAAGCGTCAGCGGATTTCCCTCGCTGTCGGTATCAATCGGCTCGTTGACTGAAATGTCCTGAGCCGTTTTTTTCTGTGCACGGAACTGCATAAGAATCTCATTTTCAATACATCTTGCCGCATAGGTTGCAAGGCGTGTTCCCTTGTCGGGATCAAATGTATTTATTGCCTTAATCAGTCCGATCGTGCCTATCGAGATCAAGTCGTCTTGCTGAACGCTGCTCGAATAATACTTTTTGATAATATGTGCAACCAATCTGAGATTATGCTCGATAAGCTCGTTCTTTGCATTTACATCACCGTTTTTCATTGCCAGCAGACATTCCCTCTCTCTCTTGGCGGAAAGGGGAGGAGGAAAGGAGCCGGTGCCGGAGAGATGAAGCGCAAAAAAGAAAAGATTTGATATTGTTCTTATAAGCAATTCAGCTATCATTTAATCACCGTCCGTTATAATTCTTATGAAGCAAATGCTTAATTGATAACGGATTGATTTGTATATTTATATAAAAAAAATAATCGGCTATTGTTCAAAATGTAAAATTAGGATATATTGTACGTTATTATAGTTGACTTTTGATCGAATTAAAAGTATAATAACAATGTATAAAAGTGTGGTATTGTATGCACTTTGTATAGCATTATTTTTTGGGAGGAATATTATATGGCTAAAAGCAGACGTATTCTCAGCGTGTTGCTGGCTATCCTGATGGTTCTTACTATCGTTCCGGCAGGATTGATCGGCACCGCCGGTGCCGTTTCGGATGATGAGATCGGCACATCGTCGGTTGAGCTTAGTCAGAGCTTCCTTGAGAGGCCCGATATTACAATCAGCTCAACGGCAGTCATTCGTACAGCCGCCGAAGCAAATTCACAGGCTGCAGGCACAACTATTGTAAAAGCTACGGCTTCGGGCTTGCCCGAGCTTACAGGTGATAAGGCGGAAGCCTTCTATGCAGGTGAGACCCCGCAGGATCCGATGGTAGTTTTCACCACAAACAAGGCTTTGAAGGCTAACCCGACAATCACATGTTCAAATGCAAACCTTACCTTCACCGCAGCATCGGCAGGTGCATATGCGGACGGTGTTTACACCTATTCTTGGAAGGTTGCAGGCTCCAGCATTTCCGTGAAGCAGCTCAACTTTGAAGTCGGCTATACATATGAGTACACCGATGCAAACGGCAAGGTCGTAACAAAGACCTATACAGCTTATACCACAAGTGCGGTTGAGAACGTTGCTCAGCCCGGCGGTATCTCGGCTTACCGTTACCGTCAGAATCAGTTTTTTGATCATAACTGTACCAATAAAGAAAAGGTTGAATATACCGCTCGTATAGTAGGTGCAAATACTTTCGGTACATATGTCGATACAACTCAGACCGGCTGGTCAAGAGGATATTGGGATTTCAATACCGGCAGCTTTACCACAGTCAGCGGTACAGCGGCAGGCTACGGTCAAGTTAGATTTGACGGCAAATCGGTCGGCGGAACTCAGAATGCAAATACAGCCAATGACTTAAACCGTCCTGTTACGGTGGCGTATGTTGACAGAAGTATGGTTGCTCTGAGCAACTATAACCTCAGATTCACAATTACCGATTTTCTCAACAGAACAGACAAATATAGTGAATACGGTATTAAGGAATTCAAGCTCCTCACGGGTGCATCTACATTTGACGGAAATGAAGCAAGTAGCAATACCGCAGAAGCACAGCTTGTTCCCGTCAAGCCTGCCGAGTATAATGAGAGTACAAAGGAATATGACACAGTTGCAGGCGGAACGATCACCATTCCGTTTACGGGTACAACCTATGAAAAGAATGCAACAGCACTTGATAACGGAAATAAAAGTGTAGATTACACAATCGTTGTTTCTTTCGGTGATACATATAAGCACGTTTCAAGAATCCGTTCAGGTATCAATCTCAACATCGTTACATACGATAAGTCCAGTCTCCGTTCACAGATTCAGGATCTTTACAGACTTTATACACCGACCAAGCTCATGGCTTCCGAGTCGGAGATAGGCAACAGCCCGAACTCATGGTTCTATTCGGAGGGTTGGGATCAGTACCTCGCAGCAATGAGAAATGCTCAGTATATTCTCAATGACCCCGACACGGATCAGCAGAAGATTGATGCCGCAACAGAGGCTTTGAGATCTGCCGTTGCAGCTCTTAAGGTTGCTACAGCCGATTATACAGAGGCTAACGTAGTTAAGGATCAGGTTAGGGCTCTTGATTCGTCAATTTATACGGATGAATCATGGTCAAGAGTACAGACTGCTGTTTCCAACATTACAGACGGTATCAGCGTTTTCTGCCAGACTTATCTTGATTCTCTTGTTAATGATCTTCGCGACGCTATCGCCAAACTCGAAAAGTCTCCGGCAAATTACGATGAAGTTAACGACATGGTTAGAATCTATGAGGGTCTTAATCCCGAGCATTACACGGCTGAATCGTGGAAGATTCTCCGCGACACCGTAAATTCGGTTGACTATACTCTCACAGTCGAAAATCAGTCGCTTGTTGACGCTTATGCAAGAAGTATTGACAGCGCTATCCAAAGCCTTATTCTCGCCCCGGCAGATTATACCGAGGTCAATAATCAGGTTACTCGCTACAATGAAGTTCTTCCCGAGAAGGATCTGTACACCGATCTTTCATGGAGAGCTGTTCAGGCTTCCTACAACGCAATTGAGTGGGACAAGAACTGGCAGCAGCAGGAGGACGTTGACGATATGGCAACGAACCTCAAAAATGCCATCGGCAGACTTAAATATAAGGATGCTGATCTTACCGCTCTCAATGCAGCTATAAAGGCAGCTAACGCCGAGAAGGAAAACTGGTATACACCGGATTCATGGGCACCGTTTGCCCAGGCTCTTGCAGCGGCAAAAGAGGCTGCAAACGCTACTCCGGTATACAATATCAAGCATCAATCAATAATTGACGGTCTCAAGGAAACTCTTGTACAGAAACAGGGTGAGCTTGTTCCGGCCGACGGCGATTACAGAGAAGTAGATGCCGCTATCTCTGCAGCAAACGAGCTTGACGAAAGCAGATATACGGCTGAGTCATGGGGAAATCTCCAGAATGCTATAAACAGTGTTGTATATAATCTTCCGGCTAAGGAGCAGGAAAGAATTGACGGTTTTGCAGATGCAATCAATAAGGCTATACTTGCTCTTAAAGAGATTGGCGCAGACTACACGGCAGTAAGAGCAATCATTGCCGAGTGGGACGCTATGGATAAGTCACTTTATACAGATGCATCTATCCTTAACGTAGCAAATACCGTTAATTCGGTTGACTGGAATCTCCCGGTAAGCAAGCAGGCTACGGTTGACAATTATGTAGTTGAAATCCGTAATGCTATGAACGCTCTTGCGTATAAGCCGGCAGATTACTCTGCCGTTGACGCAGCAATGCTTAAGGTTGAAGAAGCCAAGAACATTCAGGCGGCTTTTGCAACCGCTCATAACGGATATTCATACTACACCCAGAAGTCCTATGACGATCTCCTTGCAACAACAAATTACGACAAGACTCTTGATATCAGATATCAGTCAACTGTTGACGGCTATGCAAAGGCTATAAATACAGCTCTTTTGGCTCTGACGCCGAACGCAGCAGATTATTCTGCGGTTGAAGCAGCATTGGCAAAGATTCCGGCAGACTTTGAGGACGGTGTTTATACCGATGAGACGGCTGCTGAGGTTTTGGCTGCTAAGCTTGCCATTGACAGAACGCTTTCAACAAAGCAGCAGAGCACTGTAGACGGATACGCACAGGATATCGAGACTGCAATCGCAGGTCTTAAATATAAGAGTGCCGATTACACAAAGGTTGAGGCAGAAAAAGCTCTTATCCCGAAGGATCTCACTCCTTACACCAAGTCATCCGTTGACAATCTTCAAAGAGTTCTTGAAGGTATAAACTATAATCTTGATATCAACCATCAGTCAGAGGTTGATAATTATGCAACTGCCATCAAGGCCGCAAGAGAAGCTCTCGAGCTTGACCTTGCCGACTACACAAAGGTAAACAGCTCCAAGGCAAAGGCTGAGGAAGCTATCAAGGATACAAATTACACAGACGAAAGCATCAAGGCAGTCCGGGACGCTATTTCAAATGTTGTTGAGGGTCTCCCGAAGGCTCAGCAGGCGATCGTTGACGGTTATGCATCCGCAATTGACGATGCGGTTTCACGCCTGACGGATAAGCCGCTCGATCTTACAAGCTACAATAAGGCACTTGAAGGAGTTCCGGCAAATCTCGGCAACTATACAGATGATTCTGTAAAGCTTTATACCGATGCTCTTACGGCTGCCGATGCCTACAAGCTTACAAACAACTCAATCAGAAATCAGACAGAGTTTGAAGCACTTGTTTCTGCCCTCGATGCAGCTATTAGGGGACTCAAGCTCAAGGGTGCTGATTATTCGGCAGTCAGAGCAGCAAAAGAGGCTAAGGATGAGCTTTATACCTCAGGACTTTACAAGACTGCTTCACTCACAGCTTATGATGAGCTTATCGCTTCAATCAACTGGAACCTCTCAATAGAGGAGCAGGCAACTGTTGACGGTTATGCAAAGGCTATCAACGAGTTTGTTTTCGAGCTCAAGGATGCCGATTACACAGCACTTGATACGGCTATTGAAGCAAAGAGAACAGAGATTGCAAAGGGTCTCTTCACAGACGCTTCCGTTGCAGGCTTTGACGCTCTTGTAAACGGCTTCGACCGTACACTTACAATTGACAAGCAGAGCACGGTTAACGGCTATGTTGAGAGAGTAAATGCATATACATTTACATACAAGCCGGCTGACTATACAAATCTTGACGCTCTCATTGCAGAGGTTGAGGCTCTTGATTCATCGCTTTACACAAACTATGATGAAATCTACACAGGCTACATCCTGGACTACATCCTCTCTTACATCCCGTCTCACAGGGATTACAACATCACGGAGCAGGATAAGGTAAACGAGATGCAGGCAACTCTCCAGAGCTATGTCGATATGCTCATTCTCAAGGATACAAAGGTAGCAAAGTTTGAGCTTAAGAACGGAGCTAAGTACAAGACCTCAGGCGGAGTAACATACATAATCGGACTCAGAACAGGTCTTACGGATTCGGCGCTCAAGAGCAACTTCTTTGTAATGGAGAACGTAACCGTATCTATTAAGAAGGTAATGGGCAGAACAGTCGGAACAGGCACAAAGATCACGGTAAAATCAACGCTTGATAACTCCGTAATCGGCGAGTATGTAATACTCATCTACGGCGACATCAACGGCGACGGAATGATCACAATGCTTGACTCCTCGATCCTTCTCAGCTACCTGAACAAGGGAGCAACGTTCACGGCAGTTCAGAAGCTTGCCGCAAACGTAAACGGTGACAGATATGTAAACTTTGTTGACGTAAGAATGCTCAACAACGTAATTTACAAGGTCTCGGTCATCAACCAGCAGACAGGTAAGGCAAGCTAAAGTATTGCTCAATTCCTGAAGTAAATTAAATCACGGCGGAAATCGGTTAATTTCGATTTCCGCCGTGTTATTTTCCGAAAAGGTGTTGACTTTATCGGGTAGTTGTGGTATTATACATCAAAAGAAATCTTTAAGAGCGATACAGAGATGTCGACAAGGTTTTGAATAGTGAGACGGTAGGGTAACAGCCCGTGTTTTTGTGCGTCCGGATTTACGAACCTTGTCCCAACAGGGTTCTTTTTTATTGCTCATTCAGGAGGCTCTCATGACGGAATACATCTTGAAAAATGCATTGGTCTATACGGATTCGGGATTTCAGAAGCAGGATATATTTGTTTCCGAAGGCCGTGTTCTTTGTGTTTGCTGTAAGCTTTGTGCCGAATATACCCATTCCTATGATCTCACAAATAAGCATATTTTTCCCGGTTTCGTAGATGTTCATGTTCATCTTCGAGAGCCGGGTTTTTCTTATAAAGAGACAATCAAAACGGGTTCACTTGCCGCCGCAAAGAGCGGTTACACAACGGTTTGCACAATGCCGAATCTTGATCCCGTGCCGGATAGTGCGGAGCACCTCGGAAAACAGCTTGATATTATCGAAAGGGATGCTTCGATCAACGTCATTCCCTACGGTTCGATAACCGTAGGCAGGAAGGGCACGGAGCTTTCCAATATGGAGTCGTTTGCCGATAAGGTGGTTGCCTTTTCCGATGACGGCAGCGGAATTCAGACAGAAGAAACGATGCGCCGGGCAATGCTTGAGGCAAAAAAGCTCGGAAAAATAATTGTCGCCCATTGCGAGGACAACAGTCTTTTGGACGGCGGATATATTCATAAGGGTGCCTATGCAAAAGCTCACGGTCATAAGGGCATCAGCTCCGAGAGCGAGTGGAAGCAGATTGAGCGTGACCTGAGACTCGCCGAGGAAACAGGCTGTAAATATCATGTATGTCATATCTCTACCAAAGAAAGCGTTGATCTCATTCGTAAAGCAAAACGCAGAGGCGTTGATGTTACCTGTGAAACAGCTCCGCACTATCTTGTTATGACCGACGCCGACCTCAAGGAGGACGGCAGATTTAAGATGAATCCTCCTCTAAGAAGTGCAGAGGACAGAGAGGCTCTTATTGAGGGTATATGCGACGGAACGATCGACATGATCGCAACCGACCATGCTCCGCATTCCGCAGAGGAAAAATCAAAAGGACTTAAGGACAGCGCTATGGGTATTGTCGGACTTGAAACCGCTTTTCCGATTCTCTACACAAGGCTTGTCAAGGGCGGAATTATCAGCTTGCATAAGCTCGTGACCCTTATGAGTGTTAACCCTGCAGAGCGTTTCGGCATTAAGACCGGCTTTGAAATTAAGGAGCCGGCAAATTTCACGGTATATGACCTCAATGAAAAGGAAACGGTAAATCCGGAGAATTTTGTTTCGATGGGAAGAAGTACACCGTTTGAGGGTATGACGGTATACGGTAAATGCAAGAAAACGGTTTGCAACGGCAAAATTGTTTGGGAGGATGAAGAATGAACCGGGTAATGATGAAAATAACACGCAACCAAAAAATTGCCGAAAAAACATATTTCATGTCGCTTGAAGGCGACACTTCGGCAATAACAAAGCCGGGGCAGTTCGTAAATATAAAGCTTGACGGATTTTTCCTCCGTCGCCCGATTTCGGTTTGCGACTGCGAGGAAGGAAAGCTTTCAATAATATATAAGGTTGTCGGCAACGGAACGAAGAAGATGTCCGAACTGCCTGTCGGTGATGAGCTTGACATTCTCAGCGGTCTCGGTAACGGCTATGATACTTCGAAAAGCGGCGAAAAACCCGTGCTTATAGGCGGTGGAGCGGGCGTTCCGCCGATGTATATGCTTTGCAAGAAGCTGGTTGCCGAAGGCAAAAAGGTAACAGTGATACTCGGCTTCAACTCCGAAAAGGAAGTGTTCGGAATTGATGAGTTCAAGGCGACGGGCGCCGAAGTTCACGTTACAACGGTTGACGGAAGCGTCGGAACAAAGGGCTTTGTAACAGATGTTTTGAAAGAAGCGGAGTATACTTATTTTTACACCTGCGGTCCGATGCCGATGTTCAAAGCGATCGAAGGCGTCGCAAAAACAAGCGGACAGTACAGCTTTGAAGAGCGCATGGGATGCGGCTTCGGGGCGTGTATGGGCTGCACATGCAAAACAAAATACGGCAACAAACGAATTTGTAAGGACGGACCAGTTCTTGAAAGGGAGGAAATAGTATGGTAACAAAGGTTGACCTTTGCGGAATTGAGCTTGATAATCCCGTCATTCCTGCCTCGGGTACGTTCGGTTTCGGCTATGAATTTGCAGAGCTTTATGATATAAATATGCTCGGTACATTCTCGTTCAAGGGAACAACAAAGGATCCGAGATTCGGCAATCCTACGCCGAGAATCGCCGAGTGCACGGCAGGCATGATAAATGCCGTCGGTCTTCAGAATCCGGGCGTTGACAAGGTTATAACCGATGAACTTCCGAAGCTTAAAAAATGCTTCAACAAACCTGTAATGGCAAATGTAAGCGGATTTTCGATTGATGACTATGCTTACACCTGCGAAAAACTCGACAGAGAGGAGCAGGTCGGCTGGCTTGAGGTCAATGTGTCTTGCCCTAACGTACACGGCGGCGGAATGAGCTTCGGAACTGATCCGAAAGCGGCTGCCGAGGTTACAAAAGCGGTCAAGGCGGTGACGACGAAGCCCGTAATCCTGAAGCTTTCGCCAAATGTAACGAATATTGTTGATATAGCCAAGGCTTGCGAGGATTCGGGAGCGGACGGAATCAGCCTGATAAATACAATGCTCGGAATGAGAATTGATCTTCGCCGCAGAAAACCTGTGATTGCAAACGTGATGGGAGGCTTTTCGGGGCCGGCAATTTTCCCGATAGCCGTCAGAATGGTTTACCAGGTCTCGCAGGCGGTCAAAATTCCCGTCATCGGAATGGGCGGTGTTTCAAGTGCCGACGATGTAATTGAAATGATGCTCGCAGGAGCAACGGCGGTTGAGGTCGGTGCGGCAAATTTGGTTGATCCGTTTGCATGCAAGAACATAATCGAAACACTTCCGAAAGCAATGGAAGAATACGGAATAAATAATCTTAACGAAATAATAGGAGGAGCACACAATGGGTAAGGACGTAATTGTAGCCTGCGATTTTTCAAGCAGGGAGGAGACGATGGCTTTTCTTGACAATTTCAATGGCAGAAAGCCGTTTGTTAAAATCGGAATGGAGCTTTTCTATGCCGAGGGTCCCGATATCGTAAGAGAGATAAAGGCGAGAGGACACAAGATCTTTCTTGACCTCAAGCTTCACGATATTCCGAACACGGTGAAGAAATCAATGGCTGTGCTTTCAAGGCTTGATGTCGATATGACAAATCTACACGCGGGCGGAACAATCGCAATGATGGAAGCGGCAATTGAGGGTCTCACTCGTCCCGACGGAACAAGGCCGCTGCTCATTGCCGTAACTCAGCTCACCTCGACGAGCGAGGAGAGAATGAAAAACGACCTTCTCATTAACGAAAGTATGGATAAGGTTGTTATGCACTATGCCCACAATGCAAAGCTGGCAGGACTTGACGGCGTGGTATGTTCCCCCTTGGAGTCGGGCAAGGTGCACGAGGTCTGCGGCAGCGGATTTCTTACCGTAACTCCCGGTGTTCGCTTTGCCGACGGTGACAAGGGCGATCAGGTCAGAGTTATGACCCCCGAACAGGCAAAGAAAATCGGCTCGGACTACATTGTAGTCGGTCGTCCGATAACTGCGGCGGCTGATCCCGTTGCGGCATACGAAAGATGTATAAACGAATTTGTAGATTAAGGAGCAGATACTATGACAGATATTCAGATTCAAATTGCAAAAGACCTTCTTTCAATTAAGGCGGTTTTCTTCCGTCCGGATGAGCCGTTCACATGGGCAAGCGGCATCAAAAGCCCGGTTTATTGCGACAACAGACTTACCCTCGCTTACCCGGAGGTTCGTACACACGTTGAGGAAGCTCTTGCTAAGACGGTTAAAGAGTTCTATCCGGAGGCTGAGGCTCTTATGGGTACTTCGACCGCAGGTATCGCACACGCTGCCATCACCGCTCAGATAATGGGTCTCCCGATGGGCTATGTTCGCTCGGGAGCAAAGGATCACGGCAGAAAAAATCAGATCGAAGGCAAGCTTGAAAAGGGTCAGAAGGTCGTTGTTGTTGAAGATCTTATCTCAACGGGCGGCAGTGTTATTGAGGTCGTAAACGTTCTCAGAGAAGCAGGAGCAGAAGTTCTCGGAATTGTTTCTATCTTTACCTACGGTATGCAAAAGGGTCTTGACCGCCTTGCTGCGGCTGATGTAAAAAATGTAAGCCTAACTAATTTTGATGTTATCGCAGAAATTGCGGCTCAGGAAGGATATATTGCGTCGACAGATGTCGAAAGACTGATAGCTTTCAGAAACAATCCGTCCGATGAAAGCTGGATCGGAGGCACAAAATGAGAAGCGTTATAAGTATTCTTGATCTCTCGGTTGAGGAGATTGACGAGCTTATTGCCCGTGCAAATGATATAATCGCAAACCCCGATAAATATGCGGATGCATGCCGCAGAAAAAAGCTTGCAACGCTCTTTTTTGAACCGTCAACACGTACGAGGCTCAGCTTTGAGGCGGCTATGTATGAGCTTGGCGGCAACGTTCTCTCAATGGCAGACGCAAAATCAAGCTCGGCTGTCAAAGGCGAAAGCGTAGCTGATACGGTTAAGGTTATTTCCTGTTATGCCGATATAATTGCCATGCGTCACCCCAAGGAGGGCGCACCCTATGTCGCTTCTCTCAATGCGTCTGTTCCCGTAATAAACGCAGGTGACGGAGGACACAATCACCCTACACAAACTCTTGCCGATCTTCTCACGATAAGCCGTGAAAAGGGACACTTTGATAACCTGACTGTAGGCTTCTGCGGCGACCTCAAATTCGGCAGAACCGTTCATTCACTCATTGAAGCTCTTGCAAGATACAATAACGTAAGATTCGTTCTTATTTCTCCAGAGGAATTAAAGCTTCCGAGCTACGTCAAGAATGACGTTATCAAGGCAAAAAACCTTGAATACATTCAGACAACCGACCTTGAAAAGGTTATGCCCGAGCTTGATGTTCTCTATATGACCCGGGTGCAGAAGGAAAGATTTTTCAACGAGGAAGATTATCTTCGACTCAAGGACAGCTATATTCTCACTCTTGACAAGCTCGAAAATGCAAAGCCGGATCTTTCAATTCTTCATCCGTTGCCCCGTGTCAATGAAATCAGTGTTGCCGTTGACTCCGATCCCCGTGCATGCTATTTCAAGCAGGTTCTCAACGGAAAATATATGAGAATGGCACTCATTCTCAAGCTCCTGGAGGTAGAAGTATGAACATAGATTCCATCAAAAACGGTATTGTGATCGACCATATTAAGGCCGGAAAAGGTATGGAGATTTACAATCTCCTCGGTCTCGATAAGCTGGACTGCTCCATTGCCATCATAAAAAATGTAATGTCACGCAAGCTCGGCAAAAAGGACATCATTAAAATTGACTCCGATTACGACGTTGATCTTGATGTTCTTGGCTACGTTGACCCCGGTGTTACCATTGATATCATCAAGGACGGCAAGCTTGTCGAGAAGAAAAAAGTTTCCCTCCCCAAGCAGCTTAAAAATATCATCAAATGCAAAAATCCCCGTTGCATAACCACCACCGAGCAGGAACTCCCGCATATTTTCAAGCTTACAGGCACCGGCGAAAACAAGGTTTACCGTTGTATTTATTGCGAGACCAAAGCCGAATAACCCTCCTGAACTCGATTATCAGGCAAATAAGCCGCTTTTTCCAACTTGACGTGTATACATACGCCTGCGTTGAAAGAAAGCGGCTTCTTTACCTAATCTTCAAGTTCAGGTTTTGGGTTAGGATAAATGGTTGAACAGGGGCGTATCTCGTTTGCATTGTGTTCTTGACAAAGTAGTTTGACAAGAATTATAATAAAATTACAAACAAGCATAATAAAATAGATTACGGGGCGGTTAAATGAAGAGAATTACCCTCAGAGAAATACACGAAAGAAATTTAAATATAGAAGAACTTCTGGATGATACAGAAATTGTACTTAAAGAAAAATATCCTAAATATATTCTTTAGCCGTTTCGTATAGTTTTTAAAGGTGATCCGGAATATGACAAGGGAATAAGTTTATATGAAGCTGTTAAAAGCTTAAATAATTGCCATGAAGAACAGAAGTGAGTGCAATGACCTATAAGCCGTGTAAAGAAATAAAAATAAATAAATACATTGTTTTGCAATTTGAAGCGCTGCCAACCTATTCCTATAAAAGGTTAAAAATTGATGACGAGATTTATGATATTGTTCCGACATATGACATGAAAAATTGTATTGTTATAGAGGACATAGACAGTCAGATGTCCTTTTTGAACAAAGAAGTAGAATTTATAATGTGATTTAACTTGCTTTGAGGGACAAATATAATTAGCGGAAAATTTGTGGGCGCCACTGTATGGTAGCAAAGTGTCGGGGTGAAAGCAAACAGTCTTGGCTTCCCTTGCAACAAGGGAAGGATGATTAAACTCTACACCGGAAATATTTTTTATCAGACTTTTGATGCGATGGTCGCCCATACAAAAAGGCAGTAAAACTCAGCTGACGTTTTAACCCCTCCGCCACGCCACCTCCCCTGCGAGGGCAGCAAGAATGTATTCCGAATTAAATTTTAAATGCAACGATTATTTTTTCTTAGTGATTCAAAATCATAAAAAATACCCTCCGATAACGGACAATCCGCTGTCGGAGGGCTTTGCTATTATTCTCTTATTAAAGCGTAATAAGGTTGATACACTTAACGGGACAAGCTTCGGTGCATTTGCCGCAGCCTGTGCATTTGTTGTAATCGACCTTGGCGCAGAAATCCTTGACCTCAACTGCGCCGAATTCGCACGCCTTAACGCACTTCATACAGCCGATACAGCCGTTTGAACATTCCTTGCGTGTTATTGCGCCCTTGTCGTGATTTACGCAAAGGTTTGCCGCCTTTGCCTCATGCAGGGGCATCATCTTAATTATGTGATTCGGGCAGGTTTTAAGGCACTGCTTACAGGCCTTACACATAACAGGGTTGACTCTTGCAACGCCGTCACAAATATGAATTGCGTCATACTGACAGGCATTCATGCAGTCGCCGAGACCGATACAGCCGTAGATGCACTCCTTCGGGCCGCCGAAAAGCTGCTTTGCCATTTCGCATGAGCTTACGCCGTTGTATTCCATCTTGGTTTCGGCTTTGCCGCAGAAGCCCTGACACATGACGACCGCCGCCATGGGAGCAACCGAGCCCGCCGAAAGTCCGGTAACCTCTGCGATAGCCTTTGAAGCATCATTTCCTCCGGGGGCGCAGAGAGCTGTGTTTGTTGTAATACCCTTTGAAAGAGCCGCCGCATAGCCGTCACAACCGGAGAAGCCGCATGCGCCGCAGTTTGCACCGGGGAGACATTCACGGATAGCCTCCGCCTTCTTATCGACGGGAACAGCCATAACGATGGAGGCAACTGCAAGTCCGAGACCCGCAATGAGTCCGATGACCGAAACGATCAGAATTGCTAAAACAATAGGATTCATATTCGCGCCTCCTTATGCAAAGATCTTGTCAACAACGCCTGCGAAGCCCAAGAACGAAAGGGAAACAAGCGAAGCGGCAACAAGTGTGATGGGCAGACCTTTAAGGAATTTCGGAATGTCGCAGGATTCAAGTCTTGAACGAACACCTGCAAACATGATCATGGCAATCATAAATCCGACACCGCCGCCGATAGCACAGATAAGTGACTGCATAAAGTTGTAGCCGTTGTCAACGTTGAGTGTTACAACACCGAGAACCGCGCAGTTCGTTGTGATAAGCGGAAGATAGATACCGAGCGCATTGTAAAGAGCCGGCATATACTTCTTGAGAATAATCTCAACCATCTGAACGAGTGCGGCGATGACGAGAATGAAAACGATCGTCTGAAGATATTCGAGATTATTGGCGACAAGCAGATACTTGTTTATAGGATATGTAACCGCCGTCGAAAGAGCCATAACGAAGATAACGGCAAGTGACATGCCGACCGCCGTATTCAGCTTCTTTGAAACGCCGAGGAACGGGCAGATGCCGAGGAATCGTGAAAGAACGAAGTTTTGAGTGAGAATCATTGTGAGCAATATGCTCAAAAGGCCTTTTGTCATTTCCATTATGCTTCAGCCTCCTTCTTCTCTTCACAACTCTCGTGAGTGTCTCTGATGGAGCAGGATTTAGCCATCGGGCAGTTTTCACAGCCGTGGAGTACAGCCTTGGGTTTGCCCTTTGACTCGGCAATTTTATTTGCAAGAGCCATTACCATGCCGAATACAAAGAATCCGCCGGGAGCGAGGATAAATATAAGCATCGGGTTTTCGTTTAGGAAGGGGATTGAGAAACCGTTGAAGCTGCCGCCGATGAGGTCGCTGATTCCGTTGAGGAATGTGCCTGCGCCGAGGATTTCACGGATAGTACCCATAACGAAGAGTGCACCGGTGAAGCCGATTCCCATTCCGAGGCCGTCAACCGCTGAAGCGAGCACACCGTTTTTGCTTGCGAACGCTTCCGCTCTGCCGAGAATGATACAGTTAACAACGATAAGAGGAAGATAAACGCCAAGCTGTTCGTCGAGCACGGGAACAAATGCTTTGACGAGCATCTGAACTATCGTAACAAACGAAGCGATGATAACGATGTATGCCGGAATACGAACCTTCTGCGGAATAACCTTTCTCAAAGCCGAAATAACAATGTTCGAACATATGAGAACGATTGAAGCCGAAATGCCCATGCCGATCGCACTTGAAACAGAGGTCGTTGTGGCGAGGGTGGGGCAGGTGCCGAGTACAAGGCGAAGAACAGGGTTTTCAATGATAAAGCCCTTGGTAAGCTCCTTGCCTAAGGATTTCTTTTCAGCCATCAGTTAGCACCTCCGTTTTCTGTAATGGTTTTGTAGTTTGCGAGAGCCTCATTGACTGCCGTTGTCACGGCGTTGGATGTAATCGTTGCGCCCGTAAGAGCGAGGATCTCGTTGCTGTCGTGATCGGCGCTGTTCTTGGCTACCTTGATTCCGTCAACAAGACCCTTGAATTGAGACTTGAAGGAATCTGTCTGTGCTTTCATACCAAGGCCCGCAGTGTCGCTGATTGATAGAATTTGGATTCCCGTGACCTTGCCTTCATTGTCAACGCCTGTCATAACAATAAGGTCGCCGCCGTAGCTCTTTGATGTGGTTGTGAAAACCATGCCGACCGTCTGCTTACTGCCGTCAAGACCGACTGCGTAGCTTATGCCGTCAAAAGTCTTGTCCTCGAAGCTCTTTGCATCCGCAAGAACCTCCATACGGGACTGAGCCTCGGATTCCGCCGAGTTTTTTTCGATTATCGGAGCGGTTACGTTATTTGCCAGCGCAAGCAAGGTTGTTGCGACAAGGCAGATAATAAAGAGCGCAACCGTAGGAATTATGATTTGTTTTTTCATTTTGCCTCAGCCTCCTTCTTTTCTTTTTTCGGAGTGCCGAACGGCTTGGGAAGCGTAACGTTTTCAATCAGCGGAACAAGAATATTCATGATGATTATCGAATAGGAAACGCCCTCCGGAAGATTGCCGAAAATTCGGATTATTGAAGTAATAAGGCCGCAGCCTATACCGAAGATTATCTTGCCCTTAAATGTAATCGGTGAGGTTGTGTAATCCGTTGCCATGAAGATTGCGCCGAGCATAAGTCCGCCGCCGAGAAGCTCATATGCAACAAAGCGGAAATCACCCTTGCCCGCGATGAGCATAATAACGGCAACCGTGCCGATATATGTAAGAGGGATTGTCGGCGAGATGACCTTACGGACAACAAGATAGATGCCGCCGAGGAGAAGCGCAACGGCGCAGGTTTCACCGAGACAGCCGGCTCGCCAGCCGATGAGCATTTCAACGAGTGAAACGTCGGGAGCCGCACCGCCCGAAGTCATCTCATGAATAGACGAGAGGGGAGAAGCGGAGGTGATTCCGTCAAGCTTTGACATAGTCCATGTGAGCGGCTGAGTCCATGTTGACATCGCCACAGGGAACGAGGTCAGAAGAACAATACGTCCGGCAAGAGCGGGATTGACAAAGTTCTGACCGATGCCGCCGAAGAACTGCTTTACAACAACTATCGCAACGAGCGAGCCGATAACTACCATCCAAAGCGGAATGGAAACCGGAAGGTTGAAAGCAAGCAAAAGTCCTGTGATAACTGCGCTGAGGTCACCGATAGACTGACTGCGCTTGAATACGATTCTGGTGATGTATTCAAATATTACGCAGGTCGCAACGCTGACACATTCAATGAGCAGCGCTCTCGGGCCGTAGAAGATAACCGAAGCGATAAGCGCCGGAATAAGTGCGATAATAACGTCAAGCATCAGACTTCTTACAGTCCTCGGACTGCGGTCGTGAGGAGATGCGCTGACAACGAGCTTGTTTTTTAATGTCATTTCTTTGCACCTGCCTCTCTGATGATTGATTTTGCAAGTCTCATATGCTGGACGAGCGGCTTCTTTGCAGGGCATGAATATGCACAGCTTCCGCATTCCATGCAGACCATAACGCCGTCCCTGGTCAGAGCGTCAACGTCCTTAGCCTTTGAGTCACGGACAATCTTGGTCGGGACAAGACTCATCGGACAGGCGGCTGCACAGCGGCCGCAGCGGATACAGTCCGTTTCTCTGAAAATCTTTGCGTCCTTAGCCGAGAAAGCAAGCAGAGCATTGTTGCTCTTGGAAATCGGGTAATTTACATCGGTGATTGCCATGCCCATCATCGGACCGCCTGCGATAATTTTAACGGGATCCTCTTTGAATCCGCCGCAGAACTCAACGACATCGGCAAAGCTTGTGCCGATAGGAACACGAACATTCTTCGGTTCGGCGATAGCCATGCCGTCAACGGTCATTGAACGGCTGACAAGCGGCTTGCCTGTTTTGAGATAACGGGCGACGAACGCGATTGAAGTGACGTTCATAACGATACAGCCGACGTCTGCCGGAAGCTTTCCGGGAGGTACCTGACGGCCGGTTGCCGACTGAACCATCATTTTTTCTGCGCCCTGAGGATAAACGGATTTGAGCTGCATGATTTTGATTGAGCTGTCCGATCCCGAGTCTTTATCAACGATCTGATGAAGAATCTCGAAAGCGTCGGGTTTGTTATCCTCGACCGCTATAACGACATTCGGAATGTTGAGAAGCTCTTTAACGGTCTTGATACCGGAACAGATATCCCATGAATTGTCAATACATTCACGGTAGTCAACCGTTATGTACGGCTCACATTCTGCGGCATTGATGATAAGAGTATCAATATTCTTATCTGCCGGAACATTGAGCTTAACATGAGTCGGGAAGCCTGCACCGCCGAGACCGACAAGACCCGAATCCCTGATAGCCTTGCAAAGCTCCTCCTTTGTGTTTACCTCGGGAGCTTTGAGCCCTTCGTAAAGTCTCATCTCACCGTCCGATTCAATTGTAACACCCTGAACCATGGTTCCGTTCGGAAGCTTAACGTTTCCGATTGCAGTTACAGTACCTGAAATAGATGCGTGAATCGGTGCACTGACAAATTTATCGCTGTCTCCGATCACCTGACCGACCGCAACGGTATCGCCGACCTTGACAGTCGGAGTACACGGAGCGCCGATGTGCTGCTGCATAGGCAAAACTACCTGCTTCGGGACGGGAATACGAACTACCTCACAGCCTGCCGTGTTCTTGTGGTGGTCAACCTTGACACCGCCGCGAACCTTTTTGACTGCCGAGATAACTCCGTCCACGTGAATTTTACCCATTTGTTCAACCCCTTTGCTGTATGGGAATTTCCCATTTAATTTTTAAATTTTGCGATTTTCTCCAACGGAGGCATAACCGCCTTGAGAATCGTTCCGGTAAGAAAGCCAGTCACGATCGCGAATATTAACAACAGCGGCCCGTAGCCTACGATGAGCGAAGCCGTACTGGAAATGATACATGCCGCCGCAAGCTGGCCGATATTGTGACAAACGGCACAGATGATTCCGATGCCGATATATCCTAATTTGTTCTTGCAAAATCCGAAAAGGAGGCACGCCGCCGCAGTGCTGAGAATTCCGCCCGAAAGGCTCATCAGCATCGCCGTCATTCCTCTTGTGACGCCTGCGAAAAGTCCCTTGATTATCGTTATGAAAAATGCGTATCCCGACCCTGCACAGCTTGCCATGAACATCGTTACAATGTTGGAAAAACCTGGCTTCGCTCCGGGAGGAAATCCCGGATAGGCGGGGATAAGCGTTTCAAGGTAGGAGAGTGCAAGCGCAAGCGCACACATCATGCCCGTCACGGCTATTTTTCTTGTCAGATTTTTGTTTTTCATATCAATAAGTCATTATATCTGTTTTGTTTTTGTTCGATTTGACCGAGATAACGACCCTCGCCGGAAGACATGCTGCCGTTTCACCGCCGGAGGTCAGTTTTCCGCTTTTGACGCAAAGCTTGTCCTTACATTCGGCATGTGAAAAATATATTTCGCCCTTGCCGACGGTTATCTCAACTTTCGGGTCGCTGTTCGGAGAGATTGTGTATTTTTTCTCAACAGCCGAAAGGTCGATCGTTTCTTCAAGCTTGCCTCCGACGTAAATATCTGCGGTCAATTTGTCCGAGTTCAAAAATCTCGGAATGGATATCGCCGCCGCCGAAAGAAGCACAACAAGTATTATAATTAAATCCGTTCGTTTAAATAGCTTCATTTGTCAAGAGTGTAGCTGTCGTCGGTTACCGTGAACTTGTCCGCAAGTCCGTCGGTGACCTTGACCGCGTTGTTGTTGAATATAAAAACCGCCTCGGCATCGTATTCCTTGAGGATATCGACGCTTTTGCGATATCCTGCAATATAGCATACCGTCGAAAGAGCGTCGCTGAGAAGTCCCGAGCTGCAAACTACGGTAACGCTCTTGAATTCGCTTGTCGCAGGGTAGCCCGTCGTTGCGTTGAGAATGTGATGAAATCGCTTGCCGTCCTTCTCAAAGTATTTCTCATAATTGCCTGAGGTTGAAACGCAGGTGTCCTTGAGCTTCAGGGTTCCCATTGACTGCTTGTCGTTATCGGGATTGACTATGCCGATGGGGAATGTTCTGTTGCCGTAGATAAGCAGACTGCCGCCGACCGAAACAACTGCTGATTTTGTTCTGCCCTTCGTGAGCAGATCCTTTATCTTGTCGCAAGCGAAGCCCTTGCCGACTGCGCCGAGGTCGAGCGACTGACCTTTATTTATCCGAACTGCGTTGCCTGAGATTGAAACATTCTTGTAGCCGACGCTGCCGAGCGCCGTTTTGATTTCATCATCGGAGGGCAGACGCTGATTATTGCCGCCGAAATCCCAAAGCTTCGTAACGTTGCCGATTGTTATGTCAAAAACGCCGCCGCAATCGTCCGAGATGTCGATGCACTGCCCGATGATTTTGGCTGTATCGGGAGAAACGGAAACAGAAGAACCTGCACTTTCGTTGATTCTGTAAACGTCGGAGCCTTTTTTTCTCCAGCTTAGAACGGAATTTTCGAGACCGTTGATCTCGGTTTCAATTTTATCGAGGTCATTTTTTGCACCGAAGCCGTAAAGATTGAAAGTGACGACCGTACCCATGGCAACGCTCGTTTTTTCACATGAGCTTCTGCCGCTTATAAAGTCATATAAAACAATGCCGAAAACAATGACGGCACAAAGTATTACGGCAATGAGCGATTTCTTGTTAAATTTCTTTTTTGCACCGTTTTTCAAAGTAATCCACCTTTTTTCATATATACTAATGTATTATACTATGAAAAATTGACAAATTCAATAGAAACGGAACTAATTAAAAATTTAACAATAATGCAGAAAGACGACGCCTGCGAGCATCTGTCCGCAGGCGTCTTTCTCAGCTAATGTCAGCAACCGCAACCGTTGTTGTTGAGGAACGATGTGCCGTTGTTTCCGCAGCCACAGCCGCAACCGCACTCTGAGAATAAGAGGATAATTATGAGAATAAGGATCCAGTTATTGCAGCAACCCATGTTTCTGACCTCCTTTCGTCTTACACTAACATTGTATGGAAAAGAGGAAGGTTGGTGACAAAGAAAAGCTTTTTATCAGTCAAAAAAACAAACGGCTGAATATATGATTTTTAACAGTTTCAGAAGCAAGCCGAAAACCGTGAATTTTTGTTGAATTTATACATTTATTTATATATTGGGAGGATAAACAGTGTTGACTTTTCAGAAAAAATAAGGTACAATATCATTGATTAAGGCAACACTGCACGTTTAGTGCAAATGCCTGAAAATGGGCGGCGGTTATTATATGAAACGTATTCAATGAACGGAAAATCGGCTGTTTTTCGAAACAGTTTGTTTTTCCGTTCTTTTTTAGCAATCCCGCACAAATTGAGTCGTGCAAATTGCGCGGCAGGGTAAAGATTCAAGCAAGGCGTGAACCGCAATCGGTGCGGCAGTGCCTTAATTATATAGGGAGGAAAATTTTATGTATGTTTTAGCACTTGACCAGGGAACAACGAGTTCCCGTGCAATAGTATTTGACAAGCGCGGACGCATTGTTTCCAAGGCACAGAATGAATTTGAGCAGATATATCCGAAGTCGGGCTGGGTTGAGCATGACCCGATGGATATTCTCTACAGTCAGATGCATTCAATTTCAACCGTTATCAATTCAGGTGATTTTGATGTTAAGGAAATCGCGGGAATAGGTATAACAAATCAGCGTGAGACAACAATTATATGGGATAAGGAGACGGGTAAGCCGATATACAATGCCATCGTTTGGCAGTGCCGCCGTACCGCCGAGCTTTGCGAACAGCTCAAGGAGGAGGGACTCGGCGACTATATCCGTGAGCACACCGGACTTCTTATTGACGCTTATTTTTCGGGAACAAAAATAAAGTGGATCCTTGATAATGTCGAGGGTGCAAGAGAGAGAGCCGAGAACGGCGAGCTTCTTTTCGGAACGGTCGAGACATGGCTCATTTGGAACCTTACAGGCGGCAAGGTTCACGTCACGGACTATTCCAATGCTTCAAGAACGATGCTTTTTGACGTTGACAAGCTTCAGTGGGACGAGTTCCTTTGCGAAAAGCTCGGCGTGCCGATGTGTATGCTTCCCGAGCCTGTTGAATCGAGCAAGATCTACGGCACAGTTGCCCCCGGAATTATCGGTATTGAGGAGCTTGAGGGTGTTCCCATCTGCGGTGCGATCGGTGATCAGCCGGCTGCATTGTTCGGTCAGGCCTGCTTCAATCCCGGTCAGGCGAAGAATACATACGGAACCGGCTGCTTCCTGCTCATGAACACCGGCGAAAAGCGAGTCCGTTCGGAAAACAATCTTCTTACCGGCGTTGCGTGGAGCATAAACGGTAAAACTACATATTCAATCGAGGGCAGTGCCTTCAACGCAGGCTCGGTTATCAAGTGGCTCAGAGACGAGCTTCACATGGTCGATACGGCGCCCCGTGTTGACGAGCTTGCCGAAAGTGTTGAGAACGCAAACGGAATGTTCCTTGTTCCGGCTTTCACCGGTCTCGGAGCACCTTACTGGGATATGTATGCCCGAGGAACTATTGTAGGACTTACAAGAGGTGTTAACCGCGCGCATTTCTGCCGTGCCGTTCTTGAATCAATATGCTTCCAGATGACCGACCTTCTCCGAGCCATGACGAAGGATTCAAATATAATTCTTTCCGAGCTCCGAGTTGACGGCGGCGCAAGCGTAAGCAATATTATGATGCAGATTCAGGCGGATCTCATCAGAACGGTTGTCAACAGACCCAAGACAGTCGAAACAACGGCACTCGGCGCGGCTTATCTCGCGGGTCTCTGCGTAGGAATGTGGAAAACGCCCGAGGAGATAGAAAAGAACCGTGAGGTTGAAAGGGTATTTATTCCGAAAATGGACAAGAAGGTCAGGGATAAGCTCTGCGAGGATTGGAAGCGTGCCGTTGAGCGTTCGCGCAACTGGGCGCAGGAGGACGATTTTGATTGATAAAGATCAATCTTAATTTATAAATTATTTATTTTACATAGGAGGTTTTATTATGGGCAAAGTTGTTTGTGATTGGAAAACATTGCATGATTTTATGGTTGACGCATTTAAGGGCGTAGGTGTTCCTGCCGAGGACTGCGAGATCGTCGTTGACGTTATCCTTGAATCGGACAGACGAGGAATTGAATCCCACGGCTGCAACCGCTTCAAGCCGATTTATATCGACCGAATCGAAGCGGGAATTCAGAATCCTGTCACGAATTTTGAGATTATTAAAGAAACCCCGACAACGGCTGTTGTTGACGGCCATGACGGCATGGGTCAGGTCATCGGCTACAAGTCGATGGAAATGGCAATCAAAAAGGCTAAGGAATACGGCATGGGCATGGTTGCCGTTCGTAATTCCTGCCACTACGGTATTGCGGGCTACTATGCGTCAATGGCTGCAAAGGCAGGCTGTATCGGTATCACGGGTACAAATGCCCGTCCGTCTGTTGCTCCGACCTTCGGCGTTGAGGGTATGTTCGGAACAAACCCGCTCACGATCGGTATTCCGACCGATGAGGATTTTAATTTTGTTATCGACTGCGCAACATCAATTACGCAGAACGGCAAGATTGAGTATTATGCAAGAATCGACGAGCCTGTTCACCCGGGCACAGTTATTGATATCGACGGCAATCCCGTTGAGGGCGACGCAGGCGAAGCTCTCAAAAAGATTCGTAACGGCACAGCCGCTTTGACGACCCTCGGCGGTATCGGTGAGGCTCTCGGCGGATATAAGGGCTACGGCTACGCTATGGTTATCGAGCTTCTTTCGGCTGCTCTCCAGGACGGCAACTACGGCAAGATGCTTGACGGCAAGGACGAAAACGGTAATCTTGTACCTTATCATCTCGGTCATTTCTTTATATCTATTGATACGGATCACTTCCTCGGTGAGGAGCAGACAAGGAAAAAGGCAGGCGAGATTATTCGCTCCGTTCGCGCTTCCAAGAAGGCACCGGGTCATGACCACATCTTCTCGGCAGGCGAGAAGGAGTACAACGTTTGGCTTCAGAGAAAGGATTCCGGCGTGCCGATAAACGAATCCGTTCAGGCTGAAATGAACAAGGTTCGTGACGATCTCAAGCTTAACTATGTATTCCCGTGGGAGAAATAAAATAATTTGATCGGAGGACAAGTATAATGGATTATGCAAAGGAATCCCTGAGACTTCATTATGAATGGAAGGGTAAGATAGAAGTAATCGCAAGAGCAAAGGTCGATAACAAGGATGCCCTTTCGCTTGCTTACACACCCGGCGTTGCTCAGCCGTGTCTTGAAATTCAGAAGGACATCAATAAGAGCTATGAGCTTACACGCCGTTCAAACCTCGTTGCCGTTATCACCGACGGTTCGGCTGTTCTCGGTCTCGGCAATATAGGCCCCGAGGCAGGTATGCCCGTTATGGAGGGCAAGTGCGTTCTTTTCAAGGAGTTCGGCGGTGTTGACGCTTTCCCTCTTTGCATCAGGACACAGGATGTTGACGAATTTGTAAACACCGTTGCTCTGCTTTGCGGCAGCTTCGGCGGAATCAACCTTGAGGATATCGCCGCTCCGAGATGCTTTGAGATTGAAAGAAAGCTCAAGGAAAAAGCCGATATTCCTATCTTCCATGATGACCAGCACGGCACCGCAGTTATCTGTTCAGCGGGAATTATCAATGCTTTGAAGCTCGTCGGCAAGAAGATTGAGGACTGCACAGCTGTATTCAACGGCGCAGGTGCGGCAGGCGTTGCGATCGCAAAGCTTTTCACAAGCATGGGTATGGGCAACATCATCATGTGCGACCGTAAGGGTATAATCTGCGATGGCGACGACCTCAAGCCGGCTAAGCAGGATATCGCAGACTTCACAAACAAAAATCACCTCAGAGGTTCACTCGCCGATGCAATGAAGGGCGCAGACATCTTTATCGGCGTTTCCGCTCCCGGAGTTGTTACCGAGGATATGATCAAGTCGATGGCTAAGGACCCGATCGTTCTCGCAATGGCTAACCCTGTTCCCGAAATCATGCCTGATCTTGCCAAGGCGGCAGGCGCAGCGGTTGTCGGAACAGGCAGAAGCGACTTCCCGAACCAGATCAATAACGTTCTCGCATTCCCGGGAATTTTCCGTGGAGCGCTTGATGTTCGTGCAAGCGATATCAATGAAGAGATGAAGATTGCAGCGGCAAAGGCGCTTGCAGGTCTTGTTTCCGATGAGGAGCTTTCCGCAGATTATATCATTCCGAAGCCTTTCGATCCCCGTGTCGGCAAGACCGTTGCGGCGGCAGTTGCACAGGCGGCTCGTGATTCGGGCGTAGCAAGAATATAAAATCATAATAAATGAGGGCATTATAATGAAAACAGCAATTTACGGCGCCGGCTCGCTCGGTACGGTTCTCGGCGCATATCTTTCAAAGGCAGGCGTTGACGTTGACCTTATCACAAGGAATAAGGAGCACGTTGACGCAATGAACAAGGGCGGAGCGAAAATTATCGGCACAGTCAACATGACCGTTCCCGTCCATGCACTTACTCCCGATCAGATGACCGAGAAATATGAGCTTATAATCCTGCTCACAAAGCAGCTTGATAATGAAAATATTCTTCGCAATCTTGAAAAGAACATGACAGATGATTGCATCGTCTGCACACTTCAGAACGGACTTCCTGAGCTTTCGGTTTCCAAGGTCGTCGGCGAGGACAGAACAATGGGCTGTACCGTCGCATGGGGCGCAACTCTCCACGGCAAGGGCGTTTCGGAGCTTACGAGCGAACCCGACAGTATGTCGTTCGGCCTCGGTAGAATGAACGGCCAAAAGGACGAAAAGCTTATGCAGGTTAAGGCTCTGCTTGAAAAAATGTGTCCCGTTGAGATTGAGGACAATTTCATGGGCGTTCGTTGGTCAAAGCTCCTGATTAACAGTGCGTTTTCAGGCATGTCCGCTGTAATAGGCGGAACCTTTGGCGATGCGGCGGAGAATAAGGAGTCAAGAGTCTGCTGTCAGAATATAATCAAGGAATGTATTGACGTTGCAAATGCAGCAGGTGTAAGGATTGAGCCTGTTCAGGGTAAGGACATTGTTAAGCTTCTTTATTATAAAGGCAACGGAATCAAGAAGAAGATTTCCTTTGCACTTATTCCGATTTGCATCAAGAAGCACAGACTTCTCAAGGCAAGTATGCTTCAGGATCTTGAAAAGGGCAGACTTTGCGAAGTCGACGCAATCAACGGCGTTGTATGCGAATACGGCAGAAAGTACGGTGTCCCGACCCCGTATAACGATAAGGTCTGCGAGATTATTCACGGAGTTGAGCAGGGCAAGTATAAGTGCTGCTTTGATAACGTAAAGCTTTTTGCAGGCTTGGCAAAGTGATTTAACCGAGAAAAAAGTTGAAAACAGTTCGGTTACATAAACCAACGAAAAAACTTAATAGCAGATAGGGTATAAGGTTGTCGCAACTTTATACCCTTTTCTTTATTGCTGTATTGCTCCGGATTGATTAAAGAATATTTCTAAGGTCGGTAAATTTCAAGGTGCGATGTGGGCATCGCACCCAACGATTTGTTAAAATAAATGCACATTTCGTAGGGGTCGATGCCAACATCGACCCAAGGTCAGAAGAAGATAAAAGCGGACGATCAATGGTCGCCCCAACAAATAGACTGTGAATTTCATCTGATATTTTAACCACTCCGTCGCTCCTTTGTCACGCCTCCTCAATATGAAAGCAAGAAAATTTCTGCGTTTAAAATGAACTTTTTCTGACCTCTGCTGTACTGTGCGGAGCGCTCCGCTAAGCGAATAGTATTTACGAGATTGATAATGTTTGCACCGACTTAAAACTCCGCTAAAAAAACCATTTTTTATTTCAATTTTGTTATTTACGTCAATATTTTGATTTGTTATAATCCTAAATAATAATAAAAGCAAGAAAACGTAGGTAAAATAATCAAAATTTGTTTGTTTAATTCTTAAAGTTTGATAAAAAGTGGTGTTTTTATGAATGGTGAAATTGAAAAGAATTTTAAAAAGGCAAATATTCTAAAATTTGTTTTATTTGGACTTGATGCAGTATGTGTGTTTGTTACTTTTTTTGGAATATTTTATTTTGATAATTTTGTATTATATCCGTACATGGTTCTCTTACTAGGTGTTCTTTTTTGGATAACTATTTTTTATCTTTTTAAACTATATCCTATATGCAAATCAGTGCGCTTGTTAAATAAATATAAATTACAGGATACGTCAGATGATTTAGAGACAAAAAGCTTCAATCTTCAGCGTTCAAAAATTTTTATAGGTTCAACAGCTTTTTACGCCAAAAAAACTAATACTGTTATCCCATATTATATGGTTTCTTGGGTATATATCAGGCAAACAAGAATATATTTTATTCCTTTGCCTGAATTTGTCGTCTTTCAATGCAGAGACGGTTCGAGATTCTTTGTCAGAGCAAATCGGGACGAGCTTCAGATGTTACTGCAATGTATATATCAATTTTCACCGGATTTGATACTCGGATACGGAAACGAACAAAAGAAACAATATGAATTAGTTAAACATTATTTTCGTAATATTTCATAATACAACAAAGAACCGTCGATTTTTCGACGGTTCTCATTTTCTATATTATGTTTTACGCTTCCGTTTGCGGCTCAACGTGGATCTGAGCGGCTTTTTCGTTCATTTCCTTAGCTACGGCTTGTCGTCTTTCGGCAAGCTCACGGTACATTCTGTCTCGTGTTTCCGAGTCGATGGGATAGAAGAACTTCGGAATAAGTCCGAGGACAGTTGTTGCAACAGGAATAATCGTACACATCGCAAACAGCATGTACTCCGTATGAGCCGACTGATTGCCGTAGCCTGCGCCCTCTTTATATCCGATGCGGCTGAGAATGAACGCTTTGATTGTTCCTCCGAGCGTTGAAACAAGCTTCTGTGCAAGACCCTTTGCAACGCCCGTCATGCCTTCGGTTCGGTAGCCGTTTTTCCATTCGCCGTAGTCGATACATTCATTACGCATCTCCTCGGGAATAACCTTGCTGATTCCGTAAACGCCCATCCAAATCGTTTCACGAATCATAAACGCAGGAATCATTGCGGCTCTCTTTTTATAGTTATTGTTGATTGAACCGACTCCGAATACACCGAGCATCAGTACATCGGGAAGAACTGAGCTAAAAATCCACAGTGTTTTGGTTGAAAAGTGCTCTCTTGCCTTTGTAACGTAGGAATAGCTTATCGGCGAAACAACTGCGCCCGGAATTCCAACGATTGTGGACATTGAAGCAAGTCCAAGAACGTTTATGTAGTAATAATTCGTACCTGAATTGATACCGAAAGCGGAAAGAAAATCAACCAAGGTCAGAATAAGCAGAGGCTTGTTGGTTATAACCGATTTTACACCTTGGAAGATGCTCGGTTTCTCCGATTTCTGGATAACACGTTCCTTGGCAACAATTGAGAAGTAAAGTGCCATAATGCCCGAAGCCAGCGACGTGAAAAGACCTGCGCTGATAAAGAGGGTAGGCAGTTTTTTACCCATTCCGCTGTTGTTGAAAACGTCAATCAATAGTCCCATGAGAATTTCGGGACCTTTCTCAACAAAGCCCGAAAAAAGGTTCGCCTGCGTGATAAGTCTTGTTCGGTCAACAACATTCGGTGTAATCGTTGAAAGCATACCTGTTTTGGCAATATTGTTCATCGAACCTGCCAGGTTATTGAAAATTGAAAAAATCATGTATGAGGTTAGCTTTGTTGCATTGTACGGCCCCATTCCGGCAAAGAATACTGGCATCATCCAGTAGAAAAAGCTCAGAAGCAAGCCCGGACCTGCGTACAAAATGAGGAAAGGCTTGAATTTTCCGAAACGTGTTCGGGTCCGGTCAATGATTGCGGCAAGAAAAATGTCGTTGATAACGTCCCATATTCCGATAACGAAGGTAACGATCGTTTGAAATCGCAGACCTATTTGCACGATATCGGTGATGAAAACGTCATTGTACTTTGAAATGTTAAAGCTGGCGGAAATATCATAAATGATATAGGCGAGAGTCTCTTTTGTACCGACATAACGTCGGTTCTTGTTGAGATTGCGGTCGGCGTTTATACGGGCTTCAACCTGTTCAATCTCCAGATTTTCCGCTTCCTGCGCGGCGTTAGTAGACATATTCACACTCCTTCTTGTTTTATTGCTGCATATTATAACATATTTTAGTGCACTTTTGCAATATGTTGTTATTTTAATCTAGATATTTTATATAAATTATCATTATTTTAAAAATTCTTATGTTTTTTACAAATTTTTGCTTGACATATTTTAACTAATGAAGTATAATGCTATAACGATTATAATGGCATTGTGTGTCCTTGGGTCTTTTTTCCTTGGAAAAATAATGCCCGTTTTCATGACAAAAACTGTCATATTTCACAAGTAATTCAGTAAGTATAAGTTTCACACACGGACGAAAATAAAAAGAACGGAGTGGTTAGTCAATGACGAATGTTTCTCCCGTTGCAAGGGGCAGCAGGACCAGAATGAGCTTCGGAAAAATCAAAGAGGTTATGGAAATGCCAAACCTCATTGAGGTTCAGAAGGACTCATACAGGTGGTTTCTGGAGACCGGACTTAAAGAGGCTTTCCGTGATATCGCGGATATTACCGATTATACCGGTAACTGGGTACTCAAGTTTGTCGATTACAGAATGGACGACAAGCCCAAGTATTCAATCAGAGAGTGCAAGGAGCGTGATGCAAGTTATTCTGCACCGATGCGCGTAAATGCACGTCTTCTCAACAAGGAAACCGGCGTCGTAAAAGAGAGCGAAGTCTATATGGGCGATTTCCCGATAATGACGGACAGCGGTACCTTTATCATCAACGGTGCCGAGCGTGCGATAGTATCGCAGCTTGTTCGTTCACCGGGCGTATATTACGATATGACCCATGATAAGACGGGTATTGAGCTTTACTCAAACACCGTTATCCCGAACCGAGGAGCTTGGCTTGAGTATGAGACCGATGTAAATGATCTTTTCTATGTTCGTATTGATAAGAACAGAAAGATCTTTATCACAACCTTTATCAGAGCTTTGGGTCTCAGCTCAAATACGGATATCCGTGAATTCTTCGGATACGATCCTCGACTTGAGGCTACGCTTGAAAGAGACGAGACGCAGAACACCGAAGAGGCTTTAATGGAAGTATTCAAGAAGCTTCGTCCTGGCGAGCCTGCAACTCTCGAAACCGCACAGACTCATCTTGACAATCTGTTCTTTGATCCGTACCGTTACGATATTTCCAGAGTCGGCAGATACAAATACAACAAGAAGCTTTCTTTGTTTGACCGTATTGTAGGCGCAACGCTTTCACAGCCTGTTATCGCACCGCTCACCGGCGAGCTTCTCGCAGAGGAGGGTGAGGTAGTCTCCAAGGAGAAGGCTACTGAGATCGAGCAGGCAGGCGTCAACGTTGTATTCGTTAAGGTTGACGACGATAAGGAAATCAAGGTTATCTCAAACGGCATGGTTGATATCAAGCCCTACTTCCCTCAATTCACGGAGAAGCAGCTTGACGAGATCGGCATCAATGAGAAGGTTTCTTTCTCGGCTCTTAAGGAAATTCTTGAGGCTGACGTTGAGGACGATAATGCACTTCTCGGACTTCTCAAAGAGCGTTGTGATGACCTCATTCCTAAGCATATTACAATTGATGATATTTTCTCATCAATCAACTACGTTAACTCCATTGCTTTCGGCATCGGCAAAACGGACGATATCGACCACCTCGGTAACCGTCGTATCCGTTCCGTAGGCGAGCTTCTTCAGAACCAGTTCAGAATCGGTCTTGCAAGAATGGAAAGAGTTGTTCGTGAAAGAATGACACTTCAGGCTCAGGAGGATGACGACAAAATAACGCCGCAGACCCTTATCAATATTCGCCCCGTGCTTATGGCGATCAAGGAATTCTTCGGTTCATCACCGCTTTCACAGTTCATGGATCAGACAAACCCGCTTGCCGAGCTTACTCATAAGCGCCGTCTTTCGGCACTCGGCCCCGGAGGACTTTCCCGTGACCGTGCAGGATTCGAGGTTCGAGATGTTCACTACAGCCATTACGGCCGTATGTGTCCCATCGAGACTCCCGAAGGTCCGAACATCGGACTTATCTCCTATCTTGCAACCTTTGCAAAGATAAACAAATACGGCTTTATCGAGGCTCCGTACAGACGAGTTGTTGACGGCAAGGTCCTCGACGAGGTTGTTTACATGACAGCGGATCAGGAGGACGAGTTCATCGTTGCTCAGGCTAACGAGCCGCTCGACGAGGATGGCCGTTTTGTAAGACGTAAGGTCATGGCTCGTTACCGTGACGAATTCCACGAGATTGACAATTCAAAAGTCAGCTTCATGGACGTTTCGCCGAAGATGCTCGTTTCGGTTGCAACAGCAATGATTCCGTTCCTTGAGAACGATGACGCAAACCGTGCCCTCATGGGTTCAAACATGCAGCGACAGGCAGTTCCGCTTCTCCGCACAGAGGCTCCGATCGTCGGAACCGGTATGGAGTATAAGGCAGCGGTTGACTCCGGTACAGTTGTTCTTTGCAAGAAGGACGGTGTCGTAGTTCACGTCAATGCCGACTATGTTGAAATTCAGACGGCAGACGGTATCGACAGATACAATCTCACAAAGTTCATGCGCTCCAACCAGGGTACATGTATTAACCAGAAGCCGATCGTTGATCTCGGCCAGCAGGTTAAGGCAGGCGACGTTATTGCCGACGGTCCGGCAACCGATCACGGTGAGATTTCACTCGGCAAGAATGCTCTTATCGGCTTCATGACCTGGGAAGGCTACAACTACGAGGATGCCGTTCTTATTAACGAAAAGCTCGTAAGAGATGATGTTTACACATCGATTCATATAGAAGAATTTGAAATTGAAGCAAGAGACACCAAGCTCGGACCCGAAGAGATCACAAGAGATATCCCGAATGTCGGTGATGACGCTCTTAAAGACCTTGACGAGCGCGGAATTATCCGTGTCGGCGCAGAGGTTCGCTCAGGCGATATCCTTGTCGGCAAGGTAACTCCGAAGGGCGAAACGGAGCTTACTCCCGAGGAGAGACTTCTCCGTGCTATCTTCGGCGAGAAGGCTAAGGAAGTCAGAGATACTTCACTTCGTGTACCGCACGGCGAGTACGGTATTATCGTTAATGTTGAAGTATTCACAAGAGAAAACAGTGACGAGCTCAGCCCCGGCGTAAACAAGGTTGTTCGCTGCTACATCGCTCAGAAGCGTAAGCTTTCCGTCGGTGATAAGATGGCAGGCCGTCACGGAAATAAGGGCGTTGTTTCCCGTATTCTTCCGCAGGAGGATATGCCGTTCCTTGAGGACGGTACACCGCTTGACATCGTTCTTAACCCGTTGGGTGTTCCGTCCCGAATGAATATCGGTCAGGTTCTTGAGGTTAACCTCGGATTTGCCGCTAAGCATCTCGGCTGGAGAGTCATGACTCCCGTATTCGACGGTGCACATGAGTCGGATATCAAGGAAATGTTTAAGGATCTCGGTATTCGCGAGGACGGCAAGTCAATCCTTACAGACGGACGCACGGGACGCAAGTTTGATAACCCCGTAACAGTCGGTATCATGTATTACCTCAAGCTGTTGCACCTTGTTGACGATAAGATTCATGCCCGTTCAACGGGACCGTATTCACTGGTTACTCAGCAGCCTTTGGGCGGTAAAGCTCAGTTCGGCGGTCAGCGTTTCGGTGAGATGGAAGTTTGGGCGCTCGAAGCTTACGGCGCAGCATACACACTTCAGGAAATCCTTACAGTCAAATCGGATGACGTTGTAGGACGTGTAAAGACATACGAGGCGATCGTTAAGGGTAACAATGTTCCTCAGTCGGGTATTCCCGAATCCTTCAAGGTTCTTGTTAAGGAGCTTCAGTCACTCGGTCTTGATGTTCGTGTTTATGACAAGGACGAAAACGAGATAGATCTTAAGCAGAATTTTGACGATGAGCTTGGATTTACTTCTTCGGATGATAAAGCGTTTACACAGGTCAATGATGCAGAGGGCGCAGAGGGCTATGCTCTTGAGGACGAAGAAGGCAACCTCATTGAGGATGAGGACGACGAAGAATCCTTTGATGAAATATTCGAGGACATTGACGATATGTTCTCCGATGACGACGAGGAAAGCTTCGATTGATAACAGACTGCAAGTTGTATTGAAATAGATTAGAGGCAATGCCGCATTTTGGGGCTTTGCCATAGGAAAAGGGGCATTCAGATTGGAAAACAATACCTTTGAATCAATTAAAATCGGTCTTGCTTCACCGGAACAGATCAGAGAATGGTCTTACGGTGAGGTAACCAAGCCCGAAACTATAAATTACCGTACCCTTAAGCCGGAAAAAGACGGACTTTTCTGCGAAAGAATTTTCGGACCCACCAAGGACTGGGAGTGTCACTGCGGAAAGTATAAAAGAGTTCGCCACAAGGGCATCATCTGTGACCGCTGCGGCGTTGAAGTTACAAAAGCCAAGGTTCGCCGTGAACGTATGGGTCACATTGAGCTTGCAGCTCCCGTTTCTCATATCTGGTATTTCAAGGGAATTCCGTCAAGAATAGGTCTTGTTCTTGACATTACACCGAGAAACCTCGAAAAGGTTCTCTATTTCGCATCGTATATCGTAACCGATCCGGGAGATACTCCGCTTGAGAAGAAGCAGATCCTTGACGAGAAGGCATATATGGAGTATCGTGAAAGATACGAGGACGATTTCAAGGCAGGCATGGGTGCCGAGGCTATCAAGTCCCTTCTCCAGGAGGTTGATCTTGACGCTCTTTCGGTTGAGCTTCGTGAGGAGCTTAACGGCACATCGGCTCAGAAGAGAGCAAAGGCTCTCAAACGTCTTGAGGTCATCGAGGCTTTCAGAGCATCCGGCAACAAGCCCGAGTGGATGATTCTCGATGTTATTCCGGTTATTCCGCCGGATATCCGTCCCATGGTTCAGCTCGACGGCGGCAGATTTGCAACATCGGATCTTAATGATCTTTACCGTCGTGTAATCAACCGTAATAACCGTCTCAAGAAGCTTCTTGAGCTTGGTGCGCCGGATATCATCGTGCGCAACGAAAAGAGAATGTTGCAGGAGGCCGTTGACGCCCTTATTGATAATGGCAGAAGAGGCCGTCCGGTAACGGGTCCGAACAACAGAGCACTCAAGTCTCTTTCCGATATGCTCAAGGGTAAGCAGGGACGCTTCCGTCAGAACCTTCTCGGTAAGCGTGTTGACTATTCAGGCCGTTCGGTTATCGTTGTCGGTCCTGAGCTTAAGCTCTATCAGTGCGGTCTCCCGAAGGAAATGGCACTTGAGCTTTTCAAGCCCTTCGTTATGAAGCGCCTTGTTGAAACAGAAAAGGCAGGCAACGTTAAGTCTGCAAGAAAGATGGTTGAAAAGGTACATCCGGAGGTTTGGGACGCACTTGAAGTCGTTATCAAGGATCATCCGGTAATGCTCAACCGTGCACCGACACTTCACAGACTCGGTATTCAGGCTTTCGAGCCGGTACTTGTTGAGGGTCGTGCCATTAAGCTTCATCCGCTCGTTTGTACAGCTTTCAACGCTGACTTCGACGGTGACCAGATGGCTGTTCACGTTCCTCTTTCTGCTGAGGCACAGGCTGAAGCAAGATTCCTCATGCTTGCCGCTAACAACCTCCTCAAGCCGTCGGACGGACGTCCTGTTGCCGTTCCGACTCAGGATATGATCCTCGGTTCCTATTACCTGACTCTTGAGAAGCCGGGTGAGCCGGGCGAGGGTAAGGCCTTCCGCAATGTTGAGGAAGCTATTATGGCATATGATGAGGGTATCATCACTCTCCATTCATCTGTCAAGATCCGCATGACAAAGACGATCAACGGCGTTGAGTATACACGCCTTGTTCCGACAACTCTCGGTAAGGTTATCTTCAACAATCCGATTCCGCAGGATCTCGGCTTTGTTGAGCGTAACCCCGAGGATATAGACAGCATGTTCAAGCTTGAGATCGACTTCCTCGTTAAGAAGGGCAATCTCGGCAAGATCATTGACAAGTGTATCCGTGTCCACGGCACAGCCGTTGCGGCGGAAATGCTTGATAATATTAAGGCTCAGGGCTATAAGCACTCCACACGAAGCGGTATCACAGTTGCTGCATTCGATGCAACGATCCCGCCGAAGAAAGCAGAGCTTATCGCAGATGCCGAGGCTAAGGTTGATAAGATCAACCGCAACTACGAGCGAGGCCTTATCACAAACTCCGAGCGTTCCGACCGAGTTATCGAGGTTTGGGAGAATTGTACTCAGGAGGTTGCCAAGGAGCTCAAGGCAAACTTCGATAAATACAACCCGATCAACATGATGCTTGATTCCGGTGCCCGTGGTAACGATTCACAGCTTCGTCAGCTCGCAGGTATGCGTGGACTTATCGCTAACACAGCAGGTAAGACAATCGAAGTTCCCATCAAGGCTAACTACCGTGAGGGTCTTAACATACTTGAATACTTCATTTCATCCCGTGGCGCTCGTAAAGGACTTGCCGATACAGCTCTTCGTACAGCCGACTCAGGTTATCTTACCCGTCGTCTTGTTGACGTTTCGCAGGAGTGCATCATCCGTGAGGAGGACTGCCACTGCACAGAGGGCGTTGAGGTTTACGATATCTTCCACGGTAACCGTAAGATCGTTGATCTTGCTGAGCGTCTCACAGGACGTTTCCTTCTTAACGATTATGTTGATGAGGAGACAGGCGAGGTCATCATGGAGAACTCCAGAATGATGACAGCCGAGGACGCAGAGAGAGTTGCAACTCACGCAAAGGCAAATCATCAGGCAAAGATAAATGCAGGCGAAGCAGAGGAAGGCTCGGTAGCTTCCGTTGTTATCCGTTCGCTTCTCACCTGTAAGACCGAGCACGGTGTATGTATCAAGTGCTACGGTTCAAACCTTGCAACAGGTAGTCCGGTTACGATCGGTGAAGCTGTCGGTATCATCGCCGCACAGTCAATCGGTGAGCCCGGTACACAGCTTACGATGAGAACATTCCACACCGGCGGTGCCAAGGATGCCGGCGATATCACGCAGGGTCTTCCGCGTATTGAAGAACTGTTCGAGGCAAGAAAGCCGAAGGCTCTTGCAATTCTTTCGGAGATCTCCGGTACAGTTTCATTCGAGGACGTTAAGAAGAGCCGTCACGTTGTTATCACAGACAGCGAGAACGGAGAGTCGAAATCCTACCTTATTCCTTACGGCTTCCGTGAGATCGTTAAGGAAGGCGACCGTGTTACAAAGGGTCAGGCCCTTACAGACGGTGCTCCGAATCCGCATGACGTTCTTGCGATCAGAGGCGTTTCGGCTGTTCATGATTACCTTATCCGTGAAGTTCAGAAGACATACCGTACACAGGGTGTTGATATCAACGATAAGCATATCGAGGTTATCGTTCGTCAGATGATGCGTAAGGTTAAGATTGAGGATGCCGGCGATACAGACTTCCTGCCCGGTTCAATCGTTGAGAAGCATGAATTCTATGTTGCCAACGAAAAGGTTAAGGCTGCTGCCGAGGCCGAGGGTAAAGAGCCTAACTACGCAACCTGCGTACCGACTCTTATGGGTATCACAAAGGCTTCCCTTGCAACGGAGTCGTTCCTTTCGGCTGCTTCCTTCCAGGAGACAACGAGAGTTCTTACAGACGCTGCAATCAAGGGCAAGACCGATCCGCTTCTCGGACTTAAAGAGAATGTTATCATCGGTAAGCTTCTCCCGTCAGGTACCGGCATGAAGTGCTATTCCGAGGTCGAACTCAGACCGACCGAGGATCACTCAACAACAGTACTCGGTGAGCTTCTCAAGGGCGTATAATTAAATAAACAAATCCTCTCCCTGTTCAAAGGAGAGGATTTTTTCTGACATTTTGTGCGAAGCTGTGTCAAAATGAAAACGGCAGTACCCGTGAGGATACTGCCGTAAATTTGTTTTATTTATCTGTCAAGCAGACTTGCTGCCGCCTTATCAAGCATAACAACAACATCGTTATGCTCATTGAGGATTGAGCAGGGAATCTGCGGTGTAATTTCACCCGAAACCATGGCTTTGATTGCCTTCGCTTTGCTTTCACCCGTTGCGATGAGAAGAATCTTCTTCGAGCGCATGATTGAGCCGATGCCCATTGTCATTGCATATCTCGGCATCGGAACGTCGCCGAAGTATTTCTGATTTGAATTTATGGTGCTCTGAGTGAGCGTAACCTTGAAAGCCTCGTCTGTGAACTTGTCGGCAGGTTCATTGAAAGCGATGTGACCGTTTGTACCTATTCCGAGAAGCTGGAGGTCAATTCCGCCTGCAGCCTTAATTGCTTCGGCATAGCGCTTGCTCTCTGCATCGCAATCCTTAGCATTGCCGTTAAGGAAGTTTACATTCTCCTCTTTGACATCAACATGATTGAAAAGATTCTCGTGCATGAAGGTGTAGTAGCTGTTTTTGTCATGCTTGTCCAAGTCACAATATTCATCAAGATTGAATGTTGTAACGTCCTTGAAGCTGATTTCGCCGTTATTGTAAAGCTCAATAAGCTTCTTATATGTAGGTACGGGAGTTGCGCCCGTTGCGAGTCCGAGAACTGCATTCGGCTTGTTTCCTATAAGATCCTTGTAAAGCTGAGCTGCCGCACAAGCAATCTGCTCTGCGTTGTCGAAAATTTTAATATCCATTGTTTTGCCTTCCTTTTATTATAATGTGACCTCTTTACCGGAATCCGAGGATCTGTAAATAGCGTCAAGAATTTTTGATGTTATAACGGCTTTGTCAATATATGCTTGATTGGGCTTTCTTGTGATAACGGAGTCAACGAAAGATTTGATTTCTGCCGCATAGTCAAAGCCTGTTGAGTTGTAGTCGGGTGTGATGTCAGTAAGCATACCGTTCATTGTTGAATAGAGCTTGAATTTTCCGCCGTATTGCATTCTTATGCCGCTCTTTGTGCCGAGAAAATCGACAAACAATTCGTTCTCGTTTATGTTCTGTGCCCATGCGCCGTTAAAGGTAATTGCCGCTTTGTCGGTTCTGATGAGTCCCGTAACAAAATCGTCAACGTCGAATGTGCCGTTTTCCGTATCCTTGGTGTCCTCAGCCCACATACTTGTGTAGACATAATCTTTCATCGCTGTGCCGAGCTTTGAATGAGCGACACCCGAACAGGTGAGGGGAGTCGGATCATCAAGACAATAAAGAACAAGGTCAATAAAGTGAACGCCCCAATCAATGAGAACTCCGCCGCCGGAAGCTGCCTTCGTGGTAAAATCGCCTCCGAGACCCGGAATCGAGCGGTGCGACCTGAAGCTGATATACACCTGATAAACCTCGCCGAGAACACCGTCAGCGATAAGGTCTTTGATTTTATTGACTGTATCGACAAATCGGTTTACAACACCGATTGAAAGCATTCTGCCCGTCTCGTGAGCAACCTTTTGCATTTCAAGAGCCTCGGAAAGGATTCTTGCGGCAGGCTTTTCGCAAAGCACGTCTTTGCCGTCACGCATAAAGTCGATCGAAATCGGTGCATGACAGTCGTTGTGGGTGCAAACGGAAACAATGTCAATATCGTCGTGACCGAGAAGCTCCTTGTAATTATACACAGCCTTGCCGCAGCCGTAGGTCTCAACAGCATTGTCGGCGCGCTCGGGAATAATATCACAAAAATAGCGTATCTCAACATTGTCAAGCTTAAGATAGCTCGGTATGTGTGAACGGGAAATGTTGCCGCAGCCTATAATGGCTACACCTAATTTTTCGGACATGCATATCACCTCACGAAAGATATAATAGTATTTTAACAAATTTTTCAAGAAAAGTAAAGACATAATAAGTATTTATATAAATAATGTTATTGCTTTCAAAAATCACAGTGCATTTTGCATATATTAAAAAACTTAATTTTATGCATAATGACGCTTTGGGGAGTTATGCAATTTGCTTTTGAAATGAAAAAGCTGCTTGAGGACGTGACGTGCATAACAAGACGGCATCATTAGAGAGAAATAAAAGAATAATTCAATAGGTTTTGAATTTTAAATATAAATATATATGGATTTATCGATTCAATCAAAAGCAATAAAGATTTATTATTTCACTGCTATTATCCTCAAAAAGAAAATTTATTTAATAAAAAAACAAAAATTGTGCTAAACTTATTTACAAACGTGAATGAATGTATTATAATTGGATTATAATCCTATACAAGGGAGGCAAATAAATGAAAAGACAAACAATGAAACGGATTTTTACCGTCATTTTGGCGGTGTGCATGCTCCTGAGCATTGCACCTGTTACGATGGCTGCCGACACGGCGGACGGCGGTTATCAGAAGGGGGATATAATCGAATTCGGTTCATATCCTCAGTCAAAGGTGACCAATCCAAGGATCATTTCGGCACTTGACGGCTTCCTGACCGACGACGTGTGGGTGTCATATGACTACTACATCGGCACGGACACGGAGTATGACGGCAAAATGACAGCGTCGGACTACATGAAGTATGCCGATCTTGAGCTGAACGGCGAAAAATACCGCGCGGTCAGATTTTCGCAGTACCGTCCGAAATTGACGAGCAGTACTTCGAGTGAAACAAATTCAATGCAGGATAACAACGGCTACTATTTAAACACCACATACTTCTTTAAATATGAGCCGCTGACATGGACGGTTCTTGACCCCGAAGAGGGCTTTGTTATGTCCAATATTGCCATTGACGCTCAGGCTTTTGAGAACTTTTCCTATTATGATCCCGATTCTTTTGATTCTGCATCGGGACCAATGGTTTATAACGGCAAGGACTGCAAGTATTTAGCCAACGATTGGTCAAAATGCTCTCTGAGAGAGTGGCTGAACAGGGATTTCTTCAATACTGCTTTCACGGCGGAGGAAAAGGCTCAGATAGGAAAAACCTATCTTGACAATACCAATCCGTTCAGTCCGAAATATGACGGAGCAGGCACATTTGATAAGATTTTTACAATAAGTTTTTATGACGCAATAAACAGCGATTACGGTTTTGATGAGGACGGATCACGTACCGATTTTGCGAGAGCAAGACCGGCTACGGATTATGCAATGTGCCAAGGTGCAGATGTTGTTTCGTATACAGGCGGCAACATTCCGTATTGGTGGCTGCGTACAACAGGTCTCTACGGCGCATTTGCCTTTGGCGTAGCTCCGGGCGGCTGGATCGTTTCCAGCGGCGGCGGTTATTACAATGTCAACAGAACCGATATGGGCGTTGTTCCTGCGTTCAAGTTCAATCCGAAGACGCCGACGCTCGCTAAGGGCAGCAAAATCGAGTTCGGCTCATATCCTCAGTCCGAGGTTACGGATGCCGACGAGATTGCAAAGCTTGAAGCGGACTCGGAGAATTATCTTTGGGTTTCCTATAAATATTACAGCGGAACAGGCAATAGCACGGACGGCGAAATGGAGCCGGGCGATTTCATGCTGTATAAGGATTTCTACAGCGGCGGCGAAATGTTCCGCGCGGTTACTTTTTCGGAGTACAGACCGGGCACCGGCGGCGGAAAAGGAGATTTCTATTCTAACCAGCGTGGAAACGGCTATCACCCGAACAAAGTATATTATTTTAAATACGAACCGCTGACATGGCGTGTGCTTGACCCCGACGAGGGGTATATTATGTGCGATAACGTAATTGATTCGCAGTCTTATCAGAATTTCGTTATAAGAAAAGACGATAAGCTTTATAACAGCAAGGACTTCACAAATTATGTCTCAGATTGGGAAACCTGCTCATTGAGACAGTGGCTCAACAAGACCTTTTATAACACGGCATTCTCCCGTGAGGAGAAGATGCTGATAGGCACAACGTTCCTTGAGAATAACAGCCCGGACGGCACTTGGTTCGGCACCGATACGGGCGATAAAATATTTATTCTCTCATTTGACGATGTAATTAACAGCGCATACGGCTTCGACTCATCGAAATCGGAATTTGACGAAGCAAGAAAGCTCAAAGCTACGGCTTATTCAAAATGTCAGGGCGTATATATCAGCCAGGGTTATCCGCATTGGTGGCTTCGTACCCCGGGCAATGCCGAAGCGGTTTACCTCGTCAGCAGCTACGGCTGGGCGGCTCTCGGTCAGGGAGTTTACGGCACAGGCGTGGGCGTCGTTCCTGCACTCAAATTAAACCCGAAGGCCGTTGATGTCGGCGTTGTTTACGACCTTGACGGCGGCGCATGGGCAGAGGGCTACACTGCACCGACAAGCTATAAATCAAATGAAACACTTGCACTTCCGACGGCGGAAAACGTTGTAAGAGCGGGCTATACCTTCTCCGGCTGGGAGCAGACGAGCTTCGTAAACAAGACTGTTACCTATGCGGCAAAGTGGATAGCCAACGGTTATACCGTAAGTTTTGATTCAAACGGCGGAACGGCGGTTGCGGATAAGTCTCTTAAATGGAGCGACAAGGTGCTCGAAGGCGTTTCGGCTCCGACAAAGGCAGGCTACACATTCACAGGCTGGAAGTACGCTGATTCGGCAGTTTCGTCAGATACAAAGTTTTCCGACCTCGCTGCAGATGATAAGGTAAGCGGAATTACCCTGGTGGCAGAGTGGATGGCAAAAACCTATACGATTAAGTTTGATACAAGAGGCGGCACTCCCGTTGCCGACAAGACGCTCCACTGGGACGATAAGGTTCTCGACGGTGTTGTTCCTCCGACAAAAGAGGGAGGATTTGAATTCATCGGCTGGAACATTGTTTCTCCGAAATTGAGCGTAACAACTTTGAATTGCACATACGGCGAGCTTGTTCAGGACGACAGCATTGACACGGTTACGCTCGGTGCGGTTTGGAGAGATACCGAAAAGCCGGTAATAATCGGTCTTGAAAACGGCAAGATTTATTGCGGACCTCAGAAGTTTAAGGTAACCGACAATGACACATCGAGGACGGCAGTCGTAATAATAAACGGCAAAAATGTTGAGCCTGACGCAGACGGATATTATACGGCTGAACCCGCAAACGGTGAGTTCAAGATTATTGCTGTTGATTCTTTTGCTAACATGGCAATGGTCCAAATTACCGTAAACGCCGCTCACGATTACAGCGATTGGAAGTTCGACGAGAACGAGCACTGGAAGGATTGCAAGTACGGCGATTCCGTAATCGAAAAGGGTGAGCATACCTTTGAATGGGTGACGGATAAGGAAGCGACCGAGACGGAAAAAGGTATCGCACATGAGGAATGTACGGTCTGCCACGCAAAGCGCAACGAGAATACCGAGGTTCAGAAGCTCAAGACAAAATGGGAAAAAATCCGTGATTGGCTTATCTCGATTCTTGTGAAGATAATCAAGTGGTTTATCGACCTCATTAAAGATGTTTGCTGAACGGCAACCAAAAACTACAGCTAAATAAACAAATTGCGTCTCCTCTTGATTTTTTCAAGGGGAGACTGCGCTTTTAGCTTATGATTTGTTCGATTGGCGGATTACATTGTTTAACCAACGATAAGCTTCTGATTGTTCGTTAATTGTCGAATAGGTGATAAAAAACTAGGTATGACAGTCTTTTCCTCTGCCAAACCTACTAAAAAACACCTCAAATATTACCAATTTGTTAATTCTTTTATTTACCCCTTGCAAAATAGCATAAATAGGACTATACTAAATTAGCACTCAGTAATAAAGAGTGCTAATTTTCTTATTACATTACAGACAGGTGATATATATGCGTACAAAACAGTTCAAGGCAGAGTCAAAAAAGCTGCTTGACATGATGATCAACTCAATCTATACTCACAAGGAAATTTTTCTTCGTGAGCTTATATCAAATGCGAGCGACGCAATGGACAAGCTCTATTATCATTCATTGCAGAATAACCTCGCTCTCAACAGAAGTGACCTCACAATCAAAATTCAGCCCGATAAGGAGGCAAGAACCCTCACGATTTCCGATAACGGTATCGGCATGAACGGCGAGGAGCTCGAGCAGAACCTCGGCACTATCGCAAAGAGCGGTTCGTTCGATTTTAAAAATGATAACGAGAAGAAAGAGGACGTTGACATCATCGGTCAGTTCGGCGTTGGCTTCTATTCCGCATTCATGGTCAGCGACAAGATTGAGGTAGTCAGCAAGGCTTTCGGTGACAGCGAGGCTCATAAATGGACCTCAAAGGGTGCAGACGGCTACACGGTTGAGCCGTGCGAGGCCGACTTTGACCACGGCACCGTAATCACCCTTTATCTCAAGGAGAATACAGATGACGATGATTATGAGCAGTACCTTGAAGAATACAAAATCAAGGAAATCGTGAAGAAATATTCAGATTATATAAGATATCCGATTACAATGGACTGCACCCACAGCCATCTCAAAGAGGGCACAGAGGACGAGTATGAGCAGGTAACGGAGACCGAAACGTTAAATTCCATGGTTCCGATCTGGAAAAAGAATAAAAACGAGGTCACGGCTGACGAATACAGCAGCTTCTACAAGAATAAGTTCTATGACTATGAGGAGCCGGCAAAGGTTATCCACGCTAAGATGGAAGGCCAGGTAATGTACAATACACTGCTTTATATTCCGCGCCATGCTCCGTTTGATTATTACACAAAGAACTACGAAAAGGGCTTGCAGCTCTATTCAAACGGTGTTCTCATCATGGACAAGTGTGCCGATCTGCTTCCCGATTATTTCAGCTTTGTAAAGGGTCTTGTTGACAGCGAGGATCTGTCACTCAACATCTCCCGTGAAATGCTCCAGCATGATGCACAGCTTAAGCTCATCGCAAAGAGCCTTGAAAAGAAGATTCATTCCGAGCTGATCAAGCTGATGAAGGATTCTCGTGATACCTACGAAATGGTTTATAATGCATTCGGCACTCAACTCAAATTCGGCATTTATAACGCCTTCGGCGCAAAGAACGATACGCTCAGTGATCTTTTGATGTTCCACTCATCGAATGATAAGAAGCTGACAACGCTCAAGGAATATGTCGGCAGAATGAAAGAGTCACAGGATACGATTTACTATGCATGCGGCGAATCCGTTGCGAAGATCGAGCTTCTTCCGCAGGTTGAGTCTGTCATTGACAAGGGCTATGAGGTTCTCTATTTCACCGAGAATGTCGATGAATTTGCAATTAAGATGCTCAACGAGTTTGATGGAAAGAAGTTTGCAAACATCTGCACCGACAGCATTGAGCTTGACAGTGAAGAGGAGAAAGAGGAGCTTAAAAAGAAGAACGAGGAAGGCAAGGAGATGCTCGATTACCTTAAGGAGAGCATCGGCGACGGCGTTTCTTCCGTAAGATTTACAAATAAGCTCAAAAAACACCCCGTATGTCTTACAACTGAGGGCGAAATTTCACTCGAAATGGAGAAGGTTCTCAATTCAATGCCGACCAATGAGCAGAAGGTTAAGGCAAATATCGTTCTTGAAATCAATGAGAATCACCCGATTGCGCAGAAGCTTACCGAGCTTTATGAGAGCGATAAGGAGAAGGCAGGCAAGTACGCAAAGATCCTTTACGCTCAGGCACGCTTGATTGAGGGCCTTTCAGTCGATGACCCGACGGAGCTAAGCAACCTGGTATGCGATTTGATGGTATGATATAACAGCTTCAAGCACCGCTGATATTTCGGCGGTGCTTGAATTTTTATGCTTTACGGTTAGAATCATGAGGTCGTACCCTAATCATTACTTGCGCAACTTGCACAAAAAAACAATGCGTTTTTTGTGATATAGTTACTTTACTTTTCTTTGCAAAAAAAGTATAATATAGTAAACATTTATGATCTCGAAAGGGGCAGAATATCATGAGTAAGAAGAAGAAAGTCTCGGCAGATCCGAGCGAGGAAGTTGTTGAGACCAAGAAGGCAAAAAAAGAAAAGAAAGCTAAAAAGGAAAAGACTCCAATGGATCTTGATTCCAAGAAAACGCTTGCAAAGAGCATTACAGCTCTCGTTTGCGTTATCGCTGTTTGCGTTACGGCTGTTGTAAACACCGGTAAGATTTGCGACGCTGCAAAGAAAGCGGCAGAGCAGAGAGGCAGCGCTTCAGCTACCGATACGGTGGGCGGTGATGTTGATAACAGCGGCGAGGTTCCGACAGATGCCACCGGCGAAGTTCCGACAGATGCTAACGGCGAGGTTCCGACAGACGCTAACGGCGCAGATGTAACAAATGCTGCCGGCGGTAACAGCAGCACAGGCGGAAGCACGGGCGGCTCGGCATCCAAAACAAACGCAGCTAATGCAGGTTCTTCAATCCCGACAGGCACAGCTCAGATCGTTAGCTATTACAACACGGCTACGGCAAAGGTTGCCTCTAAGAAGGCAGCTTTCAACAAGACAAGAACAACAACCGAGAAGTCATATGATGCCGGTGTTGCTCTCAAGTCCATGAAGAGCATTGTTTATAAGTTCATGGGCGTAGGCGATTCCAATAAGTTTTCAAAGTCCGTTACTTCGGCAGACGCTGGAAGCTACCATAAGTATTTTAAGGCATCCAAGCTTACAACCTCAGACGTTACAAGCGCAACATGCGTAAAGAACGGCAATAACTACACAATCACGCTTCATATCAAGAACGGATCAAGCACCGTTAAGGGCGGCAAGGTTGTTTCTTCCAACAATGCTCCTCTTGACAGAAGCGGACTTGCATGCGGCGAGAAGGATAAGGATTATTGGGATCACAAGACAGCGGAGAACGTTATGTCTGCAATTTCGGAGGTTCCGGGATGCGGCGGCGCTAACATCTCAGAGAGCTACTCTAACGCTGTTATTAAGGCTGTTGTAAATGCTTCGACAGGTAATCTCGTTTCCCTCAACGCCAAGTTCGATTTTAAGTTTGAGCTTTCAAGCATTATGAGCTCATCGGGAACGGCTGTTGCATCGTCTGTTGTTAACATGACAGGCTTCAAGATGTAATCTCGATAACAGAATACATAATTAAGGCATGGCATTTCGCCGTGCCTTTTCTTTGTTGTACAGATTTTTGTTAATGCGTCGCATTGTTATGTATTAACTGCTTTTTATTTTAACAGCCGCAAGTATTCTTTCTTAAAACGGAGTTAGCTAAGACTATAATAGCTGTTAAGCGTCAATTTTATGACCATGTTTAACACTTATATTTAAAAAGACTATCGTATTTTTCGATAGAATTATGCAACACTTGCCTTTACATATGTATAAGAAAAGAGTCGATTTCTCGACTCTTACCACAGATATAACATTGGAAAACAGTTTTGAAAATAATTCTTTAATACTTATTCCCAATCTAGCGAATACACAATATAGTATGACCTGATTTGCCAATATACCGGAATCAGCAGAAAATATAATTCTGTTTAGCATCTCTAATACTTTTTGTGTTATTCCAATGTGGACTTTCTCTGCAGAAAAATAAGAAAGTACGGTAGCCCTTTGTATCATGGACTACCGTACTTCGTGGCGGAGAGTTAGGGATTTTTTCGGTGCACTCTTGTGCACCTTCGCGTCGATTCGCTCCTTGACCCCGTCGGCAAAAACAGTCCACTGGACTGTTTTCTTCCGCAGACTTCGTCTGCTCCCTCCTTGTTCGAATCCCTTTGTTTATTTTTGCCAAAGCAAAAAGCAGGTCTCGCGACCTGCTTTTCATTTTGGCGGAGAGTTAGGGATTTTTTCGGTGCACTCCCGTGCACCTTCGCGTCGCTTCGCTCCTTGACCCCGTCGGCAAAAACAGTCCACCGGACTGTTTTCTTCCGCAGACTGCGTCTGCTCCCTCCTTGTTCGAATC
>OJJV01000028.1_pt1 | contig 174569 bp, 155 predicted proteins | sample 1596391 | NCBI WGS metagenome assembly OJJV01 (sample SAMEA4350164, study PRJEB24818) | metagenome | biome: human; feature: gut; material: faeces | place: Denmark | collected 2013-09
CGTACGCGGCTGTTAACTGGCTCACCGTGCCCCGCTGCCGGTGGCAGAAAAAGGGGTGCGGTGAGCAGGAAGAAATACAGAGTGCAACGTCCGCTCCAAGGACAGTTGCACGACAATATTTCTGACCGGTCACAGGTTCGAGAACATCTAAGCTTATGTTATTTCTGTACAACGACATCGCCCACAGGTTCGAGTTGCTCGTACCTCGCAGTCACCCTTTTGTCACTCCGTGACATTTCCCCTGTCAGGGGAATCGCTGTTTGAGGCGCCAAACAAAAAGATCGCACGATGTGCGGTCTTTTTTGTTTCTGTCGGCACCTCTGCACAGTTCTCTCGCCTGCGACACCGTATTGCAGTAACGGAACGCGGCTGTTATCTGTCGCAGACAAAACAATCCGGTGAATTGTTTTGGCGTTGCGATACAATGAGGCAACGGCAGTTGCCGACAACATATTCAAAGTCACAGGTTCGAGCTGCTCGTATCTCGCAGTCACTCTTTTGTCACTCCGTGACATTTCCCCTGTTAGGGGAATCTCTGTTTGAGGCGCCATAAAAAGAAGGGTATTTTTGATACATTATTGCACGTGAGCGGCTGCTGAGAGTGTAATGCATTGCTATAAATCAGAAGCCCCTTTTAGGGGTGGAACAAACCGCCGGTTGAACCGGCGGTTTTGATTTACTGAAAAAAGCTTGACATACGGAAGACGGTCAAGCTCTTTAATGTGTAAAAATTATTTAAATGTGTATTTCATCAGCTGGGGATGACAGGTGGTGCCGCGCTTGTCGCAGGTTGAGCAATAAACGGCAATATTAGGAGAGTCCTCCCAATCCATTCTTTCCCAGCCACAGTGAATATAATATTCGGGCTCCTTGGCGCAGGCCCAGATTTCTTTGACGCCGAGCGTTTTCGCTTCGTCGAAAACGATAGACTGCATGATTCTTCCGTAGCCCTTGGACTGCACGGTATCGCGCACGGCGAGGTCACCCAAAGAATAAGCGCCGTCACGAATCTCAAGAGTTACTGCCGCCATGAGTTCTCCTGTCCTGGCATTATCCATGCGCCACATCTTGATTACTCTGTCCGGCATACGTTCTTCGATATTAACACCCATTCCGCTCTCGTGAAAAAGGGTCGAAAGCGATAGAAAATCATCCGTCTCCCTGATAATATATTCTTTCATAAATACCTCAGCCTTTAGTTTTTTACTATTGTATCAAATAAAGCAATCGGGTTAATGCAAATATAGAAAAATAAGAAAATTTAAAAACCAGATCTTCATTTAGACATTCTTGTGACCGAATAATTTTTACTTTCGGTTGACAGCAACTTTTATAATTGATATAATTTTTCTACCAAACAAAAAGGAGCTAAATATTATGGTAATTAACAGACCACCGATGGGCTGGAACTCATGGAACACATTTGCCGAGAACATAAACGAAAAAGTAGTTATGGAAACCGCAGACTTTATTGTTGAGAGCGGACTCAAGGACTGCGGATATGAATATGTGATCATCGACGACTGCTGGAGCCTCAGAGAAAGAAACGAGAAAAATGAAATCGTTCCCGATCCGGAAAAGTTCCCTCACGGAATGAAGTATGTTTCCGACTACATTCATTCAAAAGGATTGAAGTTCGGCATGTATTCCTGTGCCGGAACGATGACCTGCGCCGCTTATCCCGGAAGCCTTGATCATGAATTCATTGATGCGAAATGCTTTGCCGAATGGGGAGTCGATTACCTCAAATATGACTATTGTTATCATCCGTTCACGACCTACGGTCATGTGCTCTATAAGAGAATGGGTCTCGCTCTTGCCAATTGCGGCAGAGACATTCTTTTCGCCGCATGTTCGTGGGGAAGTGAAAACACAAAGACATGGATCAAGGAAACCGGAGCACACACATGGCGTTCGACAGGCGACATTTTTGATACATGGGAGTCGATCAAGGAGCTTGCACTTTCGCAGTACAAGGTTGCGGAGTACAACGGCTGCGGCTGCTTTAACGATATGGATATGCTCGTTGTCGGAATGAAGGGTAAGGGCCATGTCGGGCTCAAGGGCTGTACGACTGAGGAATACAAAACACACTTTGCTTTTTGGGCAATGATGGGCTCTCCGCTTATTATAGGCTGCGACCTCAGAGAAGCCGACGAGGAGGCTATGGCTATCCTCAAGAATAAGGAGCTTATCAGAATTGACCAGGATGCGGCATACAGACAGCCTTATTTTGTTAACGGAAACAGAAATGTAAATAACGAGAGAAAGGGCGACGAACCGATCTACAGTTGGTATCCCGAGCATATGCCCGTTATTGTAAGACATCTTGAAAACGGCGATCTCGCAATAGGATTTTTCAACTTCACGGATAACGAGCATTACGAGTGCTTCACTCTTGATGCGGTGGGTCTCGGATTCTGCACGGGCAAAACGCTTGAGCTGACCGATGTTTGGACCGGCGAAGTTTCAAAGCCCATTAACGATACCGTCGGTGCAAATCTTCCGGCTCACGGCTGCGTTGTTTACCGTGCAAAGGTAGTTGACAGATAATGAGCAACTGTAAAAAATGCGGCAAGGAGCTTAGCGGAAATGACATTGGGCTTACAAAGAAGATTATCAACCGCGGCTCAACTGAATTTTTATGTATAGATTGCATTGCTGAAAAATTTGACTGCACGAAGGAATTGCTTGAAGAAAAAATCAAGCAGTTCAAAGCGGCAGGCTGTACCCTTTTTAAATAAGCTTTTTCGGAGGGAAATCTATGAAGAAAACCTTGCAAAGAGGATTTGCAATTTTGCTTTCCTGCGCCCTGATTATCGGCGCTAACCTTACTTCCGTTTTTGCGGCTCAGAGCTTCTGGCAGAGAATAGGAACGGGTGCGCTCGGAACGGTTATTTCCGGTGCACTCGGAGCGATAAATTCAATTCTGCCCGACGGCAAAAACTTTATTGCCGATGAGGATTACGAAAGCCACGATTTTTATAAGGGCAACGACACTTTTCTTTCTGCTCCGTCGCAAAATGCCTGTTGGCGGCTCGGCTACAACAGTGTCAGCCTTGTTCCTGACGACTGGCGGGAGCACCAATACTATATCGGCGGATACATAATGGCGGAAAATTGGTTCACCAACAAGGTCGAGGGCATAATCGACGACATGAAAGCCCGTGTTATCGCCGTTGACGATTCGAGCGGACGCGGAGTTTCCGTTTTTGCGACGATTGACTGTATCGGCATGACAAACAGCGATATTAAAGAAATTCGCCGCCGGCTTGTTGAAAAATCGGACGGAAAATTTAATTTTGCAACGATAAATGTTGCATCGACACATTGCCACAGCGGTATTGATACCGAGGGAATTTGGACGAATCTTTTCGGCAAGCTTATTCCGAATATTTTCAAGCTTAAAACGGGTCTCGGCGAGGTTGAGCAGGGCACGGATAAGCACTATATGGATTTTCTTTTTGATAAAGTTTCCGACGCAATGCTCGAAGCGTGCAATAGCATGACAGAAGGAAAGCTGACGATCTCAAGAAAAGATATCGGAGAGGGCTATTTCACAAACAAGAACCGCTCATCGGCTTCCGCAATGCTTACGGATATGACGGTTATGACGTTCACTCCATTCAATAAGAGCGCAAGAGCGACAAAAATTGTAAATATTGCGGCGCATCCGGACGTTGCGGGACTGCCGACAAGCGACGGACAGAGCAGCGGACGTGAGGTCAGCGGCGACTATGTTTACTATATGGACGAGCTTATCTCAAAAGCAGGCTTCAATTGTATGTTTTTTAACGGAGCGATTGCCGGGATTTATATGGCAAGGGGACTGACAAACGATTCGCAGGATTTCAACCGCCGTTGGGAGCAGTCCATGCGTTACGGCCATGAGATTGCAAAAATGGCGCTTTCGCTCAATCTTACGCAAGCGCAGATAAAGCAAAATAAGCTTCTCTATGACGAGGAAGAAATTAAGCGTGAGACCGAGATTGCCGAAAAGAACGGCGGCGAATACACGCTTTGGTGTGAGGGCTGGACGCCCGTTGACGAAACAGAAGTTAAGCCGTTCTTTAATATAAGAATGAAGGAGATTCGGGTGCCTGTTACCAACCCGTTTATTCTCATGGCAGGTAAGCTGAAAATGGCGAACTATGAGGTCATCAAGGCGGAGAACGGTTATGAGATTTCTACGGAGGTCGGCTACATGGAGTTCGGCGATTCGCTCAAGGCGGTTACAGCTCCGGGCGAGATTTGCCCGGACATTATCTACGGCGGCACATCGCTGACAGCTTCCGATTCGTACTCGGGCAAGGATTATGAATATCCGAAAGCTACGGAGATTTTTAACAGTGACGAGCTCGTCTGCTTCGGCTTGATGAACGATGCCGTCGGTTATATTGTTCCCGACAATGACTATTGTATGGCGCTTGCGTTTGACCATTATCACGAGCTTGTTTCGCTCGGAAAACATATCGCAAGCAGCGTATCAAAGGCATATACCGAGCTTGCAAAATAAATAAAGACAAAAGCCATAAATTACAGAGTGATCCGTAATTTATGGCTTTTTCGTTGAAGAAATTTTTATATGTAAGGTTCAGCAGTTAGCATAGATTAGATATGTTTTCAAAATATGGCATACCGGTTCCGCTTTCATAATGTGCAATTGTGAAACGGTAAAGCTCCATTATGTCGTCATTTTCTTATTTCGTTTTTTCTGTAACATAAGATTTTCTCTCTCACAAGTTCACGTATGTATGCTCGCATACTTCATTGATTTTATCTCTCAGCTTAAGAAAATCCTCAAGCGCCTGAGGCTTATTGTTCGGATTGCGAAGCAGGGCAGCGGGGTGAAATGTTCCCATCATGAGAACCCCGTTCTTTTCAATAAACTCGCCATGCTGCTTCGTAACCTTGAAATCGGGACCGATAAGCCGCTGAGCGGAAATTCTACCGACACAAACTATAATTTTCGGGCGCATAAGCCTGACCTGCTCTCTAAGCCAAGAGATGCAAGCGCTTTGCTCCTCCGGCTTGGGATCACGATTGTGCGGAGGTCTGCATTTAACCATGTTGGCGATGTAAATATTCTTTCTCCTGTCCAGCCCGATTGCGTCAAGGTATTTATCGAGAAGCTGACCGCTTCTGCCGACAAAAGGTTCACCCTTGAGATCCTCCTGCTCACCCGGACCTTCGCCGATGAAGAGAACCTCTGCTTTTTCATTTCCGACGCCGAAAACAAGATTGGTTCTCGTAGCTCCAAGCTCACATTTGTTGCAGTTGCAGCAGTCTGTTTTCAGCTCATTCCAATTGTTATACATCGGCGCACTCCTTTGCATCTGTTTTTATCTGGCGCGCAAGTTCATCGAAGGAAGAAAATTTCCTTTCCGGTCTGATGAATTTAATCAGTCGGATATCGACGCTCTCACCGTAAATACTTTCGTCAAAATCAATTATATATGTTTCGCTTAGAATTTTTTCCGTTCCGACGGTTGGACGCTTGCCGATGTTTGTTACACCCTTGTAACGTCTGTTTCCAACGGTAACGTCGGTTCGGTAAACTCCGAATCTCGGGAGCACAAGCTCCTGCGGAAGCTCCTGGTTTATCGTCGGAAAGCCGAGCCTTCGGCCTCTTTTATCGCCGTCAATAACAGGTGAGGAAAAACCGAATTTGTGGCCGAGCATTTCGTTTGCCTTTTCTGTTTCTCCGTTTTCAATAAGGCTTCGAATCTGAGTTGAGCTGACAGCATGGCCTGCAACATCAACTTCACCTGCAATTTTGCACTTGATGCCGAGCCTGTCGCAGATTTTGCGCATTGTCTCAGCCGAGCCTGCCGCATCCTTGCCAAAGCGGTAATTGTAGCCGCAGCAGACCGCCCCTGCGCGGAGCTTTTCTACAAGAATTTTTTCAACAAAATCCTCGGGAGAAAGATTTTTTATTTCATTAAATATAATCGTTTCGAGTTTAAGACCCTTTTTGATTATATATTCATTGCGTTCACCGACAGTCATCAGCATCGGCGGTGCAATTCCGGTTATCGCCTTCATGCTGTGCTCGTCAAAGAGCACGGCGACGGGGACGAGTCCGTCCTTTTGGAAGCTTTTCGCTCCTTCAAGCACAGCCATATGACCGACGTGCATACCGTCGAAGTTGCCGAGCGCAACCGCTGTTCTGTTTGCAATTTTTTCGTCTGTCATAGTATCACCGTTTGAGAAGAATGTCATTGAACTTAACGAGGAGTCTCCCCTGATTGTTAGGGCAGCGAAATGCCGACACGGCAGTGAATGAAAGTCCGGCGGACTGTCAGAGCCGTGGCGTGACCGAGACGCAGCGAAAAAGGGGGATCGCTTGCGGTGGTGAAATTTTGAAATAACGGTTAACTTATTTAACCCCTCCGACTTCGGCGCAATCCGCCGTAGCCACCTCTCCCCCTAACAATCAGGGGAGGCTGATGGGATAAATATTATTTAACAAAGATATTCTCAAATAGTCGCTTTGCTGTAGCAAAATCCGATTATTTCTTTCTGAACATCTGCTTCATGCGCTGTTCCTTTGAAAGAACACGCTTACGAAGTCTGAGCGATTCGGGAGTAACCTCAAGAAGCTCATCATCCTTGATGAATTCCATTGACTGCTCAAGGCTGAGCGTCGAATGGGGAACAAGGCGAAGCGCATCGTCGCTTCCGGCGGCACGGGTATTCGTCATCTGCTTTTTCTTACAAACATTGCAAACGATATCCTCGTTTCTCGAACATTCACCGACGATCATGCCTTCATAGACCTCAACGCCCGGTCCGATAAACAAACGGCCTCTGTCCTGAGTGTTGAAAAGGCCGTAGCCCGTGCTGGTGCCTGTTTCATGAACGACGATCGAGCCGCGTTCTCTGGTTTGAATATCACCCTTGTACGGCTCGTATCCCGCAAAGAGCTGATTCATAATGCCGTTGCCGTTGGTGTCGGTCATGAACTCCGAACGGTAGCCGATAAGGCCTCTTGCGGGGATCTTGAATTCAAGGTGAGTTGCTCCGCCGTTTCTTGAGCCCATGTTCTCAAGCTCGCCCTTGCGTGAGCCGAGCTTTTCGATAACGGAGCCGACATACTGTTCGGGAACCTCAATGATGAGAAGCTCAATCGGTTCGCAAAGCTGGCCGTTGATTGTTTTATAGATAACCTCGGGGCGTGAAACCTGGAATTCGTAGCCCTGACGGCGCATTGTTTCGATAAGAATTGAAAGGTGAAGCTCACCTCTGCCCGAAACTTTGAATGTATCGGTTGAGTCCGTCTCCTCGACCCTCATGCTGACGTTCGTTTCAACCTCTTTGAAAAGGCGGTCACGAAGATTTCTTGATGTGACAAACTTGCCCTCACGTCCTGCGAAGGGGCTGTCATTAACGATAAAGTTCATTGAAATTGTCGGCTCGTCGATTTTAACGAACGGCAGCGGCTCAATACATTCGGGGTCACAAGCCGTTTCACCGATATTGAGGTCTGCAATGCCCGAAACGCAAACGATATCACCCATCATTGCGCTGTCGACCTCAACTCTTTTAAGACCCTCAAACTGGTAAAGACGAGAAATTTTAACGTTTTCCTGTTTGCCGTCCTGTTTGCAGAGAACAACATTTTCTCCACGGAGAATCTTTCCTCTTTCAACTCTGCCGACGCCGATTCTGCCGATATAATCATCATAATCGAGGCTGGAGAAAAGAATCTGAAGCGGGCCGTTAATATCACCGTCGGGAGCGCTGATATGCTCAAGAATAGCGTCAAGAAGCGGTCTCATGTCGCCCTCACGAACGTCAGGATCAAGCGATGAATAGCCGTCCTTTGCCGAAGCGTAAACAACGGGGAATTCAATCTGATCTTCATCTGCGCCGAGCTCGATAAAGAGGTCAAGCACTTCGTCGATAACCTCGGAGGGCCTTGCACCGGGACGGTCAATTTTATTGACGACAACAAGAACTTTTTTCTTGAGATTGAGCGCTTTTTTAAGAACGAATCTTGTCTGCGGCATACAGCCCTCAAATGCATCAACGAGGAGAAGAACTCCGTCAACCATAGTAAGAATTCGTTCAACCTCGCCGCCGAAATCGGCATGACCCGGAGTATCGACGATGTTTATCTTTGTGTTCTTGTAGTGAACTGCCGTATTCTTTGAAAGAATTGTAATTCCACGCTCCCGTTCAAGGTCGTTTGAATCCATGACTCTTTCCTGAACCTGCTCGTTCTCACGGAACGTTCCGCTTTGCTTCAGAAGCTCGTCAACCAATGTCGTCTTGCCGTGGTCAACGTGAGCAATGATGGCAACGTTTCTGAGATTTTCTCTTTTTGACATAGTATCACCTTTCATTATCCTGTGGTTCGAGTTCTTGCAAAGTCCCGCATGAGATGTGTCGATTTTGCAAAAATTCGAGCCACTTTTGTATATTTATTGATTATTATATTTTAATATATTATCGGTCGGTAGTCAAGTTTTATCACTTACATTTTTATTTAAGATTTTTAAAAACAAAAACTGTGTAGCTGACGTATTTAGTCGAATAGAATTGTTCATAGCAACGGGTATTAACCCTTTGCATCAGGTTCAATCCGCTTCAGTCGTCCATGGAGCCGTTTCGGATACACGGCACAAGGTTTATTTAGACATAACCTTGCTTTTATTCATAAAAAATACGTTATATTTTTTAAAATTGTTGAAATAAATTTCTATGTTTGATATAATGGAGAAAAATGAAAAAAGAGGATGATTATGGACCCTGTAAACACACCTGTAGTCAAAAAGCGAAAGAAGAAAAAACTTAACACTAAGAAAATAATAATAATTCTGTTGTCATTGGCAGTTCTGTTCTCGGCTCTTGCCGTAATTATTCATTTTACAACAAGAGTTACAAACGAGTCATATGCCAATTGCGCCGTGGGTGATGTAAACGGAGACGGAAAGATCGATCCTGCCGATGCAACGCTCGTTATAAAATACATGGTAAATCAAGAGAACCTTTTCTCCAATCAGATTAAGAATTCCGACGTAAATCTTGACGGTGATGTCAATTCGCTTGATGCGCTTCTGATACTCAGATATTCGATCGGCGATATTTCGTCAATACCGTATGATGAGGAGAAAGAGATGCTGCTTAACGGCTCGTACAGGAGCAAGAGAACCGTCAAAGGCGGCAGCTTCACCTCAACGGTGCAGATAGTCAACGAATGGGACAACAATGACGGAACCCATTCCTATCAGGTCAACCTGACCGTGCGCAACGACTCGGACACAGACTCGGATTCTTGGAAAGCTGCTGTTTCTTTTGATAAAGAAATTATTTCACTGACCAAAAGCTGGGATTGCAATTCCTTTGTTGAGGAACAGAGCATAACCCTCGGCGGGGAGGAGATCGCTGCCGGAGAAACCGCAACCTGCGGATTCATTTTTACAGCCGAAGATAATATAGCGCTTACAAATTTAACAGTGAGGTAAATTTTTATGCATAGCTTAGAGAAAAAGATTATTTCAATCATTCTGACCATTGTCATTTCTGTCTCATCCTGTGCGGTTACCGCAGTTGCTGTTGACGAGGATATCATAACTCAAGTCAGCAGCGTTGAGAGCGCAACTGATGCATTGCTCAACAGCAAGCACGTTGATGAGCTTGAAAAGGACGAGGTTTATCCGACGATCCTTATTCACGGAATCGGTCAGGCAAAGACCTTTATGCTTGACGGGGAAGGCAACGATGCTGTAGATCCCGACGGCAAAAAAATTACCGGTTGGCCTCTTTATTTCTACGTTCCCGAGCTTGTTATCAAGCTTATCGTTCCGATTATTCTTTCTCTTATAACTCAGAAGGACTGCGGCCTTTCAAAAACAGCCTATAATGCCGTTTACGATGCACTGGAATATATCGCATATAACGAGGACGGCACTCCGAAGAATGATTTCCGTGTTGAGAATTACGGCAATCGTTCTGTTGCCGAGTGCACGGAGGAAGAAAAAGAAACGATTTACGACCATGTTCCGATTAAGGGCTATACCGACGTAGTCGGCGAGGAGAATCTCTATTATTTCGCATACAATTCATTCGGCGATATGTATGAGATTGTCGATAATCTTGAAAAGCTTATTGAAAAAGCAAAGAAGGATACGGGCAAGGACAAGGTCAACCTTCTCCCGATCAGCCTCGGCGGTGCGGTTTCCGTTGCTTATGTCGGCGAGCATCCGCAGGGTGAGGATATCAATAAGATCGTCCTTGTCGTTCCTGCCGCAGACGGCTCTGAAATTGTCGGCAAAATCATGCTCGGTCAGCTTGATTACAGCGACGAAGGTCTTTACAGAAATATGTTCACAAAGCTCTGCGGCGTGGATTCCTACACGGGTTGGCTGATCAATATTGCCATCAGAGTTTTACCGAAAAATGTTGTAATCGGATTTATTGACGGAGTAGCGTCGGGTCTTGCCGACTCGGCTCTCGCAAGAGTTACAACAATGTGGGGTCTTGTTCCGTCGTCAATGTATGACGAGCTTGCCGCAAAGTATCTTGTTAAAGGAACAAAGTTTGCTAACGACGTTGAAAGGTTCCACAATGCACAGGTCAATTATATAAAGAACCTCAAAAACTATGCCGCAAACGGAGTTAAAATATATGACATCAGCGGCTATGGACTTGAGCTTTACAGCCTTATTGATTCCGATTCAAATTCGGACAAGATAATTCATTCCACATCAACCTCACTCGGCGCAACGTTCAGCAAGGTCAACGAAAAGTTCCCGAAGGGTTACACACAAAAAGAGTATCAGGGCACAAACTTTATGTCGCCGGACGGCCAGGTTGACGCTTCAACGTGTGCATTCCCGTACACGACATGGTTTTTCGGCAATCAGGATCACGAGAAGCTTGCGAGAAACGATGTTGTAATTTCGCTTGCCATGGAGCTGCTGCTCGTTAAGGATATGGACGTTTTCACAACGGTTGAATATCCTCAGTTCAACGGACACAGAAACACCAGAGACCTTAAAAAATACATTGCCGAGGCGGAAAAGGTTGACCTTTCAACGCTCACCCCCGAGGAGGCGGAGAGACTCACCAATGCACTTGCCGACGCAAAGGCGATACTTGCCACAACGATAGTTGTTGAGGGCGAGGAGGAAGTCGCTGAGGAGGAGCTTTACAACGCTCTTGTTGAGATTGGTGTCTATGAAAAGAAAGATACAACCAAGGACGAGTTTCTTCTCTTTGCTTGCAAAACAACAAGCGAATTGCTTTATTACCTGTTCGGACCGAGAGGCTTCGGCGAGGCAAAACCCGCATAAACCGCACATATAATTTATCCCCGACATTCAATTGAGTGTCGGGGTTATTTGTGCCGGTTAAGCAAAAGAGCTGCCGCAAAACGACAGCTCCGATTTTTATTTCAGCATTTCCTTAATCTTATCCGCCGCATCATAAAGCTCTTTGATTTCGGCAAGCTCAACTGCACCCTTATCGACCAGGGAAGCAATTTCGCTCTTAATCGGAAGCTTTGCAAGTACGGGGATGTTCAGCTCCTTGGCGACCTCATCCAGCTTGCTCTCGCCGAAAACGGAAATCTTCTTTCCGCAGTCGGGGCACTCGAGGTAGCTCATATTCTCAACGATTCCGAGAATCGGAATATTCATCATATTAGCCATGTTGACGGCTTTCTTAACAATCATTGTAACAAGATCCTGCGGCGTTGTAACGATAACAATTCCGTCAACGGGAAGCGACTGGAACACTGTCAGCGCAACATCTCCCGTTCCCGGAGGCATATCGACGAACATATAATCAACATCACCCCAAAAGACCTCGCTCCAGAACTGTTGGATAACGCCGGAAATAACAGGTCCTCTCCAAACGACCGGCTGATCCTCTTTATCAAGAAGCAGGTTGATTGACATGACCTCGATTCCTGTCTTTGTCTTCGCCGGAATAAGTCCCATTTCATTCTGCATTGCAGGTCCTTTCAGACCGAATGCCTTAGGAATCGACGGACCCGTTATGTCCGCATCAAGAATTCCGCAGGCGTTACCCTTGACCTGCATTGCCGTTGTGAGCATCGAGGTAACAAGCGACTTTCCTACTCCGCCCTTGCCGCTGACAACTCCGATAACCTTTTTTACGTCGCTGTATTCGTTGCAAGGAACATGAAGATCCTTTTTTTCACAGCTTGAAGAACAGCTTGAGCAATCTCCGCTGCATCCCATTTAAAACATCTCCTTAAAACAATATCTTTTCCAAAGCCAGTGCGCTGTCTTCAACAAGCTGAACGCAGGGGCGTTTTTTGTAATAGTGTTCGTTACGCTCATCGGGTTTCGGCTGAGAGTTTTCACCCTTTGAAAGTCCGAGAAGCTCACGGCAAACGATTGAGGGATTAACCTTTTTGAATTCTGCGATAAACTCCTGAACCTTATAGTAGCAGAGCTTTTTGCCCTCCGTGTCATCGCCGTCCGTTGCGCCGTATTTCATGCCGATGAGCATTGCCGCCGCAGAAACCGTTCCGCAAACCTCACGGGAGCGACCCACTCCGCCGCCGAGACCTGCCGACACCTTCAGCGCGGTATCCTCATCAAAGCCGAACAGGTCGGCATATGCGGCAAAAACCGCTTGAGAGCAATTGTAGCCGCTTTTGAAAAGCTCAACAGCCTTTTCACTTCTTTCAGACATTACAAACACTTCCTTTTCATCCATTATAGCCCGAGTGTAACAGTTATGTCAAGAGTGATTTCCTTGCTTGACACTTTGGTTTAAAGGTATTATAATTACCCTATATTGTTGAATCGAGGATTATATTATGAAAAACACTTACGAGACCCCGCTTAATTCACGTTACGCAAGCAAGGAGATGCAGTATCTCTTTTCACCCGATTTCAAGTTCAAAACATGGCGCAGACTGTGGATCGCACTTGCAGAGAGCGAAATGGAGCTTGGACTGAATATAACTCAAGAGCAGATTGATGAGCTGAAGGCTCATGCCGAGGATATCAATTATGACGTTGCGACCGAGAGAGAAAAGCTCGTCCGTCACGACGTTATGTCCCATGTCTATGCTTACGGCGTTCAGTGCCCTAAGGCAAAGGGAATTATCCACCTCGGTGCAACCTCCTGCTATGTAGGTGACAACACCGATATTATTACTATGACCGAAGCGATGAAGCTTATCCGCAAGAAGCTCGTTAATCTTATGGACAAGCTTTCGAAATTTGCGCTGGAATATAAAGATCTTCCGTGTCTCGGCTTCACTCATTTTCAGCCGGCTCAGCCGACAACGCTCGGCAAAAGAGCGTCTCTTTGGCTCAACGATCTTCTGCTTGACTACGAACAGCTTGAATTCCAAATCTCTCAGATGAAGCTGCTCGGCTCAAAGGGCACAACAGGCACTCAGGCGAGCTTCATGGATCTTTTTGAGGGCGATACCGACAAGGTAAAGGCTCTTGACAGAAAAATCGCAGATAAAATGGGATTTAAGGATTTTTATCCGGTTTCGGGACAAACTTATTCAAGAAAAGTGGACACTCAGGTGCTTTTCGCTCTTTCAAACATTGCCCAGTCGGCGGCAAAATTCACAAACGACCTCCGACTTCTTCAGCATCTTAAAGAGGTTGAGGAGCCTTTTGAGAAAAATCAGATCGGTTCTTCGGCGATGGCATACAAGCGCAACCCGATGAGAAGTGAAAGAATTTCTTCACTTGCACGTTACGTCATGGCTGATGTTATGAACCCGACTATAACGGCGGCGACTCAGTGGTTTGAGCGCACACTTGACGATTCCGCAAACAAGAGAATCAGCGTTGCCGAGGCTTTCCTTGCAACCGATGCCATTCTCGAGATTTATATCAACGTAACCGACGGTCTTGTTGTTTATCCAAAGATGATCGAAAAGCATCTCATGGCGGAGCTTCCGTTTATGGCAACGGAAAACATTATGATGGAAGCCGTTAAGCGCGGCGGCGACCGTCAGGAGCTTCACGAAAAAATCCGTGTTCACTCCATGGCGGCAGGAAAAATAGTAAAGCAGGACGGCGGCGAAAACGATCTTCTTGAAAGAATCGCAAACGACCCCGCCTTCGGCGTTACACTCGAACAGCTCAAAGCAATCATGAAGCCCGAGCTTTACGTCGGCAGAGCGCCTCAGCAGACCGAGGAGTTTGTTGAAAACTTCATTAAGCCGATAACCGAGAAATACAAGGACCTTCTCGGAATGAATGTTGAAATAAAGGTGTAATGTATGGATAAATTCTTTGACAGTATAAATAATTTTATCGCAAAACATATCAAGAATGATAAGGTAGTAAGCATTTGCCGCAAGGTTCTCAACCGTGAGGTTTTTATGTACCTTGTTTTCGGCGTGCTGACCACCGTTGTTTCCTGGGCAAGCTATGCACTGTTTGACAGAATTGTAGGCAAGTTCATTGAAAACAACGATATCCTTCAAGCTTCGATAGCAAATGTTCTTTCGTGGATCGCGGCAGTTCTCTTTGCTTTCGTCACCAACAAGCTTTGGGTATTCGACAGCAAAAGCTGGAAAGGCAGTATTGTGATTAAAGAGCTTGGTTCATTCATCGCCGCAAGGCTTGCAACGGGCTGTATCGAATGGTTCGGCGTTCCGGGGCTTATGAAGCTCGGTATGGATCAGGAGCTTTTCGGAACAAAGGGAATGCTTGCAAAAATCATTGCCAGTGTGCTCGTTGTTATAATCAATTATTTCTTCAGCAAACTCCTTATTTTTAAGAAAAAGGAATCATAAATCATGGAAAAAGTCAGCATAATTATTCCCGTTTATAACGTTGAAAAATATCTGCCGAAGTGCCTTGAAAGCGTACTCGGTCAGACCTATGCCGACCTTGAAATAATATGCGTTGACGACGGTACTCCCGACAGGAGTGCCGCCGTTATTTTGTCTTACGCCGAAAATGACAGGAGGATAAATCTGATTTCTCAGGAAAACCAGGGACTTTCGGGTGCGAGAAACACGGGAATCAGATCGGCAACCGGAAAATACATAATTTTCCTTGACGGCGACGATTGGATTGACCCCGAAACGCTTGAAACGGCGGTCGGAATGGCGGAGAAAAACAACGCCGATGTTGTTATGTGGGGATATGTTCGAGAATTTCCCGACCGTTCGGACGAGAAGAAAATATTTGCTTCAGACAAAATATTTGATGAAAGCGGATGCCGGGATCTGCACAGACGAATGGCAGGACTTTACGGAGAGGAGACAGGCGACCCGAGCAACGCGGATTCGCTCGTGACGGCATGGGGCAAGCTTTACAGAGCCGATATTATTAAGCAAAACGGTCTTGAATTTGTTGATACAAAACTGATAGGTACCGAGGACGCTCTTTTCAATTTGCAATGCTTCGGCTTTGTTCGCCGTGCGGCATTTATCAACCGTCCGTTCAATCATTATCGCAAGGATAATGATGTCTCTCTGACGAGGAGCTATAAGGCCGGGCTTTTCTCACAGTGGAACGAGCTTTATGACCGAATGGAGGGCTATATAAAAGACAATAATTTACCCGAGGATTTTTCGTCGGCACTGGGAAATCGAATTTGCTTCAGCATGATAGGTCTCGGCTTGACCGAAATGTTGAATCCCGGCGGACACACGGTGAGAATTAAAAATATCAAGAAATATCTTTCGACGCCGAGATACATAAATGCATACCAAAAGCTCGATATGCACTATCTCCCTGCTCATTGGAGGCTGTTTTTTACGCTTTGCAAGCGAAAGATGGCTGTTTCGGTGTATATTCTGCTTATTGCAATGAAAAAAATTATCGAAAAATGAAAAATTTTATATTTTAGCGCTTTAAAGTGTTGACAAGTCTGATTTTGTGGTATATAATAGGCTCATCATTTGAAAGGAGAGGCAGTTATGACGCATAACCCTTACTATTATTACTATATTTGTGACTGTCTGTTCAGCCTTTCAAAGCGATAAATTCGTTTGAAAACAGACGGTCTTGATCAGTTGCGGTCAGGACCGTTTATTTTTTGAGGAGGTTATTTTATGGCAATTAAAATTATCTTACTTGTTGTATTTTTCGCTGTTATGATCGGCGTCGGCATCTACTGCCGAAAAAGTGCAACAGACGTTAACGGCTTTGTCCTCGGCGGCAGAAGCGTCGGCCCGTGGTTGACCGCCTTCGCTTACGGCACCTCGTATTTCTCGGCGGTTATCTTCGTCGGCTATGCCGGACAGTTCGGCTGGAAATTCGGCGTTGCTTCAACATGGATCGGTCTTGGCAACGCATTCATCGGTTCGCTTCTCGCTTGGGTAATACTCGGCAGAAGAACAAGAGTTATGACTCAGCATCTCAACTCGGCAACCATGCCGCAGTTCTTCGGTTCACGCTTCGACAGCAACGCTCTCAAGCTCGCAACCTCGCTGATAATCTTTGTTTTCCTTATCCCATACACCGCTTCGCTTTACAACGGACTTTCACGTTTGTTTGAGATGGCGTTCAATGTTGATTACACCGTATGTATTGCCGTTATGGCGCTTCTGACGGCGGTTTATGTTATCGCCGGTGGATATATGGCAACGGCAATCAACGATTTTATTCAGGGTATCGTTATGCTCGTCGGAATAGTTGCAATTATTTATTCCGTGCTCAAAATTCATGGCGGTTTCAGCGGCTCTCTTGCCGCGCTTGCCGAGGTCAGCGACCCTGCAGCTTCATCCGTTCCCGGTGTGTTTGCATCTTTCTTCGGTCCCGATCCGGCAGGTCTTGCAGGCGTTATCCTTCTGACTTCACTCGGCACATGGGGTCTGCCTCAGATGGTTCAAAAGTTCTACTCGATCAAGAGTGAACAGTCGATTCACACAGGTACGATTATTTCAACCCTGTTTGCAATCATTGTTGCCGGCGGCTGCTATTTCCTCGGCGGATTCGGAAGGATATTCAATGTTGATGTTGCTTCAAAGGGCTATGATGAAATTATTCCGACAATGCTTTCAAATCTTTCACCGCTTATTATCGGAATTACGCTTATTCTTGTTCTTTCCGCTTCGATGTCAACGCTTTCGTCGCTTGTTCTTACCTCAAGCTCAACGCTGACGCTTGACTTTATCGTTCCGCTCTCAAAGAAAAAAGATGAGAAAAAGACGCTTATTATAATTCGTGCTTTTATTCTTGTTTTCATTATCATTTCCGCGATTATTGCCGTAATTCAATATAAAAATAAGATAACTTTCATTGCTCAGCTCATGGGACTTTCTTGGGGCGCACTCGCAGGCTCGTTCCTTGCGCCGTTCCTGTACAGCCTGTATTGGAAAAAGGTTACAAAAAGCGCCTGTGCAGTCAGCTTTATCTGGGGTTCGGGCATCATGATTGCCAATATGCTCTTTGGCTCTCATTTCCCGACAATTATTCAAAGCCCCGTTAACTGCGGCGCATTTGCAATGCTTGCTTCGCTTGTTATCGTTCCTGTTGTCAGCTTAATTACAAAGAAGCCCGAGAAGAAATTCGTTGATGATATCTTCTCATGCTATGACAGAAAGGTTACCGTTCCCGTAAGCGAAGTGCTTGAGGAAAAATGATAAGATAATAATATAAATCACAGCAGAGTATACCTGTTTATGAACGGGTATGAAGACCTTTAAAAATGAAATTATTATAATTTGTTTTGAAGCCGGCGATTGCCGGCTTCTTTTTTTATGTAAAAATTGGTCCACTATGAGCTGCTTTTACTTGCTTTCAGGAGTATAGAAAAAGGCCTCGGAGAAAAACTCCGAAGCCTTGATAATATGCGTTTTTTATCTCTTTGAGAACTGTCGCGGCGTTAAAAAAACAAAGTCCGAAAGCATATCTTCCGAACTTTGAAAAATTTTGAAATTTTATCTCTTGCTGAACTGTCGCAGCGTTAAGAAAACAGTCCTGTGGACTGTTTTTAGTCTGCGACCGCAGCAGCTGTGCTGCGAGGACACCGCAGTTATAAACAAAACCCCGAAAGAGGAATCTTCCGGGGTTGATATAACAAGATAAATTTTTATCTCTTGCTGAACTGCGGTGCACGACGAGCGCCTTTGAGACCGTACTTCTTTCTTTCCTTCATTCTCGGGTCACGAGTGAGGAATCCTGCCTTCTTGAGAACTGAACGAAGTGACTCGTCATACTGAAGAAGAGCTCTTGAAAGACCGTGGCGGATAGCACCGGCCTGACCTGTTACGCCGCCGCCGTTAACACGGCAAACGATATCGAACTTCTCGGTTGTGCCTGTAAGCTCGAGAGGCTGACGAACGATAAGCTTGAGTGTCTCAAGTCCGAAATAATCATCAATGTCTCTGTCGTTGATGGTTACCTTGCCCGTACCTGCGTAAACACGAACACGAGCTACTGATTTCTTTCTGCGGCCTGTGCCGTAGAAATATGGATTAGAATCGTACATTATTGTTGCCTCCCTTCATTAAAATGCCCACTCTTCGGGCTTCTGTGCAGCGTGCTTGTGCTCTGCGCCTGCATATACACGAAGTCTTGTGAGTGCTTCACGACCGATTGTTGTGTCGGGGATCATTCCCTTAACAGCCTTCTCAACAACGAAAGTCGGCTTTGTACGCATAAGAGTGCTGTACTTAACCTTCTTCATGTTGCCGATGTAACCGGTGTGATGATAGTACATTTTCTGATCGAGCTTGTTGCCTGTAAGGACAACCTTCTCAGCGTTGATTATGATAACATGATCGCCGCAATCTGTATGAGGAGCGAACTGGGGCTTATGCTTACCGCGGAGAAGTACGGCTGCTTCAGCCGCAACACGGCCGAGCGGCTTTCCCGCTGCGTCAAGCACATACCACTTGCGGACGATGTCGCCCGACTTAGGCATATAAGTTGACATAAACTTACCTCCAAATAAATTTTTACTGCTCGAATATATTAACACAACCGTTTTACTAAGTCAAGAACTTTTTCTCAATTTTTTAATTTATCATTCGCGAACTCTCTTATTCTCGTTTTATCTCCGTTTTTCATATATTTATCTCGTTAATAATTTACAAAAATTTTTTCAAAAAACAGCCGCACCCATTTGGATGCGGCATTGAAATTATTCTTTTTCCTTGTTTTTATTCTTTTTGTCCGAGTCCTCTTCCTCTTCATCGTCCTCGTCGGGGAGCGGAAGAATTTCAACCTTGACCTTTTCAATACGTCGGTTTTCGACCTCAAGCACGGTAAATCTTATGTTTTCAAACATGACCTCGCTGTGCTCGCCCTGCTTCGGGAGATAGCCGAGTCGGCTTATGATGTAACCCGCGATTGTGTCATAATCGCCCTCAGGGAGATCCTTGCCGATTATTTCGTCAAGTTCGTCTATATCTGTCAACCCGTCAATAGTGAAGGTTGTTTCGTTTATCTTTGAGATTTCCTCTTCTTCATCGTCATATTCATCCTGAATGTTTCCGACGATTGCTTCAATGATATCCTCAAGGGTGACGAGTCCTGCCGTTCCGCCGTATTCGTCAACAACAACAGCCATTTGCGTATGCTGACTTGTCATTTCCTTGAAAAGGTCACCGCAGCTCTTGGATTCCGGAACGTACATCGGAGTACGCATGATTTTTCTCATGGTGTGTTTCGGAAGATCCGTTCCTATATATCTGAGCAAGTCCTTAACATAGATGATACCGATTATATTATCCGGGTCGTCATCGAAAACGGGGATTCTCGAATATCCGGATTCAATTGCAGTTTTGACAACGTCCATTATCGGATCGTTTACGTCAACCGCCGTCATATCGGTTCTGTGGGTCATAATATCGCCTGCATCAAGATCGTCAAATTCGAAAATGTTATTTATCATTTCTTTTTGAACGTCTTCGATAACACCTTTTTCGCCGCCGACGTCGACCATCATTCGAATTTCTTCTTCGGTAAGAGGCTCTTCATCTGCATGAGGATTGTAGCCGAGAAGTCGAACGACCGCATTGGTTGAGACGGACAGCACTTTAACAAACGGTGAAAAGGCCTTGGAGAAGAAAAGCAAAATTCCGACAACCTTGAAGGAGATCTTTTCGGGAGACTGCATTGCTATTTTCTTTGGAGCAAGCTCGCCGAGAACAAGCGAAAAATAAGACATGATGATCGTGATAATGACGATCGAAAGTCCGCTGACTACGCTTGCGCCGAGGGCATTGTAAAACGCTGTGCCCTTAAGAGCTTTGACTATCATATCTGCAAAGGTCTGCGAAGCACTTGCCGAGGTAAGAAATCCGGCGAGAGTGACTCCGATCTGAATTGTCGAGAGAAACTTGCTCGAATTTTCGGTCAGCTTAACAACCTGCTTTGCTTTCTTGTGGCCGTCTTCAGCCATCTTTTCTATTTTGTTATCGTTGAGGGATATTACCGCTATTTCACTCATTGCAAAAAATGCGTTGACTAAAATAAGTAATAAAAGTAAAATCAGCTTGAGTATAATCCCACCCGGGTCATCCATTGTGGACAAACTCCTTTCATATAAAAAATTTTAGTTATTATATCACATAATACATAATTAGTCAATAAATTTATCCTTGTCAAACCACGCATTTTAATATATAATTGTATGCAACCGGGAGGCGATAAAATGTCTATACCTTTAGCTCAACAGCTTAGACCGCAAACCATTGATGAGGTTGTCGGTCAGCGCCACCTTATAGGCGAAAATATGCCGCTGAGAAATATAATAGAATCGGGCGAACTGCCCAACATGATTTTCTACGGCCCGTCGGGAGTCGGCAAGACGACCGTCGCTTCAATCATTGCAAAGGCGACGGACAGAAAGCTCTGCAAGCTCAACGGAACGACGGCGGGAACGGCGGATATCAAGGCCATTGTCGCTCAGCTCGACACCTTTGAAGCTCCGAACGGCATCTTGCTCTATCTCGACGAGATTCAGTATTTCAACAAAAAGCAGCAGCAAACACTGCTTGAATATATTGAGGTCGGTTCAATTACCCTTATAGCCTCAACAACGGAAAATCCGTATTTTTACGTTTACAACGCCATTCTCAGCCGCTCGACGGTCTTTGAATTCAAGTCGGTTGCGCCTGCGGAGATCGTTCCTGCCGTTGAACGCGGATTCAGATTCCTTGAAGAAAAGCGCGGAATGAAATTTGAAGTAGATCCCGACGCGATAAAGCATATTTCCTCTGCTTGCGGCGGCGATGTGCGAAAGGCGATAAATTCGGTCGAGCTTTGCGCACTTTCAACAAAGCCGAATGATAAGGGAATAATTCACATCACGGCGGAAACCGCCCGTTCGCTGACTCAGCGCAGTGCAATGAAGTATGACCGTGACGGTGACGAGCACTACGATATTGTTTCCGCTTATCAGAAATCCATGCGAGGCTCCGATCCCGATGCAGCCTTGCATTATCTCGGAAGGCTGCTTGATGCAGGCGACCTGCCCTCGGCTTGCCGCAGGCTTATGGTTTGCGCCTGTGAAGATGTCGGACTTGCTTATCCGATGATAATTCCGATTGTAAAAGCTGCCGTTGATGCTGCGCTCATGGTAGGCTTGCCGGAAGCAAGAATTCCGCTTGCCGATGCGGTAGTGCTTGTCTGCACCTCTCCGAAATCCAATTCGGCATACCTGGGAATAGATGCCGCTCTGAGTGATATTAAAAAGGGCAAAAGCGGTCCCATTCCCCGCCGGCTTCAGAACAAACACTGTGACGGCGAGGACAACCCGAATAAGGGTCAATTCTATCTCTACCCTCATACATATGAGAATCATTGGATACCTCAGCAGTATCTGCCGGATGCCATAAAAAATGCCAAGTATTACGAATTCGGCGACAACAAAATGGAGCAGGCAGCAAAGGCATATTGGGATAAGGTTAAAGGAAAGAAATAACGTATATTTAAGCAAAGGGGATAAATATATGAATAAAAAGATTTCCAATTCTCGAATTTTCTGGCTTGATGTGGCAAGATGCGTTGCGATAATTTCTATAACGTTAAATCATGCAGTCAATCGAGCATACCATGTCTACGAGGGTCAATCAGCGGAATTTTTCAGCATTCCGTTAGGGTCAACTTTATTTAAAACTGTTGTTTACGTTTTCAGTCGCATAGGTGTTCCGCTGTTTCTTATGATTTCCGGCGCATTGCTTTTTAATAAAGAAATCAATAATGCCGAAGATATTAAAAAGTTCTACAAGCATAATTTGCTGAGTCTGCTTATTACTTCCGAGATTTGGATGTTTATTATGTACTGGGTAATTTATATCATGGAAGGACATTTCCGCACCGAAAGTATATTTATGTCAATTCTCGGATTGCTTGAAACTATGTTTTTTGTCAATCAAACTACTTTCCACAGCATGTGGTATATCCCGATGATTTTATGCATTTATCTTTTTCTGCCGTTCCTCATAATGATAAAAAATAAGGTTCCAAAGAAGATAATTATGATCCCAATGGCGGCAACCCTGATTTATTACTATCTTATCCCCACCTTAAATGATATTCTTCGCGGATTAGGTTCATCGACCTTTTCTGTTCAGGAAGATGTGATTTTACCGCAATATTTATTGATTGTGGTTGTCGGATATCTGATCAGCAAGGGTGTGTTGAAAAATCTTAACAAATATTTATTGATGCTCGGTGCTGTTTTTTCTTTTGCTGTTTCTGTCGGGATACAGATGTTTTTGTTCTCGCAAAAGCCGGATGTAATTCTGAGATATGAATTTGTCGGATTTTCCGTTTGTGCAGTTTTTCTGTTTGAAATATTCAGAAGATACTCGGATCGTATCGCCGGAATCAGACCGGCTGTTGAGGGCCTCTCAAAAATATCGTTCGGCATTTATTTTGTACATATAATAATTATGGAAATTCTCCGAGCAACGACGTATTCTTTTCTTGCAACCAAAATATCGCAGCCGATGATTTTGATTTACCTTGAGGTTGTTTCATTCATCGGAAGCATAATTTTTATAAAACTGGTTTCATTGATACCGAAAGCGAAAAAGTATTTGTTTATGATAAGATAAAAAAACACGGGGCTATGCAAATGCAACAGCTCCGTGTTTGGCTATATGTTTGATTATTTGATTCCCGCTGCCTTGCGAATCGGCTTGATGCTGATGAGAACAACAACCATTACAAGAGAAAGAACGGTTTCGGGAATGCTGAACGTTGCGTTGTAAATAACCGAATAAACTGCGCTGAGAACGTTTCCGCTGTATGCCGAAAGAATCTTTGAACCGTAGGACATTCCGCCGCCCTCTGTGAAAAACCATTCAGCCCAGCCGCCAAAGAGAATGTAGCCTGAGAAGAAGTGTGAAATATACTTGAGTACGCAGGCGAAAAGTGCGCCGAGTGCAAATGATGCCTGCGGATTCTTGATTGACTTCTTGAATACACCGCTGAGACCGAGTACGCTGAATGCTACAAGATAGTCAAGAAGTGCGCAGAGAACAACCTGCCACCATTTGAAGCCTGCACCTGCAGTCGCACCGGAGATTCCGAAAATCATCTGAAGGATTCCGTGAACAAGACCTGCACCGAGACCCCACTTTGCACCGTAAGCATAGCCTACGAAAAGAATCGGCACAAAGCTGAAGAGTGTTACCGATCCGCCATACGGAAGCTCGGAAAACTTGATGAACGAAAGCACCGTTGAAAGTGCAACCATGATTGCGCTGACCGTAAGCTTTAATGTCGTTTCGTTTGATTTGTCCATTGTTTTGCTTTTCATAATAAAACTCCTTTCACAGCATTACCTGATCAAAGAAAATCGCCCGGCGGATTAACCACCGGGCGTAGATTTTACTTCAATAGCTTCCTACGTCGGTATTATCCGAATCAGGTTAAGGGTATGATCTCAGCCGATTTCTCAGCACCCCTGCTGCTGTGAATATATTACATCAATTATATTGGTTTGTCAAGGCTTGCACGCAAGAAAATCAGTCCATTTTCGGCAGACCTGCAAAGCCCTTTTCAAGTTCGGCATCGGTCGGGACGTAATCGGTCATTGTGCCGTCGTTGAATGCTTCGTATGCGTACATATCGAAGTAGCCCGTACCCGTCAAGCCGAAGAGAATTGTCTTTTCTTCGCCCGTTTCCTTGCACTTGAGAGCCTCATCAATGGCAACTCTGATTGCGTGGCTGCTTTCGGGAGCGGGGAGGATACCCTCAACTCTTGCGAACTGCTCCGCCGCTTCAAACACCTTGGTCTGTTCAACGCTTGTCGCTTCCATAAGACCGTCATGGTAAAGCTGGCTGAGAATCGAGCTCATGCCGTGGTAACGCAGACCGCCTGCGTGGTTTGCCGACGGGATGAAACCGCTGCCGAGTGTGTACATCTTTGCAAGAGGACAAACCATGCCGGTGTCGCAGAAATCGTAAGCAAACTTACCTCTTGTGAGGCTCGGACAGCTTGCCGGTTCAACTGCGATGAACCGATAATCGGCCTCCCCTCTGAGCTTTTCGCCCATGAACGGAGAGATAAGTCCGCCGAGGTTTGAACCGCCGCCTGCGCAGCCGATTATGATATCGGGCTTGATGCCGTATTTGTCCATTGCGATCTTGGACTCAAGGCCTATGACAGACTGATGAAGAAGAACCTGGTTGAGAACGCTGCCGAGAACATAGCGATAGCCCTCATGAGTTGTTGCAACCTCAACGGCCTCACTGATAGCGCAGCCGAGGCTTCCCGTTGTGCCCGGGTGCTCCGCAAGAATCTTCTTGCCGACCTCCGTTTCCGTGCTCGGGCTGGGAGTGACCGATGCTCCGTAGGTTCTCATAACCTCGCGGCGGAACGGCTTCTGTTCATAGGAGCATTTAACCATGTATACCTTACAGTCAAGTCCGAGATATGCACAAGCCATGCTGAGAGCCGTGCCCCACTGACCTGCACCTGTCTCTGTCGTAACGCCTTTAAGACCCTGCTTCTTTGCGTAATATGCCTGGGCAATCGCACTGTTGAGCTTGTGGCTTCCGCTGGTGTTGTTGCCCTCAAATTTATAGTAAATCTTTGCAGGAGTACCAAGCTTTTTCTCAAGGCAATAGGCTCTTACCAGAGGAGACGGACGGTACATTTTGTAAAAATCGAGAATCTCATCGGGAATGTCGAAATAAGCCGTGTCATTGTCAAGCTCCTGCTTAATGAGCTCGTCGCAGAATACGGGACGAAGATCGTCAAAGCCCATCGGCTGATGAGTGCCGGGATTGAGAAGCGGTGCCGGCTTGTTCTTCATGTCTGCACGAACGTTATACCACTGCTTCGGCATTTCCTTTTCATCGAGGTAGATTTTGTACGGAATTTTTTCTGTGTTGCTCATAACTGACTCTCCTTTTCAAAAAATATTTTTGTCTGAGCCGTGTCGGGGCATAAAAACAAAAAACTCCTGTCCCGACAACATTGCCGGGACAAGAGATATACTCCTGCGGTGCCACCCTGCTTGACACATTCAAGTGTCCACTTAGCTCGTACCCCATTATACGACGGTTATTGTTAACGGAGTGCTCTCTCCGGCTCGCATACTTTTAATTCTGCTCGCCCTCGGAAGTCCATTCAACTCTGATTTCCACACTGTATCGCACCAACCTACAGTTCTCTGAAGTGTCCGTCGGAATCTACTCACTCTTCCTCATCGGTTTACTGCATTGTAGTACAAAAGAATTGATTTGTCAATGGTTTTGGCATAATTTTTATAAAATTTTGTTGACAGAAAAGAACATATAATCAAAAGGTTGCCTGTAAAGCTTATCACCTTTACAGACAACCTTTTTCGACCTTTTGCTCATAATGTAATGTAAAAAACTTGAAAATAATTCTGTAAATAATAAAAATTTTTAAAAAAGGTATGGAAAAAGATTAAAACATCTGCTATAATACAAAAGTTAATAGGTATTTGTGGAAGTATGTACGCTCCAAATACCACACAGGAGGAAGTTTTTAATGTTAAAATCAGCTAACAAAACAGAAACAAACATCTACACTCTTGAAGTCAGCGTAAGCGGCGAGGACTTCAACAAGGCAATTCTTCAGGCTTACAACAAGCAGAAGAACAAGATTCAGCTTCCCGGTTTCCGTAAGGGTAAAGCTCCGCTTAAAATGATTGAAAAGTTCTACGGCGAGGGCGTATTCTATGAAGATGCGCTTGATATCGTATATCCCGGCGTTGTCGGCGATGCCATCAAAGAGGCCGGCATTGAGCCTGTTGCAGCTCCTCACGATCTTGACGTTACAAAGATCGGCAAGGACGGCGTTGAAATGACGATGAAGGTTACCGTTAAGCCGGAAATCTCGATTGACAATTATAAGGGAATCGAGGCAGACAAGGGCGACGCTTCCGTTTGCGCAGACGACGTTAAGAAAGAGCTTGCTTCCATGCAGGAGAGAAACGCTCGTGTTGTTACTGTTGACGACAGAAAGGCTAAGAAGAATGACATCGCAGTTATCGATTTTGAGGGCTTCGTTGACGGCGTAGCATTCGACGGCGGCAAGGGCGAGAACTATGAGCTTACACTCGGCTCAGGCCAGTTTATCCCGGGCTTTGAGGAGCAGATCATCGGCCACAAGACCGGCGATGAGTTCGACGTAAACGTTACTTTCCCGACCGAGTACACTCCCGAGCTTGCAGGCAAGGAAGCTGTATTTAAGGTAGTTCTTCATGAGATCAAGATGAAGGAGCTTCCGACTCTCGACGACGATTTTGCAAAGGACGTTGACGATGAGGTTGATACACTCGCCGAGCTTAAGAAGAAGATCAAGGCAGAGCTTTCCGATAAGAAGAAGGAAGATGTTGAGAAAGACTTCGAGAGCGCAGTTCTTGAAAAGGTTGTTGATCTCGTTGAAGGCGAGATTCCCGAGGTTATGTATGACAATAAGCTTGAGGACGACGTTAAGGACTACGAGAACAGACTTGCACAGCAGGGCATTCCTCTTGATACTTATCTCCAGTACATGGGTATGGACAGAGACAAGTTCAAGGAAAGCATGAGGGACAACGCTGTTAAGCAGGTTAAGCTCCAGCTTGCAGTTGAAAAAATTGCCGAGCTTGAAAAGATTGAGGCAACCGATGAGGAGGCCGAGGCTCAGCTCAAGGAAATGGCTGATATGTATCAGCTCGATGTTGAGCAGGTCAAGAAGTGGGTTAATATTGAGGACGTTAAGAAGGACGTTGTCGGCAAAAAGACAGTTGATTTCCTTGTTGCAAACGCTAAAGCTATCGTAGCGGAAAAGCCGAAGAAGACAACAAAGAAGGCTGCAGCAAAGAAAGAGGAAGAAAAGCCGGCAGACGCTGAATAATTTCACTTTCAAATGATTATAATTAATGCGGATGGATGGCTCTTTGCCATTCATTTGCACTATTATGACGCTGAAAAAAACAACGAAACAACTCGAATGGAGGAATAAATATGGCACTGGTACCTTATGTCATCGAACAGACCAACAGAGGCGAGCGCTCTTACGATATTTTTTCTCGTCTTCTCAGCGACAGAATCATTGTTCTGTCCGATGAAGTGAACGACGCAACCGCAAGCCTTGTTGTTGCTCAGATGCTTTTCCTTGAAGGACAGGATCCCGATAAGGATATCAGCCTTTACATCAACAGCCCCGGCGGATCTGTTACCGCAGGCTTTGCAATTTATGACACGATGCAGTATATCAAGTGCGACGTTTCGACGATTTGCATGGGTATGGCTGCTTCGATGGGCGCATTTTTGCTCTCCTCGGGCGCAAAGGGCAAGAGAATTGCCCTCCCGAACAGCACTATCATGATCCATCAGCCGCTCGGCGGAGCACAGGGTCAGGCAACGGAGATTAAGATAGTTGCCGATCAAATACTTAAGACAAGAGAAAAGCTCAATCAGATTCTTGCCGAGAACACAGGTAAGCCCATTGAGCAGATTGCTATTGACACCGAGCGTGACAATTACCTTACAGCTCAGGAGGCCATGGATTACGGTCTTGTTGATAAGGTTCTTTACAAAAGATAAATCAGGGGTGTAACGATGCCAAGAGATGATGAAAGACGTGAAAAAAGTGTGCGCTGTTCCTTTTGCGGTAAGACCGACGGACAGGTTGAAAAAATAATCGCCGGCCCGGGAGTTTATATCTGCAACGAGTGCATTGACCTTTGCAGTGCAATTATGGCAGAGGAGCAGGCGGCGGCAGGCAGAGCAAGAAAGAGAAAAGCAAAGGACTTCAAGCTGCCGACTCCGATGGAGATCAAAAAAGGTCTTGACGAGTACGTTATCGGTCAGGATGAAGCCAAGGTCACTCTCAGCGTTGCCGTTTATAACCACTATAAGCGTGTTTTCAAGCAGGAGGATTCCGACGTTGAGATTCAGAAGAGTAACATTCTTCTTCTCGGACCTACGGGCGTCGGCAAGACCATGCTTGCTCAGACGCTCGCCAAGATAATCGACGTTCCGTTTGCGATTGCGGACGCAACAACGCTCACTGAGGCAGGCTATGTCGGCGAAGATGTTGAAAACATTCTTCTCAGGCTAATTCAGGCTGCCGATTTCGATATTGAAAAGGCGGAGCGTGGAATAATCTATGTCGATGAAATAGACAAGATTGCAAGAAAATCCGAGAATCCGTCAATTACCCGTGATGTCAGCGGCGAGGGTGTTCAGCAGGCATTGCTGAAAATCGTTGAAGGAACAGTTGCGAATGTACCTCCGCAGGGAGGCAGAAAGCATCCTCAGCAGGAGTGCATACAGGTTGACACCTCGAATATTCTTTTCATCTGCGGCGGCGCATTTGACGGAATAGAAAAGATTGTCGAAAAACGTATCGGCGGTTCGGCTCTCGGTTTTGAAGCCGACATCAAAGATAAGGAAGCCTTTACGGTTGAAAATGCGATGGCAAAGGTCGTTCAGCAAGATATTACAAAGTTCGGCATAATTCCCGAGCTCGTCGGCAGACTCCCCGTTATCGCAACGCTCAAGGAGCTTGATGAAAACGCTCTTGTAAGGATTCTGACCGAACCGAAAAACGCCATTGTCAAACAATATAAATCGTTGCTCTCTATGGACGGAGTTGAGCTTGACTTTACTCCCGAGGCGCTTATTGCAATAGCAAGGAAAACCCTTGAAAAGAAAACCGGCGCAAGAGGATTGCGCTCCATTATGGAGAATCTTCTCATGCCGATTATGTATGCTGTTCCGAGCGATAAATCGATCGTCAGCGTTCAGGTGACCGAGGAATGCGTGGAAAACAACGCAACGCCTTTGGTTGAACACAAAAAGCGAGCTAAGCTCGATGCATAAAAAATTACTGTCGCAGTGAATTACCATTGCGACAGTTTTTATATTATCAGGAGCAAGCAACTTTTATAAACGAAAGCGCCCGAATAAAGATATCCGTTATATTCTTTATAAATTCCGGTGTTAAAAATGAAACGTCCCCATAGACGGTTGCCTGCTTCAAGGCGTTATCAACGGCGGTTTTGATTGCGTTACTGCTTTTGGTTGCCCCTGTAACGCCGTCCACGGCGGTGTTGTTTGATTCAATTATTCTGTCAATCACTGCGACTGCCCGCTTCCAGTAATTCGGAGTTTCATTTTGAGATATAACGTCAATGGCTGTAATTTTATCGCGCCTTATTTTGACCGAGAGGACAACGTCGCTGAACTTTCCTCGGCCGCTGCCCTCATATGTTCCTCTTTTATAGTGAGCGGCTGTAACTGCGCCTACACTCACGGTGAAAACTACAACCGTTGCAACAAGAACAACTGCAAGAATTGCTCTGAAAACATTCTTTTTCATAACATAGCCTCCTTCAGTTAGCATACGCTAACTAAGATAAGTATATTCTTCTCATAGGCATATGTCAAGGGGCTATAAAAATATTCTGCAAATATTGAATTGAAAATATTTGAATTGAGGTTTATAGTTTCTTTAATAAATCATTTGAGAAAAAATCCGCAGGAACAAAATAAGTTCTTGCGGATTTTAATAAATTTATCTCATATCTCAGCAAATCGAGCCGAAAAGGTTTTTAAAGAAGAAATAAATTGCGTTGATTATTTCGGCAAGGAAGCGTTTTTGCTCCTTTGCAGGAGTCATCGGAATGTGCGCCGAATTTGCATTGTAGGCGGTGTTGCCGCCCTCGGTCGAAAGACCTATCGTTGTTTCCGAAAGAGTGCCTGCGTTTGAGTAATCCCAAGGCTCGAAGCCTGCGGCGATCGCCGGAGAATCGGGACTGAGTTCAAAATCAAAGCTTGCGGCATCTCTGAACATCGGGTCGGCTATTATGGGCGAATGTATAAATCCGTTTCTGATTGCCGTTTTAATACTTAATGAACGATTTATATTTGTTTCTTTGCTTGCATAAAGTTCTCCTCCAAACGAAAGATCCCAATATGTATTGTTGCGTTCGTCCATTGTGGAAGTGTTATGCATATAGGATAAGACACAGGTCTTTTGATCCGTGAGAATAATATTGTTGTAAAGGTCAACGGTTTTTTGTCCGCCGTCATCGGGTGTGCAACGAGTCGGTGCGGTAACGATTCTAAGTTGGGATTCTCCGCTGAGGGCAAAAATATTGTTCCTTAAAGTATTGTATGAGCCGTAATGGAGATGATAAGAGTCACTGCCGCAGGAGTAAACAAGATTTTTTTCAACAAGCATATACGACGAGCCCTCATCAAGATAAATTCCCCAGCCGCCGTAGCCGCCCTCCTCGGGGTCTGCACTTACATTGTGAATTACATTACCCGAAATGACCGTGTTCGGCTGGTTGCCGAGCATATAAATTCCACCCATGTCGGAGAGCCAGCCTTGACCGATATTGTATATAAGGTTGTCGCAAATTCGGTTGTTATAGCAAACGTTGTGGGAGTAGCCCCAAACCCAGCCGACTGAAATTGCCGTGTAATATCCGTCGTGAATTTCATTGTGAGTGATGTCGACGGAATTTGCATGAATAACGAGAATTGCAACGGCATTGAAATAAGTCCTGCCGTATTCTGAAATCAGATTGTTTGAGATTGTTATATTTTTTGTAACGTTCGGATCGTTAATATCAATGTTTTCGCCGTGAACATAAACAGCCTGTGCACCTATATTGTTGAAAAGGCAACTTTCAACCGAGGCGTTCCGAACATTGCTGCCGAAGAAAACCGAGCAGGCAGCGATGTCTCTGAACTCACAATTTTTTATATGGAAGTTCTTTGCGTTTTTATAAGAGATACAGGATTTTACATCGTATGCCGCCTGAGTGAATTCACGCTTGGGGAGATAAAAAAATCCGTTGGCACGAAAGAGAATGTTTTCAAAGGAAATTCCGTCAACACCGTCGACGGAGATCATAGTCTCTGTTGTTGACCCCCAAACGGTATAATTTTCGGGCGTATCGCTTTCGTTGGGGATGACGTAGAGAACGCCTTCGGTTTTGTCGAGATACCACTGACCGGGTTTGTTAAGCGTTTCAAAAACATTTTGAAGGAAGAAGCGGTCATTTTTGTTTATTCTCATGGTAGATGTTTTGTTAAAAGCGATATGACTCGTCTTTTTGTCGTAGGACTTTATTAAAAGTGTTTCATCCTTCCAAAAATGAAGAAGCTTTATTTCAACATCTTCCATATTCTTGAAATCGAAAAAGTTGCTATTATCAATGTACATACCCAAAAATCCCGTATGATATTGGTCGTTTTTATCGTCGCCCGGCTGAATGTCATCATCGGAAACATCGTTAACATAAAAATATCCGCTTTCGGGATAGCGAGTTCTTGAAAGCGTGGTTTGCTCGTTGAAAAGAATATTGAAATCTGCACCCTTGCCGATATCCTTTTTAAAAGCACGTACGCCGTTAACTGTGCACTCATCAAAGCCTGTGTACGGACTGCCCGATGTAAACATGACCTTTTCGTTACGGTACGCCTTGTAAACAACGTCGGACTTATCGTCGGCATCAAAATTAACGGTGTTCTCAATCGTGTATGTTCCTTCTCTGAAGTAAACAGTAACCTTGCCGTCAAAATTTTTCGCCTTTTCTTTGGCAGCGGAAAGAGTAGCAAGCGGAGCATCAATTGTGCCGCTTGAATTGTCATTGCCGCTTGGTGAAACAAAAATCATGTTTTTATCCTCCGCATAGGCAGCAAAGCCTGCTGCCAAAAATATGATTGCTAACGAGAGCAAAACAGAAACAACTTATTTTATCATGCTGAAACTCCCTTTTGCTTGCTTCTATAGATAATATCATATATGATAGATTTTTTCAACAAAAAAGGGAGCTGAAATCGCTATCAGCTCCAAAAAAATTATAAAGTTTTATGACCATTTAAATTCGGCATCGCCTGCACCTATTTCAAAATGGTATTTGGCGATTCCGAGATCGGTTTTTGAGTAGAACCCCCTGAGAGCCTTTGCTCGAACCGTATCGTTATCAAGGGTGAACAAAAACTTTTGCTGATTAACAGCGGTCGGTGCAAGCATTGCAAGAGTCATTGCATTGAAAAACCATGGCGGCATATCGCCGACAACCTTGCACAATTCGTCCATACTTTTGGATTTATGCTGTGTGCCCTGTGTTGTTCCGTAGCCGAGGGCGATAACCATATACAGCTTTTGCCCGTGAGGAATGTTGCAAGGCACCTTTGATTTCCCGTAGCTCACTGCGACCCAGCAGGAATTCAGCCCGAGCTGCTGTGCTTTAATGACGATTTTTTCGCCGTAATAGCCGCAGTCCTCATCGTGACCTTTTGGACCTATCATTGCAATGTAATTTTTACAGTTGTGAAAATTTCCGTAGTGTGCCATTCGTGTGGAAAAAGCGTTCGGTTCATCGAGCACAAGCTGAATCCTAAAGCCGCTCAGACGGTTGCAGTCATCAATTGTTTTCTGAAGCTCGGCGGCAATGCTGTCATCAATTTTTCTGTCTGTAAAGCTTCGCACGGAATGTCTTGCCGTGATTGCTTCGGTGAGCGTCATAAAAATCGCCTTCTTTATAATCGTTTTACGGGTGCGGCTGACCGGCTCGGTAAGCATCCATGACATCACGGAAGATTTCGCCGTTTGAAGGCGGAGTCCATGTGATTGCGTTTGCGCCCGCCTCAATTGTTTTTCTGATCGAGTCCTCTGTCGGACCCCCTGTTGCAATAATCGGGATATCATGGAAATCTTTGCGGATTTTGGCTATGATTTCAGGTGTGCGTGAAGCGGCGGAAACGTTGAGAATGGCTGCGCCGGCATCTATTCGAGCTTGAATATCATCATCATCGCGAACAACAGTCATGACTGTCGGAATATCAATATTGTCGCTGACATCCCGTACAATTTCGTTTGACACCGGAGCATTGAGAACAACTCCCGTCGCTCCCTGCATTTCAGCAAAGGTGGAAAGGCTGAGAATTCTTTTTCCGCTTGTCAAACCTCCGCCGACCCCAACGAATACAGGAATATCGGAGGCGGACAAAATCGCCTGAGTTATTATGGGCTGAGGCGTAAAAGGGTATACCGCAATTATTGCGTCAGCGTTAACGTTTCTTATTATGGCAACGTCGGTTGAAAAAACAAGTGACTTTATCCTTTTCCCAAAAACAACAATTCCGCTGCACTCACGGATAACCTCGGGAACTCGCAGAGAGAACTTTCTCAATGTTCCGTCAATCGGCTTCGGCAATGCCTTTGCCATTTAAATCACTCCTTTATTTTGATATTCAAATTTTACCAAAAAAATGTGAATTTCCTGTGAATAGATTTTTAATTGATTTGTTTGCTATACAGCTAAGTCTGATTATATATTATTTTACTTGAAAAAAACGTCGGTTCATAGTAAAATAAATTTATTATATGCTTACTTGAGTCGGGAGAAAAATATGAGCAAAGAAGAATCTAAGATGTTACAGGGAATATCTGTACTTGCTATGGTCTGTTTGCACCTTTTTGATAATCTTAATTATTCTGATTTATTTACGCCCTTGATTATGCTCAAGGGATACCCTTTGATTTTTTATTTTGCACAGCTTTCGGATTTCTGCGTTATGGGATTTGCCTTTTGCAGCGGCTATGCACACATGAAATTGTTTCGGCAAAAGAATTATTACAAAAGAAGACTGATAAGCTTATTGTCTCTTTACTGCAATTTTTGGATAATTCTTCTTTTGTTTACCTTTATCAGCGTCGCCACAGGTCAGGCTGATTTTATGCCGGGAGATTTTGTGAAGTTTCTCAAAACTTTTACAACGGTTTCGGTTTCTTATAACGGCGCATGGTGGTATATGTCGGTTTATGCCGTGATTGTTTTTATCTCTCCGATTGTGCTCAAAGCGACTGAAAAAATGAACTCAATTGCAGTTTTGATGATATCGTTTGCAATCTATTGCGGCGGTTATCTTCTGCGGTTTAAATACGGAACCCCGTATGAAGCGATAAATTGGTTCGGTCCGTTCGGAACAACTTTTTTTGAATACATTATCGGTGTTGTTTGCTGTAAGGAGCGGTTTTTCGAAAAGCTTGAGAGGGCTGCAACAAAAGTTAAACCGATATGGAGATGTGTAATTTCGGCGGCGGTCTTTGTTGCAATGCTTTTGGGGCATACACTTGTTATCAGATCATTGGTTATAGCTCCGCTGACAGGCTTTTTGATTATATGTATTTTTAAATTTTGCCCGAGATTGCGGCCGGTTGACAAAGTTTTCGGTTTTTTCGGAACACATTCAACAAACATTTGGTTTACGCATATGTTTTTCTATTTGGTGCTGTTTCCAAAGCTTGTATACAGAGCGGAATACCCTATCCCGATATTTTTATTTATGCTTGCAATATGCGTCGCGGTGTCGTATGTAATAAATCTTATTTATTATCCCATAAATAAGCAGGTCAGAAAACTTGAAAATTTACTTTAATTATATTATAAAGAGGAATAACCCATGCTTTCACAAAAAATCGAAAAAATTTTGCAAGAGGTTCAGAAGCCGGGACGCTACGTCGGCGGCGAGTTGAACAGCGTAATAAAAGATAAGAACAAAGTAGACGTCAGATATGCATTCTGCTTCCCGGATACATATGAGATCGGCATGTCTCATCTCGGCATGAAGATTTTGTACTCCGTTGTCAACAGGCTTGACTATGCGTGGTGCGAGCGTGTGTTTGCTCCCGATGTTGATATGGAAGAAAAAATGCGTGAGAACGGTATAAAGCTGTGGGCGCTTGAGAGCGGAGATCCACTTGATGAATTTGATATGCTCGGCTTTACGCTCCAATATGAATTGAGCTATTCCAATATTCTCAATATGCTTGACCTTGCAGGAATACCTCTCTATTCCAAGGACAGAACCGAGCTTGCCCTGTTGGTTGTTGCAGGCGGTCCGTGTGCGTGCAACGGCGAACCGATTGCCGATTTTATTGATATCTTCATGCTCGGCGACGGTGAGGAAACTACGGTTCAGCTCGTTGACCTTATTCGCAAGCACAAAAAACTCGGCTCGCCAAAAATCGAACTTCTGCGTGAGGTAGCACAGCTCAAGGGCTTTTATGTTCCTTCGTTTTATGATATTGAATACAACGCGGACGGTACAATAAAAAGCGTGACAAATAAGGAAACCGCACCTGAAAAGGCAGTCAAGGCGGTAGTCGAGGATATGGATAAGGTGTATTATCCGGAGAGCTTTGTTGTTCCGTCAATCGAGGTTGTCCATGACAGAGTGACGGCGGAAATTTTCAGAGGATGCATAAGAGGATGCCGTTTTTGTCAGGCGGGATTTTTGTACAGACCGATAAGGGAGAAGTCTCCCGAGGTCGTTGAGGAGCAATGCAGAACTCTTTGCGAAAGCACGGGTTATGACGAGATATCGCTTTGCTCGTTGAGTACAAGCGACTACACAGGGCTTCAACCGTTACTTACGTCTATGCTGAAATGGACAACGGAGGAAAATATAAATGTTGCGCTTCCGTCGCTGAGAGTTGATAATTTTTCGGACGAGCTTATGGAAAAGCTGACCGAGGTTCGCCGAAGCAGCCTGACCTTTGCTCCCGAGGCAGGAACTCAGCGTTTGCGTGACGCAATCAACAAAAATGTTACATATGCCGATGTTATGAAAACCGTGAATATGGCTTTTTCAGGCGGTTGGACTGCCGTTAAACTCTATTTTATGATCGGATTACCGACCGAAACTCTTGATGATGTTGCAGGAATTGCACAGCTCGGGCAGCAGGTCGTTGACGAATTTTACCGCAATCCCGACAGACCTAAGGGCAAAGGCGTTCAGGTAAGCATAAGTGCGTCGTCATTCGTGCCGAAGCCGTTCACCCCGTTCCAGTGGGAGCCTCAGGACACCATGGAGCAGCTTGAAGAAAAGCAGAAGCATTTGTATGCAAGCGTTACGACGAAGAAAATCCGAATTTCAACCCACCTTACTCCGACGAGCTTCCTTGAGGGCGTGTTTGCAAGAGGTGACCGCCGTCTTTCAAAGGTTTTGGAGCTTGCATGGAAAAAAGGATGTAAATTTGACAGTTGGGACGATCATTTTGACTTTGAAAAATGGATGGAAGCTTTTGATGAGGCAGGGCTTGACCCAAGCTTCTATGCAAATCGCCGCCGTGATTTTGACGAGATTCTCCCGTGGGATCATCTTGATTACGGCATAAGCAAAAAATTCCTTATGAACGAGAATAAAAAGGCGCATGAAAGCGTCACAACTCCGCATTGCAGGATCAAATGTGCAGGCTGCGGAGCAAACCGACTCAACGGAGGTAAGTGCGATGCGCGCAGTGAGGCTTAATTTTTCAAAAACAGGCAGGGCAATTTATATTTCCCACCTTGATATAAACCGAATGATGACCCGTGCCGTCAGACGGGCAAAGCTGCCGATGTGGTACACCGAAGGATTCAATCCTCACCCTTATTTGACCTTTGCGCTTCCTCTTTCTCTCGGTCAATCGAGCGACTGCGAATACATGGATATCCGCATTGAGGGCGATATTACAGACGAGGAGATACTGAACAGACTTAACGCCGTTCTTCCCGAGGGTGTGAAAATTCTTTCGGTTTCCGCTCCGGTTTACGATGCGAAGGAGATTGAAAAGGCGCTTTATTTTGTGAAGCTTGTTTTCAAGGATGCCGAGACATCTAAGAGTTTTGCCGAAAGGGCACAGACCCTTGCCGAGGGCGAAGAATTGCTTGCCGAGAAGAGAGGCAAAAAGGGTCACAGGAAGGTTATGAAGCAGATAAATCTTATTGATTTTATCTATGATATGAAATTTTCAACGGCGGAAAACATTGTGAATTTGCAATGTGTTCTCGCCGCAGGAAATACGAACAATCTTAATCCGACCCTGCTTGTCGAAACACTCGAAAAAGAGATAGGCATTGAGCATGAGATGGAATATATTGTCCGCAGGAAGCTGATTACCAAGGACAATAAAACTTTCAAATAAAAGGAGACAGCCGAAATGGTTCAGCCGATAGAAAGAATTAAAAGAGAGAAGATTTTTTCCGTTGTTTTGACGGTTCTTCTTCTCGGCTTTGTCGGCATGGTCTTTTATATAAATTTCAGCATCAATCCTGAGTATTACGACGGGGATATTTATAATGATATCAATTATGCAAAAGAAGCGTGGAAAGCGAAGTCTCTTTTTCCGAAGGATTGGATTTTCGGCAATCAGACCTATGTTGTGGCAACTCCGGTTTTGGCGGCGTTGTTTTACGGAATAACAGGCAACGGTTTTACCGCCATGGCAATTGCGTCAAGCATTATGACTGTGTTGACACTGCTGACCTATGACTGGATGACAAGGACGCTGTTTTCTTATAACGAACGCACGGCAGGCTTTTTGTTTATGATCGGCTTTCTGCTGCTCAAAGCCCATGTGGCAACAAGTCAGCAGGGAATACAGGCTTTTTTCACTATGGCAAGCTATTATGCGTGCTATCTTATAAATGCGTTTATCGTTTACGGATGTTATGTAAGAATCCGCCAGGGAAAATTTACGGGAAAGCATATTGTTTTGGCAGTTATCGGTGCTGCGCTCAGCTTCGGAACGGGTATGCAAAGCTTGAGACAAACGGCAGTTATGGCATTGCCGCTCGTTGCCTGTGAGGTGCTGTTGATAATAATTTATTCAGCCAAGGATAAAAGATTTGCAATATCATATTCAACGCTTTTTTCGGCAATCGTGTTTATTGCAAACATTGCCGGACTTGTCGCAATGAGGTTTATAGAAATAAATCAAAATTCTATCTACGGGACAACGGCGTTTGTAAGCAGCTTTAAGGACTTCTTCAGAAAGCTTTTTCTGAATATGGAGAGCGTGGCATTGACATTTGGCCTCGACGCACTCGAATTAAGGATGCGGCTTGTTGCTTCTATACCGTTTTTGCTGATTATTCTTATCGGATTTATACTTTGCGTTAAGGATTATATCAAAAACAAATGCAACGAACAGGGAAGATTTGTTTTAGTAATGCTTCTTACTCTCGGCTGTGTATCCGTTTTTGCCGCAGGTGTTCTCACCGATGTTGTTAACCGTGCGCTTTATTATTTCATGATCTATCCTCTTCTGGCGGTCTGCGTTTCGTATATCATCGTAAAATTTGAGAAAAAAAGAGACGTCCTTTTCGCTGTTGTTGCTGTTTTTACGGCAGGAATGATAATATTCCGCACTGCCGGCGCAGTAGAAGAGATAAAGGCGGGCAAGGACAAAAATTCGACGGCGCATCAGATTGCAAATTATATGCTCGATAACGGCTATGATACAATCTATTCGGTGTTCGGACTCAGCGGCGTTATGGACGGAGCGGAAAATGTAGTTGTTGCCTCGGGAGATAAAATCCATATTGTTCAATTCAAAAACGTTGACAGCTCAAAGCCCATGAAGCCGGTTGAATACCTTTGCGTTAAGGATGGCTACAAGCAGTGGGATAATTCAAAGAGCTTATATCTTCTGAGAGACCACGAATTGCCGAAGGTCAAAAAAATTGCCGAAAAATATGACGTTACGATGACCGAAAAGGCTCGGTTCGGTGACGGACTGTATCTTTACAGCATGTCGGAGAATATTTGTATCTATACCGATATGCAAAAATAGTGGTGAAAAACATAGCGTATAACAAGATGTTGTAAACAAATATATTTCAGAAAAAAATTATTGATTTTTTCCTATAAATCATCAAAAAATACTTGAAATAAATCGATCAATATGTTAATATATTTAAGCATTTGTGACCACCAAGGCGGCAGTGTCGGTTTGGCGGGGTTTAATGCCCAACATTAAAGCGGACGGTCCTCTGTCGGTTTAACCGTTAAGAACGCCTGAAATTCTATGGGAGGTGTCTGTAATGGACGCACTTAAGTTAATCGCTCAGGACAGCCTCAAGGCTGACGTTTCTGAGGCAATCAAGGTAGGTAACACTATCAAAATCTGGGTTAAGATCCGTGAAGGCGAGAGAGAAAGACTCCAGGCTTTCGAGGGTACCGTAATTGCCATTAAGGGCAGCGGAGTTTCCCAGACATTTACCGTTCGTCGAGTTTCTTACGGCGTTGGCGTTGAGAGGGTTTTCCCTGTTCATTCACCCAATGTTGACAAGATTGAGCTTATCAGAACAGGTAAGGTACGCAGAAGCAAGCTCTACTATCTGCGTGACAGAGTCGGTAAGGCTGCTAAGGTTAAGCAGAGCATCGGCTAATGTAATCATAGATTACGAAAACGAGCTGAGGGGTATGGCGGTGGTTCCATGCCCTTTTGTTTTTATTAAGAATTATATAATTAGCGGTTTTGAACCGATTCGATATAAGGAGGTAATTCAATGTTATTAAGCAGACGCAGTGTTCAGGAAAGCTGGAATGAATACCTCAAAAACGGCATGACTCCCGAGCAGGCTAAAAAGGAACGTTCACGTTGGGTAAAAATTTACGATCTTGTCGGCTCGGTTATAACGGCTTTGGTTCTGGTTTTTGTCATATTTACTTTCGTTTGCCGCCCGACGAGCGTGGTCGGCACCTCTATGGTTCCGACGCTTCAGGACGGAGACTGGCTGCTGACAATGGCTAAGAGTGAGTATAATTACGGGGATATCGTTATTATAACTCAGCCGAATGTTTTTGATGAACCGATTGTCAAAAGAATTATCGCAACCGAGGGACAAACGGTAGATATTAACTTTGTTTCCGGTCAGGTTTTTATCGACGGGCAGGAAATCAAGGAGTCATATATCAATGAACTGACCAAGCGTTCGGGCGATGTTACGTTCCCTCTTGTTGTTCCCAAAGGTAAGGTTTTTGTTATGGGAGACAACAGAATGCACTCGACGGACAGCCGAAGCACCGATATCGGATTTATTGATACGCGATATATTCTCGGTAAGGCAACTGTGAGAGTTCTCCCGTTTGGCGATATGAATATATATGCGAATTTTCAACAGGGTGAGGAATAATCCATGAATGAAAATAACACAAACGAAACGGCGGCAGAGGTTGCCGAAGAAAGCAAACCGAAGGGTTCATTTCTTTATGAGACCGTATCGGTTTTTGTAACTGCGCTTGTGATTATAGCGATTATGTTCACGTTTCTTTTTCGCTTTGTCGGAGTTGACGGATCGTCAATGGTTCCGACGCTTGAAAATAACGACTGGCTCATCGTTTCGGCAATCAATACGGATATTGAGCAGGGCGATATAGTTATAAGTACGCAGCCGAATGCTTTTGACGAGCCTATTGTTAAAAGAGTTATTGCCAAGGGCGGACAGACGGTAGATATTGATTTTTCAACAGGTAAGGTCTATGTTGACGGCACGGAGCTTGACGAGCCGTATGTTGCCGCGCCGACGTATGCTCAGGAGGGCAACACTTTTCCCATGGTTGTTCCCGAGGGCAAGCTTTTCCTGATGGGTGATAACAGAAACGATTCTACTGACAGCCGTTCGCCGATGGTCGGTTGTGTTGACGAGCGCTATATTCTCGGCGTTGTCAAGTGCAGACTTATGCCGAACTTCACATTTTTCGGCAAGTCGGATAATTAAGATAATATCGTATAATAAAAATCGCGGTCGAATCCTTTGGTTCGACCTTTTTTCAAAGCAGGGCTATTTTATAAAGCCTTTGATTGACCGTGAGGTATATCAAAGGCTAAAAGAGGGGTATAAAAGTGAAAGAAAGAAAAATGTATGGTATCAGAATTATCGCTGCCTTTATGTCATTTGTTACTGTAATTTCATTTGCGGGCTGTTCGGCTAAGAAAAGCGAGGGCAGTAAGGGCCTGACTACTGAGTCGAATATAACAGGAGATAATGAAAAAAACGGTATAACGGTAACAGAGCCTGACGGCAATAAGCCGACTGCAACAGGGGCTGTAAACAGTAAAGACGGAAAATCGTCATCTGATAATTCAAGCAAGACAAATAATGCAAGCGCTACTAAATCATTAGACAGCATATTAAAAGAGCTTGAAAAAAACACTGCAAAATTTTCTCCCGATGTCAGGAGTTATTTAAAAGACTTGATAAAGAATGCTTATAATAACTATGATAATTTGGCTGACGTATTATGCAAAAGTTCTTTGCCCGATAAATGTACATTCTTAGAAGAAAAAATAATCGATCCTCTAAAAAGAGTTGATACTATTGATATAATTTCAAGCGACAATCCGAACTTTTATGAGTTAAAAAGCGAGTACAAAACATCAAGATGGATTGAAAACGAAAAGAAAATTATAGTATTTTGTGATGGCTTTAATGTAGATGAGTATCCTCAAATTTTAATGGAAGAAATAATACATTCGGGTCAGGAAAAATTGAATACAGCTAAATTGGGATATTCCGAGTATTGTATTTTTGCAGAAGGCGAAGCCAATGCATACGCATGGCCTCTTACTTTCGGCAAGATAAATAATTCAGGAATTGATATATTTTATGATGATGAATCGATGAACAATGCCAATTACGGTTACGGTACCGGTTATTTTTATTGTGCCTTAGCGACTAAATATTATATGTATCTTTTAACTCTTACCGATTATGACACAGTAAATAAATTTAAAAAAACATTAGATTCCGATGTAATTACAGATGAATTAAGCAAACTTTATGGTATAAACGGAGCCGAATTTTACACGAAAATGAAAGAAGTAATAGTAGATTCGGCTTCCAGTATATATGACAAAAGAACTCCTCAAATGGTATATTGTGAAAAAGTATATAATACTTGCATAAGTAAAAAAATCAGTGATATCGGCAATGCCAAAGAAGCTAAGGAAGTGCTTAATTTATATAGATATATGAATATTCAATATGGCTATGAGTATTCTTTCTATGATGAAAAAAATGATACATATGTTGATAAGACTAATGAAAAAACAGGCAATTTGAGAACAATTGATAATCTATATAATAAGTGCAAAAAATACGGTGTTTTTAGTGTTTCGGATAATAGCGCTGAAGATAAAAAAGCTTTTTATGCATTTGTTTCTCCGGAACGTAATTCTGATGAAAATATTTATTTTATATCATGCAGCAACGCAGATATTAAGTTGTCCGGGAATAATCTGACGGTTATCAATAATCTCGGAACATACCAAACAAATATCGATGATTTAAGTTCAAAAACGGTTAAATCATATTATAATTATCTTGATAATTTTCCTAACTTAAATAATGTTAAATCTTAAACTAAAACGGAGAATAACAGCGAACGGAAGTGATTAAAGTGGATATGCATCAAAAAAGAAAAATCAGAGCCGAGAAGAAAAGCAATGAGGATCAAAAGAACTTTTCAAAAGTATCCGTTCAGTGGTTTCCGGGACATATGGCGAAAACGAGGAGGCTTATCAAGGAAAGCCTCTCAAGAGTGGACTGTGTGACTGAGATACTTGACGCCCGAATTCCTCTTTCCAGCAGAAATCCCGAAATCGGAGAGATAACAGCAGGCAAACCGAGGATAATTCTTCTCAACAAATGCGACATGGCAGACGAAAAGGTGACCGCACAGTGGATAAAATATTTTCGCTCTACTGGAGCGGAGGCAATGGCGGTTGACTGCCGCTCGGGCAGGGGGCTCAACGGCTACACGCAGCTTGTACGCAAGGTTCTTGCTGATAAAATTCAGCAGAACAACGAACGCGGTATGGTCGGCAAAGCTCTGAGAGTCATGGTTGTCGGAATTCCGAATACGGGAAAATCTTCTTTTATAAATAAGATGGCAGGCAGAGTCCGTGCCAAGGTTGCCGACAGACCCGGCGTTACAACGAGCAATCAATGGTTCTTCATCGGCAACGGAATTGAACTTCTTGATACTCCCGGTGTGCTTTGGCCAAAGTTTGACGATCCGGTTGTCGGCGACCGCTTAGCCTTTATCGGCTCGGTCAAGGATGCCGTTCTCGATGTAGAAACAATGGCGGTCAGACTGATCGACGTTCTCCGTGAGGGCTATCCCGAGCGGCTTGCCGAAAGATATAAGCTCGATGATATTACGGATATGCAGTCGTGGGAAATCCTCGAAACAATCGGCAGGAAAAGAGGTATGCTCATAAGCGGCGGCGAGGTAAACACCGAACGTGCCTCGGTCATGCTCCTTGATGAGTACAGAGGGGGAAAACTTGGAAAGATAACAATGGAGTTTCCTCCTGCTTGACGGATCGTTTTTCGTGATACGAATTATATTCCGCTCGGCATATATGTATATTGCCGTCAAGAAATAAAATCCGCCTAACGAAAAAATCTCGCGTCAAAAAATAGAGGTATCTTTTTCCGTGATACGAATTTTATTCCTCTCGGCATATAGGTATATTGCCGTCAAGAAATAAAATCCGCCTAACGAAAAAATCTCGCGTCAAGAAATAGATGTATCTTTTTCCGTGATACGAAGTTTATTCCTCTCGGCATATAGGTATATTGCCGTCAAGAAATAAAATCCGTCTAACGAAAAAATCTCATATCAAGAATAAAGACGATTCTTTATGATTACGCATCCGATCTCTATAATCTAACATCTAAAATCTAATTTGGGGATGACCGCAATGAAAACGGAAGTAAAAATTGACTGGTTCAAATATGAAAACGAAGCCAAAGCGGACGGTTATAACATAGTCTGCGGAATTGACGAAGCCGGCAGAGGCCCGCTTGCAGGACCGGTTTGTGCGGCAGCGGTTATTCTTCCAGACGGCTGTATAATCGAGGGAGTCAACGATTCCAAAAAGCTCACCGAAAAAAAGCGTGAGCAGCTTTTTGACGTGATAAAGGAGACTGCCGTTGCCTATTCTATTGCGACCGCAGACGAAAAGGAAATTGATGAGATAAATATTCTTCAGGCCACATATCTTGCGATGAACCGTGCCTTTTGTGGCTTGAGCGTAAGACCGGATATGGCGCTCGTTGACGGGAACCGTGATCCCGGTCTCGGTATTCCGACAAGAACAATTGTTAAGGGTGACGCAAATTCAATGTCGATTGCCGCAGCTTCGATTCTTGCAAAGGTGACAAGGGATCGCTTTATGCTTGAAATGGATAAAAAATATCCGGAATATCAATTTGCGAAGCACAAGGGTTACGGAACAAAGCTTCATTATGAAATGTTGGATAAATACGGCGCTTCGGAAATTCACAGGATGTCGTTTTTGAGGAAATACTATGAAAATAAATAAATCGGGTGTTTGGGGCGAAATTTTTGCCGCAAGATATCTCAGAGACAACGGCTACAGAATTATTACGGCTAACTTTCGATCCCGCTTGGGCGAGATCGATATCATTGCACAAAAAGGGAATTATATGTGCTTTGTTGAGGTCAAGACGAGAGGCGAGGAAAGGCTGTATGAGCCGAAAGAGGCGGTTGATTTTTCAAAGCAGGAAAAGCTGATATCAACCTCGAAGCTTTTTATGAAAGCCTATTCGAACGGGAAGCAGCCGCGATTTGATGTCTGCGAGGTTTTTCTTGACGGTGGCTTTAATCTCATAAAGATAAATTACATTGAAAATGCGTTTACGGAAGGCATTTAATTGCTGTTTTTTATAATATTTCATTGAATTGTTTTTTTACTTATGATACAATTAGTTTAGAACTTACCAAAGGAGAGGTAATATGTTTTACACAAGCACAAGAGATAAGAGCATAAAGGTAACTTCCTCACAGGCAATTTCTCACGGCATTTCTGCCGAGGGAGGTTTGTTTGTACCGGAGGAGATCCCTCATATAACAATGGACGATATCGTGCGTCTTGCCGACTGCGATTATATAGAAAGAGCAAAGGAAATACTTTCACTTTATCTTACGGACTTTACCCCCGAGGAGATTGATTCCTGCGTTAACGGCGCCTACGGAGAGGGCAAATTTTCAAGCGATAAAATTGCGCCGCTTCATACATTGACAAAAGGCGTTGAAATCCTTGAGCTGTGGAAGGGCCCGACCTGTGCATTCAAGGATATGGCGCTTCAGCTTCTTCCGCATCTTCTTACCGTTGCCTCGGCAAAGAGTGAGCCGGGCAAGCAGATAGTTATTCTTGTCGCAACCTCCGGCGATACGGGCAAGGCAGCGCTTGAAGGCTTCAAGGACGTCAAGAACACAAAGATTCTTGTATTCTACCCCAATGACGGCGTTTCTCCGATGCAGAAGCTTCAGATGACGACCCAGGAGGGCTCAAATGTCGGCGTTTGCGCTATCGAGGGTAATTTTGATGACGCACAGACGGGAGTAAAAAAGATTTTTACGGACAAGTCGGTTGCCGCAAAACTTGCCGAGCAGGGCATGATGTTCTCGTCGGCAAACTCAATCAACTGGGGACGTCTTGTTCCGCAGATCGTTTACTATGTATCCGCCTATTGCGAGATGCTCAACAAGGGCGATATCAAAGCGGGTGACGAGATCAATGTTGTTGTTCCCACGGGCAACTTCGGTAATATTCTTGCCGCTTACTATGCAAAGGAGATGGGCGTGCCTATCAAAAAGCTTGTCTGCGCCTCCAATGCGAACAATGTTTTGACAGACTTCCTCAGGACGGGAACCTACAACCGTGTAAGAGATTTCTACACGACCGTTTCGCCGTCAATGGATATTCTTATTTCATCGAATCTTGAAAGACTTCTTTTCCTTCTCTCAGGCATGGATGATGCCATTGTCAGAGAGTGGATGGGCGAGCTATCTTCAAAAGGCTCATACAAGGTAAGTGACGATGTTTTTGCAAAGCTTTCTGAGCTGTTCGATGCAGGCTGCTGTGACGATAACGGCACCAAGGCTTGCATTGCCAAGGAATTTAATGAGCACAAATATCTTTGCGATACCCATACGGCAGTTGCAGTCTCCGTTTATGAGGACTATGCTAAGAGAACGAGAGACACAACCCCGACTGTTATAGCTTCAACGGCTAACCCGTTTAAATTCAGCAAGGCAGTTCTTGACGCTGTTCGTCCCGGCATGACCGAAAATCTTGATGAGTTCGAGATGGTTACGGCTCTGCATGACGAGACGGGAGAGGTATGTCCGCCGCAGCTTGCAAACCTTAAGGGCAAAACCCCGAGATTTACCGGCTGCTGCAGGAAAGAGGATATGGAGCAGGTCGTATTTGATTTGCTGAAATAAAACAGTTTGGAAAGAGGTTTTATTTATGAAAAAGCGTATTTTATCGGCTATCTCTTTTGTTGTTATTTTTTCAGTGGTGTTTTGTAATGTTTTTACAACACACGCATCCAGCCCCAACGGAGATATAAACAGTGATGGCAAGGTAAATTCAATGGATGCCTTAATTGTTTTACAATATTCTGTAGGATTATCTGTTGATATAAAAAATTTTCGCGCAGGCGATGTTAATGGTGATATGATACTCAATTCTGTTGACGCATTGATTATTTTACAAGTTAGTGTTGGATTAATAAAGCTTGAGGATTATTCTTCTGAAAGCACTACACCGGAGAGAACTACAAAAAGAATAACTACAACAAGAAAAACTACAACAGAATCAACAACAGCTACTCCGAGTGCGATATACAACGCGCTTGCCACTCAGAGAAAGTATGGATTTAACGGAGCCTATGATTGGGGTTCAAAATTTGTTAATTACTATCTTTCAACAATCAGAATATATTTCACTTACGACAATAAAGATTGGCTTGTTGAATTTTGGAAAGGAGAATATTCCGCATCTACAGTAGGTTGCGAGGTCGGGTTCTATTACAGAGAACATAATCAAATGGCACTTGATGTAATGGGTCCGGACAATCTTCTTTATAAAAGTGTTGAGAATCAGGATGCAATGCCTGTTTCAATGAAGCTTTGGCAATATGAAAATTCGACAGATTCGACTCCAATTCAGAAAATTGACTATTCAAAACGTCTTTGCTGGTGGGCAGCTGATTTTGAAACGGGTTTACTTGAAAACCATCGGGATCAAACGACGCTTGTTATGCTTGCAACAATTGATTTCCCGACGGAAAATATGGTCAATCTGGTTGTTAATCAGCTTAAAGAAAAAGGATTTATAGAAGGAAATATTCAATCATACAATAATTATGAAACATATTCGGTTAATAGCAAGTCATTAACCATTTGTTGGAAAAATTTTAAAGAGAGTAAACCGAACTAAATAACGAGTTATTAAAATTGACTTTTAATAGAGCACAAAATGCTGCTTTTAAAAAGGCAGGATTTAGTTATTAAACAGCTTTGTGCTGTTTAATAACTAAATATTGAGAGGGTGTTTCTTATGAAAAAGTATGTTCTCAGCTTGGTTTCATTTATTGTTATTTTTTCTGTTGTGTTCTGCAATATCTTTGTGACCAATGCTTCGAGTGTTGTCGGCGACATTAACGGCGACGGCAGGGCAAACTCGTCGGATGCATTGATCGTTCTTCGATATTCCGTAGGACTTTCCACGGGTATCAAGGATATGTCTCCCGGTGACTTAAATCATGACGGAAAGATAAACACTGCCGATGCACTTATTATACTCAGAATATGCGTCGGTCTGGATGACCCCAAGAACTATACAACAACGGCGAAGCCGACAACGACAAAGCCGGTTCAGTTTACCCCGTCTGCCGTCAAGGAGGTTTCTCCGTCATCTGTAACTCATTATGCAGGAACAATTCAGCGCGCATGGCGGATTTCATCCAAAGTTTCAAGCGTTGAGATCCATAAGGTTGCATACGGTCCTAAAATCACGCAGAACTTTTTAAAGAGTCAGGACAGTGCATTGGATGTTTCATCTAAGAGCGTTACATATCAGCCGATTTGCAATGTTGCCATTGTTTCATGTGCTCCGACAACGGTTAAATATGCCATTACATCGGTGGTTCTCGGAACCACAAAGAGCAAGCAGGAGGATATCTCCAAAAAGGTTGGCGCATTGGTGGCTATCAACGGCGAATCAACCAGCGCAGCCACGGCTATGGCGATAAAAAACGGTAACGCATATTTCCAGAACGGTGCGGGCAGAGAGGTTATGCGTTTGTACAGAAACGGCAAGTGCGATTACGGCCCGCTTAATAAGCAGAATCAGAATCAGCTTATCAAAGACGGTGTGTTTAATACGGTCAGATATCATTATGTTCTTATTAAGAACGGCAAAAAGATAGACAACAGTGAGTCTTATTATCACAACCGTACGGTTCTTGCTCAAATTAGCACAAACAAATACATTTTTGCGGTTGCCGAATTTATGCCGTTGAATACGATTGCCGATCTTCTTTTGAAATACGGTGCAAAGAATGCTGTTGTAACCAATGGCGGCAATTGCTCATATATGTATGTCAGAGGAATCGGAAATGTTACGGGAACAAAAGCGACCCAGCTCAAGAATTTGAACAAGGTAAATGTTGTTGAAACCGAATTCTTTGCAAATCACGGTATGCTCGGTCTTAACAGTGCCGGAAAGCCAAAGCTCGGCGCACCGTGCAGCGATGAGGTCAATTCTGTGTTTGTTATGTAACATTCGCTTGATTTTCGGCAATGCAGTTTAATTGAAGAAAACTGTCACATTAAGCCTGTGATATACAGCCTTGATGTGACAGTCCCTTTTAAAGAAGTTTTACTTGCTTACGTCGCTGCTTGGCTCAAAGGTTGCGCAGATTGTTTCCGCGCAGGTGCAAGCGCTTGACGGGCCGACTTCGATTTTACCGGCTACGCACTTGCAACCCTCTTCGTTATAGATGCAGTTGCTGGCATGGCACTTGATATCTTTAATTTCGTGCTTCATTGCAAATTACCCCTTTTTCAGATTTGTGAAACGTTTCACGTTTATATTATCTGCTTAATCTAGTTTTTTATTCTTTTTTTGAGGAGGTGAAGAAATGTCATTATTTGCCATTGCAGATACACATCTTTCTTTTGGTACGGATAAGCCGATGAATGTTTTCAGCGGTTGGCAGGACTATGAAAAAAGACTTGAAAAAAACTGGAACGCTGTTGTAACGGAAAGAGATACCGTTGTAATCGCCGGTGATATTTCGTGGGGAATGAAGCTTGAAGACACATTGGAGGATTTCCGTTTTTTGAATAAGCTGAACGGAACGAAGATTATTACAAAAGGCAACCACGATTATTGGTGGTCAACTAAGAGCAAGACCGAAAAATTTTTGAAAGAAAATGGAATCGAAAGCATAAAAATTCTTTTTAATAATGCGTATAAAGTTGACAATGTTGCAGTTTGCGGCACAAGAGGCTGGTTCTTCGATTGCTCAAAGGATGAGGATCAAAAGGTTCTTGCGCGTGAAGTCGGCAGGCTGAAAACGAGCATTGCCGAAGCAAAAAAGCTCGGCGGCGAGGTTATCGCATTTCTTCATTATCCGCCGATAAGTTTGACCGAGACCTGCCATGAGATTTATGATACATTGGTTGAGGAGCAGATCAGGAATTGCTATTACGGACACCTTCACGGCAATTCCGTAAACTGGGCATTCAGAGGGGAAAGCGACGGAGTAAATTTTGATCTTATCTCCGCCGATTACTTAAGCTTTTGCCCGAAATTGATAAGAAAATTTTAATTACAGACAGAAAAAAGCTCCCGGAAAAAATCCGAGAGCTTGATTTTTTGTTGAAACAAACTTACTTGAGTTCGATCTCTGCGCCAACTTCCTCGAGCTTAGCCTTGATGTCCTCAGCCTCGTCCTTAGAAGCGCCTTCCTTAACAGCCTTAGGTGCGCCGTCAACAAGAGCCTTTGCCTCAGCAAGTCCAAGACCTGTGATGTCCTTAACTGCCTTAACAACCTTGATCTTCTGTGCGCCTGCGCTCTTGAGGATAACGTCAAACTCTGTCTTCTCCTCAACTGCCGGGCCTGCTGCTGCCGGACCTGCTACAACTGCTGCTGCAGCTGATACGCCGAACTCATCCTCTACTGCGTGTACGAGCTCTGAAAGCTCAAGAACTGAAAGAGTCTTCAACTCTTCAACGATAGCATTAATTTTCTCTGATGCCATGGTAATTTACCTCCGTAATAATTTAGTAATTTTTTAGTTTTAGTTTCGCTGACAATTAAGCCTCAGCGGGAGCCTCTGCCTTATCGGCGATAGCCTGAACAGCACGAGCAAAGCCTGCGATAGGTGCGCTGAATACATTTGCAACCATAGAGAGCAATGTTTCTCTCGAGGGAAGGTTTGCAAGATCCTTGAGCTTCTCCATCGTCATTACCTCACCGTCGAGGTAACCTGCTTTAAGCTTGAAGTTCTCGTGATCCTCTGCATACTTGTTGAGGATACGGGCTGCGGCTACATAGTCGTCCTTGGAAGTTGCGAGAGCTGTTGTTCCGTCAAGAACCTCACCCATGCTTTCGAGGGACGTACCGTTGATTGCGAGCTTGAGGAGAGTGTTCTTAACAACTGTGTACTCAACTCCTGCTTCACGAAGCTCCTTACGAAGAGCTGTATCGTCGGCAACGGAAATTCCCTTGTAATCTACGATTACACCTGCGCATGAATTGCTGATTCTGTCTGCTACGGAAGCAACTATCTGCTTCTTCTGTTCCAATACGCTTGCACTTGGCATTTTTTTCACCTCTCATGCAATGAAATAGGTGCGTGTAAACGAAAATAAATCCCTGTCCACTCACCGTGAACAGGGATATGACATACAAATATTGATCCGAATAGCTCGGTTATCGTATGCTCCCATTCTCGGCAGGCGGTCTGTTAAAACCATTACGCTGTTTTGCACCTGCTGTCTTTGAAAAGAACAGCTTAGTTATATTAGCACACGTTTGGATTTTTGTCAATACTTATTTTTAATTTTAAGCAAATTATTTGCCGAAAACGGGATAGAAGGAGATAAAAATCTTGTTGAGAAGGTCTATAACAAGCTTAAAGAGCTTTTTTGCCATAACAATAAACTGATTTTCATTGGCTTCCTTGACTGCGTAGCCGGGAATAGCACCGTCACGGTTTTCCACTCCGTCAACATCACTGAAGTATCCGCCCCAAAGGCCGTAGGCAATTGCAAGGGCCTCCTTTTCCTCGGGAGTGGCAAAACCGTATTTCTCGCTGAAATCGCGGAGCATATTATCGGCAACGCTGCCCTTATAGCCGAGTTTGCCAAGCATCTCGTTTGCGCCGGAAAGAATGTCGCTGTCTGCCGTTGCGGCGATTGATTTACGAACGGTGAACGCAAGCAGCCTTATGAGAACCATAAAATCATTCGAGTTGAGATTATATCTCTTATCGCCGATTTTGCATCTGAGTATGGCCAGCGTCATGGCATCATTGAGAGTTTTATACTCACTGTCGGGAATTTCAAGGCCGTATGCCGCTGCTTGCTCTTGAATTCCTCCCTTGCCGTAAATCGGTGTATCGGACATTTCCTTTATTGTATCCGTAACAGGTTTGAGCTTGGCGTAAAGTGCGCTTGACTCTTCGACGCCGAGCGTTTCGGGGGAGATATTTTCTCTCAGGTCCTCGGAATACTCCCTATAAGACATGCTCCAAGTGTATGTTTGAAGATTATTCTTCATCATTTCGAGAGCCTCGTTTGAGAAGCCTTTGCAAACTTCGGCAAGCTTGTCTGCGTCGATATGGTTGATTTTCTTTGTTTCATAGCTGATTTTACTGTCGGTTACGTTAAAATATTTGTATTCGGCGGGGAAGTTGCCGAGGCTTGACATTGAGAAATCATAAATTGTGCTGCCAAGAAAGCTTGTGTATGATTTTACATTGTTGCAGTGTGTATGACCCGAAAAAACAAGCTTAACACCCAAGTCGGCAAGAAGTCCGGCAAAGGAATATGGGGTATTAACAACATAGTTTTTTTCGTTCAGCTTCTGAAACGGGTTGTGCTCAAGAAGGTTGTGGTGCATGATCATTATAACTTTTTTTCCTTGCTTCTTTGCGGCTTTGATTTGCTTTACCGCCCAGTCCATTCTTGTAATGTCGTTATTTGGAACAACCCGATATCTTTCATCACAGGTATCAAGCGCAACAAGAGTATATTCATCGTTGAGGTTTGCGCTGTAGGAGCAGGTTCCCTCATCGGTTGAAAGAGCCTCGTCGTAGCCGAATTCGTGATAAATTTCGGTGAATTTTTTATGGTCAACGGGCATATCCTTTGCGTTGTCATGGTTGCCGTTGATGACATAGACCTGCTTGCCTGTTTCCTTTTCGAATTTTCTGAATTTTGCGGCAACTGCCTCATGCTCGGAAACATAGTCTCTGCCGTGAGTTGCAAGGTCGCCGGTAATAAGCACAAATTGACATTTCGGATTTTCCGCACATTCCTTGAGAAATTCGTCAATTATGAATCCGCTTTGATTGGTGAGAGATTCGCTTTCGGAATTAAAGGTCGTAACCCAACCCTCATCCGCAAGAGTGGTTCCCGCTTGCTTTACCGGGTGGACGTAATGAGTATCAGAAGCAACGGCGAATCCGAATTCATCGCTGTCGTTTTTGGCTGAAGCAGTCATCACAAGACATGAACATAAAACTAAAGTCAGTGAAAGAATGATGCTTAACGATTTCTTTAACATAAAACCTCTCCTTTTCCGTTATATAGCTATTTTATCAGTGATGGACATGCTTGTCAATGAACAAAAAGGGGAAATTATATCTTCTTCATTATCTTTTATGAAATGGCTATAAAGAGCAAATAGAATTTTTGCAGCAATATTATCTTATCGTTTAGAAACCAAAAAGCTTAAAAAATACCAAAAAACGCTCAAAAAGCGTAATTGTTAATAAACTGTTCATATAATTGCAACATTTTCTCAGTAGAGATATAATATTATACTCGTGGAGATAGTTATCTCTATTTTCATTTTTATTTTCTCTTTCCCTTGAACGGTTCGATGTTGCACACGTCGGACCGTTCCCCCTTTTACGAATAAATATGACAGAAAAAGACATTGTCCGACCTTCGGACGATGTCTTTTTCTATTTATATGGCTTGATTCGCGTATTCATATGGTTTGATCTGCGTGTATTGACACCGGATGCAAAATGATTTATAATTACACTGTATAATAAGACTTTTTTTGAAGTTTTATTTAAAAAATAATATAGGAGAAGCTGAAATGAAAAAGATTACATCATTATTACTGAGCTTATGTATTCTGTTGACGGTATGCAGCGCCGGTTTCGTGACGATAACCGCTTCTGCGGCGGAAAAAATCGAAGGCTCTGAGGTCACATGGAGCTTTGACTATCAGAACAAAACTCTTACCTTTGACGGCAAAGGCGACATACCGAACTATGATACATATGAGGATGAGAACGGTCTTTCGCTTATTCCGTGGGCCGGCTGTGACTATAATACGGTTGAGTTTGGCAAGGAAATCACGGGTATAGGTAATTATGCTCTCAGAAAGAGCCTCAGTCTTGTTACGGTAACGATTCCGAGCACGGTAACAAAAATCGGCAAGGAGGCTTTTTCAAACTGCCTTGCGCTGAAGAGCGTAACAATAAGACCCGGAATTACTGAGATAAGCGATGGCGCTTTTACAGGCTGTACAGGCCTTACAACCGTTGAGCTTCCCGACGGAATAACAACTATCGGATTGAATTCTTTCTATAAGTGCACGTCGCTAAAGCTTATCAACATCCCCGATTCTGTAAAGACAATTAACACAGGGGCTTTTAACACATGTACGGCGCTTGAAGTGTTTACGGCACCAAAGTCTCTTGAAACAATCGGTGACAGAGCTTTCTATTGCTGCGAACAGCTCAAAACGGTCACTCTTAACGAAAGCATGAGTTATATCGGTGTTTCTGCATTTGATAGCTGCGCAAGCCTCAAGAAGATTACACTGCCTTTCGGTATTCAGAAGATATCAAATGCTGTCTTTTCGGGCTGTTCGGGACTCGAAGAGGTTCTTATCCCGGAGGGAATAAGCACGATTGAGGATAACGCATTTCAGCTTTGTTCCTCTCTCAAAAACGTGAGAATCCCATATACTGTTAAAACGATCGGCGAAAAAGCTCTCGGCTACGGCAACAGAGGCAAGCTGATAAGCGGATTTACTGTCACAGGCTATGACGGAACCGCGGCGCAGAAATATGCGGCGGATAATAAAATAAGCTTTAATTCTCTCGGCGATCCTCTTGCAAAGAGCGGAAACCTCAGCGATAAGCTTACTTGGAAAATTGATGACGAGAGCAACCTTGTTTTCGTCGGCAGTGGCGAAATACCGGATTATTCGCTCTACGATATGCCGGTTTATCTCAACGGAGATCTCCGGTCGGTAAGTCTTGACAAGGCCATAACAAAGCTCGGCGCATATTCGCTGATTATGGATTGTGAGCTTTTTTATGTCGGAGAAAAGGTTGAGTCTATAGGTGAAAAAGCAATAGGTTATCATTTTGATGAAACAGGTAAGCTTGTTAAGAATGATGATTTTGTAATTCTCGGCTACAAGAAAACAGCGGCTGAAATATATGCCGAAGCAAACGGATTTACGTTTATGCCGATTGTTGACGAGGGACGCTGCGGCGAAAAGTCGACATGGAGCTATGACATTGCCTCCGAGACGCTTACGATAAGCGGCGAGGGCGCAGTTGATATCTATTATGATGACAATGTAATGCCCTGCTTCTTAATGGACGGATATACGGTTGGCAAGGTTATAATCAACGAGGGAATAACCGAGCTTGCCGAGGACGCTTTCGTCAATGTCGAAAACGGAGATAAAATAATTACGTTCCGCGTTGCCAAAAGTGTAAAAACTATCGGCAGTTATGCGATCGGTTATGTTGCAAACTATGTTTTGAACGGCGAAGAGATTGAGGTTGAGTACATTCAGAATGAGAACTGTGTAGTTGAGGGCTATGACGGAACGGCAGCAAAGGATTATGCGAGCGCAAACAAGTTTGATTTTGTTGTCCTTGACCCTGAAACAGATCCTCCCGTTGAAGCAGATACAACCTTTAAGCTTAGCGATAAGGCGGTTATTTGCACTCTTGACGATACAAGCAAGATTATTAAGATTTACGACGAGAATGCAACGGCAGAAAAAATAATGGCTGACTTTGTTGTCGGCAAGGATCTTGTTGTAAGCGAAATCAAAGCGGTTGCAACGGGTGAATCTCTCAAGACCTCATACAGTGCATCAGTCTCGAACATTTATACATTCGCTCTCATGGGCGACGTTAACGGTGACGGAAAGGTGAATTCCGCAGATGCACTCTGCGTGCTCAGGCATGCCGTTTCCCTTGACGTTATTAAGGGAGTTAACTTCCTTGCAGCAGATCTTGACGGAAACAAAAAAGTAAACTCAGCAGATGCTTTGGTGATACTTCGACTTGCCGTAGGAATTGATAAGCTTGGCAATTTTTATCCCAAGGCGGTAACCCCGACGGAGCCGACAACTCCCGAAACTCCCGTTGAGCCGGAGTCAAAATAAATACTATAAATAATTTGGGACGCAGGCTTTATGCTTGCGTCCATATTTTTTGCTCCGTTTTTAATAATAATCAACATATTTTTTAAAAACCTATTGAAATTTATGTTAATATGTGATATAGTTAGAGCGTTGATACATTGATAGGAACTCTGTTAATTGTTGCAATTCCGCGTTCAAAATTATTTAAGGTACGCTGAAATCAATGTAGAACGTAAGGAGGTTATTTTTTGAAATACTATAATGCTAAGGATATCCGAAATATTGCAGTTGCAGGCCATGCAGGACGAGGCAAAACTACCCTCGTTGAGGCTATGCTTTATATCGCAGGTCTTACGGACAGACTCGGCAGAGTTGATGACGGAACAGCGGTTCTCGATTTTGACCCCGAGGAGAGAAGAAGAAATGTTTCAGTCTCGGCAGCTATCGCTCCGATCGAGTGGAAAGACTGCAAGCTTAATATAATTGATACCCCGGGTCTTTTTGACTTTGAGGGAGAAATGTGCGAAGGTATTGCCGCTTCCGAGTGCGTACTTATTGTTCTCGGAGCAGGTCATAAGTATGACGTCGGTGCAGAAAAGGCTTTCAAAGCAGCCAAGAAGCGCGGAAAGATGTTCGCAATTACCCGATGCGACAAGGAGCATGCCGATTTCTATAAGACATTTGAGGAGATCAAGGCAGTTCACGGCGGCGCAGTTTGCCCCGTTATCGTTCCTTACATAGTTGACGGTCAGGTAAAGGCTTATGTTAACCTTGCCGCTCGAAAGGGCTATGAATATCACGACGGCGATGCCGTTGAGATTCCGATGCCCGACGACCCGAAGATTCAGGAGATGCTTGATATTCTTACCGAGGCAGTTGCAACGGCAAGCGATGAGCTCATGGAGAAGTTCTTTGCAGGTGAGGAATTCACACGCAAGGAGATTATCAAGGCTCTCAATGACGGAGTTAATACAAGTTCTGTATATCCCGTTTACGCTTGCTCCGGTTATACGACCGACGGTGTAGACCTTCTTATGGACGAGTTGGCATATTCAGCACCCGATGCCGCATCTTATGCAGGCGGCAAGGACGTTGAATGTGACGAAAACGGACCTCTTGCGGCTCTTTGCTTCAAGACCGTTGCCGACCCGTTTGTCGGCAAGATGTCATATTTCAAGGTTGACAGCGGAAAGATCACCCCGGAAACTCCCGTTTACAATGCGCGCACAGGCGAGACGGAGCGAATGGGCAAGATTATTACAATAAGAGGTAATAAATCCGAGGACTGCAAATGTATTCCTGCCGGCGATATCGGCGTTGTAACAAAGCTCAACTGCGTTAAGACGGGCGACACTATCTGCTCGGCGTCGAATGTTATAGAACTCAGCGGAATCAATTTCCCGAAGCCGTGTCTTTCAATGGCTATTAAGGCTTGCAAGAAGGGTGACGAGGAAAAAGTTGTTTCCGGCATCAACAGACTTCTTGAAGAGGATCCGACAATTAAGTTTGAGATGAATCATGAGACCAAGGAGCAGATTCTCTCGGGCCTCGGTGAGCAGCATCTTGACATCATTGTTTCAAAGCTCAAGAGCAAGTTCGGTATCGACGTTGAGCTTACTCCGCCGCGAGTTGCTTACAGAGAAGCTATCCGCAAGACGGTTAAGGTTCAGGGACGTCACAAGAAGCAGTCGGGCGGTCACGGTCAGTTTGGTGATGTTTGGATTCGCTTTGAGCCGACAGAGGGTGACGATCTTGTATTTGAATCTGAGGTTGTCGGCGGTTCTGTTCCGAAGAACTATTTCCCGGCAGTTGAAAAGGGACTGCGTGAGTGCATGAAGAAGGGCGTTATGGCAGGCTATCCGATGGTTGGTCTCAAGGCTGTTCTTTATGACGGTTCTTATCATCCGGTTGACTCATCTGAAATGGCATTTAAGACGGCCGCTTCCCTTGCTTTCAAGGCAGGTATTCCGCAGGCAAGTCCGGCAATACTTGAACCGATAGGAACTCTCAAGGCTCTTATGCCCGAGGCATATCTCGGCGATATCATGGGCGACGTTACAAAGCGCCGCGGCCGTGTTCTCGGTATGGGCCCGTCCGAGGAGGATCACAGCCTTCAGGAGCTTGTTGCTGAGGTTCCGATGGCAGAAATGGCTAACTTTGCAACAGTTCTTCGCTCTGTTACGGCAGGCAGAGGATCGTTCACCTTTGAGTTCACACGTTATGAGGATGCTCCTGTTCCTGTTGCGGAAAAGGTTATTGCAGACTCGAAGCTTCTTGAGGACGATTGATAAATCAGAATATGAAACAAGCTCCCCGACGTAAGTCGGGGAGCAATTTTAATTAATATTTTTTTCGGAGTTTTCTTTTTTGCTTTCTTTTTCCACATAGGCATTACAAGATTTCATAAATGATTCCATTTTTTTGAAATCATCATCACAATTGTTAAGCTGGTTTTTATTTGTTTCAAAGCGAAATCCTTTATTTGTGAAGCCACGGTCAGCAAGTTGATTTTTATCAAATTCAGTATAGCTGACGGCAATATCGTTTTTTATATTGTTTTGATTAACTTTTTGATATTTTCTATAATAATACTCTCCTTTTATTATTGTATATATAATACATGCACATATGCAAATTGCTAAAGTTATTAATATAGGTTTAATATCAATTTTAGATTCGTTTTGAACAATTTTTATGTCTAAGAATTGTTCAAGGATGTTGTTACGCAAAGTACGCTGTTCTTTTGATGACAATTTTGCAGAAGTACGGATAATGACAGTGCCAATCAAGGTGTGTTTTCCAGCAAGTGTTGGTATAATGCTTAAAGTTGCATCACGCTCTTTAGCTAATTCTTTATTTAAAAAGACCTCAATTGTACCACCTGCATCGTTTCCCTTTTCTTCTAATGTAATTCCAGCTGTCTTTGTATTATCAACTTTATCATAATCAAACACCAGAACATATGCAGCACCATTTGATGTCAAGTTATTTGAATCACAGTTTATAATATTTTTTATCCCACGAACAGAACGGAGCTTGTTAATGATATCGTTTTCTTTAGGTGAAATCATAGATTGATTTATTATTTCTTCATAATTCGGTGCAGAGTTCTCTAGTACTTTCTGAAGTTCTTGCGAAAATTTATTTGAATTAATAGTTCCCAAAACATTTAATATTAGACCTATTAAAAGAAGAATTGTAATTATTCTAAATATTTTTTTCCCTCGAAAAAAGGTCGCAAAGTTTGTATCAATTTTGCTCATTAATTTAACATTGGTTTTTTTAGCTAAATCTTTTGCGGATTGTGTAAAGGTTGAATTAGTCATAACAATAGAACAATCACAGTTATAATACTTTGCACCAGAATATGCTTCCTGCACAGCTCTATTACCAACCGGATTGGAATAGTATTTACATTGTATTCCATATTTTTTCGCTTTTTTATATGCAATGATATCTACTCCTTGATCTTTACTTTTAGGAGTAGTAGTAACGTTAAAATATCCATTTGCTCTTAAATAATTCGCACAATATTGTTCATACTGATAGCCATTCATATGTAATCTCACCCTAAGTAATACAACATAAATATACAATTAACAAAATTTTGCAACATGGAAAATGACAAATACAACTGAGTATATTTAAAATGGCGTTATCCTATTACGGTTTCGGCATAACGAACGGTTTCCATTGCGCCTGCGGCATATTTGTCTGCGCCGATTTTATCGGCATAGTCCTGAGTAAGCACAGCGCCGCCTACGACGGTTTTGCACCACGGTGCATTTTCTTTTATGAGCTTGACCGTTTCCTCCATTGCGGGAACTGTTGTTGTCATCAGTGCGCTCAGTCCGACGAGCGGAGCATGATTGTCCGTGACGGCTCTCAAAACGGTCTCGGGCGGAACGTTTTTGCCGAGGTCGATAACATTATAGCCGTAGTTTTCAAGCAAAAGCTTTACAATATTCTTTCCTATATCGTGAATATCACCGTGAACGGTTGCAATTACAATGCTTCCTTTTTTGACACTGCTGCCGTCCGCCGACATAGTTGCCTTGATAACCTCGAATGAAGCCTTTGCCGCTTCTGCACTCATCAGAAGCTGGGGGAGGAACAGTTTTTTTTCTTCAAATCGCTTGCCTACGTTGTCAAGGGCAGGTATAACATGAGCGTTTACAATGTCAAGCGGCGCACTATTGCCGAGCATGGCTGTTGTTATCTCGCTTGTCTTTTCCTTGAGGCCCTTTTCAATCGCTTCCTTGAGTGTAAGTGAGCTTTCCTGTTTAGCTGTCGGCTGAACCTCCTGCCGAGAAGCAAAATTGATAAAATCCATGCAGTTTTCGTCAAGGCCTTTAACAACGTTGAAGCTGTAATATGCCTCCATCATTCTTTCCGAGTACGGATTCATAATTGCGGCGGAAAGTCCGTTTTCCATCGCCGTGGTGAAGAATGCCGCATTAACAAGATCTCTCGACGGTAAGCCGAACGAAACATTGGAAACACCGAGAGAGGTGTTGCAGCCGAGCTGTTCGGTGATTTTTTTGACGGTTTCGAGCGTTGTAACCGCCGACATCTTATCTGCGCTTACGGTCATTGCCAGCGGATCGAATATAATATCCTTTTTGTTGATTCCGTATAATGCGGCGGTCAATAGAATTTTTCTTGCAATTTTCATTCTGCCATCAACCGTTGACGGAATTCCTTTTTCGTCAAGCGTAAGAGCAACGACAAAACCGCCGTACTTTTTCACGAGAGGAAAAATTGCATTCAGGTTTTCCTCTTTGCCGTTGACCGAGTTTATCATTGCCTTGCCGTTGTAGCGGCGGAGGGCACTTTCCATGGCAACCGGGTCAGAGGAATCTATCTGCAGCGGCAGATCCGTTACGCATTGAAGCTCGCAAACGGAATTTGTCAGCATTTGAGCCTCATCAATTCCCGGCAGACCAACGTTAACGTCAAGCACATGAACTCCCTTTGCCTGCTGGTTTACGGCTTCCTGAAGAATGTAGCCTATATCGTTTTCTAAAAGAGCCTGTTTAAAGCGCTTTTTACCCGTAGGGTTAATTCTTTCGCCTATCAAGATCGGCTTCTCTCCGAAGAAAACGGCTTTGTTATATGATGTGCAGACAGAATATGTCTTTTTCTCGATTTCTTTCGGTCTCCTGTCACGGGTAAGCTCGCAAACTTTTTTGATATATTCGGGCGTTGTACCGCAGCAGCCGCCGACAATTCTTACTCCGTTTGCAACGGCAAGCTTAATGTCCTGTGCAAATTCTTCTGCGTCAACGTCGTAGTATGTCACCTTGCCGTCGCTTTTCGGCAGACCGGCATTCGGTTTGAAAGCAACGGGAACGGAGCAGTATTTTAAAAGCTCATCCATAACACCCATGAGCTGCTTCGGGCCGAGCGAGCAGTTTGCGCCGATTGCGTCAACGCCCATTCCTTCAAGCATAGCTGCCATAACCGCAGGATCGGCACCCGTCATAAGACGTCCGTTTTCACCGTATGCGTTTGTTACGATAATGGGGAGGTCACTGTTTTCTTTTGCGGCAAGCACGGCGGCCTTTGTCTCATAGCTGTCGTTCATTGTTTCGATTGTGATAAGGTCAACGCCGTATTTTACACCGAGACTTATTACTTCGGCAAAAGCTTTAACCGCATCCTCAAAGTCGAGATCGCCGAGGGGCTTAAGCAGCTTACCTGTAGGACCTACATCAAGCGCAATAAATTTTTCCTGCTTCCCCGAAGAGGCTTTTCTCGCTTCGTCAGCGTTTTTAACGGCATGATATATAATTTCGCTAAGCTCATCTGTGCCGAATTTGAGAGAGTTTGCGCCGAAGGTGTTCGTATTTACGATATTACTGCCGCTGTCATAGTAGCTTTTGTGGATTTCTTTAATCACCTCGGGGTGAGAAATGTTCCAACGCTCGGGCAGCTCGCCCGGCTGCAAACCGCTTTTTTGCAGGAGAGTTCCCATGCCGCCGTCGAGGTAAACCATATTATTTTTAATAAAATCACGAATATTCATTGAAACACTTCCTATCATCGGGTTATTCCGATAAATGCTGTTACTGACTTTGACGGTGACATTAAAAGCGTATCACCGAGTGTAACGCCGATTCTTTTGGGGCAGTCAAGCAGCGAGAAAATCATTTTTTGCGTTTCAAGCGGCAGGTCTCCGTAGCCGGGGCTGAATCTCGGTCGGAGCTTTTCTCCTTTTCCTTGAAATTCCGATTCTATTTTCTCGCAAAAATCATTGCAGAGAGCTTCAACTCTTTCCGCTCCGATTGCCTGAAGGCATAAAGCCTTTGCGGGCGATAATCTTGAATATTTTGAGATCAATCGGTCAATGCCGATGCCGATTGTTGCGGCAAAGATTATTGCTTTATCGCAGCCGCTGAGATTTTTTGCAAGGTTTCGGCTTGCGATTTGTCCGCATGGCAGAGAGATGATATTGCTGTCGGTTTCAGTCGTCAGAATGGCGTAGCAAACCTTATATTGAAGCATTTCCCGAACCTCGGCGAGACATTCGTCAACAAGTCCGAGAATTTCATCACCGCCGCCCTGCGACGACATGTATCGCATTATTTCTTTTTTATTTATGCTCGGTTCTTTGAATGATAAGCTGTAAACCGTTTCCATAATATCACTTGCCTAAAATATCAGAGAGATTGGACTGTATTTTCTGTGCAACATCGGGCTTGTTCATTGAATAAACATGAACGTTTTCAACCCCGTTTGCGAAAAGGTCGATGATCTGATCCGTCGCATAGGCAATACCTGCCTGCTTCATTGCAAGAGGATCCGAACCGAACTTATCAACGAGGCTTTTGAATCTCTGAGGCATGAATGAACCGGAAAGTTTGATTGCTCTGTCAACCTGTTTTGCATTTGTTATCGGCATAATTCCGGCAACGATTGGCACGGTGATGCCTGCTTCACGAATTTTGTAAAGAAAATTATATAAAAGATTGTTGTCAAAAAACATCTGCGTCGTCAGGAATTCACAGCCCGCGTCAACCTTTTCTTTGAGGTGCTTAATGTCCTCCTTTTGATTGGAGCTTTCCGGGTGAATCTCCGGATAGCATGCGCCGCCGATGCAGAAATCAAAGCCGCTTTCCTTAATTTCACGAATAAGGTCAACGGCATATTGGTGATCCCAGCCGCTCCTGTCGTCAGCCTCCATTCCCGAGGGAATATCACCTCTGAGAGCCAGAACGTTTTTTATCCCACGCTTGTTCATCTCGAAAATCCTATCTTGAACGGTTGCCTTTGACGAGGAAACACAAGTCAGATGCGCAAGCGTCGGCACGCCGTAGTCCTTCATAATATCCTCGGCAATGTCAAGTGTATATTTGCTCGTTCCTCCGCCGGCACCGTAGGTTATGCTCATGTAGGAAGGCTTGAGCTTCGCAATCTCACGGGTTGCCTGCTGAACACTTTCAAAGGCAGTGTCCGTTTTGGGCGGAAAAACCTCAAAAGATAAAGACATTTTTCCATTGTTGAGAATTTCTGTGATTTTCATATCTGTCGCTCCCTTCGGGGTCAAGTTACTTCTTTTCTTTTACACTGTCAAGACCGTAGTGCATGGCAAACGTTATGTTGCGCCAATGCTCGGAGTCCTCGGTTATGTCTGCGCCGTCCATTGATGGGGCATGCTTATCCGTAGTGTAATATTTTTCAAGCTCAAGGTCATAGTTGCCCTGCGCCTTCTGCTCTTCAATATATGCATCACGCTTAACGTTAAAGGAATGAAGGCCTTTCATGTCCTGCGCCGTGTGAACACATGACATCATGCTCCATATCGACCAGAACACGACCGAAATCAAAATTAACCTGCGTGCAAGATTTTCGTTGAGGAGGATTCGGTAAACAAGAATTCCGACCGCTGTCATTGCGTAGATATAAATTCCGAACCATGCCCTTGTCGGAAACTGGGGAGAGGCGACCATAACTGCTGCCGCACCGAATGCACCGATTAAGGCAATGGCTGCAATTCCCGTTTTTTTGTTGCCGCTTTCACGGTCATATGTGTAAAGAATAATTACACACACAACGAACGCTCCGACGAAAACAGAGAGGAACAAAATCATGTTCGCGGGAATGTTAACCAGCCTTGTTGCAATCGAATTGCCGACCTCGTCACCGATATTGACACGTCTTGAATTTCCCGGTGCCGAAACCATGAAGAAAAATCCGCAGAGTGCGGCGATGAGACCGGTGACCGACCAAACCGGAAGCTTTCTCTTGTGAACTCGGCAATAAATCATGAAAAGAACGGTGACACCGATGAACGCGGCGCTTGTATTTTCATTGGTTGCACCTGCCGCGAGACAGGCAAGCGTCATAACAATAGCTTTCAGCCATGGAACTTTATCGTCCTTGCCGTCGGCATAGAGTCTGAACGGGAGCAAAACGGCGAGCCTGAAAACTGAGCTCCAAAGGTAATTTATGCTGCCCGTGAGCCATAGTGCCGTTTTGCCGAAATCGGGCAAAAACGTCCACGCCGCAAGGCAGATGAGAACAAAGAGCACCGCCTTATGCTCCCTGCACGTGCCCTTGCAATGCTTGTAAATGAGAAGCATCAGCGCAACGTATGCTGCCGAGTTGAGAACATTGAAAACGCTTTTGGGCAGTATCAGGATACCTTGAACAATCGAATGAACGAGAATTCTTCCGTTCATGACGTTGTAGTGCGCCTTCATGGACTCGACAATATCGGAAAGGTTTTCAACCTTTTGATCTTTAATTGAAAGCAAAATAAAATCGCCGATTCCGTTTTCGGAGAAAATATTAAAATAAATATAATCGTCGTTGAGGTACGGAGTGCAGTAATTGAGGAAAAGCATGACGGCAAAAAGAAGTACGCTGACTGCTGCAATAATTGCAACGTTCAGCTTTTGCTTAGAGTTGATTTGATTATCTGCACGGCAAAAAGCGGAATACAATTTACCCGAAAAGGCCTTCTGCTTTAAAGCGGTTTTTTCACAGAAAGCGTCAAAGCGATTTCCTTTCATCAATATCCCTCCATTCATGGGAAATATTATAATACACGCTTGAGAAAAAAACAACAGTATTACGAACATTTATTGGATTAACGAATATTTCTGATAGTAGTAATACTTTGTGAAATCGGTGATTTAAGTGAACTTTCTGAGTGAAACAGCTATAGGCATTTTACTGCCGTTTCTCGGGACAACGATAGGGGCGGCGGCAGTGTTTTTTATAAAAGGAAAAGCAAATCCGCATTTTCACCGAGCCATGCTCGGATTTGCGGCGGGAGTTATGACTGCGGCGTCGGTCTGGTCGCTTTTGCTGCCTTCAATCGAAGCTGCCGGATCGTGGATACCTGCTGTTACGGGTTTTCTTGCAGGCACCGGGTCAATGATGCTGTTGGATGCACTTGTGCCCGATTTTGATTTAAACACGGGGAAAGAGCCGAAGCTCGGCGAAAATATTATGCTTTTTATTGCCGTGACCTTGCATAACATACCTGAGGGAATGGCGGTCGGCGTGGCGTTCGCCGGGTTAATAAGCGGAATTATACCGCTGTCGGAAGCGCTGACTCTTTCAATCGGCATTGCTGTGCAGAATTTCCCCGAGGGAACAATTATATCCGCACCGCTGGTTACAGACGGAATGGGAAAAAAGAGAGCGTTTCTTTACGGCGTGCTTTCGGGAGCAGTCGAGCCTGTTGCGTCTGTCTTGACGGTATTGCTGACTTGGCTTGTTGCCCCGATATTGCCGTATGTTCTTTCCTTTGCGGCGGGAGCAATGATATATGTTGTGTCGAATGAGCTGATTCCCAAGGCGAAAAGCAGAATAGGAACGGCAGGCACGGCAGTCGGATTTGCATTCATGATGCTGTTGGATGTTGCAATGGGTTAGGAATTTTTCAAATTTTTCTGCAAAACATATTGACAAAACCTGTTTGCTGATGTATAATATCAAACGTTCTTTAGCGGAATTGTGTAACGGTAGCACGACAGACTCTGACTCTGTTTGTTGGGGTTCGAATCCCTATTCCGCTGCCAAAAAAACAGACCATGATTTCATGGCCTGTTTTTCTTTATATTTGTGTGGTTGCAAAGAAAGAACTAACTGAGAATCCGTCGGAAGCTATTTTCGGCAGAGATTCTGTATATTTATCTTGACGCTATGCGGCAAAAACAGAGTATAAAACAATTGGCCGGGTGAAAGATTTTCACAGCAGCAGAAAGTATTCATTGTTTTTTTTACTTATTCAGCTCATCTTCCACGACTTCGGCAAAATGGCACAGTTCAACCTCAGCCGAATTCAACAGGTTTATGACTTGCTGAACAAAAGATTTGTCAAGAGAAACATCGGAAATCTGACTTTGGATTTTAGCGGTTGATCTGTTGATGGCATCTATGCCGTATGTGCAGAACTGCTGATTCTCCAAATAAATATAAGTTTTTGTTAGTTGATATTCAATATTCATATTCCCACCTGTTATTATTGTGAATTTATAGAACGTCTATATTATAATACCGAAAAATTAAAATGTCAACAAAAAGGTGAAAATAAATAACTAAAAAAATAAAAAACTTATTATTTTAGGCATGTCGGATATACGGCGGGTCGAAAAAACGCAGAGAAAGTCGAAAAGAACCTCTCTGCGTTTTATGTTTTTATTTTTTATCCTTGTTTTTGGGGTTTTGGTGAAGCTCACTGTATTTAAACATTTTTAATTCCCGATTCTTTTTCCGTCTGCGGTTCGCACGGATGTAAAGCGCAACATATGCGCCGATTACCAAAACAACTACTACAACCAATATTTTAAATACCGTGCTTGCCGTCATCCTTTTGAGTGCCGCTTTAAGATAGAGAAGCATGCTCATGTTAGCATTTTCGGCGACAACAAGATCGACTGTTCCTATTTGACGTTCGGCGAACATTATTTTTGCTTTGCAGACCGTATCGCCCTTTTTAAACGGCGCATCAAGAGCTTCCGGCATATCAATCGGTTCAAAGCTTACGCTTTCGGAACCGTTGCCCTCCGGGACAAGGGCAAGAACCTCATTCTTTGCAACCAGTCTGACACTGTCCATATCCCAGCAATAGTTGACCGGAACCGTGGTGACGAACTGTGCTTCCTTTGTGACGATTTCATAGCTGAGGCTGTCAAATGCCCATTCAAACATTCTGACTGCGTCGAGAATCGCTTGATTTTCAGTATCATTATCACCGTCGGTGTCCTTATAAGGTCCGCCGAGGGCAATTGCCATGTAGCTGTAACCGTCCCTTGAGGCTACGGATACAATGCTTTCGCCTTCGGCATTGCTGGAACCGGTTTTTATTCCTTTTGCGTTTTCATAGTAGTAATCGGGGAATCCGTAGTTGAGCATGTAGTTGGTATTGACTATCGTGCGTTCCTCGTTTTTGTTTGTCTTTTGAAGGTCATAGGTCAGCATCTTGACTATCGTCTCAAAGACGGAATATTTCATTGCCGCCTGTGTGATTTTTGCAATGTCGTTTGCCGTGGATTTCTGATTGATGTCGTCAAGTCCGTGAGGGTTGGTGAATTTTGTCTTTGTACAGCCGAGCTTTTTGGCTGTGTCGTTCATTTTTTTAACGAAATTCGGTATGCCCTTGCCGTACTCGTTTGCGAGAACAAGGGCTGCGTCATTTCCGCTCGGAATGAGTAGGCAGCAGAGCAAGTCATAAACGCTGATGATCTCGCCGTCCTGAAGTCCGGACATGATGCAGCCTGTGCCGTAAAGACTTTCAAGTGACGATCCGGAAACAGTGATTTTTTTGCTGAGATCCTTTTCGTTCTGCAGCACGACGAGAGCGGTCATAATTTTCGTCAGTGATGACGGGTCGGCTTGCCGATCTGCATTTTTGTCAATGATAACGGTATTGCTGTCAAGGTTGATAAGCAAGTCAATTTGAGAATAAAGAGTAACATCTCCCGTATAATCTGCGGCTGAGGCAGGTAAAACCGCCGAGGTAAGAATTAAAGCCGTACAACATATAAAAATTATAAATTTTTTCATAGACAAGACACCCGAACTTGTAGTATTATATATTGTGTAATCGTGTATTTTATGTAATCATGGATTGCATAAGGCGTGCGCCTCAATCGGGCGGAAATGCCTTAAAAGTATTATAACAGATTAGGCTATAAAAATAAACATGATTTTTAAAAAATTTATCACATTTTGGGGAGTGATCTGACAATGGTTTATGTAACCGGAGATATGCACGGTGACTATGCTCTCTTTTCTCAGAAAAAATTCAAGAATATAAAAGAGGGCGACACGCTTATTGTCTGCGGAGATTTCGGATTTATATGGCGCGGCGACTCGAAGGAGAAAAAAATTCTCGACAAGCTCGGCAAAAAGAAATATAAAATTCTTTTTGTTGACGGAACCCATGAGAATTTTGATTTGATTGCGAGATATCCCGTCGTTAATTTCGCCGGAGGCAAGGCGCATAAGATCAGGGACAATATATATCATCTTATGAGGGGACAGATCTTTGAAATAGAGGGCGAGAAATACTTTGCCATGGGCGGCGGAGAAAGCCCCGATATAGATATGAGAGTTGACCACGACACATGGTCAAGAGCAGAGATTCCGACTCAGGAGGAAATGCGAGAGGGCGCGGAGAATCTTGAACGCTGCAAATATAAGGTCGATTATATGATTACTCATGAACCTTCGCAGAAGATTAAGAATTTTCTGCGGCTGAAAGATAATGAACCGCTTACGGTTTCGGGTCTCAATGCCTATCTTCAGGAGCTGAGTGCGAACTGTGATTTTAAGTGCTGGTTTTTCGGCAGCTTACACGAGGACAAGTTCGTTTCTGCCACTCAGGTGGCGCTGTTCCAGAATCTCGTCAACGCTCAGACGGGTGAGGTAGTTTCATAACGAAAGGAAAAAATATGGATATTAAGAGTATACTTTCAAAGGTTGACCACACCTTGCTTTCTCAGACGGCAACGTGGGAGGAAATCAAGCAGATTTGCGACGACGGCATAAAATACGGCTGCGCATCGGTTTGCATTCCGGCGAGCTATGTTAAGGATGCCGCAGAATATGTTGACGGAAAACTTCCTGTATGCACGGTTATCGGTTTCCCGAACGGATATTCCACAACTGCGGCTAAATGCTTTGAAGCAGAGGACGCGGTTAAAAACGGTGCGGAAGAAATTGACATGGTGATAAATATCGGCGCCCTTAAAGATAAAAAGTATGATTTTACCCTTAATGAAATAAATGCGGTCAAGGCTGCCTGCCGCGGCAAGCTTCTCAAGGTTATTATTGAGACCTGCCTGCTGACTGATGACGAAAAGAAAAAGATGTGTGAGATTGTATCCGAATCGGGAGCAGATTTCATAAAAACATCGACCGGCTTTTCAACCGCAGGAGCAACGAGAGAAGACGTTGCCCTTTTTGCAAAATACGTTACGGGCGACACAAAAATTAAAGCGGCCGGCGGAATTGCTTCTCTTGCCGATGCCGAGGATTTTATAAAACTCGGCGCGGACAGGCTCGGCACAAGCAGAATAGTCAAGCTTGTTAAAAACGAGGAAGCATGCGGATATTGATTTAAAATCGAAAGGATAAAGCTATGGCAAACAACCTATATTACGGCAGGGGAAATGATGAGGAAAACGAAAGACTGATTGCTTTTCTCAATGAAGTTTTTTTCACAGACGACCCCGAAGGAAGAGATTTTCTCAGCCTGCTTCCGAAATGCTATAAGGATAAATACAGGCCGGCGTACAATAATTTTGTTGTCAAGGACGAGAGCGGCAATTTTCGTTCCGCAATCGGCAGCTTTTATAATGACATGACGGTTGGTGATGAGCAAATTAAAGCTTGCTGCATCGGCAATGTTGCTGTCGGAAAAGATTACAGATCAATGGGCTATATGATCGAGCTCATGGAGCTTTCGGTTGAAGATATGAGAAAAAGCGGTGTTGACGTCGCTTATCTCGGCGGTCAGCGACAGCGTTACGGCTATTTCGGATTTGAGTCTTCGGGAACTTCCTATCGCTTCAATTTCAGCCGAAGTGCCTACAGACATTCACTTAAAGCCATGCCCTGCGGACTTGAAGTTGAAAAGCTTGATTCTAAAGATACCGAAAGTATTGAGAATATCGAAAAGATTTACTCGAAGCTTACGATAAGGTCAAACAGAAGTCCGGAGAGCTGCTTTGACGTTCTCTGTTCGTGGAGGGATTGCCCATATATTCTCAAGGATAACGGCGTTTTTGTCGGATACTTTGTGATGGATTATACAAAGAGTAACGTCAATGAATTCGGTGTTATTAACCCGAAATATTATCCGAATCTTGTTGCCGCGGTTATGGAAAAGACGGAAGCGTTTCAAGTCGGATTTGTCGTTGCTCCGTTTGAGACTGAGAAAAATAAATTCTTTACAGAGAATTCTGACGGCTTCAATGTTGAAGGCTGTGAGATGATTCTTATCTATAATTTTGAAAAGGTTATCAGAGCTTATCTCGGTGCAAAAACTAAGTACTCAAAGCTTTGTGACGGTGTGCTTACCGTACTTGTCCATGGCAAATACGGCGACGAAAAGCTTCGCATAGAGGTGCTTGACAATAAAGTTAAGGTCGAAAAATTTGACGGCAAGGCGGAATATGAACTGAGTCACAATGCCGCCACAAGAGCATTTTTCTCAAATCTTCCGGCGGACAGAGAGGCATTTCCTGCGAATGTTCAGCAGTGGCTTCCTCTTCATGTTTTTCTTTCGCCGTCGGATACAATGTAACAAATTGATAGGAGATTTTATTTATGTCAGTTAATGTTTCTTTTTTCGGAAATATGCCCGACGGAAAAGAAGTCAGGCTTTTCACGGTAAAAAATTCAAACGGAATTATTCTTCAGGTGATTACGCTCGGCGCAACGCTGCAAGCGTTATACACTCCCGATAAATACGGCAGAGTTAACGATATCACAGTCGGCTTTGACAGCCTTTACGGTCATCTTAATTTTACGGACTATCAGGGCAAAACTGTCGGAAGATATGCCAACAGAATAGCAAACGGTTCCTTCGTGATGAACGGCAAAAAAGTTCAGCTCACCCGAAATGAAAAAGGCAGGACATGTCTCCACAGCGCAGGCGAGTTTTCCGATGCGGTTTGGGACGCAGAGGCAGTAGGCGATAACGCCGTTGAGCTTTCTTACTTGAGCCCCGACGGAGCAAGCGGCTTTGAGGGCAAGATGGACGCCAAGGTGAAATATACTCTCACCGAGGACAACAAGGTTGTGATCGAATACAGCGCAGTCAGCGACAAGGATACGGTTATTAACTTCACCAATCATACATACTTTAATCTCAGCGGTTCGGCAATGAGCAATGTGCTCGGTCATGTACTCAAACTCAATGCGAAGAGATTTACACCGACCGATGAGGACAGTATACCGACAGGTCAGCTCCGTTCGGTTTTCAACACGCCGTTTGATTTTACAAATCCGACCTCAATCGGCAAGAGGATTCACGAAAGAGATGCTCAGCTCGTAATGTGCAGAGGCTATGACCACAACTTCTGCCTTGACCATGTTGAGGGCGAAGCGGACGCAGTTGTCTATGAGCCTGTCAGCGGCAGACAGCTTAAGGTTTATACCGACCTCCCGGGTGTTCAGCTCTATACGGGCAACTTCCTTGACGGTTCGGTCATCGGCAAGGGCGGACTTCCGCTTGTTCAGCATGCAGGTTTCTGCCTTGAAACGCAGTATTACCCCGACACGCCGAATCACCCCGATTTCCCGCAGTGCACGTTCAGGGCAGGCGAGGAATACAAGTCAAAAACGACGTTTGAAATAAATGTATTTTAAAGAATATTTTTGATTAGTTCACAAAATGGACAAATTAAAAAGTATAATTAAGATAAAGACAACATTAAGGCAACGCCGCACATTTCTTGTGTTGCCTTAAAGGGTTTTATTGAAACGGAGGAATTACTATGGCAACAGAAAAAATTCTCGTAGTCGATGATGACACCAACATATGTGAGCTTCTCAGACTTTATCTTGAAAAAGAGGGCTACAGCGTTACAATCGCAAACACAGGTATGCAGGCGGTTAAACTCTTTGCCGAGCATCAGCCCGACCTCATGCTTCTTGATATTATGCTGCCCGAGCTTGACGGCTGGCAGGTTTGCCGTGAAATCAGGAAATATTCCAACAAACCGATAATTATGCTTACTGCCAAAGGTGAAACTTTTGATAAAGTTCTTGGCCTTGAGCTCGGTGCCGATGATTACATCACCAAGCCGTTTGAGGCTAAAGAGGTTCTTGCAAGAATCAAAGCGGTTCTTCGCAGAACGTCGAACGCTTCCGCTCCCGAAGCCGAGAACAATATCAAGCAGGTTTCCTACGACAATCTTTCAATCAATCTCACCAATTATGAATTGAGAGTAAAGGGCGAAAAGGTTGATGCTCCGCCGAAAGAGCTTGAGCTTCTCTATCATCTCGCAAGCAACCCGAACAGGGTTTTCACAAGAGATCAGCTTCTTGACGAGGTCTGGGGCTTCGACTATTACGGCGACAGCAGAACGGTTGACGTTCATGTTAAACGCATCCGTGAAAAACTTGAGGGCGTTTCCGACAAATGGGAAATCAAGACTGTTTGGAGCGTCGGATATAAATTTGAAACCAAGGACTGATGATCCATGGGCAGAAGATTAAGAAAAGAACCCAAAAACAAAAAACTGTTTTACAAATATCTTTCTATTATAACCTTAGTCAGTCTTTTCAGCGTGCTGATAGTCTGCTCAACGTATCTCGGAATTGCTTCCAAATATCGCAATGATGAGCAGCTTTCGACACTTGAACGAAACACAACGATCATTTCCAAAAACTCGGAGAAAATTCTCAGCCAGTTTTCAGGGAAATACAACAGCGGAGAGGAGGTTGACATCTCTCCGCTTTCAATGATTTGCAACACTATCAATAATATGTCGGCGGCGCTTGATGCGGATATTTTTATTATCAATATGAACGGCGAGGTTGTCGTTTGCAAAGAAATGATGAGCGACCGCTTTAGGTTTGATTCAAAGGCAGCCTGCGTTGTACACGGCGGATATAAGATAGATCAATCAATTATAGACGCTGCAACCGATAAGGACTATACGGAGGTCGGCAGACTGGGAACAACCTTTGTAAGAACTCAGATTACCGCCGCATCGCCGATTAGAATTAACAATAAAACCGTTGCAATCGTTATAGCGACCGAGAAGATAACTTCAAGCTGGTACGGCTATGCCAAAAGGATGCTTCAGATCTTTCTTGTCGCTGCGTTGTTCTCGTTGGTTTTATCGTTCCTTGCCGTTTATTATCTCAGCTACAGGCTTACACGTCCGCTGAGGGATATGGCAACTGCGACCGAGCATTATTCTCAGGGAGATTTCAGCTATAAGGTCAGAGTTCGGGGACATGACGAGGTGGCGCAGCTTTCCGAGGCGTTTAACACAATGGCAATGTCGCTTTCTGCACTTGAAAGCTCGCGAAGAAGCTTTGTTGCAAATGTTTCGCATGAGCTGAAAACTCCGATGACGTCGATCGGCGGATTCATCGACGGAATGCTCGACGGCACCATAAGCGAAGACAAGTATGATTATTACCTGCGAATTGTTTCAGATGAGGTTAAGCGTCTTTCAAGGCTTGTTACAGGTATGCTGAATATGTCCAAGCTTGAAGCGGGTGAAATGCAGATAAATTTGAAACAGTTTGACATCAGCGCAGATATTTTCAAAACGCTCCTGTCATTTGAAAGAAAGATCAACGATAAAGATATTGAAATTGTCGGCCTTGACAAGATGGAAAGTATGATTGTCAGCGCCGATGAGGACATGATGATGCAGGTTATCTATAACCTTATTGATAATGCGGTCAAGTTCACGCCGCAGAACGGATATATAGAGTTCAAGACCTATCATGACAAGGAAAAGCTTTTTGTCAGCATCAAAAACAGCGGTGCAGGTATTGAACGTGAGGAAGCGGACAAAATATTTGAAAGATTTTATAAGATTGATAAGTCCAGAAGCTATGATGTCAAGGGCGCAGGTCTCGGTCTTTACCTTGTAAAGAGCATTGTTGAGCTTCACGGTGGTCAAATCGTCTGCAAAAGCAAGCTGAATGAATACACACGATTTGTATTCTGGCTTCCAAACGTTTAATTTTTGTTTACAATTTATAAAAACCGTCGTAAAAACCCGGGCTTATACTTGTAGACAACATAAGGAACAGAAAGCAAAAAAGTTCCTATAAACAGCGCAGGAGGAATTATTATGAGTGACGAAAACAGATATTACGGAACAGAAGGAACTCCGGAGCCTGCCGAGTCCGCCGCTGAAAACAACCGGACTGACGAAAACGGATATGCTAAGCAGAATGAAACGGAAAAGGCATATGCAGAGCCGAGCCAGAACAATGAGCAGAGCTATAATAACAATTATAACGATTTCAGCCGTTACAATGACACCGTGGATGATACACCCAAAGAGTCACCGTACAGCCCGTACAATTCGCAGAGCTACGGCTCAAACAACGGCACGGGAGCTTCGCAGAATGATTATTACAGTCAGCAGTACGCAAAGACCGTAAACGAGGTTCCAAAGAAGAAAAAAAGCAAAGGCTTTAAGGGCTTTGTAATCGCACTGGTCGCAGTTGTTGTTTGCGTTGCCGTTATTCTCGGAGTTTATCCGATGGTTAAGAAGGCGGATACTTCAAAAGTATCAAGCGACTCGACTCAGCTAACGCTTTCCGAAACACCTACGGCAAAGAATAATACAACGGGTGTTCCGTCCAGCGAAGAGGTTGCCGCAAAGGCTGAAAAATTCAATGTCGGTATTAAACTTTACGGTCAGTCACAGTCGATATTCTCGTCTTCCTCAAACAATTCGCTTGTCGGCGAAGGCTCGGGTATTATCATGGGCGAGGACAGCTCAAAGAAATACACCTACATTGTAACCTGTGCCCACGTTATCAGCTCCGTTAAGACCTCGGGCTACACGATGACGGTTACGGACTACGAGGGCAACAACTATGACGGCATTCTTGTCGGTTATGATTCAAAGACCGATGTCGGCGTTATCAAGATTGCCAAAACAGGTCTTACCGCCGCTGAGTTCGGCGATTCGACAACCCTGAAAAAGGGACAGACCGTTTATGCTATCGGTAACCCGGGCGGCTCCGAATTCTTCGGTTCTTTTACAAAGGGCATGGTTTCCGCTATCGACAGACCTATCAGCAGCGAGAGCGGCTACGAGATGAAATGTATTCAGCACACAACGCCTATCAACTCGGGTAACTCGGGCGGCGCTCTTATGAATGAATACGGTCAGGTTATCGGTATTAACTCTTCAAAGATTGTAAGCACCGGATACGAGGGAATGGCATTCGCAATTCCGATCTCCGACGCTAAGCAAATTATTGACGATATCATCGCCAACGGCTATGTTACAGACAGACCGAAGCTCGGCATCTCCTATGCCGCAGCAGAAAAATATCAGCAGTATGCTATGGTAGTTAAGCTCAAGAATTTACCGAGCGGGTCTCTTGTTATCGCTTCGATCAATTCCGACAGCTCACTTGCAAACAGCAAGGCAAAGGTCGGCGATCTTATCACGGCGGTTGACGGCGAGAAGCTTGACACAGCCGATGTTCTTCTTGATAAAATAGAAAACGGCAAGGTTGGAGATAAGCTCAAGCTTGAGCTTTGCAGAATCAATTCAGACTACTCGGTTGATACATTCACCGTTGAAGCGACACTTGTAGAGGACAAGGGTAACTCGTCCGAGACTGAGACAACAACCGAGAGCCAGGCTCAGGGCGGATACGATTGGGGCCAGTTCTTCGGTAGCGGATATTGATGCAGTTCGCTTTTTGAATAATTTATAACAACAAAAGGGGTTCCGACCGAAAGTCGCGGACTCCTTTTGCCATTGGTGAAAATGACAACAGTTTTCCAAAATATTGTATACAGGGGTATGTTTTTGACGTTTTAAATCAATATTTGGTGATTTTACACAAGTCATAATGACGGCAAAAAAAGGAATACTTTGGGCATTATTTATAAAATATCCGTTGATTTACGTCTGTTTTGAAAAGATTTTTCAAAAAATATGCTTAAAAGGGTTGAAATATTCTTTGAAATTGTGTAAAATGTATATGTTTAGGTTGGCATTTTGTATAAACATGCCTAAAACCATTTGAAATGCGAAGTATGATGTGAAAAACAATCGTGAGGAGAGATTTTATGTCAAACAGACTTTTTCAGGGAGTCATTCATCAGATGAGGAGTGCGATCGACAGATCAATTGGTATCATTGATGAAACAGGCACAATTATTTCGTGCAGCGAGCTTGGAAGAATCGGCGAGGTAGTGCCCACGGCTGCAGCCAGCGTTTTTATGGACACGGAAGCATGTGTTGTTGACGGCTGCACATACAAGACCTTCGGCAATCAGATTCACCCCGAGTATGCGGTTTTTGTTGACGGTGATGACGAGCTTGCAGAGAAATATACCAATATCAGCGCAGTTGCTTTGAGCAATCTCAAGCAGTATTTCGACGAGAAATATGACAGAAACAACTTTATAAAGAATGTTATTCTTGACAACATTCTTCCCGGAGATATCTATCTCAAGGCTCGTGAGCTTCGCTTTAACAACGACGCCACCCGTGCGGTTCTTCTTATCAGAATCCCGAACCAGACAGATGTTTCCGCCTATGACATAGTTCAGAATCTTTTCCCGGACAAGTCCAAGGATTTCGTTGTAAGCATCAATGAGACCGATATTGCACTTGTCAAGGAGGTTAAGAGCAACATAGAATCCAAGGATCTTGAAAAGCTTGCACGCTCAATTGCCGATTCACTTTCGACCGAGCTTTATGTTCATTCCGTTATCGGTATCGGCACAACGGTTGCAGGCATCAAGGAGCTTGCACGCTCCTTTAAGGAAGCGCAGATCTCTCTTGAGGTCGGCAAGGTATTTGACAACGAAAAAACTATCGTCAGCTATGACAGTCTCGGCATTGCCCGTCTTATCTATCAGTTGCCGACAACGCTTTGCGAGCTTTTCCTTCGTGAGGTATTTAAGCGCGGCTCAATTGAGAGTCTCGATCAGGAAACTCTGTTCACGATTCAGAAGTTCTTTGAGAATAACCTCAACGTCAGTGAGACATCAAGGAAGCTCTTTGTCCACAGAAATACTCTTGTTTATCGTCTTGAGAAGATTAAGAAGATCACGGGTCTCGACCTTCGTGAGTTTGACGACGCTATCGTATTCAAAGTCGCACTCATGGTAAAGAGATATCTTGACGCAAATCCGATCAAATACTGATACAACTAAGGAAAGATAACATGATTGATTTTAAAAACGTATCCAAGGTTTACGACAACGGAACCAAGGCTCTGCACAATGTTAATATTCATATTGACAAGGGTGAGTTCGTTTTCGTCGTCGGAGCATCGGGAGCGGGAAAGAGTACATTCCTCAAGCTTATTATGCGCGAGGAGGTTCCTTCATCGGGAACTATAGTCATCAAGGGCTATAATCTCAACGAGATGAAGAAAAAGAAAATTCCGTATTTTCGCAGAAACATGGGAATTGTTTTCCAGGATTTCCGCCTTATTCCGACTATGACCGTTTACGATAACGTTGCGTTTGCGATGAGAGTTGTCGGCGCAAGGGAGAAGGATATCAGAAAACGTGTTCCCTATGTTATAAATATTGTCGGTCTTTCCGCAAAGGCAAGAAACTATCCTAACGAGCTTTCGGGCGGCGAGCAGCAAAGGGTTGCGCTTGCACGTGCGCTTGCAAATAACGCAGATATAATTATCGCCGATGAGCCTACAGGTAACGTTGACCCTCAGATGTCACTTGAAATCGTTGAGCTTCTCACAAGGCTCAATGAGGCGGGAACAACGGTCATAATGGTTACTCATGCACATGACCTTGTCAAGAAATTTGACAAGCGAGTCATAACGCTTGAAAGCGGCGAGGTTGTAGCCGACGGAATGATTGAAAACGGCGAGCTGCCGGTTCAGTCTGCGGCACACCTTAACCTTGAAAAGCAGACCATTGAGGAAAAATATTCTTCAAAGGAAGAAAAGACAAATACTGAGGATAAAAAAGAAGAAAAGGTTGATGAGGATTTCCTTGACGCTATTATAAGCGACAATGATTCTTACCGTATTTACATTGAACAGGATTCGGAAAAGGACGGTGAGGATCAGTGAGAAAAAGAGGACGATTAGGCTATCTTACAAAAGAGGGCTTCAGAAATATCAGAGTTAACCACCTTATGTCCATTGCTTCAATCGCCGTTTTGATGTCATGCCTTGTTATGATGGGTGCGGCATTTATGGTTATAGTCAATGTCAACAACGTTATGGCCGAGATTGAAAGTCAGAATGTCGTCATGGTTTATCTCAAGGACGAGGTTCAGGGCGAGGGGATAACTGAACTGCAGGAAAAAATCACACTTATGCAGAATGTAAAAAAGTGCGAGTTTGTTGACAAGGAAACGGCATTTAAGAAGCAGCTTGAAGAACTTGGCACGGATGCAACATATTTTAAGGGCGTTGACAATCCCTTGCCGGATCTTTTTAAGGTTTCTGTCAGCGATATGACCAAGTTTGACAGTACCGTTTCCGAGCTGCAAAAGCTTGACGGAGTTGACTCGGTTCGAGACAACAGAGATATTGCACAGACACTTGTCAGAATCAGACGTACGATTTTTTATGTAAGCATCGGTGTAATTGCCGTTCTGCTTCTAATATCGCTGTTCATCATTGCGAACACCGTTCGCATCACAATGTACAGCAGAAGACTTGAAATAAATATTATGAAATCAGTCGGCGCAACGAATTGGTTCATCCGTTGGCCGTTCATGGTTGAAGGTATGGTTCTCGGCGCAATTTCGGGAGTTCTCTCCTTGGCGATCGTTTGGGGCGTTTACAGAGCGCTTCAGTCAACGGTTACCCAAATGCTTACAATGGTAAGCAGGGGCTTTACAATTGTACCGTTTACCGATTATGCGGTATACCTTCTTGTTGCTTTCCTTGCTATAGGTATTGTTTCCGGTGGAATAGGAAGTCTTATTTCCATACAGAAGTATCTCAAGGAACGTGGAGGAGTTGTGTATGAAGAAACTGAATAAAATAATTGCACTGCTTATGAGTACGGCTCTTGTCTTTGTGTCATTCATGTCGTATGCGCCAAAAGCGCAGGCGAAGACGCTTAGCGATTTGAGAGGCGAGTACTCCGACATTGAAGACAAGGTGGCGGAGAGCGAGCAGAAAGTAAAAGAGCTTGAAAGTCAGCAGGCGGATCAGTCAAAAATTGTCTCCGCGCTCAATGTTCAGCTTCAAAAGCTTAATCAGGAGCGTGAGAACATAACGGCGCAAAAAGATCTCATAACTGAGGATATTGATGCAACCGAAAAGAAGATATCTTCGCTCAATTCCGAGATCGCAAAGCTTGACGCAGAGATTGCCGCAAAGGATCAGGAAATTAAAGACACCGTTAAGCTTTTCTGTGATAGAATGAGAGCAAATTACATGGCAGGCGAGACCTCGGTGCTTGAAATTTTCACTTCTTCGTCGGATATGTCAAGCTTTCTTAACCGTCTCGAAATGTTCAAACGTGTGACGGAGAGCGATCAGGATCTTGTTGATAAGCTCAATAAGGAAATAGCTTCTATTGAAAAAATGCAAAAGGAGCTTGAAGTCAAGAAGGCAGCGCTCCAAAAGGAAAAGACGGAGCTTGAAGCAAAACGAAGCGACTTGCAGTCCACGGAGAACACGTTGACGGCAAATCAGAACGTTATCAAGCAGAAGACCGAAGAGGTTGAAGCAAAGCTCAATGCGCTGAATGCTCAGACAAAGGAGCTCAAGGTTTCGATTGATGAGTATAATTCTGAAATGTCGAGACTTGACAAAGAAATCAAGGAAGCTATCAGAAAAGCCAACCAGAGCTCCTCGGGTTCAAGCGGCGGCTCATCATCGGGCGGCTCTAACGCCGGCAGTATGAATTCAAACGTCAGCTCCTCGGGCTGGGCATGGCCATTGCCTTATGACGGAGTTTACCTCACATCATATTATGGCTACCGTTATCATCCGCTTGACGGCGACTGGAGATACCACAGCGGTATAGATGTTTCCATGAGCGGAGCTTACGGCAAGAACATTGTTGCGACAAGGGCAGGTACGGTTATTCTTTCATCGCTTGAGAGCGAGAGCGGCACGGGCTATGGCAACTATATTATAATTGACCACGGCGACGGATATACCTCCCTCTACGGCCATTGCAGCGCGCTTCTTGTTTCGCAGGGACAGCGTGTTTCAAGAGGTCAAATTATTGCTCGAGTCGGCAGCACCGGCTGGTCAACGGGTCCGCATCTTCACTTTGAAGTCAGATATAACGGCGAAACAGTCGATCCGCTCGACTATGTAAACATGCCGTAACTTATAGCTTAAACAAAGATTCCCCGTCGGAAAATTCCGGCGGGGTTTATTTGTGCATATATTAAGGCAACACCGCAATTGTGCGGCATTGCCTTGAATTTAGATAATTCCTTTATCAAGGGCAGACTCGATAAACTCTGCGAAGATTGAATTCGACCATGCAAACCACGGACGGGTAAAGGCTGTCGCATCGTCGGCATTGAAGCCCTCATGCATATAGCCTGTGTCTGCGTCTGTCGCTACGAGCGTTTCAATGAGCTTTTTAATCTCATTCGGGTCAGTTGAGGTTAAGCCCTGCATCGAAAGAGCAATGTGCCAGATGAAGCCGTGCGGCGTGTGGGGACTGCCTACACCCGAAGCTGCCTTACCTGTGTAATAGAACGGGTTATCCTCGCTGAGAATAAATCTTCTTGTGTTTATATAAACAGGGTCATTTACGTCACAATAGCCGAGATACGGTGCGCTGAGAAGGCTTGGAATATTAGCGTCATCGGCAAGAACATGATTACCGAAGCCGTCCGTTTCACAGGCAAAAATCCTGCCGTATTTCGGATGAATGACGGTGCCGTAGGTGTTGATTCCGTACTCAATTTCTTCACGAAGATTTCGAACCTTTGCAAGAAAATCCGCATCTTCAATATTCATCTCGGTGAAAATCTCATCAATATATCCGAGAACAACAGCGGCAAACATATTTGAAGCGATAAGATAGCCGAATGTACAACTGTCGTCGCTCGGACGGAAGCCGCTCCATGTCATGCCGGTGAAATTAACGGGATAGCCCATGCCGCCGTTATGGAGGGTGTCGATCCATCGACAGCCGAAGCGCTGAAATTTGTACGGCGATTTTTCAAAATGACGCTGTTCGGTTATCCAAAGATCAACAACGGTCTTAGCGGTTTTGATGAAATCGTCATCAATTATAGTCTTATCGCCGGACTCTTTATAATAGAGATATGCGAGTCTGAACGGGTAACAGAGCGAGTCGATTTCATATTTACGCTCCCAAACCCACGGATCGTTGAGCGGCAAATCGTCGGTGTGACCGTGGCCGTTCTTCTCAATGTTGAATGCATTGGCATAAGGGTCGATTCTTATGTAAGCAAGCTGACGAACTATGAGACCTCGGATAATCGAACGGATCTCGGGGTCGTTCTTAGTCAGCGGAAGATAATGCGTAACCTGAGCCGTGGAGTCTCTGAGCCACATTGCAGGAATATCGCCTGTGTAAAGAAATGTTGAACCGTCAGGAAGAATTTCCGCCGTTGTCTCAAGCGTGTTAGGGTAGCAATTGCGGTAAAGCTTTTCAAGCTTCGGATATTTCTTTAATTTTTCCGCCACTTCGTCAATGTGAGCGGTAATTGAATTCGGAATATTTTTCATTGAGGTTCTCCTTAAAACTGTGTATAAACTTCTGAATATTTTTCAAGCAATTCTTTTGCCACTTCCACGGTGTCCTCCTCACCGATTCCGTTTTTGCGAGGAATATAATTTTCGAGGAAGTTGTTTTCAAAAAGAGCAAGTCGTTTTGCCTGATATGAGCCGTTGTATTCGTTGCGGTCAAGCGGCTGCTTTTTTGAATTGTCCTTGAGCTTTTTCGGATTGTCAAAATATGCGGCGAGCGAACGGTAGTACATATGCCATCGTGCCTCATAATAATCCTTCACCAGTCCGCCCCACTCGTTCCAAACCGTATCATAGAGAATCGAATGATCGAACGGTCCCCAGATTGTGTGGAGCAGAAGGAAGTTTATCTGCAAGGATTCCTTTTCTTCCTGACTGCTTCCGAGTTCCTGCGCCTCAAGATATTTTGTGCAGAAGTTCGTTTCTTCTCTCGTCCTCAGAAGGCGGTCGATGTCCTCGCAAATTTCAAGAAAAAGATTGCTTGCCTGTTCAAAGTTTCTGACATTTTTCTCTTTGAAAAATTCAGTTGCCTTAATGTAAACAGGGTAAGCGAGGTCGGACAAAAACTGACGGACAATTGATTGAAGATCGGCACGCATTGCGTCGATTTTTTTGTCATCGGAGCCGGCAATATTTTGGGCGATCGGATAAAGCTTGTGGAAATCATAGTCCCGTTCCATTGTATCGTACGGTGCGGTATGCTTGACGTTTGTGCACGGACGGGAGCAGATTATCGAGCCTGTACACTCGTCGCTTGAGCAAAGGTCAATGAGGGAAATAATGTCATCGGTGAAAGAATCCGTCTTGTATCTTTTGGCACAAAAATCCCTGATGAATTCGTCGCGGTCAAAATTGCCGTCAGTAGTGATAGCTTTTAAAGCAGCCGCACAATAAACCGGGTTAATGTCAAAAGTATCAAATGAAAGAGCGCCGCCGAGCTCGGAATTGGCAAACGGATTGTCGCAAAGGTTTTTCACATTGCCGTAAATGCCCGTTCTGCCGTAACGGTTGCCGCTTATCTCGGGAATGTACTTCCGACCGTTCAGAATATCGGAGCTTTTGCTCATTTCACAGTTGTCAAGAAAAATGTATCTGTCTCCCGAACAGTTTTTGAAAAAGTCGGCATTTATTGAGCTTGTGTGCAGATAGCAGACGGCTTCCGCATCAAATTCGCCGAGCATTTCTTCGAGGGCTTTACCGAGGTCGGCAAGATGAGAATTGTAGCCTTTTTTATCAGATTCGTATACGCCCTCAAAGATATAGCTGTGTGTCTCGCCGAGCGCTTCACGCTGAATTGTCAGGAATTTTTTATTAAAGACAGAGAAAAAAGCATTCTTCGGTCTGATGAAAAAAATAGGAGGAAAATTGTACCACATCGGAGCTTTAAAAATGTCCATCTTGATATACTTTTTTCTGAGGCTGAAAGGAACACTCGGAATTGCCGCAGGAAAAATCGGTTCAATACCGAGACTTCTTTCACGGTCACTTATAAGCTTACCGACGGTGATTTTTCTCTCAAGATACGCTTTGCTGTTGACTGAATTTGTTCCGGCGATGTTGCCCGTGAGCTGGTTCATTAAAAATGCAGGGCCGGAGGAAAATTCAAGACAGAAATTCTCGGGCATGCCGATATCGGTCAACGTTCTGAAAAGTACGCCGTCAAAGCCGACAGGCTGAAGCGCGCGATTAAAGCCGTGCATAGCCATAAAGTCAATCTCTTTTTCCCAGCGGTCAAAGCCGCGAAAATTGCCGTTGAGCGAAAACGATTCATAGCTTGTCATGGCACGGATTTTTTTCTTTATTGTTCGGCTGATTTTTTCCTCGGGCAGGGGAGCGGAGGAGATCGTTGAAATATCATAATCTCCGCTTGTTATAACAACGCCGTGATACTTGCCGAGATAGTCGTAATAGGCCATTGCTTGACTCAGCGGTGAATTTCCGGCGAGCACAACTTTTTTGTCCTCGGAATAAATTTCATAACAATCATATCCGTTATCGGACTCAATTGTTTTCAGCAGAAACTGATCCGCAATTCTCGGTGTATTTCTTTTTATAAGGTCAACCATCGGTCTGTCTCCTTGTTAATAAGAATTTCTCGAAATAATATATTTATTATACTCTATAATGCCGATAAAATAAAGCACATTTTTATGAATTTTCAAAAGAGAGCAAAAAAAGAAGGACGGCTTAAACCGTCCTTCAAAAACCAATATGATTTATTTATTTTGTAAGCAATGAATCGAGAACTTCAAGAATTGTGATGAAGAAGCTAACGATGAGGTGACCCTGAGCCTTGCCCCAAACCTTAAGTCTTTCCTGCCATGTAGGAACATAAGGTGCATGATAGAAGCAAGCTGTATCAAGAACGATTTCATCATTCTCGGATTCGTTAAGGAAAATACCTGTGAAGTTGCCTTCTGCATCTGTATAGCCTACAGAGCAGCCCGATGCATTAGGATCTGCAACACAACCGTTCGGATTGCCTTCGTCATCTTCTGAGTAAAGGTCAAAATACGGGAAGAATACGATTCTTCCGAAGTCCTTGTTGTACTCCTCGGGAACATCCTCGGTTGTAACAACATCAATATAGCCGATAACGATACCTTCGTCAGATGTTGAGAAGAACTTGTTGAAATCAGCCTTCTTGATCTTGAAAGCCAATGAACCGTCCATGCCGTTCTCAAGATCTACCTGGTTGACAACAAGCTGATCGTCAGCAGCAATTTTATCAGAGAATCTGATGTTCTTAATCTCAACAATATCCTTCTCGCTTGTTGAGAAGCTGATGCCTGAGAATCCGAAATAGAAAGTTTCTGCGTTTTCAGGAACCTTCTCAAGATAATCTGACTTCATGATGATTGGGATCGAATACTCTTTTGAGGGCTCAATGTATGTATTCTGGATTGAGAAAACAACCTTGCCTGCCTGCTTAGGTGTATCTTTAGGCATACCCTCGTTTACGGTTTCGCCTTCGGCAAATGCTGCAACGCCAAGCGTGAAGAGCATGATAACCGAGAGAAGAATTGCTAAGAATTTTTTCATGAAAAAATCTCTCCTTTTTGTTTTTTGCATTTTCATGCTTTTTATTTTGCGAAGGGAATACTTCGCTTTTTTATTATAATAGCACGAAAAAGATTTTTATAGTTCTTCTTTAGAAATATATTCACTTTTTCATAAAAATATTTTAATAATTTTTTTGTTTTAGTATAGTTTGTTTCTTTACTCACAACATGTTGTGTTAATTGCAGACCTCCTGCATGACCTCGTTCACGACCTCGCCGGCAACCGAGAGACCCGATCCGGATTTTTCAACAACGCAGATAACGGCGTACGGTGCGTCCTCACGCTGAGAAAAGCCGACAAACCATGCGTGTGAGCCGCCCTCAACCTCTGCGGTGCCCGTCTTTCCGCACATCTTGAGCCCGGGGAAGGTTGAATCGGAATAATAATTCACAACGTTTGAACGAAGAAGCTTTTTCATCTGTGCCGCTATCTCGGGAGTTATGTTTACGGTTTTGTTTACGGCGGTTTTTCCGATAACGTTGATCTTGCCGTCGGGGGAGACCATGTTTTGAACAAAATACGGCTTTGTTGCAACGCCGTTGTTTGCAATTGCTCCCATTATTGTGAGCATATGATAGGGATTTACCATTGTGGTGTACTGACCTATACCTGCCCAGCCAAGGTCGGTTTTTGTGGTTTTACTGACGTCAAAGCGGCTTGCGGAAACGGTTATCTGATCCATGTCCTCTTTGGTGTTGAAGCCGAGCTCTCCTGCCGTCTGCATCAGCTTTGATTGACCGAGCTGAATTGCAATCTGTGCAAAAGCGGAGTTACAGGAATGGTTAAGCGCCTCCTCAAAATCGACGGTGCCGTGAACACCGCTGCATATGATTTTGCCGTCGCCTGTTGCATATTCGCCCGTGCACTCAAAGGTCTGTGAATATATGTCGGGAATATTTTCAATCGCACTGATAGCGGTAACGACTTTAAATATGGAGCCGGGGGTGTACAGACCCGAAACAAAGCGATTGAGGTAAACGCCCTCATATTCATCGGAATTTTCGTCAATATCGTCCGGCTTGTTCTGAGGATCATATGAAGGTGTTGAAACCATGCAGACCATAGCGCCTGTTTTGTAATTATAAACGGCTATGGTTCCTTTCCTGCCGTCCATTGCTTCGTAAGCGGTTTTACATATATCGGCGTCGAGGGTGAGATTTATGTCATTACCTCTGTTATATTTTTTCAGGTTGTAAACACCGTTCACAAAGTCGTAGCCCGAAAGCTTTGAACTGTAAACATACTGAACTCCGGTTGCGATGAAAGATGAATTGTCACCGACAGCATGAAGCATGGCTTTGCGAATTGTTTTGTCATCGTTATAAATTCGTACACCGTCCTCCGAATAAACGAGTTTTGTTCCGTTACGGTCAAAAATCGTACCGGCACTGGAAATTTCGCCGTTTTTATAAATATGCTGATTAACAAGATTTGACGTCCATTCCGAGCCGTGAACAAAGAAATTGTACATCATGAATCCGAGTCCGCAGAAAAATGCAACTATAACGAAGTAAAGAACAAAGGCACGTCTTGTGGTATTTCTCATTTATTTAGCCCTCCCGTTCCCGGATTTCTTCCGTGATATCGGAATGTCCTTTGAATTCTGAGCAGAGGTTGTTCTCTTTTTGCTTATGGGAACATCGCCCCTGCCGGCTTGCTGTGTCCGTTTTTTGCTTATAGGCACATCCGCTGCGGAACTTTTGACTCTGACCGACTGCTCAACAACCGGCGGAACATATACCTTTCGCTTGGATCTCTTGCCTATCATTATATTGGGCGGATAAAGCGGATGATCGGGGAGTATAGTCTTGGAAAGCTTTGGATAGGTTCTGATATCTGCCGATTTTATCAGCGCAAGCATGCCCCATGAGGAAATAACGCTGGATCCGCCTCGGCTGATGAACGGAAGAGTAACTCCCGTAAACGGAAGTATATCCGTTACGCCGAAAATATTCAGGCTTGTCTGGAACAGCAAAAGGCCTGCCGCCGCGCAAGCTGTGATTGCATAGAAAGCCGAGCGGGTGTTTCTTGCAACCTTGATTGCATAAAGAAGAATAAAAGCATATGTGATAACTATAGTCAGACCGACTATCATGCCCCATTCCTCGCATATCATTCCGAAAGCAAGGTCGGTTGAGGCGAAAACAACATTTCTCAGCATACCCTTTCCTATTCCGAGACCGAAAAGACCGCCGCTTGCCGAATAAATAAGAGTTCTCGTCTGCTGCATGCCTTCGTCGTTGATAAGCTCCCAGATATGACGGTATGCCTTGAATCGGGCGGCAACATGCGGTTTGAAATACACAATCATTATTGCGCCGAGTAAAGCCGCAACGCATACAAGTGCAATCGTTCTGACGTCACCCGAGCGCATGAATGCAATTACTATAAAGGTGAAGAAGAAAATCAATGCGGTACCGAAGTCCTTCATGAGGAAAAGCGCACCGACGCAGCCGAAGGAGAATATAAGATATTTAGTAAGGCTTCGTGCACTTTGAAGCTTGTCCAGCGACGCCGCTCCGACAAAGATAAACGCAAGCTTGACAAATTCGGACGGCTGAATTGATATGCCGCCTATTGTGATCCAGTTAAGCGCACCGTTCGTATATTTTGCAAGCGCAAGGTTGGCGACGAGCAGACCGACCGCCGCAAAGGCAACGGGCATTCGCAGCTTCATGACGATATCCGTGCGGCGCATAACCGCGAGCATGAAGATAAACAGAATCAGTCCGAGCGCAATGGCAACGATCTGTTTGAGCGCATAGTCGTTATCAACTGTGGCAACATTCGTCAGACCGATGCCCGAGAAGAGGAAACCGATTATCTCAAGCTCAAAGTTATTCTGTCCGCAAAAAATAGAAGCAATGATAAAATAAGCCCATTCAAGAAGAATATAACCTGCAAAGATAGCAAACAGAGTGCTGTTGAAACCGTTGGCGGTTATTACCACTGTTCCGGTCAACACTTGAAATATTGTAACGAGGATAAGCGCAAATCCCCAGTGGAACTTATTGTTCAGTTTTTCTCCGCTCACATAATTCCCCCTTGTGAGTATAATAAATCAATTTATTATAACGCATTTGTCGGGAAATCTCAATATATTTGGAATTATTTTACATTTGACGGCTGAATTTCTTTTCATGTTATAAATATAATTTGAAAACGATAAAAAAACGATAACCGAGGATTAACTTCACTTTTTTTCTCGGTCACCTTTCACGGTTCAAAAATACCGCCGAATTATCCACAAAACCCTTTATTTTAGTTAAATAATGTAGTATAATATTTTAAATTTCCGCCGATCAAAGCATTTTAAATCCCTCGGCGGCAATTTGCTGCAAAAAGCAATTCATTTAACGGAATTTTACCTTTCAGGAAAGGTGTGAGGTTATGACAAAAAAGCAAAGAGCCCTGCTTTGTGTTGAGGCTCTCAAGAAAGAGTATCCCGACGCAATTTGCTCTCTGAATTATAAAAATGACTTTCAGCTTCTTGTTGCGACGAGACTTTCAGCCCAATGCACGGACGCTCGTGTGAATATCGTTACGCCTGCACTCTTTGAAAAATATCCTACAGTCGAAGCATTTGCCGAGGCTGACGTTGCCGATGTTGAGGAGATTATCCGCTCATGCGGCTTTTATCGCACCAAGGCTAAGGACATTATCGGCATGGCGCAAAAAATTCTTTCCGATTTTGGAGGCATGGTTCCGGACAACATTGAGGATCTGACCTCTCTGCCGGGAGTCGGCAGAAAAACGGCAAATTTGATTTGCGGCGACATATTCGGCAAGCCTGCCGTTGTTGCCGATACTCACCTTATTCGTATAAGCAACCTCCTCGGTCTTGTCGAGACAAAAGATCCTTTTAAGGTTGAAACAGCGTTGCGTAAACTGCTTCCGCCGGAGGAAAGCAATGATTTTTGTCATCGCTGTGTCCTCCACGGCAGAGCCGTGTGCGTTGCAAGGCGTCCTGCCTGTGAAAAATGCTGTATGGCGGACTTTTGCAAATCGGCAAAAAAATAAGGCAACATCGCATAATTAAAATATACGATATTGCTCTTAAAGTTAAAAGCTTCGTCAGATTAGCTTTTTAAAATATGAATCGACTGATCGCCAATGCAACGGCCGCTCCTGAAATTGCGGAAACCGCAAGTTTTACGGCAATAATCAACCTGTTACGTTTCAGCTTTGTCGGCGGCGGTGCACCCGTTTCTCCTGCGATTTTTCCCGCCCGTTCTCTGAGCGTTCCCTCGCTTACCTGAGAAAACTCGGGCTTGACGAAGAATATAACACGTTCAAAATATTCACAGGTCGGTTTGGTAACCTCAACGACCTGATGATTTACTCCCTTAATCAAACTATCCCTGCTTTCGCTTGTTTTTTCCCTTTTATTGTTGTCATTCGGAATGATTTTTATGCAGGACAAAATGAATAAATCACGACCGAAAACGACATCTTGTAACATTTTCCACGTTTTTTGTGGAAGTGTGGAAAACTTTAATCTTTTCACAAAATCGGTGGAAAACTATGTGGAAAGTGTGGATAACTGCCTTTGAAAACGTTGATTTTACGTATTTTTCCACATTTTTACCCGTGGAAAACACGGTTTTTGTTAATTATTTAACAATTGCAGTTGGACTTTGTCAAGTATTTTTTTGTTATAAAAAGTGGGAAATTTTGCTCAAAATTTAATAAATCTTTGTGCAAAACAGAGTTTAAAAAAAGCTTGACAAGAACTTTGTGACAAAAGGTTACAAAATGAATATTTTTTCAAAGACCAAACTTTTCATTGTATTAACGCAAAGGAGGCCGGCATGAAAAGCTACATTAAAGATGACAGCATAGTTTTTGACGGAGTTGACAACCTCAATATTGCTCTGACCCTTGACTGCGGACAAGCCTTCCGCTGGGCGCAAAAGCCGAACGGAGCTTGGCACGGCGTCGCAGAAAAGCGAGCAGTCGATATAATTCAGGACGGAGACAAAATAACCGTTATCGGTGACACCGATGAAAACTTCTGGCAGACATATTTTGACCTCGACCGTGATTACGGTGCAATTTGCGAAAAGCTGAAGACGGACAGTCAACTCAGAAGAGCGATAAGTGAATACGGCGGAATACGAATTCTCCGTCAGAACACATGGGAGGCGCTTTGCTCATTTATAATCTCGCAAAACAACAATATACCGAGAATAAAGGGAATTATAGAAAGGCTTTGTGCAACCTTCGGTGACGATCTCGGAAACGGCGATTTCAGTTTTCCGACCGCCGAAGTGCTTGCAAAATGCAACGTTGACGATCTTGCGCCTTTGCGTTCGGGTTTCAGAGCGAAATACATAATCGACGCCGCTCAAAAGGTTGCCGGCGGTGAGGTAAATCTTCATATGCTTGCCACGGAGGATATGGATGTCTGCCGAGCCGAGCTGATAAAAATCAAGGGAGTCGGTGCAAAGGTTGCCGAATGTACTCTTCTCTATGGCTGCGGAAGAATCGAGGCTTTTCCCGTTGATGTATGGGTCAAGCGCATAATGGCCGAGATGTATCCCGACGGTTTACCCGAATGTACCTCGGGTGTTGAAGGAATAGCACAGCAATTTCTATTCCACTGGCGAAGAAATACGGAAATAATATAATTAACATAAACAGGGAGACAATATGAAAGATCTTATAAAGTATTTGCGGCATTATATTAAAGAAAGCATCCTTGCGCCGCTGTTCAAAATGCTTGAAGCGAGCTTTGAACTGTTTGTTCCGCTGGTAATGGCGGCGATAATAGACACAGGCATCAAAAACTCGGACAAGCCCTACATTTTTAAAATGGGAATGGTTCTTGTCGGATTGGCGATTGTAGGCTTCATCAGTGCGCTGACTGCTCAATATTTCGCCGCCAAAGCGGCAGTCGGATTCGGCAAGGAGCTGAGAGGTGACCTTTACCGTCACATCAATACGCTGTCCTATTCCGAGATCGACAAAATCGGAACATCAACGCTTATCACCCGTTTGACGGCGGATGTAAATCAAATGCAAACAGCGGTCAACCTTTTTCTGCGGCTTTTCCTGCGTTCACCGTTCATCGTTATCGGCGCAGTCGTCATGGCCTTCACGGTTGATCCGAAAACGGCTATAATTTTTGCCGTTTCGATTCCTCTGCTTGCGGTTGTCGTTTTCGGCATCATGTTCTATTCTGTGCCGATTTATAAGAAAGTACAAAACAGGCTTGATTCCGTAATGAGGATGACGAGAGAAAATCTTTCGGGCGTGCGCGTGATTCGTGCATTTAACCATGAGCAAAGGGAAATCGAGGACTTTGACAAATGCTCGGAGGAATTGAAGGATATGCAGCTTTACGGCGGCAAGATCTCGGCATATCTCAATCCGATAACCTATGTTATAGTCAATCTTTCAATCGTGCTCATTATTTACGTCGGCGGACTTCGTGTAGACACGGGCAGACTGACGCAGGGCGAGGTTATTTCACTCATCAACTATATGTCGCAGGTTCTTGTTGAGCTTATTAAGCTATCAAATCTCATAATCAACCTAACAAAATCCGTTGCATGCGGAAACAGAATCAACGACGTTTTCAAGATAAAACCGTCAATCAACGACGGAAGCGGAATAAAGACCGAGAACGATACGGCGGTCGAATTTGACCATGTAAGCGCAACATATGCAGGATCAAATGAAAAATCGCTTGACTCGCTCACGCTTAACGTTCCGAGAGGTTCGACGGTCGGCATAATCGGCGCAACAGGCTCGGGCAAAACAACTCTTATCAATCTTATACCGAGATTTTACGATGTCAGCGGCGGCTCGCTCAAGGTCAACGGAACGGACGTTCGCAATTACAATGTTGACGAGCTTCGCAAGCTGGTAGGCGTTGTTCCGCAAAAGGCGGCGCTTGTCAGCGGAACGGTTCGAGACAATATGAAATGGGGAAAGCCCGATGCAACCGATGAGGAAATAAATGCGGCACTGAAAACTGCTCAGGCTCTCGACTTTGTTGACGAAAAGGATGGACTTGACAGCAAAATTCTTCAAGGCGGCAAGAATCTTTCGGGCGGTCAGATTCAGCGCTTGACAATTGCAAGAGCACTTGTCAGGAAGCCCGAAATTCTTATTCTTGATGACAGCTCGTCCGCTCTTGACTTTGCGACGGACGCCGCACTCAGACGTGCGATAAAGTCGGACACGGATAATATGACTGTTTTCATTGTTTCTCAGCGTTTTTCGACAATCAAGAACGCTGACATGATAATTGTGCTTGACGATGGCAGAGTTTGCGGAATCGGCAAGCATGACGAGCTTTTTGAAAGCTGTGAGGAATACCGTGATATTTGCGAATCACAGCTTTCAAGCAAGGAGGCGGTATAAATGAAGAAGAATAACAAAGGTACATTCCGCCGCCTGCTCAAGCTCATTGAAAAATATAAATTTCTTGTACTTCTTTCCTTGCTTTTGGCTGTTGTAGTCGTTGCAACTCAGCTTTATGCACCGATTTTGTTCGGTAATGCGGTCGATCTTGCTCTCGGAAAGGGTCAGGTAGATATTGAGGGGATTATTGCAATTCTCGCTAAAACCGCAGTAATTATCGGCATAACGGCTCTGGCTCAGTGGATAATGAACATCATAAACAATCGCATAACATACAGGGTTGTTAAGGATCTGCGTGTTCAGGCATTCCGCCATTTGCAAAAACTTGACATATCATATATCGACTCTCACGAGCACGGAGATATCGTCAGCCGAATTATTACTGATATAGATCAGCTCTCGGACGGTCTGCTGATGGGCTTTACCCAGTTTTTTACGGGTGTTATAACGATTCTCGGCACATTGATTTTTATGTTTTCTGTCAATGTAAAAATTGCGCTTATTGTCGTTCTCCTCACGCCTCTTTCTCTTTTTGTTGCTTCGTTCATTGCGAAAAGAACCTACTCGATGTTCCAAAAGCAGTCAGAAACAAGAGGCGAAATTACAACGCATATCAACGAGATGGTCGGCAATCAGAAGCTTGTCAAGGCATTCAGCCGTGAGGACGCTTCGGAAGAAAAGTTTGACGAGATAAACGACAGACTCACAAGATACAGTCTTAAAGCGTCGTTCTTCTCCTCAATGGTCAATCCGTCAACAAGACTTATCAATGCCCTTGTTTATGCGGGTGTAGGCGCCTTCGGTGCTCTCTCAGCCATTGCAGGCAGACTTACGGTCGGTCAGCTTAGCTGCTTCCTCAGCTATGCAACGCAGTATACGAAGCCGTTCAACGAGATTTCGGGCGTTGTCACGGAGCTTCAGAATGCCCTCGCTTCGGCGGCAAGAGTCTTTGAACTCATTGACGAAAAGGAACAGCTTCCCGACTGCTACAATGCGAAGGAGCTTGAAAAGGCAAACGGCGAGGTTGAGTTTGAAAATGTTTCTTTCTCATACGATAAGAGCAAGGAGCTCATCAAAAATCTCAGCATCAGTGCAAAGCCCGGTCAGCGTGTTGCAATCGTCGGACCGACGGGCTGCGGCAAGAGTACGCTTATCAATCTTCTTATGCGTTTCTATGATCCCGACAGCGGAATGATCAAGGTTGACGGCGAAAATTCAATGGATTTCACAAGAAAATCATTGCGTAAAAACTTCGGCATGGTGCTCCAGGAAACATGGCTTAAATCGGGCACGGTCAGGGAGAATATCGCATATTCAAATCCCGACGCAACGGATGAGGAAATCATTGCCGCCGCAAAGCTTACGCACGCTCACAGCTTTATAAAGCGCTTGCCCGACGGCTATGACACGGTTCTCGGCGAAAGCGGCGGTTCTCTCTCTCAAGGACAAAAGCAGCTGCTTTGCATAACGAGAGTTTTGCTCAATCTGCCGCCGATGCTTATTCTCGATGAAGCGACATCGTCAATCGACAGCCACACTGAGATTAGAATTCAGAAAACCTTTGCACGAATGATGAAGGGCAGGACGTGCTTTGTTGTTGCTCACCGACTTTCGACGATCCGTGAATCGGACATCATTCTTGTTATGAACAAGGGTCAGATCATCGAGCAGGGCACGCACGAACAGTTGCTTGAAAAGCACGGATTTTACTATGACCTTTACAACAGCCAGTTCGCCGTGACAGAATAAAACAGCAAAAATTTTAACCGCTCTTTTTTGTGCGTGGCTTCGGCTGCGCACTTTTTGTTTTACGTTACAAACAGTTGAAAAATATCTGTCAATATGATATAATACAGCTACCACACAAAGTTCATATAGAAGCTAAACCAAATTGCGTAGCCGGAATAGATAAAAATACCGGCTTACTTTTCTATGCTTTTGGTTTAGAACTGTAACTTTGTGTGGTAGCAATCAAGCCGTGTATTTTTTGTGCGTGGCTTCGGCTGCGCACTTTTTATTTTTCGGGGGATAATAAAATGATTGATCTCTATGACTATGTCTTTAACTCAGAGGAAGATATTCCGGAAAAGGTTGTTGATGAAACGGGAGCAGTGCTGACTCCATGTCGCCCCGAAACCTGTGAGGGCAACGGTATGCACTCCGACCATGAAATTTGCTGTGATGAGTGTAATTGGTTTCTCGGCTGTTTTCCTGAATTCTGCGATCCGGATTATTGCCCGACAGAAGAATAAAATAAAACACAAAAGCTATAATTCACATTCAGCTTGTTGAAATCGCTGATATGCGGATTATAGCTTTTCGCTTTGTTATGTCGGACTGTTCACATTAAGGGTGAAAGTCGTTTTATTTAACCTTATTTCTGCTTGTTAGCAATGATATCCTTAATGAACTTCGGGCAAACGATATCAATAATTCTGCCGATCCATGTTGCGATAACAGGTGAGAAGAGATCCATGATGTAGTAATTTATCGGCTTAGATGCAACATCATTATATGTTACAAGATGAGTTTCGTAATTTCTTACATCGTTCTCGTCAATCTCAAAAATTCTTGCCGAACGGTCGCCACCTCTGCCGTATGTGCTGAAGCCTGAACCGCCGTTGTAGCCGAGAGTGATTCCCTCGTCCGTAACGCCCATGAAGTTGTTAACGTGGTCATGTGCGAAGAAAGCACCGATAATCTCTTTATGCTCAAGCCATGCTTCATACTCGCCTGTGTTACCGTTTACGGATTCCGAACACGGAACCTCACCGAGAACGCCGCTTGTAGCTTTATCGTTGAGCTTGTACCACTGACCGTCGTCAAGACCGAAGATACAGTCTGTATGATCTGCATTGAACGGAACCTTATCAACAAACTGATAGATTTCCTTAACTGGAACATGCTGGAAAACAAGAGAAGGAATATAGCTGCCTGTAGCTGCCTTGAGTCCATCACGGGTATCCTTATACCACTGAACCTGCTCAGGCTTGAGTCCCTGATAACCTGTAAGCAGTCCTTCGCCCTTAACCTTATTGTTGGAGTCCATAACATAGATGTTAAGAGGAATTTTCTTACCGTCGGACGACTTAACGGGAATATAAAATGTACCTACATCACAGCCGTTATTAACAATAGCGCAGTTGGAATATGACTTGTAAACCTCCATCTGCTCCTCAAGCGGGAAGATCTCCTCCCAGTCATGGTCGTGGTTGCCGAAGGTAGCTACGAAAGGTACTCCGAGAGCGTTGACGCCGTCAAGAGCCTGAGTAAGGCACTTCTTGAGCTGAGCTTTGGTTGCGCCCGGGAAGAAGTCTGTGAGAAGGTCGCCTGCCATAACAATGAGGTCGGGCTTTTCTTTTTCGGCAATCTTCTTGAGGTAGCTTGCCTGAAGAACGTCCTTGAGAATAACATCCTGTGTGTCGTTGATCATCATGATCTTAAATTTTCCGTCTGAGTTGAACTTGAATGCCGTGTCGGTGCTAATCGCCGCAAAGCTCGGGACAGCAAGGAGGACAATCATAACAACCGAGAGAAGAATACTTATGACTTTTTTCATTGTTTTAACCTCCGAAAAAATAATTTTGTAGTTTAATTATACACCAACAAAAATTTAAAGTCAACATAAAGGTTTAGATGCCCATGAAAAATTATGACAAATCACACAAAAAGATGTATCAAAACAACATGCTGTATAATACGTCATTATATCAATCTTTAATATGTTTTTTTATTTGCCATTTTATCGCATTTATAATTTTACTGAACAGCTTACAAATCAAATTAATAAACATATCAATATGCAAAAGCCTAAAAAGTTGAATTCGCAGGGAATCAACAAGCGAAGCTGCAAGATAAAACATAACTGAAACTCCGAGCACAATACCAATCTTTTCCAACGAAGTCGGAGCATTAAAAAATGTGTGTAATTTAGTAATAATGTTATTCCATGTGAATGGGAGACATTGGATTATATATACACTAAATGACGTGGATGAAAAAAACCTGATTATCCTCTTGCCCCGTTTGATATTCATTCTGCTGAAAAGCATCAGAAAAGAGATAGAAGGCAATAAAACAGTTAATGAATTGTATTTTTCTAAAATATCTTTTGGCGAATAATTGATAAATATATTTATATTATCCCAAACAGGCATATAACAGCAATACGTTATCAATATTCCAACAATAATTATTACGACATATATACGATTAGAGATACTGTTGAAAAAATTCTCGTTCTTTTTTATAAATGCTCCGATAAGATAACAAAGGGAAAGCCATAAAAAACTGTATCCGTCAAGCAAACCAAGAATGCTTATATTGGTTGGAATAAATAAAATAGCAAAACAAATTATTATATAATTAAATAAAAAGCCATTTGCAAAACTGCTTATAATTTTATTATACAGCGGAATAAAAAAGAACATAATAAAATATGCCGCGAAATACCATAGATTATCTGAAATTGTAACAGGAAAAGATGCGCTCAACACATTTAAAATATTGATAGGTCTATGAAATATTTGTTTGTCAAGTATCAACAATATATATGAATAAAAAACAACTTGAAGCCATAAATTAATAATTTTTGTGTATTTGACGGTGGAATTATACATAACAAAACCGGAAATAATTGCGAAAATGTCCACTGCACCATAGCATATAACCATAATCAAAGAAAGCACATAGTATGACAGTCCGTTTTCAGGGGTACCTAAAAATCCGCCATATCCGGAGAAATGTAATATCGTGACCATAATCATAGAAACTATTCTGAGCAGATCTATACCATAATTTCGTTCACGTCTATTTGTAAAAACTCTTTCATTATTTTTTGTTTCCGTCATCATAAAACCCTCCAAGTGTTTAAATTTTATCAAATCACGAATTTAATGTCAACAATATGGAAAAATACTTTTTATATTAGACTGTTAATTGTATGAATGACAGGGAAAAAAGCAACATGATTGACATTTTATAGACAAAGTGTCGAATAAGTTAGATTTATTTCTAATCTCGGTTGACTTTATAAAGAAAATGTGAGACAATAAATATCAATTTTAGTAGTGAGGTACAGCGAAATGTTACTGAAAGAAAATATTCAACGTGCAGGCGTGGGATTTCTGCTGGACAGAGTGCTGAAATACGTTGACAAGGATCCGAAAAAGAATATTCTCAAGCTTATCGGTCTTGCCGAAAAATTTGCCGGAAAAACATTTCCCGAAAAGACATTTAAGGGCTTCCGCGATGCGATCAGCGACGATGATAATGTTTGGAATGCCTATGCGATGAATTTGCTCAAGGATATTGACAGGGGCTATCTCAAAAAGATGTTTTTGTCTTTCGTTCTCGGTGCAGGTCTCCATGGAACAAGAGCCGTAAGAGCAAACCGCGAAAAGTATAAGTGTAACATTCCATGGCTTATGCTCATTGACCCGACAAGCGCATGTAACATGAACTGCAAGGGCTGTTGGGCGGCTGAATACGGTCACAAACTCAATCTCACATATGATGAAATAAACAACGTTATCAATCAAGGTGTGGAGCTCGGAACTCACCTTTATATGTTTACGGGCGGCGAACCGCTTATCAGAAAAAACGATATTCTGCGCCTTTGCCGTGAGCATAAAAACTGCACGTTCCTTGCTTATACAAACGCAACATTGATCGACCAAAAATTCTGCGACGACATGAAGGATGTCGGTAATCTTACTCTTGCGCTCAGCATCGAAGGTTCTGAGGAGTCAAACGATTCCCGCCGCGGCAAGGGAGCTTACGAGAGAACCATTAAAGCAATGGAGCTTCTCAAAAAGAATAAGTGCATTTACGGTCTTTCGATTTGCTACACCTCGCAGAATGTCGATAAGGTAACAAGTGACGAATTTATTGATTTGATGATTGAAAAAGGTGCAAAATTTGCACTTTACTTTAATTATATGCCGGTCGGCACGGGAGCTGTTGAGGAGCTTATTCCCACCCCTGACCAGAGAACGCATATGTATTTCTGGCTCAAAAAGATGCGAAACGGCAAAACCGGCAAGCCGTTATTTGTAATGGACTTCCAGGATGACGGCGAATATGTCGGCGGTTGTATCGCAGGCGGCAGAAACTATTTCCACATCAATTCCGCCGGTGATATTGAGCCTTGCGTATTCATTCATTTTTCTGATTCAAATATCAGAACACATACGATTCTTGAGGCTTTGAGAAATCCGCTGTTTATGAGCTATTATCACAATCAGCCGTTCAATGATAACCATCTGCGTCCGTGCCCGATGCTTGAGAACCCCGAATATCTCAGGAAAATGATTAAGCAGACAGGCGCAAAATCGACCGACCTTGAAAATCAGGAAGGTGTTGAACATCTTTGCGCAAAGTGCGATAAATTCGCCGCCGCATGGAAGGAACAGGCGGACAAGCTTTGGGCGGAAAACAAGCATCCTAATCCTAAAACGCAATATTACCGTGATACCGAGCAGGCCATGAAAGAAAAGCTTGACGATTTGGTAAGATAAATATAGATAATCGTCCGTTTCAGACGGGCGATTTTTTTGAAAGGTATGAAATTTATGTTCAGAAAAGCTACAAAGAAAGACATTGACCGTATCAGTGAAATTTATGATGAAATCCACGACTCGGAAGAAGCAGGGCTGGTTACAATAGGCTGGATAAGAAATATTTATCCGACAAGGAAGACAGCAGAAATTGCAATTGCGGCAGGAGATATGTTTGTTGAAGAAATTAACGGAACAATAGTTGCTGCCGCGAGGATAAACAAAGAACAGGTGCCCGAATATGCCGATGCAAGCTGGACTGCCGATGCACCCGACGGTGAGGTTATGGTGCTTCATGCGCTTGTCGTTTCGCCTAAAGCTAAGGGCAAAGGCTACGGAACGGCATTTGTAGATTTCTATGAAAAATATGCGCTTGAAAACGGATGTCCTTATCTCAGAATGGACACCAATGCGAGGAACACCGCCGCACGCAGTCTATATAAAAAGCTCGGCTATACCGAGGTTTCGATAGTTCCATGTGTGTTCAACGGCATTGACGGCGTACAGCTTGTGTGCCTCGAGAAGATTTTATAAATCAACCTGAGTAGATATAATTATCTCCGTGGCACTACCAATGCGGTAGGCGGTTACACTCTTTGCCCTCGTCAGGGGGTGATTTTATGCAATACGTTACATATGAGAATTTATTCACATTCGCACTTGTAATCGTCGGACTTGTGACTGTGTTCGTTGCAGTTCTTGCATATAAAAAGAAATAACCGCCCTGTCCTGAGAAAACGAGCGGTTATTCTTTAACTTTTCATTCGAGAGCGTAACCGTATATCGGCAGTGCCGCCCTTTGTATCTTTATTATGCGCCATGAAGCGCAATTCGTCAGCATGAGATTTATCAAAAGTCATCGGACAGTTTTGTTCGATGGCTTTTATGCTTTTGTATTCATCAATTTAATCAATCTCGGCCTGAAATGCCTGTGAAAGATAATGAAGCACAGGTCAATCAGCGCCGTGACCAAGCCCGTAGCAAGAAAAATCCATTCGTGCTCACTGTAAAACAGCGAAACTATGAACGGAACGAAGCTGAGCACGATGTTAATCTCATGTATAGCCTCAGCCGAACAGGTCTCATTGATAAGCGTTTCAACCGGGAAATCCTTTGATGAGGAGGTCTGCGGCAAAAGATTTGGAAGCTTTTCTTTCCAACGTTTTACTCTGAGAGCTTTGAAAACAGACTCTTCAAACTTTTTCGGTGCAAACCAACCGCTTTTATAGTTGAATCTTATCGGCTTTTTTGAAACAACTTCCGAAACAAGAATTCTGTATGCAAAATGATAGAAGCAGGTCAAAAAAGTGATAAAGCATGTGAAAGAATAGTGATTATCGTGATGAATATGTGAGATAAGGAAAATAACACTGAGAACGGCAAACAGAGCCGCTGCCGTAAACATAAATTTCCGTAGATGTTTCATTGTTTGATTTATTCCTCGAGTTCGGGCAATCAGCTTGCCCGAGAGAACGCCGGACTAATGGCGTTCCCTCAGTTGTAATTTGTCAGCCGACAAATTTAATCGTAAGAATCTTTTTGCCTGTAATCTCAAAGTCCGCGAAGCCGTTCTCATCAACCGTAAGCGGAGCAACATCCTTTTCCTCAAGGCTTACGAGCTTAACCTCGCTCCACTTCTTGCCGGAATACGGCGGGAGTTCAAACTCTGCCTGCTGTCTTTCAACGGGCGACTGAGCCTTTTCAATCGGAGCGATACCGCCGTTGAGGCGAATATTTGTCTTTACAGTCTTGTCAGACGGGTTAAAGAGACGAACAACATAGCCTGTACCGTCCTCGCTCTGCTTAATGCCACTGACGTTGAGCTTTTCGGTGCCAAGCTCAAGGAATGAATGAACAAGGTCGTTCTTTCCGTGGTCTGTCGGAGCAAGCTGTGCTACGCCGAAAGCAAGATTGAATCTTTCGCTCTCGCCCCAAACATTGCCGTCCTCCCAGTCTCCCTTATGCGGCATGAAAGCATAACGGTAGGTGTTCTTGCCGATGCACTGTGAGCCCTTATCGCTTGCGCTGTAGTCCTGCATATCGCTTGTAACACAGATGCGAAGCGGGAAAGCGCGAAGAAGTGAAAGATAAACCGTGCCGCACTCATCATCCGAGGCTTCATATGCTTTAAGTCCCGTATTGAGGAGAGCTGCGCCGACCTTGCCGTCTGTTACATCAACGAAGGAGTTCATCGGCTGCTCGGTCATCGGTATCTCGTCATAAAGCGAATAGTCAAGCTTTGCAACGGTGCGCTTAACAACGTCAAACTGACCCTGAGCGTATGAGAATTCCGACTTGATGTCAGTCGGGAATGCTACCTGAAGGTAGTGATCCTCGCTCTGATTGTCAATAGTTGTTTCAACCTCAAGATAACGTGAGCCCTTCTTCAATGTGACAATGCTCTCGATTCTGCAGGGATTGAGGTGCTTTGAACGCGTCTTCTCGTCCGGGTTTCTTCCCTCGGGAAGTGCCCAGTCGATAGCAACCTTGTATGAAACGGTAAGCTCGCCCTCGTGGAGAAGCGTAATCTTTGCATTCTCGTTAAGAGTTGTAAAGGTTTCATCGTTCTCCGGAGTGAAGTGTTCCCACGGGTTGCCGATTTCGCCGGTATCCTTGAAGTATCCGAGTCCAACATAGCTCTTGCCGTTCTCTTTATCAAGAACATCATAAGTTCCGTTGGAGTTGAACGAAACTCTCAGGTACTCGTTCTCCATAACCTGATTTCTCTTGAGCATAGTCTTAGGCGTTGTTGCACGAACATGATAGAGAGGCTGAAGCTTGAGTGTCTTATAGCCCATAGCCGGTACATCTTTGACGTCAAGCTCAATCGTGTACTGCTGAGTATGAAGAACATTGGCAACGTCGTTCGGATTCTGAATGATCTGAGCCGAGTTCTTGTTTGTCGTAATTACCTGATAGGTAAGAACAGTTCCGTCAGGATCGGTAATTTTGAAGCTGTCCGCTTTCCACTCTGCCGGAAGCTCAACCGTCATCTTGACCGCTTCGCTTCTCTTGAACGGAGCCGGGTTAAATACAACGATCGCTGCATCGTCACGGCTGAAGCCGTCAAGCTTAATATCGCCTGCAACGTCCATGAAAGCTCGCTCATAAACACAGTTTGAAAGCTCTCTTGATTGCCTGTAACGATAGATAACGTCCTCATAAACTACATCACGTCCGCATGCACCGATACTGTCATGGCCGTGGTTCTGAAGAAGATAGTTATATGAAAGGTCGATGAAGTTCTTCTGATACGGAGCTCCGCTGAGTGCCGCAAAAACCGCCATAGGCTCGGCGTAATTCTGAAGCTGAGTCTCCGTCTTGAAGTTTGCCTGCTTAACATAGGTTCTTGCGGAAATGATCCAGCCCATCATGCTGCTGACGCTGCCTTTGGTGTACGGATCACGCATTTCTCCCTTGAGAACAGGTGAATTCGGGTCAAACTCATCAATGATGCCCTGCTCCATTTCTTTGAGTGAGCTGTGATAAACAACAGCATTCGGGAGAGCTGCGTCAAGGTCTTTAATCATCTCGACCTCACGGGCATCGGGGCATGATGAGTCATGGCCGAGTGACCAGAAACGGTGAGACGTTGTCCAATCGTTGTCCTGCTCCTTGATTGCCTGCTCCGCACGGGGCTTAATGTTCTCCTTATGGTACTCATAGAACGGGTGAGCGTATTGATAGTCAAGATTTTTGTTCTCGGAATCAATGAACTTGAATATACCATTGTTGTCATTCCAAACCATGTCACGGTTATTCTCGTTCTGCTGATTGTAATAAACAGGACGCTGAACAATGTACCAAATGTTGTAACGCGGACGCTTGCCGAGACGTGAAGCATAAATTCTTGTTCCGTCCGGGCTTTCCCAGTAGAACTCCGACTTCGGAGCGCAATACTCGTTGATTCCGCGATAGAATGAGGCAAAGTGAATGTCAAAGCCTGCATAGATCTGCGGAAGCTGAGAAATCTGACCCCAGCCGAACGGTGAATAGCCGGTCTTGCTTATGCCGCCCATTTCCTTGCCGATTCTGTGACCGAGCAGGAGGTTACGGATAAGCGATTCGCCGCCGACAGTGAATTCATCGGGGAGGCAGAACCAAGGACCGACACCGATTCGACCCTCGGATATGTATTTTTTCATAAGCTCTTTCTTCTCGGGATATGCCTCAAGGTAGTCCTGAATGGGCATAGTCTGGGAATCAAGATGGAAATGTCTGTACTCGGGATACTTGTCAAGTATATCCGTCAGCATATCAAGCATATAGCCGAGCATATACTGAGTTCTTCTTGCTGAAAAACGCCACTCTCTGTCCCAATGGGTGTTTGAGATGAAATGGCAGTTAATCTTCTGCGGTTTGTTGTCCATCTGTCTGTTCTCCTTTTTCCGAAGCTTCCGTCTGCTCGAGTGCTTCGGCTTCTTTTGTTTTGTTTTTATTCTCGATGATTGTCTTGAGTCTTGCAACGCTCGCCTTGATCTCGTCCTCATGGACAAGGTATGCCTCGGTCAGCATAAGAACAAAAAGTGCAAAGCTTACTGCGTGAACAAGCTTTTCGGAAGTGATTCTTTTCTTCAATTAAATCATCCCTTTATAATTTTTAAAATATCGGCAAAGCTGTTTTCGTAATAATTGCAAACAGCCTTTGTGCCGCTGTCAACGATATTGCCGCCTGCGATACCGATAGTCGTGTAGCCTGCAAGACGGACGGAGCAAACACCTGCACCGCTGTCCTCAATGCCGACAACATGATTACGGTCAGCGAAAGCCTCTCCGAGACCTACAATAGAGGTTTCGGAATAGAGCCACGGGTGCGGCTTCGGGGAAAGCTCGCCGAGAGTTCCGACCGAACCTTTTCTGAGCGGGAAGCCTGCGGAAATGATTGCATCATAGAAATCCTTCGGGTCACCCATGCCGAGAGTCTTGAATGCCGAAAGAATTTCCGGCCATGCCTTTTCGTAAAGACCCGAGGTAACAAGACCGATTTTTACGCCCATGTCCTTAAGCTCATACAGAAAGTCCTTAACACCCTCCGTCGGAGTAAATGCGCCGTCCTTTCCTCTGCCTGCCATGATCTCTTCCATCTCTCTGTGAGTGTGCTCAAAGTAAAAATCACGAGCCTTGTCGAGGGATGCGCCGGGACAGTATTTATCAATACAATACTGAAGATGCTCGGAAACAGAATGACCGGAAACAAACGGAAGGTCAGCTTCTTCAAGCTCAAACTTCGGATTGCCGAGAAGGCTTGCAATGCTCATTTGAATTATCCAGATCCAGAATTCCTCACTTCGAACCGTTGTGCCGTCGAGATCCATAAGAACAGCCTTAACAGGCTTCTCAAGAGTAACGGGCGCAACGGGATAATAAACGGGGTATGCGATTGCCGATTTTACACAGGCGAGAGTGTGTGAGCCGAAAGAGACGAACTCAACCTTGCTGTCACCCGTCGAAACTATATCGACAACTCCGTTCTTACCGACGGAAAATTTTCCGTCCTCAGTAGCGTCCAAAACGTGAAAGCCGCTGTCTGCACCGATGTCTCCCAAATCGGGAATATGAATTGTTTTGTCCAAAAGCATATGATACTTCCTTTGCTTTAAATAATCTTAATCAATTTATACTATCAAAATCATTTAAAAAAGTCAATATATTTAAACCACGAATATTGTTTTTTCTAAGCTTTTTATTTGACGTTGCAGGACTTTCATGTATTGACTATTACATAATGTATATGATATAATTTTCTATGTGCAAAAAATTAATGAGAGGATTTTCGATTTGAGGAAAACTGTTATTGAGCCTAACGGAAAAAATCTCCAGTATTGGAGAGATATCTGGAATTACAGAGAACTTGCATATAACCTTGCAAAACGTGATATTACGGTAAGATACAAGCAGACAAGAATCGGTCTCGGTTGGGCGGTTATCGCTCCTATAATCAGCATGTTTGTCTCAACCTTTATTTTCGGAACTCTTGCCGGCCTTTCGTCTGACGGAAATGCCCCTTATTTTATAATGGTTTATGCCGGAAGTATCCCATGGGCGATTTTTCAGGGTAATGTTCTCCAAACGTCGTCAACATTCATCACAAATGCGGCATTGATGAAAAAAGTCTACTATCCGCGAATACTTTCGCCGATCGGTGCATGCTTTGCGACTGCCTTTGACTCTATGATTTCCATTGTTGTTCTTGTGGTTATGATGCTCATTGTCGGATATTACCCGACCGTACGTTTTCTTCTTTTCCCTGTTTTTCTTTTGCTCAACGCTTTCCTCGGGCTTTTTACAGGTTTGTTTCTTTCTTCGTTTAATGTTAAATGGCGTGACATGGCACAAATTGTACCGTTTGCACTTTCAATTTTGCAATATGCGTGCCCTGTTTCTTATTCCATGTCCTCAATTCCCGAAAAATACAGACTCATCTATTCGCTTAATCCGGTTACCGGTATGATTTCGGCATTCAAATGGTGCGTTATCGGTGATATGTCTTTTGATACACTTTCATTCTTGGTTGCAATGGCATGGCTTGTGCTGTTAGCGGTTTTCGGAATTATATTATTCAGAAGAACCGAGAGAAACTTTGTTGATATCGTTTGACGGAGGAGTAAATATGAGTGAACAACCGATTGCATTACATATCTCAAATATAAAGAAAAAATACGTTATCAAGCAGGTTATAAAAAGACCGGACAGCAGAATTGAGCGTTTGAAGCTCATGGCTCATAACGTTATTCATCCGATTCAGGCAAATGCCAAGGAGGATTTTTGGGCGCTTAAGGGTGTTTCTTTTGACGTTAAGCAAGGCGAGAAGGTCGGTATTATCGGAAAAAACGGTGCCGGAAAATCGACCCTGCTTAAGATTATTTCAAGAATAACCGAGCCGACCGACGGAAAGATTGAATTCTATGGAAAAATCTCCTCTATGCTTGAGGTTGGTACAGGCTTTAACAACGAGTTGACCGGCAGAGAAAATATTTATCTTAACGGTGCGATTCTCGGAATGACCAAAGCAGAAATAGATGAAAAATTTGACGATATTCTCGAGTTTTCTGAGGTAGGAAAATTCATTGACACACCGGTAAAAAGATATTCCAGCGGAATGTTTGTCCGTCTCGCTTTTGCCGTTGCATCTCACTTGGAGCCGGATATTCTGCTTGTTGATGAGGTTCTTGCAGTCGGCGACACCCGTTTCCAGAAAAAATGCATCAAGAAAATGAAAAGTATTGCCGACAGCGGAAAAACAATTCTCTTTGTCAGCCATCAGATGAATACTATTCGTCAGCTTTGTGACCGAGTAATCGTCCTCAAAGAGGGACAGGTGATTTATGACGGAGATGTTGAAGGCGGCATCAGAATATATAACAGCGAAGCTTACATGGAAAAACTGAATCATTATAATTTCAGCGATCTTGCAAGGCTTCCCGGTTACAACCTTGACAAGGCTGAAATTCTTTCACTTGATGTTCTTCATAATGAATCCTGCATTTATGCTGCCGACGAGCCGATAGAGTTTAAGCTTCGAATCAAGACTAAGGTTCCGAATATCGGTGACATGAGTTTCAGAATTCTTGTTTGGCAGGCTGATGAAACACCGATTGAAATTGCATTCACCAAGACCTTTGCAAATATTAACGAAATCGGAGAATATGATGTTGAGGTTGCGATAAACAAGCATAACCTTGCACCCGGTCTGTACAAGCTCACCATAATTCTCTCTGGCGGAACATCAAACGCTAACAGCGAAAACCTTGATTATGTTTATCCTGCATTTGTGTTTGAGGTTCTCCATGCCGATGGCACGGCACGAACATGGCCGAGACAATGGGGCTGGGTACAGCTCAGGGACGTTGATGTTAAGCTTATTGGGGAGAAAAAGGAATGAGGTACGCTTTCTATTCCCACGGCGGATGCGAAAACCACGGCTGCGAGGCAATTGTCAGAACTCTTTCGGCGATGATAAAAAAAGGTCAGCCGGAATCTGTCATCAAACTTTACACGCTCAATGCCAGAAGTGACGAGGCCGGAGATTTACCGAACATTGACGAAACGGAGGAATTCGATTATATCCGTCCTGTTTCCAAAACAACGTCGGCACAGAAGATAAAATTATCACTTTTGAGCAGAAAATCTCAAAAGCTTGCCGATGAATATTTTTATTCGCTCTCGTGCAAAAACCCGTCTCTCAAAAAGAATGATATTTATATCTCGGTCGGCGGTGACAATTATTGCTACGGTGACGGTCACATGGCTGCAGCTTTCAACTGCGAGTTAAAAAAGCTCGGCAAAAAGACCGTGCTTTGGGGCTGTTCAATCGGCGAAAATGACTTATCGGAAGATAAAATCAAGGATTTAAAGACCTTTGATCTTATTGTAACGAGGGAAACCCTTACGTTTGAAACGCTGAAAAATCACGGGATAGATAAAAATACCGTACTTTATCCCGATCCTGCTTTTACCCTTGATATTGATGAAAAAACAGGCAAAGAAATTGAAGTTAAGCCGAATACGCTCGGATTTAACATCAGCTCGCTTGTCGGTAAATACTCCGCTAAAGGCGCAAGCATAGATGATATTTCGACGGAATTTCTCCGATATATTCTTGATAACAGCGACAAGAATATACTTTTAATTCCGCATGTTACGAAAGAAAATGACGGTGATCAGCTTATTCTCTCCAGGATTGCCGAACAGCTCGGCTCGGACAGAGTTTCCGTTGTCCCCTCAACGTTTACTGCGTCTCAATACAAGAGTATAATCTCACGCTGCGATATGTTCATCGGTGCAAGAACTCATGCAACAATTGCCGCTTACAGCACATGTATCCCGACACTCGTTATCGGATACAGCGTCAAATCAAGAGGCATTGCCAAAGACATTTTCGGAACGGATGACGGACTTGTTGTCCCTGTTTTTGAAATTGACAGTGCAGAAAAACTCATAAAAGCATATGAGGATTTTTCACGTAAAAAGGAAATATACCGCAAGCAGCTTGAAAAAATTATGCCAAGCTACATTGAAAAGGCACGAAGCTCGATTAACGAACTTTTCAGAATATAAAATTATCCCGACTCTCATTTGAAAGTCGGGATTTTTCATGTGCAAAAGCAGGTAATTGCCGAGGCAACTACCTGCTTAATATTATTTATTCGGAGAAATTATTCCTCTGTGCCGTAAAGCTTAACAAGCTTCTGGAGATGTGCATAACGATCCTTTGCGCCGTCCTCTGCCTTCTCGAAGAGCTTTTCTGCTCTCTCCGGGAACGAACGTGTAAGAGCGGAGTAACGAGCCTCGTTCATGAGGAATGCACGGTAACCGTCTGTTGCGGGAACCTTAGAATCAACTGTGAACGGGTTCTTGCCCTCTGCCTTAAGAGACGGATTGTAACGGAACATATTCCAGTAACCGCAATCAACAGCTCTCTTCATCTCAGCCTGACAGTTGGTCATGCCGCCCTTGATGCTGTGCATCTCACAGGGAGCGTAACCGATAACAAGTGACGGACCCGGATAAGCCTCAGCCTCCTGGAGAGCCTTAAGTGTCTGGTTCTGGTCTGCACCCATAGCGATCTGAGCAACATAGATGTAGCCATATGACATCGCAATCTCGGCAAGGCTCTTCTTAGCAATTGCCTTACCTGCTGCTGCGAACTGAGCAACCTGACCGATCTGAGAAGCCTTGGAAGCCTGTCCGCCTGTGTTGGAGTAAACCTCGGTATCGAATACCATAACGTTTACATCCTCACCGGAAGCAAGAACATGGTCAAGACCGCCGAAACCGATATCGTATGCCCATCCGTCACCGCCGAAGATCCATACGGACTTCTTGGAGAGGTAATCCTTCTGAGCGAGGATTTCCTTAGCGTCATCGCAGCCGCACTTTTCAAGCTCAGCTACAAGAGCATCTGTTGCAGCGCCGTTCTTCTCGCCGTCATTTACTGTTGCAAGGTAAGCATCTGCGGCAGCCTTGATCTCTGCGCTGACGCCTTCTTTAGCTGCAAGAGCTGTAACCTTCTCAATAAGGTTGTTTCTGAGAGCCTTCTGGCCGAGGTACATACCGTAGCCGTGCTCTGCGTTATCCTCAAAGAGGGAGTTTGCCCATGCCGGGCCCTTGCCGTTCTTATCTGTTGTATACGGTGATGTACCTGCCGGGCCGCCCCAAATTGAGGAGCATCCTGTTGCGTTGGAGATGTACATTCTGTCACCGAAAAGCTGTGTAACGAGACGAGCATATGAAGTCTCGGCACAACCTGCACAAGATCCGGAGAACTCAAGGAGAGGCTTCTTATACTGGCTGGAGATAACGTTGATCTTAGCCGTAAGATCCTTCTTCTCTTCAACATGAGCTACACAGTAATCGAATGCTGCCTGCTGCTCATCCTGGCTCTCACGGGATACCATCTTAAGGGACTTAGTCGGGCAAACGCCGATACATACGCCGCAACCCATACAATCCATCGGGGAAATTGCAAGAGTATATGTGTAGTTTGTCTTTACTACCGGCTTAGGAGCGAACTTTGTAACTGCCGGAGCCGCTGCTTTCTCCTCATCATTGAGAGCGAAAGGTCTGATTGTAGCATGCGGACAAACATATGCGCACTTATTACACTTTACGCAGGTCTCAGCGTTCCACTCGGGAACCATAACTGCAACGCCGCGCTTCTCATATGCCGATGCACCCTGCTCGAATGTACCGTCAACATGATTTGAGAACTTACCGACTGAAAGCTCATAACCGTCCATATGACCTACGGGCTTCATGATGCTCTCAACCTGCTCAACGAGCTTTGCCGGACCTTCGGTCTTAACCTCAGACTCAGCGTCAACTGCGTTTGCCCAGTCAGCCGGAACGTCGATCTTAACGAATGCTGTTGCACCTGCGTCAATAGCCTTCTCGTTCATCTCAACGATTTCTTTACCCTTCTTCATGAACTTCTGTGCCTTTTCCTTCATGTAGCCGATAGCCTCGTCAACAGGAAGAACCTTTGCAAGAGCAAAGAAAGCGGACTGAAGAACTGTATTTGTACGCTTGCCAAGGCCGATTTCTGCGGCAATGTCAATAGCGTTAACTGTATAAAGCTGAATATTGTTCTTTGCGATGTACTGCTTGGTTTCTGCATTCATCTTCTCAGCAAGCTCAGCGGCATCCCACTGGCAGTTGATAAGGAATACTCCGCCCGGCTTAACGTCCTGAACCATCTTGTAACCCTTTTCAATATATGACGGGTTGTGGCAGGCAACGAAGTCAGCCTTGTTTACATAGTAGGGGCTCTTAATCGGCTCATCACCGAAACGAAGATGGGAGATAGTAATACCGCCGGTCTTCTTTGAGTCGTACTGGAAATATGCCTGGGCATACTTGTCTGTGTGGTCACCGATGATCTTAATGGAGTCCTTGTTTGCGCCGACTGTACCGTCACCGCCGAGACCCCAGAATTTACACTCGATTGTGCTCTCGGCTGCTGTATTCGGAGCCGGCTTCTCTTCAAGTGAAAGATAAGTAACATCATCGTTGATACCGATTGTGAAGTGAGCCTTGGGAGCGTCCTTCTTGAGCTCGTCATATACAGCGAATACGCTTGACGGCGGTGTATCCTTAGAACCGAGACCGTAACGGCCGCCGATAACCTTGATGCCTTCCTTGCCTGCTGCATTGAGAGCGGCAACAACATCGAGGAAGAGGGGTTCACCGATTGAGCCGGGTTCCTTGGTTCTGTCAAGAACCGCAAGCTTCTTGCATGAAGCCGGAATAGCCTCAACGAACTTCTCAACCGAGAAAGGTCTGTAAAGACGAACCTTAATAAGACCAACCTTCTCACCCTTAGCGGTAAGATAGTCGATAACCTCTTCTGCAACGTCGCAGATTGAACCCATAGCAACGATTACGTTCTCTGCGTCCTTAGCGCCGTAGTAGTTGAAGAGCTGATAGTTTGTGCCGAGCTTTGCGTTAACCTTGCCCATGTACTTCTCGACAACAGCCGGAACTGCGTCATAGTACTTGTTGCAAGCCTCACGATGCTGGAAGAAGATATCATCGTTCTCGTGAGAACCGCGCATTACGGGATGCTCGGGGTTAAGCGCTCTGTGTCTGAATGCAGCAACTGCATCCATGTCGCACATTTCTTTAAGATCATCGTAATCCCAAACTTCGATCTTCTGAATCTCGTGAGATGTACGGAAACCGTCGAAGAAGTTGATGAACGGAACTCTGCCTTCAATAGCTGCAAGATGAGCGACTGCACCGAGATCCATAACTTCCTGCGGATTTGTTTCTGCAAGCATTGCGAAACCTGTCTGACGGCAGGCATAAACGTCCGAATGGTCGCCGAAAATGTTGAGGGCGTGAGACGCAACGCAACGAGCCGATACATGGAATACGCAGGGAAGAAGCTCACCTGCGATCTTATACATATTGGGGATCATGAGGAGAAGACCCTGTGACGCCGTATAAGTCGTTGTGAGAGCACCTGCTGCAAGGGAGCCGTGAACTGTACCCGAAGCACCTGCCTCGGACTGCATCTCAGCAACCTTTACTGTCGTGCCGAAAATATTCTTACGACCCTGAGCAGACCACTGATCAACGTAGTCGGCCATCGGGCTTGACGGGGTGATAGGATAGATACCGGCAACTTCCGTGAACGCATAAGATACGTGAGCGGCAGCGGTATTACCATCCATGGTTAACTTTTTTCTTGCCATTCTTTGTTCCTCCTTGTAAAGTTAATAGCAATCTTATTACCACCCATAATAATAACACTTTATTTTTGATATGTAAACATTATTAAGAGATTTTTTTCAACTTTTTATTCCCGTTTTTGCCATAAAATGTTTCAAAAAGCGGCTCTCGGGCAGTTTTTTTCATTTTTTCGGATATTTATTCGTTTTTGTTTGATTTAATAAAAAAATAACGAAGCTGCCGCCAAAAGCAACAGCTTCGTTGTTTTTTACATTATAGCATATTCCGCAATGCGCTTGACACATTCACCGTCGCATGCGCCCATGAATTTTTCTCTGAATGCAGGAATCCTGTCAACTCGGAAATCACCGGCCTTCACGGCTTCAATTATCTCGTCGTTGTTTATAACTATCCTGCCCGGCACAAAGCTCTTGTAATCAAAATAAAAACTCCTGTCGTGCTCATATTCCTCAAGGTCATACGCATAAAAAAGCATGGGCTTATCAAGTAAAGCATATTCAAAAATCAGTGAGGAATAATCGGCAATCAGAATATCCGCTGCACAGAGTGCGGTTTCGATTTTTAAGCTCTTTGAACCGTCGAAAATAAAGTCACCGTACTTCTCCTTTTCTTCTTCGGTCAAGCCGAATTTCTTCGCTGTGAACGGATGGAGCTTCATCACAAGGGCGTATTCGTCACCGAGCGCAGCTTTGAGCTTTTCGTAATCGAGCGGATTTTCGTTATAAGCCGCAGTCGGCGAATTTCCTCTGAATGTCGGAGCGTAAAGTATGATTTTTCTTTCGCCGATTTCAGGAAAAATTTTCAACATCTCCTCACGCTGAGAAGATACAAAGCTCTTATCAAAATAAACGTCGGTTCTCGGTGTTCCGAAAGCCTTGATTCTGCGCTCCGAGCAGCGAAAAGCCTCTGCATAGCACGGAATAATCGCCTCGGACGAGACAAAAACATCGGTATATGTATTGTGCATCGGAAATCTGAGCATATCCTCACGGCTTCCGCCCCAAGCGAGATCAAGCGTTGAATAACCCCACTTTTTGAACGCTCCGCAGGCGTGCCAAAGCTGAATTACCTTTGTACCCTTTTGCGGCTGATGCGCATAGAGCGGGTCAAAATTGTCGGTCAGAAAAACGCATTTGCACTGTGCATAATATTTTTGGAAAGATATGCCGAACAGAAATCTTTTTAATGAGCTTTTCGGAGAATTCATAATTCGGCAATCATAGCCTTTGTCTTTAAGAAAGTCATATATCCCAACCATGTTATCGGGAAGAGTGTCATAATTCTGATTGTAAGCAAAAAGTATAAGCTTTTCGTTTATCGGCTTCTTTGCAAAAAAATTAAACGCCATCGGCCAAAGCCAAAAGAAAAGAATTCTTCTTCTGAGCAAGACAAGTTTTTTCTTCAATTCGTTCATGGAATCCACCTTTCGGTTTATTATGGTTGATAAACTAACCGCTGAGAAGACAAAGAGACTGTCACCCGGACAGTCTCTGAATCATCATCTTACCATTAAACGGCACGTGTAACCTTACCTGAACGCAAGCAACGTGTGCAAGCATATACCTTGCGCGGAGAACCGTTAACGATTGCCTTAACACGCTTAACGTTCGGCTTCCATGTTCTGTTTGAACGTCTGTGTGAGTGGGAAACCTTGATACCGAAAGCAACATCTTTACCGCAGAATTCGCATTTTGCCATTTGTCGGCACCTCCTTTAACTACGAATACTAAACAACATTTCATATACTAACAGATTTATGCGAAAAAATCAAGACTTTTTTGGAAATAATTTTTTATATCAAGTTAAAAATCGCAAAATCCGCCTTTATACTATGAATTTTTTCATCAAGTCGGGGCCGAAATCAATATAATTACCCGTCGCCTTGGCTGACTCCTCATTTATTGACTCAACTCCGCTGTCCTTTTCATCGGATTTCTGATAAATCATGTAGGGAACGGGATCGCTCGCATGAGTCTTGGTAACGATCGGTGTCGGATGATCGGGAAGAATCATAATCTTATAATCCTCTCCTATCTCCTCAAGACCCTTAATAATGATCGGAAGCACACGGGAGTCAATCATTTCAATCGACTTGACCTTGTTCTCCGGTTCACCTCTGTGACCGCACTCGTCGGGAACTTCAAAATGAATATAAGCAAAGTCAACGCCGTTTTTGAGCTCCTCAACGGCAGCATTTGCCTTGCCTTCAAAGTTCGTGTCGATATAGCCCGTTGCTCCTTCAACCTCTGGCGTGTTCATGCCCGCTGAAATTCCTATGCCCTTGAGAAGATCAACAGCGGAAATAACCGTGCCTTTTTTATGATAGAGATCCTCAAACTTCGGAAGAATGGGCTTTTTGCCCTCGCCCCAAAGCCAAATCGAATTTGCCGGACGCTTGCCCTCGGCAATTCTCTTTTTGTTTACGGGATGATCCTTGAGCAAATCGTAGCTTTCTTTCATCATTGCAACAAGCGGCTTCGCATTTTCCGACGTTGAAAGGTACGGACCTACAACTCTGTCGGAAATATCATGCGGCGGAGTCATGTTGCCGAGATCGACCGTGCCGCCGTGATGAATAAGGCAGTGACGGTAGCTTACGCCGTGGTAAAAATCAAATTCACCGCCGCCGAAATGCTCCTGAACCGTCTTGATAATCTCGGCTGCTTCGGCACTTGATATATCGCCTGCCGAGTAGTCGATCATCGTCTTGTCCTCGTAGTTCGGCTCGTCGGAAAGCGTTACGACATTGCATCTGAGCGCAATATCGTCGTCTGCCATCTTAACTCCGATGCTGACAGCCTCAAGGGGAGAACGTCCCGTGTAATATTTTTTCGGATCATATCCCATAACGCTGAGGTTTGCAACATCGCTGCCGGGCTTCAGCCCCTCGGCAACCGTCCTTACAAGTCCGACCTCGCCGCGCTGAGCGAGACGGTCAAAGTTCGGCTTGTTCGCAACCATCATCGGCGTTTTTCCGCCGAGAGCGGGAACGGGATAATCCGCCATTCCGTCATATAATACAACAACATATTTCATGCATAGCACCTGCCTTGTGAGTATATTTTATAAACAATTCTGTAAACTCAATTTTCCTGAGCCTCCCCTTGGTTGAATCAAGGGGAGGTGTCGCATGAGCGACGGAGGGGATAAAGACCTATTCCTGACACATCAATGCTTATCCCTTCCACCGCAAGCGGTCCCCCGTCTCGCTGCGGCTCGGTCACGCCACGGCTCTGACTGTCCACCGGACTGTCATTCACTACCGTGTCGACACTTCGCTACCCTTACAATAAGGGGAGGCTAATAGGTTTATTCCTGAAACAATATTTTTTCAAAGAAAAATCCTCAAAACATCGACCTAATTATTCCTCAACAACCTTGCAAACATCGACCCAGCCGCTGAAGCCCTGAGCATATTTTTCAAGCTCGTCAGGTGTCAGCTCAACTGCACTGTTCGAGCTGCCGACGGCGGGGAAAACCGTATCAAATCTTTTCAGCGATTCATCAAGATACGTATTAACACCGTCATTTATTCCGAACGGGCAAACACCGCCTATTTTGTGGCCTATCATGCTTTCAACCTCATCGGAAGTTAGCATCTTCGCCTTTGTCGAGAAAGTTGCCTTATACTTTTTGTTATCAACCTTGGCGTCACCGGCGGCGATAACAAGTATCGCTTCATCGCCGACCTTGAACGAGAGACTTTTTGCGATTCGCTGACCCTTAACGCCGAGCGCCTGAGCCGCAAGCTCGACCGTTGCGCTTGACACGTCAAACTCTCTCACCCTGTCCTCAATGCCGAAACGGCTGAGGTACGCCTTGCCTTTTTCTATGGACATAATCAGAATATCTCCTTGGACTCAATCTGCTTTGCAGCCATTTCAACGAACTCATCAACGCCCATTGCGCCGATATCGCCCTCGCCGCGCTTACGAACCGAAACGCAGTTACCCTCGATATCCTTGTCGCCCATGAGGAGCATATACGGAATCTTCTGGAGCTGAGCTTCACGAATTTTATAACCTGTCTTTTCGCTTCTTGTATCAACTTCACAGCGAATGCCCTTGGCTTCGAGCTTCTTTGCAATTTCAAACGCATAATCATGATGACGGTCAGCGATTGGGAGAAGCTTAACCTGAACCGGAGCAAGCCAAATCGGGAATGCACCTGCAAAATGCTCAGTGATAACACCGATAAAACGCTCGATTGAACCGAATACAACACGGTGGATCATAACAGGGGTATGCTTCTCTCCGTCTGAGCCTGTATATTCAAGATTGAATCTGCCCGGAAGCTGGTAGTCAAGCTGAATTGTACCGCACTGCCATGTTCTTCCGAGGCTGTCCTTGATGTGGAAGTCAAGCTTCGGGCCGTAGAAAGCGCCGTCGCCCTCGTTGATTATATAAGTCTTGCCGACGCTTGTAATTGCGTCTGCGAGTGCCTTTGTTGCAATCTCCCAATCCTCTTCCAAACCGATATGATCCTCGGGCATTGTTGAAAGCTCGATTTCATACGGGAGTCCGAAAAGGGTGTAAACCTCATCAAAGAGCTGTGCAATCCTTACAACCTCGTCACGGATCTGCTCGGGAGCAAGGAGAATATGAGCGTCGTCCTGAGTGAAGCAGCGAACACGGAAAAGTCCGTGAAGTGCGCCCGAAAGCTCGTTTCTGTGAACCTTGCCAAGCTCACCGTAGCGGAGCGGCATTTCCTTATATGAATGAGGCTCAAGCTCGTAAACAAGGATACTGCCGGGGCAGTTCATCGGCTTGATCGCGAAATCCTCGCCGTCAATAACCGTTGTGTACATATCGTCATGGTAGTGATCCCAGTGACCCGAGGTCTCCCAAAGCGAACGGCGCATGATCTGCGGAGTTGAGATCTCATAGTAGCCCCACTTCTTATGAACGTCACGCCAATAATTGATAAGAGTGTTGCGAAGAACCATGCCCTTCGGGAGGAAGAACGGCATTCCCGGAGCTTCGTCTCTGAGAGCGAAAAGTCCAAGCTCTCTGCCGAGCTTTCTGTGGTCACGCTTCTTTGCTTCTTCAATAGCCTCAAGGTAAGCGTCAAGGTCAGCCTGCTTTGTGAAAGCGGTTGCATAGATACGCTGGAGCATCTTGTTCTTCTCGCTTCCGCGCCAGTAAGCACCCGTTGCCGAAGTTAGCTTGAACGCCTTGATTCTGCCCGTATCAGGAATATGCGGACCTGCGCAAAGCTCCGTAAACTCGCCCTGCTTATAGAAGCTGATGTTCTCGCCCTTGTCGGCGTGCTCCTTAACAAGCTCAACCTTGTAGATTTCGCCCTTATCCTCATAATATTTGATAGCCTCGTCCGGAGTCATCTCAAATCTTTCAAGCGGAAGCTTCTCTTTGACGATTTTCTTCATCTCGGCTTCAATCTTTTCAAGATCCTCGGGAAGAAACGGCTTTTCAACGTCAAAGTCATAGTAGAAGCCGTTTGCGATTGACGGACCGATAGCAAGCTTTGCTTCGGGATAAAGTCTTTTAACTGCCTGAGCAAGGATATGCGAAGCTGTATGGCGGAAGGTTCTCTTTGCCTCCTCATCGTCCTCAAAGGTGAGGAACTCAAGCTCGCAGTCGCCCGTGATCGGGGTTCTGAGATCCTGATACTCGCCGTTGATCTTGCAGATACAAACAGCCTTGTAAAGACCCATGCCAATGCTCTTAGCAATGTCCATAGCGGTTGTGCCGTTTTCGTACTCCTTAACGACGCCGCCTTTCAATGTTACGTTTGCCATTTTATAATCATTCCTTTCATGTTTTAGGGTTTATGATACATTATAAAATTTATTTTTTTCTGGCCTTGGGTCGATGTGGTCATCGACCCCTACGGATTGTGCTATAACCAAATCTCTGTGCAAAATAATTTTTTGCACTTATCGTAGGGTGCGATGCCCACATCGCACCAAAAAAGTCTGAAAAATGCTTTCATCACAGCTTCCCCTCAAGGGAAAGGCTGACAAAATGTCAGCTGAAACTGATTCTTGGCACCTCTTTAGGGGAGGGAAACCGCTTGCGGTGGTGGGAGTTTAAAGATAATTAGCTTTGAACCACCTCATCCGAGCGGTGCAATCCGTAATAAAAACAAAAAGCTCCATCCCAAAACAGGGATGAAGCATAGCTCCACGGTTCCACCCGTATTGCAGTCAAGGACTGCCACTCGAAAGCCTTAACGCGGCGAACGGCGAACCTTATTTCGGAACGCACTCCGCAGTGGTAGCCGATTCCGAACACCGATGTGCTCGCACCAAATGCACATCTCTCTGAGGATATTCCAACGAAACAGCCTTCTGCATCAACGCTTTTTAATATTGTCTACATTTTATAACGTTTTATTTTTATTGTCAAGTGGCAAATCAAGGATTTACAACAAAAAATTCCGCAAACACAATTATTTCTGTGTCTGCGGATTATTTTGCAAGCTCAATTCCTGTGTTAAAAATTTCTTCAGCAGTTTTTTCGCATGGCTTGCCCTGTTTTTGCCGGACTTCATACCGGCTGAGCAAAAATACTTCGGCAATTCGTTTCAAAATCTGAAATTTTCTTATAATCACTTATAATCAAAAATAAATGTTGACATCGGGTGCGGACAGTGTTGCAATAAAGCCGACGGTTAGCTATGGCTAACTGACATAATTATAAGTTGTTATTATAAACCGTTATTTATTATAATTCAAGGAAGCGTGCAGACAGCTTACGGGTTGTCTGTTAAATAAAAATTTGCAGTTAGCATAAGCTAACAGGATGTGAGGGATTTATGGCTATTGTTGAATTTAAAAATGTCAGCCGTGTTTATCAAAGCGGAGATCATCAGCAGAAAGCATTGGACAACGTCAGCATGAAGCTCGACGAAGGTAAATTTGTTGTTGTACTCGGTCCGAGCGGCGCAGGAAAAAGCACATTGCTCAATCTTTTGGGCGGTCTCGACAGCCCGACAGAAGGTAAAATTTTTGTTGAGGGCAAAGATATCTCCACCCTTTCGGACAATGAGCTTGCCGAATACAGAGCGGAAAAGGTCGGCTTTGTATTCCAGTTTTACAACCTTGTCCCTACGTTGACCGTTCACGAAAACGTTGCACTCGTTAAGGAGATTGCACCAAATTCGCTTTCGGCAACAAAGATGATTGAAGAAGTCGGTCTTTCCGACCATTTGAAGAATTTTCCGTCTGAGCTTTCCGGCGGTGAACAGCAAAGGGTTTCCATTGCCCGTGCTCTTGCGAAGAATCCGAAAATTCTTCTTTGTGACGAACCGATGGGTGCGCTCGACTCGGAAACGGGTGTTATGGTACTCAAGCTGCTTCTTAAAATGGCTCGTGACTACGGTAAAACAATTGTAATAGTTACCCACAACCAAAACATTGCTAAAATGGCCGATGTGGTTGTTCGGGTTAAAAACGGAAAAATCGTTTCGCAGGAGGAACAAAAAAATCCCGCCTCTGCCGACAGTATCGACTGGTAAAGGGGGTGACGATATGTTATTCAAAAAACTATGGAGAACGATGGGTCTTTACCGTGCACAATTCATCTCGATGATTATTATGATTGCTATAGGCACGGGAATCTTTGTCGGCTTCAATATGGAATGGTACAGCATTGAGGGTAATACTTCGTCTTTCTTTGAGAAAACAGGCTATGCCGATTTCAGGATAATCTCCGAAAAAGGCTATTCCGCCGCCGACCTGAAGAAAATATCCGATATTGACGGAGTTGACAATGCAGGACGCTATGTCAGCATTGCCGCCGACGTTAAGGAGAGAAAAGATGACGCCGTTGCGCTCACGGTAACAACGAACGAAAAGGTTTCGGGAGTGCTTATAACGGACGGCGAGAAATATGATGCAAAAAGCACAGACGGCATATGGCTTTCCGACAAATATGCCGAGGCAAACGACCTCAAGATCGGTGACAGCATAACTCTTGCTTACAAAGGCATTGAGATGAAAGGCGTTATAAAAGGTCTTGTCAAAGCAGGCGAACAGCTTATATGCGTTCGTGATTCGAGCCAGCTTATGCCCGACTACAACACGTTCGGCTTTGCCTATATCTCACCTGTTATGTACGAAAAAACAATCGGCAGAGACTATTATCCGCAGATAAACGTTGTTTCATCAATGTCTAAAAAAGACTTTACGGAAAAAGCGGACGACGCTCTCGGCAATACTGCCATGATTCTCGCCAAGGACGAGTCCGCTTCATATTCCAATGCTCACGGTGAGGTTGAAGAAGGACAGACAATGGGTTCGATTTTACCGACATTGTTTCTGCTTATTGCCGTTCTGACAATGGTTACGACGATGCACCGCCTGACCGTAAAAGAGAAAACGCAAATCGGCACACTCAAGGCGCTCGGCTTCAAGAACAGGCGCATTCTCAGGCACTACACTTCATATGCGTTTATGATAGGAATTATCGGTTCGTCAATCGGAGTGGGTCTCGGTTTTTTTATCGCATGGTATATTATGAACCCCGACGGAATGATGGGTACATACTTTGATATGCCCGAATGGAAGCTCTATATTCCGAGCTTCTGCTACTACATTCTTGCGGCAATAATTGTTGTTCTTACCCTTATCGGATTTCTCTCGGTCAGAAAGATGCTCAACGGCACTGCGGCGGATGCGCTCAGGCCGTATTCGCCGAAGAAAATGAAGCCGATGATTATCGAAAGAACAAAGCTTTTCCATAAGCTTTCATTCGGCACACGGTGGAATCTGCGTGACATTGTTCGTCATAAATCCCGTTCGGCAATGAGCCTTCTCGGAATTGTCGGCTGCACACTGCTCATTATGGCATCGTTCGGCATGAGAGATACAATGAATTCTTTCCTTGATACCTACTATGACGGCGCAATGAAGTATTCGTCAAGAATCTATTTTGCAGAAAATGCAACGAACGAGCAGAAAAACAGGCTCGCCGAAAAATACGATGCCGACCTCAGCGCATCTGTCAGCGTTCAGGCGGAGGAGAAAACCGTTTCGGTCGATGTTTATAAAATCGAACATGAGCTTGTTGCTTTCCCCGGCGACGATATGGACTATGTAAAGCTTCCCGACGACGGCGCATTGATCTGTGAAAGACTTGCAGATCAATTCGACGTTAAAGAGGGCGATGAGCTTACGTTCAGCCCGTTTGGCACGGACAATGAATATACCGTAAAGATAAGCAAAATAATGAGAAGTGTTTCTGAAAGCATTGCGATAAGCTCCGATTATGCAAAGGAAATCAAGCTTCCTTTCGCTTTTGATTCTGCTTACACAAAGGCGCAGAAATCCGATATTTCCGCAGATACTTGTATAAAGAGTATCCAGTCAAAGCAAATGATAATGGATTCGTTTGAAACTTTCATTGATATATTTAACACAATGATCATTATTCTCGTTCTCGGTGCGCTTGTTCTCGGCATCGTTGTTCTTTACAACCTCGGCGTTATGAGCTATACGGAGCGTTACCGTGAGATGGCAACGCTCAAGGTTGTCGGATTTAAAGACAAAAAAATCGGTCAGCTTCTTATAGGTCAAAATCTCTGGCTCTCCGTTTTCGGCGTAATTCTCGGTATACCTGCCGGAATCGGTGCGCTCGATTATCTGCTGAAAGCGCTTGCCGGTGAATATGAAATGAAAATGCAGGTCAGCGTATTATCTGTCGCAATCAGCATTGCGCTAACGGTCGGCATGTCGCTTCTGGTCAGTCTTATGGTTTCACGAAAAAACAAAAAAATCGACATGGTCGAGGCTCTTAAAGGTGCGGAATGAGCGAAGTCAAAGAGATTTTGCTCTCCGTTGCAATAATCGGCATAGCTTTTGCTTGCATAACCAAGGTAAAAGCGCTGCTATATAACATAGCAAACAGAAAGGATGATACGAATGTTGAAGATCACAATGGAAATTGACGGCATGATGTGCGGAATGTGTGAAAGCCATATAAATGATGCTATACGCCGTGAATTCAAGGTCAAGAAAGTTACTTCTTCCCACACAAAGAGGCAAACGGTCATCTTAACGGAAAAGCCGCTCGATGAAGATAAGCTTCGCAAGGTGATTGATGAAACCGGCTACAAGGTCATGTCAATTGAAACAGCCGAAGAAGAAAAAAGGGGCGGGCTGTTCGGTCTTTTCAAGAAATAAGCTCTTATATTAACATCAAAAACCGCTGTGGATTTACACGGCGGATTTTCTTTAAACCTTAAGAATTAATTAATTTTTCGGAAAAATCATTGTGTTTTCTTCTCTTTTATCTTATAATTTACGCAGAATAGGAGAGGAGTAATCCAAAAGATGATAAATATTATAGCCTGCGACGATGATGCGGACATCGTTCGCGCTTTAAAAATATATCTTTCCTCTGAGGGCTATAACGTTTTTGAAGCACATAACGGCAAAGACGTTTTGCGTTTGCTTGCCGAAAATGATGTTCAGCTTGTGCTCATGGACGTTATGATGCCGCAGATGGACGGCATTGAAACCACAGCCGAGATAAGAAAAAAATATAATGTTCCCGTCATTCTCATAACTGCCAAAAGTGAGGACTATGACAAAATTCTCGGTCTCAACGTCGGTGCCGACGATTATATCACCAAGCCGTTTAATCCGGTCGAGGTCGTTGCAAGGTCAAAATCACAACTTCGGCGGTATCTTGAACTCGGCAAGGCTCCGGCCGGTCAGTCGCTTCGCAACGGCGGAATTTTTATTGACGATATTTCCAAAAAGGTTGTCGTTGACGGTGAAGAGGTCAACTTCACACCGACGGAATACTCCATTCTCAAGCTTTTTATGGAAAATCTTGACTGCGTTTTATCGCCCAAGGAGATTTATGAAAAAGTATGGCATGACGGCGTTTTCGGAAGCGAAAGCACAGTTATTGTACATATCCGTCACATAAGAGAAAAGATAGAAATTGACCCTGCCGACCCTCATTATATTGTCGCTGTCTGGGGTCACGGCTATAAGATGCAAGGAAGGGGTCACTGATGAAAATAAAGCTCAAAACCCTTGCGGACAAAATAACGGCGGTAGCTCTCTACCTTATTTGTATGACAATAGTTATTTCCCTGTTTCTTGAAGTCAGCTATATGGCCGATTACGGTTTCTATGATAAATTTCAGCTCACCGAAAGCACAACTACCCGACTGATGAAGGAAAAGGTTGACAAGGAATACTCCAATATTGAGGAATACGTTCTTTTGTCTTTTAAGAATCAAATTAAAAAGCTGCAAAGCAGCGATTCTGATTACGAGCTCTACCGTTCGCTTTGCGAGAAATACAACAAACGTGATAACACAAATCTCATTATTTCCGCAAGAACCAACAACGGTATGTATAAGCTCAACAATTTGCAAAATGGAGAACTGAACGAAGGTGAGCTGCTCTCGGACGTTGTCGGTAACAGTCCCGACAAAAAAATTCAGACATGCTTTGGAACGAGCCGCACCACAAGTTTTTTTGACGAGAATTCGGCTACTATCAGACCTGTCACAATTCATATTTACATAAGATCGGATCTTTCCGCCGACGATACATTCAGGCTTACATCAATCATTATTCGCACGGCAAACAATCTTAAATACTTCATTATCATTGCGATGTTCATCGCACTTATTACAGGCATGGCAACTGTCGCAGTGCTGATGGTTAACGTTAACTACACCCCGGGACATATGAGATTTATCGACAAAATTCCGTTTGATCTGTTCTCGATTTTGACCGTTGCTATGAACGGCTTCGTCATCTCGATGATCGTGCTCATGTCCGCTGACAAAACCCGTGAGGATGACATAGTTCTTTGGAATGCCTCATGCGCAATTCTTGCCTTTGTCGTTTTCTGCATAATGCTTATTTACTTCCTTTCGCTGGCAGTCAGAATAAAGGCGGGTCATGTTTTCCAAAATACCCTTATTTATAAAATAATCGAACGCATCAGAAAGGGCAATTCGGACGGTGAAAAATCCGGCTATTTCAAAATGCCCTTTGTCGGAAAGCTGATAATAACCGTCGGCTTCGTTCTGGCTCTCGACCTTGGGCTGATTATCTTCAATTATTTCCGCTTCAAGTCAAAAGGTCTTGCCTATAATTTCCCCGTTTTTGCGTTAATTCAGGTCACAATGGCTCTCGTTGTCGGAACTCTCCTCTTTTTCATTGCAATAAACTTCAACCGTTTAAGAGAGAGCGGAAACCGACTTGCAAACGGCGACTATGGCGAAGATCTTGATTCAAGAGTAATGTTCGGCGATTTCAAGGCAATAAACGACAGCTTCATTACCCTCAAAGATGACGTTATAAACGCTCTTGAGGAGAAAAACAAGAACGAAAAAATGCGAAGCGAGCTTATCGCAAACATTTCTCACGATATTAAAACGCCGCTGACCTCGATAATTAACTATACCGATATCATTCGCTCAGGCAAATGCAGCGAAGCCGAGCTGAATGAATACTACGAGATAATCAACAAGCAATCAAAGCGGCTTACAAATCTTTTGCAGAATCTTATTGACGTTTCGCAGATAACAACCGGCTCGGTCAAGATAACTCTTGACAGTCTTAACCTCGGTATTTTCATTTCGCAGGTGCTCGACGGTGTCGGTTCCAAACTCGAAGAAAAAAACCTTACTCTGGATGAACGTCTTCCTCGGGAGGACATCTACATAACCGCCGACGGGCAAAAGCTTTGGCGCATATTTGAAAATCTTCTGAGCAACGTCTCAAAATATGCGATGCCGAACACAAGAGTATATCTGAATGTTAAAGAGATTGAGGACAACAGAGTAAAAATCGAACTGAAAAACATTTCGGAGAAAAAAATCGAAGCAACGCCGGAGGAGCTTTTGGAGCGTTTCACCCGTGACGATACCGCCAGAAATACCGACGGCAACGGCCTCGGACTTTCAATTATCAAGAGTCTGACCGAGCTTCAGGGAGGATCTTTCGAAATTGCCGTTGACGGCGACCTGTTCAAGGCTATTCTTATCTTTGAAAAAGCGACAAACGGCGCTGAATAATTTTTTACCGGCAGATCATTACGATTTGCCGGTGCTTTTTATTGACAGCCTCGGATTAAAAGATTATTATATATTTAATAAAACTTTTCGGAGGTCAGTTATGGCAAAGGGCTTACCTAATTCACATAAACACATCAGAAACGGGCAATCTTCTCTCCGCTTCGGCGAGGACGGAAAATTCCGTATACTTCATCTGACTGATATTCACGAGGTCGATCCCGAAATGGATGACGACGAAAACCGATCGATTCCGATAAACAAATCCGCCGAAACGGTTAACGTTATCCGCCGCTGTATGGAGCTTGCAAAGCCCGACCTTGTTGTTTTCGGCGGCGACAATATCAGCGGCTATTGGCAGGAATTTACATACGACTATATGCGTAAAACGATAAAGAAAATCGTTGCGCCGATTGCGGAAAAGAATATTCCGCTTGCAATCGTATTCGGCAATCACGATGCCGAAGCCGAGCCGACCTGCCCCTGTCTTGCAAAAGAAAATCAAATCAGCGTTTACTGCGAATACGATAATTTCAGAGGAACGATGAATGACGAGGACGTTTACGGCTGCGGCAATTACAATCTGCCGATTCTTTCCTCCGACGGCAAGCGTGTTGCATGGAATGTTTGGTGCATTGATTCGAACGACTATGTTCGTGACGAAAACTACAACGTGATAAAAGACGAGGGCTACGGCTTTGTGCATGACGATCAAATCGCATGGTACGAGAAAAAAGCCGCCGAGCTCAAAGCGGAAAACGGTGGAAAAGCCGTTCCTTCTCTGCTTTTCCAGCATATCCCTGTTTTGCAGGAATACAACAAACTGACCGAGGTCAGCGAGGGCACTCCGGGCGCTGTCGAACGAAACGGCAAGTTTTACATTGCCGAAGAAGGCGCTATTCTTGACGGCTCTCTCGGCGAGGGTCCATGCCCTCCCGATAAAATAGGATCCCAATTTGAGAGCTGGAAAAAAACGGGCGATATCGTCGCCGCATTCTTCGGCCACGACCATAAAAACACATTTACGATGGACGTTGACGGAATCAAGCTTGTTCAGACTCACGGTGCAGGCTACCACACCTACGGCTGCCAAAGAGGCGGCAGGCTGATAGTTATTGATGAGAACAAGCCCGACACCTACGAAAGCAAGTTGCTTTTCGTTGACCGCATAACGGACGGCGAAATATAAAAAGAACATAAAAATGACCCGAGAAGCATTGAACGTTTCTCGGGTCCGGTTTTATTTTCGGGTAGGCTTCACATTGATATTCGGGTCGATGTCGCCCTCGATTTTTCCGTTCTGTTCCTCAAATTGCTTGATGTTTTCACGAATAAGAACAAGAATATGACTGTTCACCGAACGTCCTTCGTAGTCAGCGACATAGCCTATCTTGCGGAGCATTTCCTCCTCAATTCTTATCGAAACACTCTTAACCGCCATAAAATTCACCTCATAATAACTATATTGTGTGTTTATTTTATAGTTTTTATGTGTTATAATGTCGATATTGAATATACTGTATATCTATTATTTGAGGTGAATATATGAAAATTGCAGTTATAGGATCCCGAAGTTTAATTGTAAACAATTTAGAGAAATATCTTCCAAAAGATGTGGATGAAATTGTCTCAGGCGGCGCAATAGGTATAGACAGATGTGCAAAAGAATATGCGAAACGGAACAATATTACTTTAAGAGAATTTTTGCCCGAATATAATAAATTTGGGCGAAGTGCACCATTAAAAAGAAACATTGAAATTATAGAATATTCGGACTCGGTCTTAGCTTTTGGGGACGGACATTCTCATGGAACGTTATTTGTCATTAAGAAATGCAAAGAAATAAAAAAACCAATTAAAATTTTTATAAAAAAATAAACCTGAGAAAAAACTCAGGTTTACAAAATTTCTTTAAGTGCTTAAACATCAATAACCGTGTATCTGTGCTTTGAATACGGCAGGAGCTTTTCAAGTATATCCTTGGTTTTCAGTTTCATGTAGCCCGTCGTTGTGCCGTCAGAGCAGCCGTACCATTCGTCCTCGCATACGACCTTGTCAAAAACGACCTGAACATCCTCCGCCTCATGGCGAAGAACGCCGAAAATTGTTGTTGCGCCGACCTTTGTTCCGATTATCTCATCGAGCTTTTCCGCCGACGCGAACGAAACACGGGAAATTCCGAGAGCCGAGCTGAAGTCTTTTGTCACAAACGGCTTGTCACCAGCAGTTACAAAAAGATAAAAATTTGTTTTCTGACGGTTGCTGAGAAAAAGAGTCTTGACGGTTTTCATATCAAGCGCCTTATCAATTTCTATACAATCCTCCATGGTCACGGCTTCGTCATTTTCAACTCTGCTGAACGGGATATTGTTTTCGTCAAGAAATTTATATGTCATCTCCTGCAAGGGCGTTTTATATTCTTCGGGCAGGTCTGTCATCGGTTTGCTTACATGTATCATTTGAAATCACCTTTTCTTTTATTCTGCCGATTATTATATCACAATTATATTTATTTGCAAAGAAAAATCCGCCGGTTCGAAAAAATTTCCGAAAAGGCGGATCGGTTTTTAATTTCAGTTCTGACGATCGTCGAAAGCATAAGCGTTAAACTGTGGGTCGACATTCTCAACGTTGTTCATAATTTCCGTTCTTCTGAGGTTCTCATAGAACTGAGAATGCGCAGCAGCCATATAAGCATTTACCCAGAGTGTACCGACTCCGCAGCAGCATGCGCCGACAAAAAGCCAACCGATAAAGCTGAGGTCAAGCACAAAAAGCTCCCACTTGTGTCCCTGCATCATTCTCTGACTTTCATCAATACACTGCTTCCAATCATAGTCGGGATGATCAACCTTGATATACACCGCCATTGAATAGCTGTATGACTTAATGATACCCGGAATGATAAAAAGCAAGCTCCACAAAATAGTAAAAATCATCGTCATAAGTCCGATAAGGAACGTGTTCGAAAAATCGTCTTTGAAGCCGTTAAAAATATCACCGATATCCATTTTTTCGCCCGTGCGGGTCTGCTTGAGAAACATTGATGCAACGCCGTATGCAATCGGTCCCATAACCAAAAGTGATGCAACCTGACCGGCTACGGGAATTGCGTTAACAAAATATGAAATAGCCGTCTGAATCGTAATCACGCCAACGGCGATAAGCCATGTATTGCCGAAAATCTGATTCCCGAGCTGTGCTTTTGCCATTGCCTTCATCTGTTGTCTTGTCATAGTTTTCTTTCCTCCTTTTACGACATATTCCTGTCGCTTACCCCTATTATAGCATAAATATTTTACTAATCAATATCTACGAAAAAATTTACATATTATTCATTTTGTACGGCAAAATCAGTCTTTGCTTTCGCTGTCCTCTTTCTTCCTGTAAGCAATGTACTCATAGGTCGAATTCTTTTCGGCGCGGTCTTTCATTGCGTTATAGCACTGATCTCTCAGAACCTTTTTTCTCTCAGCCATCGGCAGGCTTTCATCGGGATAAAACGGCCCGTCAATAAATGTTACTGTTTTTGGGAAGCTGCCGATTTTTCTCTTCTGATAGCAGGTTGTCATCGCAAAAACAGGTGTGCCCGTATGAGCAGGGTAACTGAAGGATGCGTCCGTAAACGGCCTTATTCCTGTATAGTACGGCCACATGTGCGCCTCCGGATAGATTGTAATAAGGTTTCTCTGACGTATGCGTGTTTTGACGCACCTTATCATTTCTTTTTTCTGTTTGATCGTTGAGCCGAGCGGAATTGCGCCGAGCATTTCAACTATAGTATTAAGTCCCGGAACCGACATTGTATCGGGACCGACAACGATATATCCCCTGCGGAAATGTCTGATCAAATTCGGTAAAAAGGCATCAAGAATGAAATTGGTGTGATTTGCGTAAACATATGCGCCGGAAATGCCCACTTTCAGAATAGCCTTTTTATTCTTAAAACGGTGAAGCGGCACAATTTTAGTATAAAGCCACGCAAGCGGCTGACCTATGATTCTGTAAAGAATGAATGAGAAAAGACGCCACAACGGACCTCTGTGAATATAACGGTATTTTTCACGCAGAGGTTTTATTTCAATGCCCATTTTTGCAAAATCGTCGGTCAATTCGTTCTCATAATATATTGTTTTTCGGGGTATATTCTTTTTATTTTCTTTCATAAATTGAATTCCCTTCTCAAATAATTTAAAAGGTACGATATAATAAGCTATTTTAATTATATCATACCTTTATTTTGTGTCAATAATTCACATTTTTACGATTTGCTTACCTTGTCCAAAATTTTCTGTCCAGAGAGCGATATTGAATCGCTTCGGCAATGTGCGACGCTTCGATTGTCGGCGAATTGTCAAGGTCCGCAACCGTCCTTGCGACCCTTAGAATTTTATCGTATGCTCTGGCGGAAAGTCCGAGTCTGTCGAAGGCAACCTGAAGCATCTTCATTGCCGCATCGCTTGCCTTGCAGAATTCACGGGTCATTGCAGCGTTCATTTGTGCATTGCAGTTTGCCGAGGTTCCGCTCAGGCGGTTTTGTTGAATCCTTCTCGCCGCTTCAACTCTCTTTTTAATCTCCGAGGACGGCTCTCCCCGGTGCTCGTCGGCTAGCTTTTCAAAGTCCACGGGCGGCACCTCGATATGTATATCAATTCGGTCAAGCAACGGACCGCTTATCTTTGAAAGATACTTTGCCGCCGCACCGTCGCGGCAGGTACATTCTCTTGTCGGGTGTCCGTAATAGCCGCATGGGCAGGGGTTCATTGCACAAACGAGCATAATCGAGCAAGGATATGTTGAGGTTCCCGACGCTCTTGAAATTGTGATTTTTCCGTCTTCAAGCGGCTGCCGCATCATCTCCATTGCCTGACGTGAAAATTCGGGCAACTCGTCAAGAAACAGAACACCGTTGTGAGCAAGCGAGATTTCGCCCGGTTTCGGGATCGCTCCGCCGCCGGCAAGTCCGATTGACGAAACGGTATGGTGAGGAGCACGGAAAGGCCGCTGAGTTATAAGGCTCGAATTGTTCTTCAGCGCACCTGATATCGAATAAATCTTTGTTGTCTCAAGGCTTTCCTCAAAGGTCATCGACGGCAGAATCGACGGGATTCTCTTGGCAAGCATACTTTTGCCCGAGCCCGGGCTGCCTATCATCAGCGTATTATGACCGCCTGCCGCTGCAACCTCCAAAGCACGCTTAGCTTCAAACTGACCCTTGACATCGGCGAAATCAGGCATATAGTCAAAGGCTTCCGAGCCTTCGGATCTCATCGGCTTGGCAGGCTCGATCGGCTTTGTTCCTCTCAGATGATTGAGCACGGCAAAAACATCGTCAACCGGATATATTTCAACTCCTTCAACCACCGACGCTTCATTGGCATTTTCGGAGGGAACAAAAATTTTACTGACTCCGCTCTGACATGCCCCGATAACCATCGGCAGCACACCGTTGACCCTGCGAACCTTACCGTCAAGCGAAAGCTCGCCGAGGAAGATATATCCGTCCGTGTCGGCTCTCAGTTGTTCCGACGCCATAAGCAAAGCAACAAACATTGCAAGGTCATAGAGAGGGCCCTCCTTTCGGCGGTCGGCAGGGGCAAGATTAACGGTAATTCGGCTGACCGGGAAATCAAAGCCGCTGTTCTTTATCGCGGAATGAACACGGTTTCGGGACTCGCTGACAGCGGAATCGGGCAAGCCTACCACATCAAAACGAGGCAAGCCCGAGGATATATCAGCCTCAACGCTGACAGGGAAAACCTCCATGCCGAAAATGCCCATACTGTTGACCTTTGCAAACATTCTTTCATCCTCTTTCGTTAGATTTTTTCGAGTGCGGCTTGTGATTTTATCCCCACCACCGCAAGCGGTCCCCCTCCCCTTACAATAAGGGGAGACTGATAGTCGAGTAATCTTCCGTTTTTTCTTTATTCATCCGTCATTTTAAAAAGCTCATTCGGCGTGCAGTTAAAAATCTGACAGAGTGCGTCGATATTTTCATACTGAATCGACTTGGTTTCGTTGTTTATCATGCGGCTGAAATTCTGATAGCTCATGCCGAGCTGCTTATAGAGCCAGTATTTTGTTTTGCCGTTCTTTTCAAGTAAATTCAAAACATCTAACTTTATCATAAGATATCTCTCCGTAATATACTTTCTTGTGAGATAATATTATACTTTTACTGCTTGAATATAGACTAATACATTAGATAATTGCCCTCATCTAACATTTTAATAGCTTAAACAAAAAATTACAACCGAATTTATGTAACTTTTTCCTGTATTTCTCTTTATTTTTCTTTAAACATCAGTTATAATAAACTAAATATAGATAAAAGGAGTATATTATTATGCTTAAAAACATACCTTCGATTCTTTCACCCGAGCTTCTTAAAATCCTCATGGAGATGGGTCACGGCGACTACATCGTAATCGGCGACGGCAATTTCCCGGCAGCCACAAATGCTCAGCGTCTTGTTCGCCTTGACGGTCACGGCGTTCCCGAAATTCTCGACGCCATTCTTAAGCTCATGCCGCTTGACACATATGTTGACGCTCCCGTTTCCCTCATGGATAACGGCGATCCCGACAACCGTCCCGAGATCTGGGCTACATACAAAGAAATCGTTGAGAAAAACGAGGGTGACAAAAACATCGGTCTTATCGAGCGTTTTGATTTCTACGATAAGGCAAAGAACGCTTTTGCAATCGTTGCAACGGGTGAGACTGCAATTTATGCTAATATTATTCTCCAAAAGGGTGTTGTAATAAATGACTAAAAGAGTTTTAGCCTTTGACTTCGGCGCCTCAAGCGGCAGAGCAATAATCGGCTGCTTCGACGGCGATAAAATCACACTTGAAGAAGTACACCGTTTCTCAAACGACCCTGTAAGTGTCGGCGGTACGGTGTACTGGGATGTTCTGCGCCTTTTTTATGAGATCAAGCAGGGAATTATCAAAGCAAAAATCGCAGGCGGCTTTGATTCAATCGGAATCGACACATGGGGCGTTGATTTCGGACTTATCGACTCCGAGGGCAAGCTGATGGAAAATCCCGTTCACTACCGTGACGCAAGAACCGTCGGACTTGTTGACGAGGCATTCAAGACTATGCCGAAAGAAAAGCTTTACGGCATTACGGGAATTCAGTTCATGGAGCTGAATACCCTTTTTCAGCTTATTTCACTTAAAAAATACAGACCGTGGATGCTTGAGCGTGCAGACAAAATGCTCTTTATGCCCGACCTTTTCGGATATATGCTCACGGGCAAAATGTGTGCCGAATACTCGATAGCCTCCACGTCACAGCTCATTGACCTTGATAAAAGAACGTGGTCAAAGGAAATCCTTGACGCTTTCGGAATTAAAGAATCCGTCTTTGCTCCGCTCGTTCAGCCGGGCACGGTTCTCGGCGAGCTTTCAAAGGAAGTTTGCGAGGAATGCGGCGTTGATCCTGTTCCCGTTATTTCCGTCTGCGGTCACGACACTCAGTCGGCTATCACCTCCGTTCCGTGCGAGGACGGCGATTTTGCTTTCCTTTCGAGCGGCACATGGTCGCTCTTCGGCACAGAGCTTGACAAGCCGATAGTCAATGAGACTTCAATGAACATAAATATCACGAACGAGGGTGGCTTTGACGGTTCGACGGGCTTCCTCAAGAACATAATCGGACTTTGGCTCATCCAGGAGAGCCGCCGCCAATGGAAGCGGGAGGGCAAGGAATATTCCTATGCCGACCTCGAAAAGCTTGCGCTTGCCGCAGAGCCGTTCAAGTGCTTCATTGACCCGGACGCTCCCGAGTTTGTTCCTCACGGAAATATTCCCGAGCGTGTGCGTGAATTCTGCCGCAAGACGGGTCAGTACGTTCCCGAAACGGTCGGTGAGATCATGCGCTGTATCTATGAAAGTCTTGCGATGAAATACAGGCTGACATTTGAAAAGCTTCGCGAATGTACGGAGCGTGACTACCCCGTTATTCACGTTATCGGCGGCGGAACAAAGGACGGCTTGCTTTGTCAGATGACGGCAAACTCCTGCGATCGCACGGTTAAAGCAGGTCCGATCGAAGCCACCGTTATGGGCAACGTTGCCGTTCAGCTCATGTCCGACGGTTCTGTTAAAAATATCGGACAGGCAAGAAAAATCGTTGCCGACTCCTCCGAGCTTAAAACCTTTGAGCCGAAGGACACGGACAAGTGGGCAGGGGCTTATGAGGATTTTCTCAAAATAATTTAAAGCAACTTTGAACTCGACAATGACTGCCGGGTAGTCAACAGATTGTCTTTTATCGCCTGCTATAAAATCTGCAATATTTATTTTACAGGCCTCACTGCAAATACAGGGCTGTAAGCCTAAAGGGAGAAACAAAAATGGATAAGAAAAAGGGATTGAAAATCACTCTTAAAATTCTCTTAGCGATTTTGTTCGCAGGAATATTTTTCGGAATTTATTATATAGCGAAGCTGTCCTTTATCGGTCCTGCGATAAGCTCAGGAAAATACGGACATCTCGGAGAAATAATTGCCGCCGTTATTCTTGTTTTGGCGTATCTTTGCGCTTGCATTACAATTTTCTTTAAAAAGAAAAGGCTTGTCAGCGGAATAGTTTCTTTTATCCTTATAATAAGTGTTATTCCTGCTCTCGGCGTAGCTAACACCGTTGTTGCTGCCAAGGAGTATCAGACCTTTAATCAGGAAATCTGGAACGACCCCGAATATTATAACTGCCGTCAATACATGATCGACGATATTACCAATAAAAACAATTTTGTCGGAATGGACATTAGAGAGGTCAAAGACATTCTCGGATTTGATTGCTATGAACTGTTTGAAAGTAACACTTTCTATTATGAAGTCGGTCAGGAATTCCCCGGATATAAAAAACTCGTAATCACTTATGACGATAACGGCAAGGTTACCTCGGCTGAGGTTCAAGGATAAGGAAGTTGATTTTATGAGAAAATCAAGAAAGAAATTTTTTATTCCTATTTTAGTTATTCCTATTTTAGTAATTGTCCTTTTAGCCGTATCGGTATACGGTTTCCTTGTATATTGGGATAATCACGGAATGATAACAAAGGTTGATTCAATCGAAGAAGTTGCCGAATACGGAGCAACGGATTTTTTTCCGACCGATTATCAAGATTATAATAACGTTCACTTTGTAAAAAACAATCGTTTTCACTTGATATCGGAATCCGAGTCAATTACCATGAAAATCACAGATCCCGAGAAATTCGAGTCTTTGAAAGCCGACATTGCCCGCAAATATGGAGAAAACGACTTTTTCGGCAATGAACCGTTTGAATACAAATCAACGGTGTTCAGAGCAGTTACAGACGGCAAGCTCGGCTATCCGAAGCAAATTGGCTTTGTCGGTATTTCAGAAAGTGAAAAAGCAATTTATTATCTTTGGTTTTACGATTTTGACCTTGATTCGATAGGTGACATGAAAGATTTTATTATTAAAAACTTTAATCAAACGATTTAATGTGGGATTTGATATGACGAAAACGGTAAGGTTACAAAAGTTGAAACAACTAACGATGCAAGCAGGGGATAAAATGAAAAAGGTAAAAGAATCAAATGCTGCAATTAAAATAATTCTTTTGACAATTTTCGTTATACTCTTTATCGCTGTTTGTTTTATAGACTCTGTGTTTTTGGCAGGAGATGCAATAAGCTACGGAAAATTCAGCTTTATCGGCAAATTAATACCTTCCGTAATGCTTGCGGCAGCTTTTGTTGCCCTGTGCTTTGCGATGTTCAATAAAAAGAAACGAAAGCTCTGTGTAATAATATCCGCAGCACTGGTTGTTTTCATTGTACCCATTCTTTTCTTGGCAAACACTATAGTAGTCAACATAGAATACAAAACATTTGACTCCGCAAAATGGAAAAACTATTCAAATTATGTGCAAGGCCGTCAATACATGATTGACGATCTTGAAGAAAAGCACAAAATTGTAGGAATGAAAACTTATGAGGTTAAAGACTTGCTCGGCAAGGGAACGGATGAAACATCCGCAGACGGGTCTAATAAAATAACATACGATGTCGGCGTCTCCGGTTTATGGCATAAGACCTATGTCCTTGAATATGACGAAAACGGCATTATCACAAAAACTTACACTTCAGTTGATTAACATATTAAGTTAAAAATCTGCTTGCAGATTTATATAAAAAATAATTCAACGAAAGGATGAATTTTATATGGCAGAAAACAGATATCTGGGCGAATACCCCGTAATCGGTATCCGTCCTATCATCGACGCAAGACGCGGACCTCTTAAGGTCAGAGAGTCTCTTGAGGAGCAGACAATGGGCATGGCTAAGGCAGCCAAGAAGCTCTTTGAGGAGAACCTCAAGTATTCAAACGGCGAGCCGGTTAAGGTCGTTATCTCCGACACAACTATCGGTCGTGTTGCCGAGACGGCAGCCTGCGCCGAGCAGTTCAAGAAAGAGGGCGTTGCCATTACTCTTTCCGTAACTCCCTGCTGGTGCTACGGTTCCGAGACAATGGACATGGATCCTAACACAATCAAGGGCGTTTGGGGCTTCAACGCAACAGAGCGTCCGGGTGCAGTTTATCTTGCATCCGTTCTTGCAGCTCATGCTCAGAAGGGTCTCCCCGCTTTCGGCATCTACGGCAGAGAGGTTCAGGAGGCTGACGATTCCGAGAATATCACAGAAGATGTTAAGGAAAAGCTTCTTCGCTTTGCACGTGCCGCTGTTGCAGTTGCGACAATGAAGGGCAAGTCATATCTTCAGATCGGTTCGATCTGCATGGGTATCGCAGGTTCTTCAATCGACCCCGATTTCATCGAGGAATATCTCGGCATGAGAGTTGAATCCGTTGACGAGGTTGAAATCCTCCGCCGAATGGAAGAAAACATCTATGACGAGGAAGAATACAAGAAGGCTTACAAGTGGACTAAGGAGCATTGCCCCGAGGGATTTGATAAGAACCCCGACTTCGTAAGAAAATCGGACGAGCAGAAGGAAAAAGATTGGGAGTTCACGGTCAAGATGATGTGCATCATCAAGGATCTCATGAACGGCAACAAGAATCTTCCCAAGGGCAGAGAGGAAGAGATGGCAGGTCACAATGCTATTGCCGCAGGCTTCCAGGGTCAGCGTCAGTGGACAGACCATTGGCCGAACGCAGACTTTGCCGAGGCACTTCTCAACACCTCCTTTGACTGGGACGGCGTAAGAGAGCCTTACATCCTTGCAACAGAGAATGACGTTCTCAACGGCATTTCGATGCTCTTTGAGAAGCTCCTCACAAACCAGCCGTCAATGTTCTCCGACGTTCGTACTCACTGGAGTGCGGAATCCGTCAAGAGAGTTACAGGCTATGAGCTTGAGGGTCACGCAAAAGAGGCAGGCGGATTCCTCCACCTCATCAACTCCGGCGCCTCATGTCTTGACGCTTGCGGCGAGCTGAAGAACGACAAGGGCGAAGCTTGCATGAAGCCTTGGTATGACGTAACCGACGAGGACGTTGACAAGATGCTCAAGGCCACAACATGGAACGCAGCCGATAACGGTTACTTCCGTGGCGGCGGATATTCCTCACGCTTCGTTACGAAGAACGAAATGCCCGCAACAATGATCCGTATCAACCTTGTTAAGGGTATCGGACCGACAATTCAGATCTGCGAGGGTTATTATGTCGGACTTCCTGAGGACGTAACAGACGCTCTCTGGAAGAGAACAGACTACACATGGCCCTGCACATGGTTCACTCCGATCTGCAACGGCAAGGGTGCTTTCAAGTCGGCTTACGACCTCATGAACAACTGGGGCGCAAACCACGGCGCATCTACATACGGCCATATCGGTGCAGACCTCATCACAATGTGTTCAATGCTTCGTATTCCCGTTTCTCTTCACAACGTTCCCGAGGAGAAGATCTTCCGTCCGGCAAACTGGAACTATTTCGGTATGGACAAAGAGGGTCAGGACTACCGTGCATGCCAGGTTTACGGACCGATGTACAAATAATCACATATTTTCAAAGACTGCGTCACTCGGCGCAGTCTTTTTTCATTGACATAAGCATTTATATTTTATATAATTTAAATATCAAATCAACGGAGATGTCGTTATGCGATCTGTTTTGTTTTTTATCGAATCGCTCGGTCGGGGCGGTGCGGAAAGAATTTTTGCAACGTTCATTGAGAACACAAAAAATAAATACGATGTTTTCACCGAGACCGACGGCGAGGTTTACACGGATATCATCAAATCGCACGCCAATCACCGCTGCATGGTAAAAAAAACGGACTCAGGCGCAAAATCAATTCTTAACAAGTTAAAAATCAAAGCGTCTCTGCTTGCCTCTCCCGAATTTGTAAGGAAGAATTATATCAAAGGAAGCTATGATGTTGAGGTCGCCTTCTGCGAAGGATATTCGACAAAAATTATCGGTAACTCAAAAAAAAGAAACTGTAAAAAAATCGCATGGGTTCATACCGATATGATAGTAAACCCGTGGAGCGAGAAAATTTTCGGCTCGGCAGAGGAAGAAAAAAAGTGCTACGAAAATTTTGATGCAATCGTCTGCGTAGCCGAAACAATGAAAGAGGCGTTCATTCAAAAATACGGCATGGCAAAAAAGGTTCATGTGCTCTATAACCCGATTGATTTTGACAGCATAATTGAAAAGAGCAAAGAGAAAAACAATTTTGATTTCGGCAACGGAATGAAGTTCATTCTTGCAGGAAGCTTTGTAAAGGTTAAAGGTTTTGAGCGCTTTGTAAATGTCTGCGAAAGATTGAAAAATGACGGGAAGATTTTTTCGGTTCTCATAATGGGTGACGGCGAAGAAAAAGAATATATTAAAAAAATAATTGCCGAAAAAAAGCTCGGTGATACAATAAAAACTCTTGATTTTCAAACGAATCCGTATAAATATATTGCACACTCCGATGTCTATGTTTGCTCGTCATATGCCGAGGGCTACAGCACCTCAGTCAGTGAAGCGGTTGCATTGAGCGTGCCTGTTATCACGACCGAATGCTCGGGCATGAGAGAAATTTTCGGCGAAAACGAATGTGGAATTATCTGTGAAAACTCCGAGGACGGTCTTTACAATGCGATGAAAAAAGTTTTGGAAAATCCGTCGCTTCTCGAAAAATTCAGTAACGAGGAAAAGAAACGTGCCAATGATTTTTCGCTTCAAAAAAGAGTGAAAGCAATTGAAGATTTTTTAGAGAGTGTCTGATAAAAATGAATGAGATTGAAAAATATGTTCAAGAAAAATTATTTGAATTGCAGGACGAAAAGTACCGTGATTTTCATGCAGCGCTGATGCCGACGATTGACAAAGAAACTGTCATCGGTGTGCGCTCGCCGCAACTGAAAAAGTTTGCAAAAGAGTTTTACAAAAGCGGCGATTACGAAAGCTATTTAAAAATTCTTCCGCACAAGTATTATGAAGAAAACAACGTGCATGCCGCTTTGATCGGCTTTGAAAAGGATTACGGAAAAGCAATAGAACTGCTTGATAAATTTCTTCCGTTTGTCGACAACTGGGCGACCTGCGATATGATGCGAATTCCCGTTTTCAAAAAGCATCTGCCGGAGCTTTACTCGAAAATCCCCGACTGGCTCGGCTCTGATAATCCGTATGCCGTCCGGTTCGGAATAAAAATGCTGATGGACTTTTTCCTCGGCGAGAGTTTTAAAGCAGAATGTGCCGAACGCGTCTGCGCAGTCACACGTGAGGAATACTATGTCAAGATGATGATTGCGTGGTACTTTGCAACTGCACTTGCAAAAAACTATAACGAAATAATTCCCTATATCGAAAGCAGGCGTCTCGAAAAACAGACACACAACAAGACGATTCAAAAAGCAATAGAAAGCTATAGAATCACAGACGAAAAGAAAGCATATTTGCGGACATTGAAGATGAAGTAATTATTAAATTTATTATCAACACCGCCGTAAGCACTCACTTAAATTTAACCTATGGGCGGCAGAAGAAAAAAGAGATGTGACGATTTTCGCCGCATCTCTTTATTTTATCCTACCGTTTCAACTTTGATTAGATTTGTATTGCCCGAAATGCCGTTTGTCATGCCGCCCGTAACAATAATTCTGTCACCCGATTCAAGTCCGAATGTCGCAATCGCCTTGTTCTTTGCCGCATAGAAAAGCACGTCGGTTGATTCGTATGTCTCGCAGAGCACGGGAGTTACACCCCATGACATTGAAAGCTTGCGCCACGTCTTTTTGTCGACCGTCATGCCCATGATATCAACAGGCGAGCGGAAACGGGAAACCATTCTGACCGTCATTCCCGAAAGGGAGCAAACGGCAATAACCTTTGCGTTCAAATCGATTGCCATTCCGCAGGTTGCGTGAGAAATTGCATCAACAGGATTCTTGATTCTGAATTCGGTTGTGCCGAAGCGCTTTGTATAGTTTATGTTTTTCTCGGTCTGCATTGCGATTCGTGCCATTGTGTCAACCGCCTCAACGGGATATTTGCCTGCCGCAGTCTCGCCCGAAAGCATGATCGCGCTTGTTCCGTCATAAACGGCGTTGGCAACGTCTGAGGTCTCGGCTCTCGTCGGTCTCGGATTGTGAATCATTGATTCAAGCATCTCTGTGGCTGTGATAACACGCTTGCCGAGCAGTCGGCATTTTGTGATAAGCGCTTTCTGAATTATCGGCAGCTCCACGAACGGTATTTCAACACCCATATCGCCTCGTGCAATCATGATTCCGTCACATTCGGTGCAGATATCATCAATGTTGTCGATTCCCGTACGGTTTTCAATCTTAGCGATAAGATCAATTCTGTTTACGCTGTCTCCCATGACTGCCTTGATATCAAGAAGATCCTGCTTGCAGGAAACAAATGAGCAAGCAATAAAATCAACATCATTTTCAATGCCGAAAAGTATATCGGAGCGATCCTGTTCGCTGACATATTTCTGCTTGAGTGTCTTTCCGGGGAAGCTCATGCTCTTGTTGTTGGAAAGCTCACCGCCCGAAACAACACGGCAGTTGATGTCATGTCCGTCAATCGAGACTACCTCAAAATTGAGCAAAGCGTTGTTGAGAAGAATTGTATCGCCGACCGAAAGCTCGTCCGCAAGGCCGGGATAGCTGACCGAAACCTTATGCTCATTTCCGACAATTTGGTCAGTTGTAAACGTAAAATCATCGCCGTCATTGAGAAATACAGAACCGTTTTCAAAGCTCCTGATACGGTACTCTGGACCTTTTGTGTCAAGCATAATTGCAAGCGGCACGTTGAGCTTTTCTCTTACATTCTTCAACATGTTAATTGTTTCCAGATGCTCGGCATGCGTTCCGTGCGAAAAATTGAGCCTTGCAACATTCATTCCCGCCCTGATCATGGCAGTCAAAGTCTCCTCATTGCGGCATGCAGGGCCGATCGTGCAAATAATTTTTGTTTTTCTCATTTATATCAAATCCTTTAATTAAATCAAAACTTACCTATTTTATAATTTTTTATATTATATCAATTAGCCGAATTCATGTCAAGAAAACGTTTACACAAATTGCTCAAACGGGTTGATTTTTTTGCTTGCTTTAGGGTATAATGAAAAAAATTGAAGGAAAGCGAAGTGATGCACCTGATGAAAAACAGAGTTATATCATTGATTGTTGTAACCGTTTTGCTTATGCTCAGCGTTATGCCGAGCATTTCGGCGAAACAGGCGACAATTCCGACTGCGGAAGAAATAATGCAAATGTCCGTGTATGACGGCAGAGAATACGGAATTGTTACTCCCGTTAAGGATCAGGGCACCAGTAATCTCTGCTGGGCTTATTCTTCGATTGCGGCTTCCGAAACAAGTATCTTGCGTCTCGGCATTGACCCCGACGTTGACAAAAACAGCCTTTCTTTTAACCCGGTTGCGGCAGCTTACAGAATCTACAGAAGAGAATCCGACCCTCTCGGAAACACTAACGGCGATTGGCAGTCCGTAGATTACACCAAGGCAACAGGTAATCCTCTTAAAATCGCTAAGATTTTTTCTCTTTGGTAGGGACCCGTTTCAGGCAGTCAGGCGAATATAAATCCGTTTGAAAACCCTACTTACAGATTTGAAAACGCTTTCCATATTCCGGAGAACAAAGCAAATCCCGCAGAAGGGATTCTCGCAATTAAAAAGGCGATTGCACAGTACGGTGCAGTCACTTTTCAATATAACAATATGCGTGAATGCGAGTACTATAATCCGAAAAACGAGTCGGGTTCATCCAATTCACCCCACGCTTGCACGATTGTCGGCTGGAACGACAATATTCCTGCCGAAAAATTCATCCCCGGCGGCGCTTCGCAGAACGGAGGATGGCTTGTAAAGAACAGTTACAGTTCCTGTGAGTATTTCTGGCTCTCTTATGACAACACCAGCTCAAGCGCATACGCTTTCACCTATGCACCCAAGGATAAGTATGATTTCAACTATTGCTACGACGGCAACCTTGAAGATTTTTCATTGAGAAAAGATAAGTGTATAGCTAATGTCTATCAAGCCAAAAAAGGAGGAACAAACGGAAAGTCCGAGTTTTTAAAAGCAGTTAATGTTGCTGTTCAGGGAGAGAACATAACCGTTGAAACCGAAATAATCAAGAATTTGGACGCACCGTACAACGGACAGAGTAATGTCCCTGTTTCGGGAGGAGCTTCCGCCGGCAAAACAACGAAATTTTTTGAACACGGCGGATATGTGACAGTTGAGCTCAACGAACCCGTGAGGCTTGAAAACGGTGAATGGTTTTCTGTTATTGTCAGGGTTTCAAACAATAACGGTGACGCAAAAATCGTCACCGGATACCGAGACCGCAAGGATCTTTCTTACGTTCCGAGCGGTGATAACTGGTACACTCTCGGTTATTATGTCGGAAGAATCAAAGCTTACACGGCACTTATCGGTTGTGAAAATCCGAATGACCACATATGGAGTGCTCCGACGGTCACAAAAGAGCCGACTGCAGCCGCAGACGGCGAAAGTATACGCACCTGCACCGTTTGCGGTGAAACGGAGAAAACGGTAATCAAGCGGTTTGCCCACAATTGCTCTGCTGATGATTCGATTATTTACGGGTTAAAGCAAGGTATTACCTCCGATAAATTCCGAGAATACTTTTCAAGCGATTACGCTGAAATATCACTGACCGTGAAGGGAGAATATATCGGCACGGGGACTGTTGTTAAGGTAACATATCCGGACAAAAGCATTAAAGAATATACCGTCGTTATTTTCGGCGACCTCGACGGAGACGGACTGCATGACGGACGAGACGCTGTTTGGGCTCAACTCATCGCATCCGGAATGTTGACTCCTCAAAGGGCGGTGCTTGCCGCTGCAGACCTAAACCGTGACGGAAAAATTGACAGTTACGATGTCGATAAGCTTGTATCGGCGGGACTGTTTATGTCGGAGCCGGATCAGATAAAAGCTCCGGTTTTGTAATATTATTTGATATGCAACGCTTCTTTTGAATATTTATTTAAAGAAACAGGGCAGTGACGAAAAAATCGCCACTGCCTCATTACTTTTTTTGGTTTTCTAATCCAACTATTGACAAAAGGTCAATTTAAACTGGTGAAAAAATAGTTTTATAAAGCGGAGGACTTGTTCATCAATTTTAGTCCTCCGCTTTATAATTATTTTTATTTCAGACAATGCTAAGAAAGCCCTATGGAATTACACTGCTCTCAAACGCCTTATGGGACAGCTCGGCGTGACAGTGTGTTTGAGTACCCTATGGAATTACACTGCTCTCAAACTTATACCGCCTTTCTCAGGTTTTTGCAACCGTTTGAGTACCCTATGGAATTACACTGCTCTCAAACACTACAACGCCGGAGGAAATTACAAAATAGGTTTGAGTACCCTATGGAATTACACTGCTCTCAAACCTTGTATTCTATAAGTATACCCCTGGAATTGTTTGAGTACCCTATGGAATTACACTGCTCTCAAACGCTTCCTATGCTGTAACAAATATGCTCACTGTTTGAGTACCCTATGGAATTACACTGCTCTCAAACGAGAGGAAAAAAGAGGATATTATCTATCAGGTTTGAGTACCCTATGGAATTACACTGCTCTCAAACAGATACCCATATTCTATTAGATTTTTTTATGTTTGAGTACCCTATGGAATTACACTGCTCTCAAACTTTAAATTCGGTAACGATTATGAGAAAAAGTTTGAGTACCCTATGGAATTACACTGCTCTCAAACATTCGAGAATGCTTATAACCATATACCTCAGTTTGAGTACCCTATGGAATTACACTGCTCTCAAACAATAACTCGGATATCAAAAGCTGCATTGAAGTTTGAGTACCCTATGGAATTACATTGCTCTCAAACAAGACATTTCGACATATATGTGGGCGACTAGTTTGAGTACCCTATGGAATTACACTGCTCTCAAACAATTTGCTTGATTTGCTCAAGAATACTTTCGTTTGAGTACCCTATGGAATTACACTGCTCTCAAACCTACACATTTTTAAAATGTCAATACTTTTTGTTTGAGTACCCTATGGAATTACACTGCTCTCAAACGGGTATTGTTGGCGGTTTATTGCAGTTTTTGTTTGAGTACCCTATGGAATTACACTGCTCTCAAACGCCGTTGTTAACTCTTATGACGGCGAGCGTGTTTGAGTACCCTATGGAATTACACTGCTCTCAAACTTGTATTTCTATAAATATCCCTGTGGACTTGTTTGAGTACCCTATGGAATTACACTGCTCTCAAACTGACGATGAAACAAGAAAGAAGCTTTATAAGTTTGAGTACCCTATGGAATTACACTGCTCTCAAACCTCAAAACCGAATTTGAGGAAAGCGGCCTGTAACCGCCGAGAGCAATGCAAAAGGGTACAACAAAGCAATGTCAACTAATTTCACACAAGTCTTTATCCACAAGGAAGCGGCTTTCCTGGGGCAACAATAAATGCTCGTTGCTTTCAATCATCAGCACCGAAAATCTATGCCGGATGACCGTATCCATAAATCGTTCCGTTTCCTCATCGGATAAATAACTGCGTAAATTTATTATAGCATAAAATTTCTCTCTGTCAAATTCCGTAATCAGCTCCATCAAATCAATTATTTTTCGCCGAGCGAGTCATAATCGTCTGCTATTTCCAAGCCTGATGCTTTAACTAACGATGCAAAATTTAATCTTTCAAAGCTGAGATTACAATCAAAATCAAACGAAAGTTCCATCAAAAAACTTTCAATTTCGGTCATCAATTCCGATGTTTTAAAACAAAATTCTTCGTTTATTGCTTTTGCTTCAATGGCAGAACAAATTTTTGATATCAAGTTTTTTCGATTTATTTCAAACGGCACAAATTGTGAAAACACTTCAAGATTTTTATTCATCGGCATAATTTTATCATCCGTCGAGAGTACACCTTTTCCTTCAAAGCCGTTTATCTGATTTTGAAAATCCTCTATTATTCTGCAAAACAAACCTTGATTTTCAATGACAAGCGTGTTTACAAAATCACTGCCGGTTTCAAAGACCTTGCCGATCTCGGGATAAACATATTTCAAAGTATAATCACCCTATCCTCGTTATCGATTATATCGCTTTTATTCTCACCTACAACATATTCCATCTTAACAAATTGCTTTTCGGTTACAACAAGCGTTTGCACAACTCCCTTAGACGGTTTATTCATTTGGATCATATTTTTCACGGAATTCTCAACCGAGGGTGTCGTCATAAGCTTGCAATACACCGACTCCTGCATCATAATAAATCCGTTTTTTATCAGCGCTTTTCTAAATTTCCGATATTCTCTCTTTTCTTCAAGAGAGTCCATCGGCAAATCAAAAAATACAAATATTCTCATAAATCTGAATCCACTCATATGTCAATAATAAATCCGTCATCATCAAGGTCAAATTCAAAAAATTTAATTTCCGAAACATCTCCGTCATTGATTGCTTCAAATACGCTTCTTGTATAGATTTTAATTGCCCTCGACAGGTTTTGATGTGTTGAATCGATAATAACTGTTTGGTCCAGGATATTCCACATTGCATGCTTTTCTTCTTTTTCAAACTGTGTCGGCTTTGCCGAATAAACAACTCGGTCAACCGCGATCCTGAAAGGCTCCATTAAATCGCAGCTCAAATTAAAATGATTAAACATATTGTTGTGAAAAATCCCGAGCTGAGTCAGGTATCCGTTTACCGTAATTTCACGGTTAAAAGCCGAAAGAATCAAGCTGTATCCGTAATTCAGAGCTGCATTGACGGGAATATTGGCACTGCGGGTAAAATCCATACCGAACAATGCATTAAAATACACTTTTGCCGCATGTCCCTCTCGGTTAGTTGCATCAAGCATTTCGACCTGACCGATATACGATAAAAGCAGTTCCGCTTCTCTTTCTTTATTCAATTCAAAAAGGAAATCGGACTGTTTTCGTATCTTCTCGCTGATTATTTCTTTCCATAGAGCGGCTTTGATATCGTCCTGCCACGCAACCTGAGTGCGGATTTTTGCCGACGAGTCATGGCTGCCGTGATGAGGAACAAGCTCGGCTGTCGGATTCCTTTTTGAATCACAGAAAATTACCTTTATTTTCTTTTCAACCAAAACTTCAATAAGGCAGCCGGTCATTGAAACGGCAGGATTTTCAATAACAAGGTTAAGTATCTCATCAATATGAACCCTGCGCGTTTCAATACCTCTTACAACAAGATAGCCCATCTTGTAATCAAGCTTTGACTGATTGGAAATTATTACCGTCCGCCAACTCATAACAAATCAAGGAGATTTTCGGATTTCTTTTCCCACAAGCCTGAGGCAGATTGATCTATAATGCGAACATCCGAGTAATACTTTTTCCAGTTGGAAACAGTTGAGCTGAAACTAACCGTGGCGGCAGTTTTCTTAGATCCTCCGATACAGCTCAAATCACAGCCCCCCGTCATTCTTCCGAACACAGTATGTAAATTAAGCAATGTTAAGACCTGATCCCTTATATTTAAAGATACAAATTTTTCCCTGCCGGATTCAACTATTGCAACCGGGTTATTTATTCTTTTTGAATAAATAGTTGATTTTAGTTTGTTCAAATACAAATCATACAGCTCGATATTCTTTTCAGTAGAGACTTTGTCAAAATATTCACTGTAAACATATTTGGGGTTGCGTGCTATTTTTTCGGAGACAGCCTCCAGCTTTTTCAAATAGTATTCCCAGAACTTATCATCGGAGAATTGCATAATAGGCTGAGCACTTAAGCACTTGCCGCCGCTTCCGATACCGGTAATACAAACCCTGAATCCGTCAAGTGACAGCACGGTATTGACCTTCCACGGTGTCATGCCCATCGGGAATGATATTGAGTCAACCGGTTTTCCGAGAATACGCTGAAGTCTTGAATATGAATACTCCAGAGCAAAATTTTTATCTGCAAGGAACTTCTTTCCCACAAGCAATTCAACGGACATTATAATTATTTCCGTCTTTTTGCCGGCTGTATATTTTACAGGAATGAAGAACATTACGCCCGCCTTATTATATCCGCCGTATTTTTCAGTCGGTAAACCTTTCTTCAGAGGAGTTTTATCCGCCCCGGCATGCACAGGATTTTGATCAAACAATCCACCTCTTTTGAAGAATTTGTACTTTGTAAAATGTGCATTGTTCTTCGCGACAGTCGCCTTAACCTTTGCGAGCATCGGCTCTCCGTCCCATACGGTTTTTTCTCCGCAGATAACAGGATGCGAAAACAGCGCCTTTGTTTTTATGTTGTACTGCGAGTCAATATTGAACCACTTTTTAGTAAACTTCATATTATAAACATTTCCGCAAACGATGTTCAGATATGCGTCCTTTGCGTGGTGCAAATCATTAAAGGTTCTCGATTTAAGCAGGTCAAATTCCTGCCGGAATTCAGATGTAAGCCTTGCCTTGCAATATACGATTTCGGTATCGTATTTTTCTCCGAGAAGTGTGGCAACGGCTTTGGTTGACTGTGATGTTTCGGTAAGCTGTCTGTTAATAAAGCCAAGCTTTTCATCGTCTGAGAACGGAGTTGAACGGGTAAGTCTCTTGTATTTTTCGCCGCTTATCAGTTCTTTATCTTTTAAGTGCTTCCACCAGCCGAACATTTTTTGTCTGATATTCGACTTGATCGGATAGATATCTCCCTTTTCTCCGTTAAGCTCCGATAACACAAGCACCTTGTTGTTTATGATACTGTCATCCTTAACATAAGCCTGCGGATAAATGTGATCAATATCATAGCTCTTGGTTCCAAGCTCCTCAAGCTTGATAGGCTCACCGCTGTACATGCATTTTCCAAGCTGCATATAGTACAAAAACAGCTTGTCTCCCTGCAATTTGTTGTCGGCAAGCTCACCCATGCTTTCGAGCTGTTGCTTGAGCTCTCTTACATCTTCTTCATCACACTTTTCATATAAATCAAGTATTTGCTGCTTCCTTGATTTTGTTCTCTTTCCTTTTTGATCGGCAGATCCTCCGCGTGTCATTTCAACAAATATTTTCTTCGGCACACCGAACGCTTTTACAACATCCTTCACTATGTCAAGTGTTCTGTAAATAGGACGCTTGACCGAATCGGAAATATACATCTCGTTTAACCTGTCATTAAGGGTTTTCGGATTTTCGCTGTAATATTCTTTTTGATATTCTTCTATTCTTTCGGCAAAGGTAAAGCTGTTTGAAAGGAGCTCCATCAGGTTATTTTGCGTACTCCAAAGTGCCTCTAAAATTGTAAATACCTCTCCGGTTTTTCTGTCCGCTCCCTCAAAGTCACATAGGAATTTTCTCGACAGTCTGCCGAAATCTTTGAACTTCAATCTGCCGATATATTCCCTGTCGTCATCATTTAATTGGGGAAATTCCCGTTTCAACCACTTTAAAAAACGCAGCTTATCCTCGGCATATGAGGATCTTTCAATAATTCTTTCCGCCTCTGACTCCGACAAAATATTGTTTTCAAATAACCTTCTAAATGCAATCTGAGGCTCAAGATTTGATTTGATATTTATATCTATTCCGCTTACCAAATCTTCGCTGCCTTTTTCAAGATATCCGTTGCAAATCAAAAAATCCATAATCCTTTTACGGGTTACCTTCTTCTTTTGGAGGAACAGCTCATTGTATATTCTTTGCTTCAGCTCGACAGAAATTTTCTCTCCGTTTATTTTCAAATTATTTATTTCATTCAAAACCGCAAACTTGTGATAGCATAAAGAATCCTTCGGCAAGACATATTCATCGGGCAGATATGTACAACGATTTGTCATTTTCCTGATAAAAGCATCTTCACTCGCATCAAGATCAACCATGCTTTCAAAATTCCACGGATAAATTCTACCTGCCTTACGCACGATCCACGCATTCGGTGACTTATCATTAAGCGGACCGACAAAGTACGGTATTTTAAACATAAAAACTGACAGAATTTTATCTTTAACGCTTATTCCGTCCTCATCTTTTTCATTTAGGAAATCAAGATATTTCGATGCGTTCTTGAGTATTTCATTAAGCTCATGCCAATAAAGCTGATGAGGAATTACCCTGTTATTCGTATTCCTCTGCTTAGGCAGAAACGTGCGAAGCTCAAGTCGGGATTTCATATCGTTGAATTTTTCAATGTCTTCCTCCTTCGGCTCAATTTTATTGATAATTCCAAGTATGTATTTTGAAAAGTCCTCAACATTTTTTCTTTTTAACCCTGCCGAATTCGGCTCATCTGTATGGTAAGAATATGCTGCGTAATTATCCTTGCCGATTTCTCTGAAGACCTCATTGTATTTCTCGGGTTTGTATTCTTTGATAAATGCTTTCAGTGTTCCAAGATCTTTTTTATGCTGCTCATAAACAGCAGCCTTTGCTTCCGAAATTGTGCTGTATTCGCCCAATATATCAACCAAAAGTGACCAATCATATATTCCTCTCATTGCAGAGATAAGCTCATAATCATCCCCGATTTTTGACGAGATTTCTTTCATTGTATCTTCATCCATGCCGAGAGAAATTGACCCGTAGTCGCTATACTCCTCACAAGCGAACAGATCACTCAGCTTACAGGTTCCGCCTGCGAGCAATTTAATTATACAGTCCTGCCTGAACGGGAACTCCTCGGTTGTTTCCTTCGAGGGCTTTTGCCCATTAAGAAGCACCTCAATCAGTTCCTTGCTTTTTGCCGTAACATTTTTCTTTGCCTTAACTGCTTTTCCGAACGCTTCTATATCATCACATTCCCACGGGGCGGCGCATTTTCTTGTCTCTGTAAAATACTCAAGGAATTTTTTATATACCTTCTCAAAATCTTTAACGTCACTGATGTTGCCTTTTTCCATGTTATTCAGGAAATGTCCTCTGTGAGCAACAAGCCATGAACAAGCGAGGTAAACAAGCCTAACATCATGCGGAGCCGGATTTTTCACAAGCTCATTTATCAAATGATGAATTGTGGGATACTCGGCAAAATAGTCAGTATCTGTATAATCTGTATCGTTGAACAATATGTACTTGTCTCCGACATCTTCTCTGTAAAGTTGACTTTCTCTAATTCTCTTATAAAAATTTTCATCAACCTTTGCAATTTCTTTTGCAAATAAATCCTGTAAGAGATTAACTCTTTGCTGGCGACGGTCGAGCCTCCTTCTCGCAGAACGAAATGATCTCCTTTCGGTATTTGATGAAACTGCATCAAAAACTGTTGTTCCCCACGCAGGACTGCCGTTAAACTTTAAAAGATTATAGCTTTCGTCTGTAACTGCGTAGCCTACCGAATCTGTACCGATATCGAGACCCAAATAATAATTTCCTCTTTTCATCTTGACAACCGCCTTTCAATATGTTACCATACAAGTGTAGTTTGATCCTATGGAACTACACTGTGAGTTCAAATAAAAGTTTAACTCAAATCGTTGACGTTAATTCGTTCAACCGCACATTGTGTGCCCAAAGACCTCTTCAGTGAGGTCTTTTTTTATATTTGTAATTATAATCTCGAAATAATTGTTTGTCAATTATTGCATTATAAGCTCGGTACTATTAAGAGAACTCTGCACCGCATTTTTTAAAAGCATAATCAAAACTGCCGGTTGAATCAGCGGTTTTGAGTTGACCTTGCAAAATTTGATAAATTTTGATGCTCTTGAAAAACGGGCATAATTAGAACTCAAATATAATGCACCCTACTGCAAGAGGCGGTGATAAACAGTAAATCATTTTTTGGCAATGATTTATAATTCTTCAGCTGGCTTGAAAGTAATCAAAAATTCAGGGTTACAATGATTCTGCAGATAAAAATACAAGAAAAGTGAAATTATGTATTGACTTTTCTCTTTTAGTTTGGTAAAATATCTAAGCGTTGTTAAACGACGAGGGCCATTAGCTCAGTTGGTTAGAGCAACCGGCTCATAACCGGTCGGTCCGGGGTTCGAGTCCCTGATGGCCCACCAATTTAATATAGGGGTATAGCTCAGTTGGTAGAGCAGTGGTCTCCAAAACCACGTGCCGAGGGTTCAAGTCCTTCTGCCCCTGCCAAAAGGAAAGAGTCGCAGGAGTGCGGCTCTTTTTTTCGATAAGGACTTGAACCCGAGAGGGTCTGAGCGTTAAGAAAACAGTCCTGTGGACTGTTTTTAGCGAGGAGAGGTGAGCCGGGTACTGTTGCACGGCAACGGTCGGCGAGCCATAAGAGAGCGAAGCACGCGGCAAGTCCTTCTGCCCCTGCCAAAAGGAAAGAGTCGCAGGAGTGCGGCTCTTTTTTTCGATAAGGACTTGAACCCGAGAGGGTCTGAGCGTTAAGAAAACAGCCCTGTGGACTGTTTTTAGCGAGGAGAGGTGAGCCGGGTACTGTTGCACGGCAACGGTCGGCGAGCCATAAGAGTGCGAAGCACGCGGCAAGGCCTTCTGCCCCTGCCAAAAACGCATAGGATTATCAATGATCCTATGCGTTTTTCTTTTGTCTTTTTACAACTGAAAAATACAGCAAAATTAAAATTTGATGTAAATCAATAGCTTCGACGGGCGACGAATGGGCGACGGGATGTCGGCGTGAAGAATAAAAAAATCCTTTTTGGTCGTTATAAATCTAATAGAATAATGACTGTCAATCGTTAAAGAAGTCCTGAGTCATCCAGTCAAGGGAGACATTGAGACACTTGCATATACACGTAAGTTCGTAATCTGTTACCTGACGCTGATTTTTTTCAATTTTACTTATCATTTGCTGGTCGATATTAACGTTCAGAAGCTGCATTTTAGCTGCAAGATCGGTTTGAGAAATGCCACGCTCAGCCCGTGCTTTTCTAAGGCGATCGTGAATAATGTTCTTGTTGTCATAGTAAATAATTTGTTTTATATGTATCACTCCAATACGTTATATTAGCGTATTGACAATAACATTTTTTCGTTGTATAATTACGTTACATTAACGTAATAACCGGTTGCGTAGAAAATTAATATATTTTTCGGGAAATCGGTGACTTTATTTTCTCCTAAAATATGATGAATAAACATTCTGTATGTTTATTTTGATTATATAAAAACAAAAGGAAGGACTTAATATCATGGGATTAATTGACAAAGCAAAATCAAAGGCAAAGGAGATTACAGGTGATCTCAAAGAGCAAGAAAACGCCAATAAGGCGCTTGCCAATGCATCAATGGAAGAGAGAGTTAAAATGAGACCGGAGGGCGTAAGATACTGTATTGTCAACAGCTTCGGAAAAATTCTTGACGTGTATGACAATAAGGTTGTTTTTACCTCGACAAAGTCGACTTCAACAGTAGTTTCGAGTCTTATTTTCGGAGATTCACTGACACAGGGTGAGAAAACAATCTACTATAAGGATGCAATCGGCGTTCAATTCAAGCCTGCTACGATTACAGACGGATATATTCAGGTAGAAACTGCGGTTGGCGGTATGACGAGTGCAAAAAGCCAGTATGGTGGAGAAAACTCGATTCAGTTTGGAAGCAAGGTTAATGATGAGGCTGAAACGGTAACGAATTTTATCAAGCAGAAAATTGAGGAGATTAAGAATACCCCTGTCGGAGGCACTGTTATTCAGCAGTCCACAGCCGCAGATGAGGTTATGAAACTGAAACAACTTCTTGATATGGGCGTTATCTCTCAAGAAGAATTTGACAAAAAGAAAAATGAATTGCTCGGTTTATAATTTATTGACAAAATGTAAGAGAGCAACTGTACCGTTAACAGGACTTGAATAACGTAAGTAAAAATAAACAGCCGCACGTGAGCGGCTGCTGAGAATGTAATGCATTGCTATAAATCAGAAGCCCTTTTTAGGGGTGGAGCAAACCGCCGGTTCAACCGGCGGTTTTGATTAAGGTAAAAAACTTCTAAGTTAAAGTATTCTTGGGCCAAGATTTCCTTAGCGCCGCATAGGAAATTACAAAGTTGGCAAGCCAGCCTGCCGGTACTGCAAGCCAAACAAAGGCAATACCAAAACGCGGTGCCAAAATCAATGCAACGGACAAACGAATTGCAAGATTAACCATATTTGCAATTAAAAACGGGCGCATATTTCCAAGTCCGCGAAGAACACCGTCTGTTGCCATTTTGATACCCATGAATATGAAAAAGTAGCCGAGCCATCTCATATAATCTCCGGACACTTGATACGCTAATTCCGTTCCGTCTTTGCCTAAGAAAAGCGAAGAAATCTGAGTGTGCATAGTTTCAATAATTACAAATGCAAGAACGGCAAAGCATGCATCCAACAGTAATGCGGCACGGTAACCTTTCTTAATGCGGCTGATTTTTCCGGCACCGAGATTTTGCGAAACAAATGGCGACACGGCATTTCCGATGGATACAAATATCAGTGAAAAAACATTTTCAACCCTCATCGTTGCCGTATAGCCTGCGAGCGCTTGCGTGCCGAAAGGATTTACAACTGCTTGCACAATCATCATACCGATTGATACTGTTGATTGTTGAAGAACAGACGGAACGGCGATTTTAAGCATGGAACGCAGTTCTCTTTTGTCAAACCAACGAAACGGACTTGTGTATTTTCGCATACGATAAAGAAAAATCAAAAGGGAAAGTACGGCAGAGATGCCCTGTGCAATAAGAGTGGCAAGAGCTGCTCCGAATACGCCGAGTTTAAGACCGCCTACCATCCAAAGATCCATAAGGATATTTAAAACAGATGAAAAGATTAAAAGCAATAACGGGATTTTTGATTCACCGATTGAAGTAAACATGGTTGACAGAATGTTGTACATAAACAAAAACGGAAAGCCGGCAAAATAGACACGCAAATAAAGCACCGCATCATCCATTATATCTGCAGGCGTTTGCAGTATGCTCATCATCCAACGAGAGCTGCAAAATCCAAAAACTCCGAGAAATATACTTAGAAGTAAAAAGCTGATTAACGAGGTGGATACGATTGTTTTCATTTTGCCGTAATTATGAGCACCGAAATAACGGCTGACCAGTACACCTGCGCCTACGCCTGCGCCGAGTGCTATGCAAATAAAAACATTCGTAAGTGCAGCACAAGCACCAACGGCTGCAAGTGCAGAGGAGCCGACAAATTGACCGACTATGATTGAATCTGCCATATTGTATACTTGTTGAAAGAAGCTGCCTAAAATCATAGGCATCGCAAAAACAGTCAACGCCTTGAGGGGTGGATCTGTTATTAAATACTCATCCTTTGTCATTTTTTATTCTCCTGAAAATGGGTTACGTTGTTTCTGTGTCCGTTTTTTTAAAAATCGTATCACAAAACAATTATATATATACAAAAAGCCGAACAAGATACAGCTTTCTCAGTCTGCACCCTGTTAGGCTTTCTCTTTTACTGAATAATCGCTCCCTGAGTGAACATAAAAAGTATAGCATTGTCAAAAATAATTGTCAATGAGTTTTAATCCTGATTTTGTGACGACTTGTCAAATAAAAAGCTGCGCTAAACCTTGACACTGCACGCTTTTTCTGCGATAATGTATTATGTATTTATATAACTGTTAAAAGGGGACCTTGTAATGACAGATAACGAAAAACTCGCCGAGCTTTTGTTTCCGAATATAACAAAAACACCCGAGGACTATGAAAAAATATATCCCGAGAGAGGTCTCTCCGATGGAGCAAGAGTTTCAAGATTTGCTCCCAGCCCGACAGGCTTTCTTCATCTCGGCGGACTTTTTGCCGCAATGATTTCAAAGCTCACGACCCGTGCGACCGACGACGGCGTTTTCTTCCTCAGAATTGAGGACACGGATAAGAAGCGTGAGATTGAGGACGGCGTTTCTGCAATTATCAAGGGTCTTGACGATTTCGGTGTAACTCCCGATGAGGGCGTAATGGGCTTTGAGTCGGAGAGCGGAGCATACGGACCGTATCAGCAAAGTAAACGCAAGGACATTTACCAAGCTATCGCAAAGTCGCTTGTTCGTCAGGGCATGGCGTATCCGTGCTTCTGCTCGGAGGAGGAGCTAAACGGAATCCGTGCCGAGCAGGAAAAAGCCGGAACGGATATTCAGGGCTACTTCGGCGAATGGGCAAAGTGCCGCAACCTCACTCTTGAACAGCAGGAGGAGAAAATCAAGGCTGGCTGCTCCTATACTCTGCGACTTCGCTCCCCCGGACAGGCAGACCACAGAATCAAGTTTGACGACATGATAAAGGGCAAGATTGAAATGCCCGAGAATATACAGGATGTTGTTCTTCTCAAGACGGACGGAATTCCGACCTATCATTTCGCACATGCCGTTGACGACCATTTTATGAGAACGACTCATGTTGTCAGAGGTGACGAGTGGATTTCTTCCGTGCCGCTCCATATTCAGCTTTTCAAGGCTTGCGGCTTCAAGGTGCCCAAGTATGCTCATATTTCCCCCATCATGAAAGAGGACAACGGCGGCAAGAGAAAGCTTTCAAAGCGTAAGGATCCCGAGGCTTCCGTTTCGTTCTATTCCGAGAGCGGATATCCGAAGGAGAGCGTTATCGAATATCTTCTGACAATAGCAAACTCCAACTTTGAAGATTGGCGCAAAGCAAACAAGACTGCGCCGCAGAGCGCCTTCCCGTTCAACCTGAAAAAGATGAGCGCAAGCGGAGCACTGTTTGACCTCAATAAGCTTAATGATGTCAGCAAGAATGTTATTTCGCTTATGACTGCCGACGAGGTTTACGACAAGGCAGCGGTATGGGCAAAGGATAACGATCCGGAGCTTTATGATCTTCTCAGCGGAAATGCCGAGTTTGCAAAGGGCATTTTCTCAATCGACAGGGGAACTGCAAAGCCCCGTAAGGATATCGCGAAGTGGGACGAGGTAAAGGATTATGTTTCGTATTTCTATGACGAGATTTACACGCCGGATTACACGCTCCCGGAGAACATAAGCAGGGATGACGCTGTTGCTATCCTTGAAAAATATACTGAGATTTTTGACGCATCGGATGATAAAGATACCTGGTTTGCAAAGATCAAGGAGATTTGCGAGCCGCTTGGCTATACTCCGAACGTCAAGGAATATAAAAAGAACCCCGACGCTTTCAAGGGTCATGTCGGCGATGTTTCGACGGTTATCAGAATTGCGATAACCTCTCGCCGCAACACGCCGGATCTTCATTCAATAATTGCTCTCCTCGGCAATGAAAGAGTTAAGGCGAGACTCATTGAAGCAGCCAAATCATACAAATAATCGGAGGTCACCATGGAAGAAAAGAAAATTTCATCAAATTTTATACATGACTTTATCGACGAGGATCTTGCAAGCGGAGTGAAATCCCGTGTTCAGACAAGATTTCCGCCCGAGCCGAACGGATATCTTCACATCGGTCATGCGAAGGCCCTTTGCATAGATTTCAGCACGGCGGAAAAATACAACGGAATCTGCAATCTTCGCTTTGACGACACCAACCCATCCCGTGAGGACGTTGAATATATCGACGCAATCAAGGAGGATATCAAGTGGCTCGGTTTCCACTGGGATAACGTGTTCTTTGCTTCAAGCTATTTTGATTTTGTCTATGATTGCGCAATCAAGCTTATCAAGGACGGCAAGGCTTATGTTGATGATCTCAGCGCAGACGAGATAAGAGAATACAGAGGCACACTCACCGAGCCGGGCAGGGAAAGTCCCTACCGTAACAGGAGCGTTGAGGAGAATCTCGACCTCTTTAAGCGTATGACGGACGGTGAATTCGGCAACGGCGAGAAGGTTCTTCGAGCTAAGATCGATATGTCATCGCCGAATCTTAATATGCGAGATCCGGTTATCTACAGAATTTCTCATGTTTCACATCACCAGACCGGTGACAAGTGGTGTGTTTATCCGATGTATGATTTCGCTCATCCGCTTTCGGATGCCAAAGAGGGTGTAACATTCTCACTTTGCTCGCTTGAGTTTGAAAATCACAGACCTCTTTACAACTGGGTCGTTGACCAGATCGGCTTTGACGAACCGCCCAGACAGATTGAGTTTGCACGCCTTAACATAAATTATTGTGTTACCAGCAAGAGAAAGCTGCTTGAAATGGTTAACAAGGGTATCGTTTCCGGCTGGGACGACCCGAGAATGATAACTCTTTGCGGTATGAGAAGACGAGGCTACAGCGCTGCCGCAGTCAGGGATTTTATCGACAGGGTAGGTGTTTCAAAGGCGGACAGCACTGTTGACTACGGGTTGCTTGAAGCTTGCGTAAGAGACGATCTCAACGCTAAGGCTCCTCGTGCAATGGCTGTTCTGCGCCCGCTTAAGGTTGTTATTGATAATTATCCCGAAGGACAGAGTGAGGATTTTGAGGTTGAGCTTCACCCCGAGCACCCGGAGTTCGGAACAAGAAAGGTCACTTTCTCCCGTGAACTCTATGTTGAGCAGGATGACTTTATGGCTGAACCCGTCAAGAAATACTTCAGACTTTTTCCGGGCAACGAGGTTCGCTTCAAGAGCGCATATTTTATTAAGTGCAATAGCTACGACACGGATGAAAACGGCAACGTTACATGCCTGCACTGTACTTATGATCCCGAGAGTCGAGGCGGAAATTCCCCCGACGGCCGCAAGGTCAAGGGCACAATTCACTGGGTTAATGCCAACGACTGTAAGCAATGTGAGGTTCGCCTTTATGACAGACTTTTCAGCGCCGAGGAGCCCGGTAAGAACGGCGACTATTTTGACGATCTCAACCCCGACTCACTTGAGGTTATTGAAAATTGCCTGCTTGAGGGCGGATTTGAAAACGCAAAGCCCGGTGACACGTTCCAGTTTATGAGAAACGGATATTTTTGCGTTGATAAAGACAGCACCGAGGACAAGCTTGTATTCAATCGCACCGTTGCTCTTAACTCTTCATGGGGCAAATAAAGGAGCTGAAAACGATGAAAATATTCAACAAAATCGTAGTTTGTTTGGTGACTCTTGCGATTTTCCCTATTATGTATTTTATGAATATTGTCAGAGCTGTTGTTTCAATTTCCGAGGATTCGTCGCTGTATACAATACTCTCAAAGCTCGCCGAGAAAACGGCAAGCAGTGCTATGGAGATCACCTTTTCCGTTAAGGAGATTTTCAAGTACATCAGCGACGGCAGCTTTTCATTCGGCGGAATGAAATTCGACATTTCAAAGATACCTGCCGAGCTTCTCTCAGGCAAGAATTGGGCGATTGCCGCGGGGATATTGATTGTAATTGCGTTGATCATTGCGATAGTTATTATCGGCTGTGCGCTTTTCACGAACGCTTACAAGACCATTACTGCGCTCGGAGCAGGCGGAGCGGTTTGCTGCTTTGCTGCTCTCAGATGCTTTGCCGGATTTTCTTCTCCGTACATAAACGGTTCGGTTGACATCGGCGAGATACTTGCGAATGCCTTTGTCGGAGAGAGTAACAATCTGCTCGGTTCGATAGGCACATCGATTCTCAAGGGTGCAATCTCGGTCGATTCGTTCACACTCGGAAATGCAGTAACGCTCAGCTTGATTTTCTTTATCGGAATTGCTCTTTGGGAGCTTGCGTATGTTGTGACGCTTCCCGAAAAGAAACCGACAAAAGCGAAGAAATAAAATAAATTGATTTCATAACCGCTTGACTTGAAATGAATTGCATTTCAGGTTCGGGCGGTTTACTTTTATGCACGAAACAGATCCGTATACCGCGATATAGATAAAAATATATTAGATAAAGAGTTATTCAATAAATGACTTATTTATTATAGCGATTTTCGTACAAGATAAAATTTGTAGGAAAAAAACAGGCAAAAAAATGAAAAATTGTCGATTTTGAGCCGTTTTGGCAGAATTTAATTCGATAAATGTGTTTACTATTTATTTTTTATGTGATATAATGTTTCAGCATTATAATGTTGTATTGTGGGCTTTCGGAGTGTTAATATTTTAACAGACTGTTTTTATTCCGTTCCGACCGTTCGCATACGGCTAAACTGTTGTAAAGGAGGAACAACTTAAATGCTCAAAAAAATCAGCAAAATCCCGTTCAAAGGAACACCTGAGCAGGAGGCACAGCTTAAAGCAGTAATTGAGGAGTGCAAGGACAATAAAAGCTTGCTCATGCACGTTATGCAGCAGGCGCAGGCTATATACGGATACCTTCCGTTTGAAGTGCAGGCCATGATTGCCGACGGTATGAATGTACCGCTTGAAAAGGTTTACGGAGTATCCACTTTTTACGCTCAGTTTGCGCTTTCCCCGAAGGGAGAGTACAACATCTCTGTTTGTCTCGGTACGGCTTGCTATGTTAAGGGTTCGCAGGAACTTCTTGACAAGATTTGTGAGGAGCTTGGAATCGGAGCAGGCGAATGTTCGGACGACGGTATGTTCTCGGTTGAGGCTTGCCGTTGTATCGGCGCGTGCGGTCTTGCCCCCGTTCTCACCGTCAACGATGAGGTTTACGGAAAGCTTGTTGCAGACGATGTACCCGGCATTCTTGCCAAATACAGAGCATAATTACGGAGAAAAATCATGCGTGAACTGTCATTGAATGTTCTCGATATTGCGCAGAATTCCATTTCTGCCAACGCCTCTTTAATTGAGATTGAGATTATCGGGGATACAGTAAAAAAAGAGCTTCTGATAGGAATTTATGACAACGGCAAGGGAATGACCCCGGAACAGGTCAGAAATGTTCAGGACCCGTTCTTTACGACCAGAACGACAAGAAAGGTCGGCATGGGAATTCCTCTGTTTAAGCTGGCGGCGGAGCAGACGGGCGGAAGCCTCTGCATCGAATCCGAGGTCGGCGTCGGAACAAAGGTCAAGGCGATTTTTAAGACCGACAGCATTGATTACACACCGCTCGGCGATATTGATTCCACTGTTATCATGCTCATCACCATGAACACAGACCGTAATTTTATCTTTCGACTGAAGGTCGATGAAAAAGAATTTACTCTTTCCACTTCCGAGCTTAAAGGAATACTCGGTGACGTGCCGCTTAATGAGCCGTCGGTTACTCAGTGGATTAAAGAGTACCTGCATGAACAAACACAAACTATCCGTGGAGGTGTACTGTAAATGAAATCACTTGAAGAGTTGCTTGCCATCCGTGATAAGGCTAAGGCAGCAATGACAGACCGTGAGGGTACAGGCGACGGAATCCGTGTCGTAGTCGGCATGGCAACCTGCGGAATCGCAGCAGGCGCACGTCCCGTTCTCAACGCATTCGTTGACGAGGTCGCAAAAAGAAATCTTAAAAACGTTACGGTTGCTCAGACAGGCTGCATCGGTATGTGCCAGTATGAGCCGATCGTTGAGGTTTTTGAACCCGGCAAGGATAAGGTAACCTATGTTCAGGTAAGTCCCGAAAAGGTTGCCGAAATCGTTGCTTCCCATATTGTAAACGGCAATCCGGTTGTTGAATACACCGTTGGCGCTGTAGTAAAAGATTAAGGAGGAAAAACAATGTATCGTTCACACGTTCTTGTCTGCGGCGGTACCGGCTGTACTTCCTCACACAGTGCCGAGATCATTGAAAAGCTTGAGCAGGAGCTTAAAGCCAAGGGTCTCGAAAACGAGGTTAAAGTAATCAAAACCGGCTGCTTCGGACTTTGCGCATTAGGTCCGGTCATGATCGTATATCCCGAGGGCTGTTTCTACAGCGAGGTTAAGGTCGAGGACGTTCCCGAAATCGTCGAGGAGCATCTTCTCAAGGGTCGTATGGTCAAGAGACTTCTCTATGAAGAGACAGTTCATCAGGATGATATCAAGCCGCTGAATGAAACCAATTTCTACAAGAAGCAGCACAGAGTTGCGCTTCGTAACTGTGGCGTTATTGACCCTGAAAATATTGAAGAATATATCGCTATGGACGGCTATCAGGCTCTTGCAAAGTGCTTGACCGAGCTTACGCCCGATGAGGTTATCCAGATCGTTAAGGATTCCGGACTCAGAGGCCGTGGCGGCGGCGGATTCCCCACAGGTCTTAAGTGGAGCTTCACCGCTAAGAATACAGCCGACCAGAAGTACGTTGTATGTAACGCCGACGAAGGTGACCCGGGCGCATTCATGGACCGTTCCGTTCTTGAGGGCGACCCCCATTGTATCGTTGAGGCTATGACGATCTGCGGTTACGCAACAGGTGCAACCGAGGGTTACGTTTACGTCCGTGCCGAGTATCCGATCGCCGTTCACCGTCTTGATGTTGCTATCAAGGAAGCCCGTGAAGCAGGCCTTCTCGGCAAGAACATATTTAATTCAGGTTTTGACTTCGATCTTCATATCCGTCTCGGTGCAGGCGCATTCGTTTGCGGTGAAGAGACTGCTCTTATGACTTCAATCGAAGGTAACCGCGGTGAGCCGCGTCCCCGTCCGCCGTATCCGGCAGTTAAGGGACTTTTCGGCAAGCCGACAACAGAGAACAATGTTGAAACATTTGCCAATATTCCGCAAATCATTCTCCACGGTGCAGAGTTCTTCAACTCAATGGGTACGGAGAAGTCCTCGGGAACCAAGGTATTCGCTCTCGGCGGAAAGATCAATAACACAGGCCTTGTTGAAATTCCGATGGGTACAACTCTTCGCGAAATCATTGAGGACATCGGCGGCGGAATTCCGAACGGCAAAAAGTTTAAGGCTGCTCAGACGGGCGGCCCGTCCGGCGGATGTATTCCTGCTTCCCTTATGGACACACCGATCGACTATGATAACCTTACCGCTATCGGTTGTATGATGGGCTCAGGCGGACTTATCGTTATGGACGAGGACAACTGTATGGTTGATATCGCTAAGTTCTTCCTTGATTTCACAGTTGATGAGAGCTGCGGTAAATGTACTCCGTGCCGTATCGGTACAAAGAGAATGAGAGAGCTTCTTGAGAAAATTACCGACGGTAAGGCTACTCTCGAGGATCTTGACGAGCTTGAATCTCTTGCTCATTATATTAAAGACAACTCACTTTGCGGTCTCGGTCAGACAGCTCCGAACCCTGTTCTTGCAACACTTCGTTTCTTCAAGGATGAGTATATCGCTCACATTGTTGACAAGAAGTGCCCGGCAGGCGTTTGTAAGAAGCTTGTTTCCTACTCAATTGAGGCTGATAAGTGTAAGGGCTGTACCGCCTGTGCAAGAAAGTGCCCGGTCGGTGCGATATCAGGTGCAGTTAAGACAGCACATACTATCGACACAAGCAAGTGCGTAAAGTGCGGCGTATGTATGGATACATGCCGCTTCGGCGCAATTATTAAGAAATAAGGAGGATGTCAGAAATGGAAATGGTTAATATCAAAATCAATGGCATGCCTCTGAGTGTGCCGAGCGGAATTACGATTCTTGAAGCTGCCCGCTATGCAGGAATCGAAATCCCGACACTTTGCTACCTTAAGAAAATAAATCAGATCGGTGCATGCCGTATCTGTATGGTTGAGGTCAAGGGCGCAAGAAGCCTTGTTGCCTCCTGTGTTTTCCCCGTAAACGAGGGAATGGAGATCCTCACCAATTCCGACAGAGTTCGTAATTCAAGAAGAACAACTCTTGAGCTTATTCTTTCGACTCATGAGCGCAAGTGTCTTTCTTGCGTAAGAAGCACAAACTGCGAGCTTCAGAAGCTCTGTAAGGAATACGGCGTTGAGAACGAGAGCAAGTTTGACGGCGTTACGCCCGACTATGCTTATGACGATTCAATGCCTCACATGATTCGTGACAACAGCAAATGTATCCTTTGCCGCCGCTGCGTTGCAGCCTGCGATGAGCAGGGCATCTCCGTTATCGGAGCTAATGCTCGTGGCTTTGATACATGCATCACATCTCCGTTTGAGAGAGAAATCAAGGAATTCTCATGTATTGCCTGCGGTCAGTGCATCGTAAACTGTCCGACCGGCGCACTCCGTGAGAAGGACGACACACCGAAGGTGCTTGAGGCTATCAACGATCCCGAGAAGTACGTTGTTGTTCAGACAGCTCCGGCTGTAAGAGCGGCTCTCGGCGAGGAGTTCGGTCTCCCGATCGGAACGGACGTTGAGGGCAAGATGGTTGCAGCTCTCCGCCGCCTTGGCTTTGACAAGGTGTTTGATACCGATTTCTCCGCTGACCTTACCATTATGGAAGAGTCAAACGAGCTTATTGAGAGAATCACAAACGGCGGCGCACTCCCGATGATCACCTCCTGTTCACCGGGCTGGGTTAAGTATTGCGAGCATTACTATCCCGAACAGCTTGACCATCTTTCAACCTGCAAGTCACCTCAGCAGATGTTCGGCGCAACGCTCAAGACATGGTACGCTCAGAAGATGGATATTGATCCTGCTAAGATCGTCAGCGTCAGCGTAATGCCCTGTACCGCTAAGAAGTTCGAGGTTGGCAGAGAAGATCAGAGTGCATCCGGCTATGCCGATGTCGATATATCTATCACAACCCGTGAGCTTGCAAGAATGATTAAGAGCGCAGGAATCAGCTTTAATTCACTTCCTGATGAGACCTATGACAGTCCTCTTGGCGAGGGCTCGGGCGCAGCCGTTATTTTCGGCGCAACAGGCGGCGTTATGGAAGCGGCTCTGCGTACCGCAGTTGAGAAGATTACGGGTCAGGCTCTTGATAATGTTGATTTCACCGAGGTCAGAGGCATGGAGGGCGTCAAGGAAGCCACATACACAGTCGGCGATCTCAGCATCAAGGTAGCCGTTGCAAGCGGCACAAAGAACGCAAAGACGCTCATGGAGCAGATCAAGAACGGTACAAGCGAGTATCAGTTCATTGAGATCATGGGTTGCCCGGGCGGATGTATCAACGGCGGCGGACAGCCGATCGTTTCCGCAGCGGTTCGCAACTTTGAGGACTTCAGAAGCAAGCGTGCTTCCGTTCTTTACAATCTTGACAAGAACAACGAAAACCGTAAGTCACATGAGAATTCGGCTATCAAGCGTGTATATGACGAGTTCTTCGGCGAGCCCGGCAGCCATAAGGCACATGAGGTTCTCCACACAACTTACGTTAAGCGCGGACTTTACAACAACTGATTTAATTAAAAATTGCAGCAGAGATGAGAAATCATCTTTGCTGCTTTTTTCAGTTCTCTCAAAATCAATATAATATTGCAAAACACCCCGACTACAATTGTAATCGGGGTGCAGACTTATAAATTTTAAAAATCAGATATTGCAAATAAGCTCTGAGAGATCTGTGTAGAAATCAAAGAAGCCTTGACGTGAGCCGAACGCCTTTTCGTCTGCGGCATTGCAGAAATCATAGTGGTCGGCACCGTAAATTGTCGGCATAACATACCAAACACCGGGAATTATGCTTCTTGTTTCATCATATGTAATGTGATCCTCGTCAAAAGGATAAAGTGCACTTTTAAGCGGAACAATTCCGTCGTTTGCTCCCCATGACTTATCAATATATTTTCCGCCGATGAACATATTGACCGAAGCTGAAATCAGCGGAGAAGAAATCAAAAACGGCTCAAAAACATCATAATTCTTGTTGAGTTTTGTATAGCCAAGCTTTGTGTCCTCGGTTATGCACGCTGTATATGAAAAATAATAAGCCGATTTGACCGTCTTGATCTTTTTGTTGAGCTTTTCTGCGCCCTGAACGGTGAGGTCATAGCCGCAGTGATCATTTGAAAAGGCAATTTTCATGCACGCAAACGGATTTAATTTTGCTTTTTCTCCGCTTATAGGGTCTTTGGAAATTCCCCATTGGTCAAGCATAAGGTCATTTGCCGATTTTCCGGAAACACATTTTGAATGGAGCATAAATATCATAAGAAAAGCCGGAAGGTAGGTGTCGGCAACATAGTTTGAAGCCGTTGAACCGTTATGCGGGGAGGAGATGGCTGTAATTGAGCGGATGCCCTTTTCGTGACCGCCCTTGAAAAGCTCCGAGCAGTTTTCCGTGGCTGCTTTCATTTCCGTTTCATCGCCGTAAGCAAGCAGCGAAGCCAAAAGCCGTATTGTTTCGCCGCCGAAGGAATGACCGACAAAGTTAAGCGGACTTTCAAGATCCCATGCTTTTCCCATGGTTGCCCTGCCTGTGTAATCTCTGCCGAATCTGTCATGGCCGCATTCTTTTGAGTGCGCCGCACCGTAGTCAACAACAGTGCCGGTAAGCTGTGCATAAAGCTCGCACGCTCTGTCCCATGCGCTGCTGTAACCGCCGACCGTCGGATTGTATACTGTATAACCCTGCGCACGCAGATAAGTCATGACATTATTTTCCGGCTGAGTGCCCCAATACGGTCTGTTCTCTTCCTGCGGTGCACCGTCGCCCCAGCCGCACATTCCGTGTACATAGATGAACGGATAATCGCTTTTCTTTTCACCTTTTGCAAAGCCGACAACGGTGCAAAATGCCATAATACAAAGGCAGAGCACAAGGCTGATGAGCTTTTTAATAAATTTGTTTTTCACAGTTTTCGCCACCTTTTAATCTTATTGATCAATTATTGACCAATTAAAAATTATCATGTTCATTAAAAAAAGTCAAGAATAAAAGTCCGATTAAGAATTATGGTGAGCACTTATTAGACATAATCAGAGAATTGTAATATTTTCAAACGTTTTAAACCGAAAAACCACACCAAAAATCTCCCCGACCACGGATGTAATCGGGGAGATAGCTATATATTTTTTATTTTTCAGCGGCGGCTTCGATTGCTTTGCGGATCTCGTCAGCGCCCTCGCCGTTGGAGGCTGAGAACGGAATGATTTTCACATCGCCGAACTCCGCAAGCTCCGTGTGGATATCCTCCATGCGCTTGGTACGCTCGGTCTTGTTGAGCTTGTCGCTCTTTGTCATAACAACGATGAAATCATAGCCTGCCGACTGCATGAATCGCATCATATCAAGGTCGTCCTTTGTCACCGGATGACGCATATCCGTCAGTTGAACGACAAGGCGGATGTTTCTGTCGGAGGTGAAGTAGCCCTCCATGAGGTCAGCCCAACGCTTTTTTTCGTTGAAATTAACCTTTGCATAGCCGTAGCCCGGTAGGTCAACGAGCTTTATTCCGTCGCAGTCAAAGAAGTTGACCGTGACCGTTTTGCCCGGAACGGAGCTGACTCTCGCAAGATTCTTCCTGTTAAGAATCTTATTGAGCATGGACGATTTGCCGACATTTGAGCGTCCCGCAAACGCAATCTCGATATGCTCGCTCGCAGGGAGCTGTTGAGCTGTGCCGTATGAAGCCTCATATTTTACTTTGTCAAATCTCATTTGTCTATCCTCAGATTCGCATTGCCGTGTAGCCGGAATCTTTCTTCGCTACTGCGGCGATGCTTTTTCTTTCTTTTTCTTCCTTGGGTGTCACAAGTGCAATCTCAAAGACTTCGTCCAATTCAGTGACGGGAACGAATTTTAATGCTGTTCTGACCTTTTCATCAATTTCGTTGAGGTCGGGAACGTTCTTCTGCGGAATGATAACCGTCTTGATTCCCATTCTGTAAGCCGCCATTGTTTTTTCACGCAAGCCGCCGATCGGGAGAACACGTCCTCTAAGTGAAATTTCACCGGTCATGGCTACAAACTGATTAACAGGGGTATTCGTGAGAGCCGAGAGCAGAGCCGTTGCCATTGTAACGCCTGCCGACGGGCCGTCCTTCGGAACCGCACCCTCGGGAACATGAATATGAATGTCCTTTTCTTTATAGAAATTATGATTAACGCCGTATTTGTCGGCCTTGCTTCTGATAAAGCTGACCGCCGCCATTGCCGATTCCTTCATAACGTCGCCGAGCGAGCCTGTAAGCTCAACCTTGCCCGTTCCGTCGAAAACGGCTGCCTCAACCTGAAGCATTTCGCCTCCTACGCTCGTCCATGCAAGTCCGTTTACAACGCCGATTTCGGCTTCTTTATCAACCGAGAGCGGAAGATATTTTTTCGGTCCGAGCAGCTTTTCAAGGTTGGATTCCTTGACGGTAAGCGATTTTGATTCGCCGCCGACAATCTCCGCCGCCGCCTTTCTGCAAAGCGCGGCAATTTTCTGCTCAAGCTTTCTTACACCTGCTTCACGGGTATAGCCGTCAATCAGCGCATAAAGTGCCTTATCGTTTATCTTGAATGTTCTGCCGTTTAGTCCGTGCAGCTTCGCCTGCTTAGGTACAAGATGCTTCTTAGCAATATTAAACTTTTCCTCATTCGTGTAACCCGGCAGCTCAATGATTTCCATTCTGTCGAGAAGGGGAGCAGGGATAGTCGAAGCATCGTTCGCCGTTGTGATAAACATAACCTTGCTCAGGTCAAATTCAAGCTCGATATAGCGGTCAACAAACGTGCTGTTTTGCTCGCCGTCAAGAGCTTCAAGCAGTGCCGACGAAGGGTCGCCCTTGTAGTCAGAGCCGAGTTTGTCGATTTCGTCAAGCAAAATGATAGGATTCTGAGTTCCTGCCTGCTTAACTGCATTTATAATCCTGCCCGGCATTGCGCCGATATAGGTTTTTCTGTGGCCTCGGATTTCAGCCTCATCGCTTGTGCCGCCGAGCGAAATTCTCGCAAAGCGTCTGCCCATCGCCGTTGCAATGCTTTTGGCAATCGAGGTTTTACCGACACCCGGAGGGCCTACGAGGCAAAGCGTCTGACCGTAACAGCCGTCCGAAAGCGAACGCACGGCAAGAGCTTCGATAATTCTTTCCTTGACCTTGTCGAGACCGTAATGATCGCGGTCGAGCACCTTTCTCGCATGAGCAAGGTCAAGCTTGTCCGTTGAATATTTATGCCACGGAAGCTCAAGACAGGTTTCGAGGTAAACTCTGATAACCGTCGCCTCGGGTGACGTTGAGGACATTTTTTCGAGCCTTGCACACTCTTTGAGAAGCTTCTTTTCGGATTTTTCGTCAAGACCGAGTGCAATGATTTTTTCTCTGAATTCGTCACATTCCGCCTGCGGAGAAAGGCCGTCGTTCAGCTCCTCGGAAATGATTTTCATCTGCTCATGCAGATAATAATCACGCTGGCTCTTGTCGATATTCTCCTGAACCTTTTGATTTATCTCGTTTTCGAGCTTCATCAGGTCGCCCTCGTTGGCAAGCAGACAACAGACCTTTTCAAGACGCTTGAGCGGATTGATTTCGTTGAGAATCTGCTGGCGTTTCTTGTATTCAAGCATGATATTTGAACCGATATAGTCGGCGAGTTCGCCCGGGTCGTTCTTTTCCAGCACGTCGAGAATTATCTCGGCAGGCATCTGCGGAACAACCTCGGCATAGTCCTCGAAATAGTCTTTTGTTTGGCGAACAAGTGCAGTTGCATAGTCCTTGTCATCCGATTTGACGCTGATTTCACGGCGGATTTTAACGTCCGTAATCAAATACGGGTCACACTGAAGCATATCAACCATAGTCGCTCTTGTGATTCCGTCAACCGAAACACGAACCGTGTCACTGTTCGGCAGGCGCAGGATATGGCTGATCTTTGCAATTGTACCTATTTTAAAAAGCTTATCAAAGTCAGGCTCATCATCCCTGACGTCCTTTTGAGCGACAAGGAAAATTTGCTGATCATCCGCCATGGCAGCTTTGATAGCATGTAACGAACGGGTTCTGCCGACGTCAAAGGTTATTCCCATACCGGGGAAAACAACCAAACCCCTGAGGGCAACGGTCGGCATGACCCTGTATTCCGATGCTTTATTCAAAAAATCAACTCCGATATTCGTATATATGTTGACATTATACATTAAAAAGAGAACTTTTTCAACCTAAAAACTTTACCAAAGCTGTTGAAAAATAGTGTTTTGAATGATAAAATTAGATATATTATTTTTTCGGAGCGATTTATGGAAAGACATCAGCTAATCGAGCGCAGTATAATTAAGAAATACAGAAAATCAATATGGAATAATTTTGTCGGAGCGATAAAGGATTACAAGCTGATTGAGCCTGACGACAAAATTGCCGTCTGCATTTCCGGCGGCAAGGATTCAATGCTCCTTGCCAAGTGTATGCAGCATTTGCAGAAATACAGCGATTTTCATTTCGATGTTGAATACATTGTCATGGACCCGGGCTACGTCGGCAACAACAGGGCAAAAATAATTGAAAATGCAGAGATTATGGATATTCCGATAAGGATTTACAATTCGCCGATTTTTGAAATGGTCTATGCCGCAGAGGGCGGTTCTCCGTGTTACCTTTGCGCCCGAATGAGGAGGGGATACCTCTATAAATTTGCGCAGGATCTCGGCTGCAACAAAATTGCACTCGGTCATCATTTTGACGACGCTATCGAAACAACGCTGATGAGTATGCTCTACGGTGCGGAGATAAAAACGATGATGCCGAAGCTCAAAAGCACGAATTACAAGGGCATGGAGCTTATCCGACCGCTTTATATGGTCAGAGAAAAGGATATTATCTCATGGGCAAGATACAATGAGCTTGAATTTATCCGCTGTGCCTGCAAGGTTACCTGGGCGAATGAGGAAGCCGATAACGGCTCCAAACGCCAGGAGGTCAAAATGCTCATTAAAAAGCTCAAGGAGGAAAACGACAACGTGGACATGAACATTTTTAAAAGTGTTCACAATGTCAACCTTGCAACGATAATCGGTTACCGTGACTGCGACGGCGGCGAGCTTCACTCATTTACGGAAAGCTATGATAAGTGAGGTATGTCTATGATTTTTATTGAATATCCTAAATGCTCAACCTGCCAAAAGGCGAAGAAGTGGCTCGGCGAGCATAACATTGATTATGTTGACAGACATATTAAAGAGGAAAATCCAACCGCCGATGAGCTTAAGGCGTGGGTCAAGGCAAGCGGTATTGAGATTAAAAAGCTGTTTAACACAAGCGGCATGCTCTACAAGTCGCTGAATCTTAAAGAGAAGCTTCCGACCATGACCGACGAGGAGAAGTTTGACCTGCTTGCAACGGACGGAATGCTGGTAAAAAGACCGCTTATCATTGACGGCAACACCGTCCTGATCGGATTCCGTGAGGCAGAATGGAAGAAACATTTTGATATTGAGTGAAAAATTTAAAAAAACACTTGATTTTCATTTTGCGTTCGGGTATAATAGTAAAGCTATGTAGGAGCACGATTTCCAATCGTGTAACATCAATTAAATAGTGAAAATGAATTTGGAGAGTTGTCCGAGCTGGCCGAAGGAGCACGATTGGAAATCGTGTAACAGGTCAAAGCCTGTTCGAGGGTTCGAATCCCTTGCTCTCCGCCAAAACGAAAAGCAGGTCGCAAGGCCTGCTTTTTGCATTGGCAAAAATAAACAAAGGGATTCGAACAAGGAGGGAGCAGACTTGTCTGCGGAAGAAAACAGTCCGGTGGACTGTTTTCGCCGACGTGGTCAAGGAGCGAAGCGACGCGAAGGTGCACGGGAGTGCGCCGAAAAAATCCCTTGCTCTCCGCCAAAACGAAAAGCAGGTCGCAAGGCCTGCTTTTTGCATTGGCAAAAATAAATAAAGGGAATCGAACAAGGAGGGAGTAGACTTGTCTGCGGAAGAAAACAGTCCGGTGGACTGTTTTTGCCGACGTGGTCAAGGAGCGAAGCGACGCGAAGGCGCACGGGAGTGCGCCGAAAAAATCCCTTACTCTCCGCCAAAACGAAAAGCAGGTCGCAAGGCCTGCTTTTTGCATTGGCAAAAATAAATAAAGGGAATCGAACAAGGAGGGAGCAGACGTAGTCTGCGGAAGAAAACAGTCCGGTGGACTGTTTTTGCCGACGTGGTCAAGGAGCGAAGCGACGCGAAGGTGCACGGGAGTGCACTGAAAAAAACCCTTGCTCTCCGCCATAAAGCCCACCGTAATGTTGATAGAATTATCGTGGACTTTTTTCATGCCCGAAAGCCGCTTGAAAGGCAGGCTCACATAAGGATACTTTCAAAAAGTGACCGATTGAGATCAGTACAACGCCACAGAGATTTAAACCTCTGTGGCGTTGTGCTTTTTATAGCTAACAGGAAAATGATTAGAAAAAATTTTGATCTTTGATTAAGGTTGCGGGCGTAAAAGTTACTGCAAAGTGATTTATTCTACAATGGCGGCGTCCGTCAGTCTGGAATAGTGAGCAGTATATTTCCGTAAAAACAGCAAAGCCGCCCGGTTTCGGACGGCAAATTGGCACAGGCTGTGTTTTATATTCCCCAAAGCAACATGCCGAGTGCGGCAGAAAAGAGTATCATTATAATCGGCGACGGTGCAGTTTTTTTGATTCTTTTATATCCGAAATGTGTCAGCCACAGAATGGCAAAGACCAAAATGGATTTAGGATCCGGAACAAGTGCCGAATGAATATCCGTAAAACCAAGCAATGTTGATATGGCCATACCGATTGCCGTAGCGAGAATCATTGCGATAACGCAGGGGCGGACGCCGGAGAGAAAAGCGTTGACACCGGCATATTTCATCAGGTTTTTGAGTACCGCCGCAATTAAAAGTATAATAACGAAAGACGGAAGAACAACGCCGAGCGTAGCAAGAAATGAGCCGAGAATGCCACCTTGCGTGGAACCTATAAATGTCGCCATATTAACGGCAAGCGGACCGGGCGTTGATTCCGAAACGGCAATGAAATTTAAGAATTCGCTTTCCGTTAGCCAGCCGTTTGAAATGACTGTTTCTCTTACAAGGGAAACCATTCCGTATCCGCCGCCGAAGGAAATGGCTCCGATCATTAAAAAATTCAGGAATAATTTCAGGTAGATCATTGTTTATTTCCGTTTCCTTTCCGCAGTTTTTTCAGGAAGAAAATCGCAAGTCCTGCTGTACCGCAAATCAGAATATAGTAAACGGAAGAAAAAGAAACGGCGAAAACAGTGCACGCCAGCATTGCAGCAATGACCGACAGCAAAATGACCGTGTTGAAGGCATTTCTTTCAATGGTTTTCAGCATTTTCAGCCCGGCAGAGGAAATCAGATAGATCACACATACCTGTATTCCGCGGAAAGCACGGGAAACCCATGTAAGGCTTAAGAATTGATCAAAAAACAGTGAGATGCAAAAAATTACGGTAAACGAAGGAATACAAACCGCCACGGTAGCCGCCGCAGCACCGAACAAGCCTGCAATTTTATAGCCGATATATGTGGCGCTGTTGATTGCAACCGGTCCGGGTGTAGACTCGGCAATGGCTACCATATTCAGAAAGTCGTCCTTTTCGATCCACTTCTTGCGCTCTACAAATTCGTTTTCAAGCAGCGCAATCATAGCATATCCGCCGCCGAAGGTAAAGGCGCCGATTTTAAGAAAGGTGAGAAACAAAGTCCACACTTTTTTCATTGCCGCACCTCCTGTCTTTTATGAATAATAAAAAGTATAATGATACCGAGAATAATCTGAACTGCCCCAAATTGTGCAGACAGTATAAAAAGACCCTACTCGATGTAGCAGAATAAAAATTAAGCAACAAACTGATTTCGTTTTTCAAGCGGAGTCAGTTTTGTTTTAGTTTGAATACGGTAGTTGTTGTAGAAGTTGATGTATTCGGATATGATGAGGCGAGCCTCGTCATATCCGGAAAGTTTAACTCTGTGGATACATTCCGTTTTGAGAATTGAAAAGAAATTTTCGGCTAAAGCATTGTCATATGGGTTACCACGCCTTGACATTGACGGCGTAATCTGTACATCAGATTTAATCAGAGCTTCCTTAGAAAAGTATAAAAATTTTACAAAAATTATAACACACCGCATTATGAAAAACAATCACCTATTTTAAAAAGTTTCTTTAGCCATGAGCAAAACGTCAAAAGTGTAGATATATCAACGCTTTTCGGGCATGGCAAGCCCGATTTATCACTCCAAAATATAGAAAGCAACCACCTAATATGGTATAATTTAATTGTAGAAAAACCAACCAAGGAGGCGGTTGCTATCTATCGTCAGGAAATTTTGCAAGACATTTGTCTTTTCACTTCACAGCCTAAAGCTAAGTTTTACGATAACCTTTTTTTGAATCTCGAATTACCCGAAAATTTCTGCAAAGGTAACACTACAGGTTGCAAAGGATTTCCTAAATATGCCTTGCTATGTGTCTTCGTTGTTATGAAATGTGAAGGCTTTTCTCAAATAACTGGAAAAGTCAAGGCACAGCTTGAGCAGCTCCGATCCACAAAGGCAGCACGGGAAGCCCAGGCAGATGCCATCGGAGCTTTCATGTTCGAGATGCAGGAACTGGACATTCTCACCGAGTTTGACGAAAAGCTCTGGTTGACAGTCATTGACACGGTAACGGTCCACACTGACGGACGGATGGCCTTCAAATTCCGAGGTGGTAAAACGCTCACTTCTTAGTGACAATTCTCTAAATATGCCGTATAATCGGTATATACCGGAAAACAAAGGAGGACGTGTCCATGCCAAGACCGCCACGGTGCCGTCGGATTTGTGGCGCACCACAAGTCGATACCTTCTGCCCCAACGGGTGTAAGGATGCCGAGCCGATCCTGCTGACGCTGGACGAATACGAGGTCATTCGGCTGGTTGACTTGGAGCAGAAAACCCACGAGCAGTGTGCCGCGCAGATGGATATTTCCCGTTCTACCGTGCAGGAGATTTACGAAAGCGCACGGCGCAAGATTGCAGCGTGTCTTGTCCACGGGAAACCGCTGCACATCACCGGGGGAAACTACCGCATCTGCGGAGGACAGGAGGCAGCCCACTGCGGCCGCTGCTGCCGGACGCAGAGAGCCAACACAGAAAAATCCAATAAAAATTGCAAAGGAGAATCCATTATGAAAATTGCAGTTACCTATGAAAACGGTCAAATCTTTCAGCATTTCGGCCATACCGAACAGTTCAAGCTTTATGAAGCTACGGACGGCAAAATCATTCATGCGGAAGTCGTTGATACCAACGGCAGCGGTCACGGCGCACTGGCAGGCTTCCTGATGCAGCACGGTGTGGACACTTTGATTTGCGGAGGCATCGGCGGCGGTGCGCAGGCAGCACTCGCCGAAGCGGGTATCAAGCTCTACGGCGGTGTCAGTGGGGACGCTGATGCGGCGGTGAGCGCATTGCTCAACGGAAGTTTGGGCTACGATCCCAATGTTCACTGTGACCACCATGACCATGAGCACGGCGAAGCTGGTCACACCTGCGGTGACCACGGCTGCGGCAATCATAGCTGCCATTGATATGGAACGCACACTGACACAACTTCCGTTCTGGTCATCCTTGACCGAACGCGAAATGGACACGATGCGCCGAAGTGCCTTTGTCCGTCATTATGAAAAGGGCGCGTTCGTACACAGCAACGACGTCGAATGTCTTGGAATGCTGTTCGTCCTTTCCGGCGAGATCCGCACCTATCTTCTCTCAGAGGAGGGGCGGGAAGTCACATTGTTCCGTCTGTATCCGGGCGAATTATGCGTGCTTTCTGCCTCCTGCGTGATCAGTCAGATCACCTTTGATACGCAAATGACCGCAGGAATGGATACGGAAGTTCTGATTATCCCTGCAAATGTCATCGCTGCGCTCAAGGAGCAAAATCTTCATGTCCGCTGCTTCCTCTATGAATTGGCAACGAAACGTTTTTCTGATGTGATGTGGGCGATGCAGCAGATCATGTTCAAGGGGCTGGATCGGCGGCTGGCAGAATTTCTCCTTGCCGAAGCGGAGCGTACCGGCTCCGACACGATACGCATGACCCATGAGCAGATCGCCTAGCACATCAGCTCGGCGCGGGAGGCGGTGGCACGGATGCTTAAAGGCTTCTCGGAGGACGGGCTTGTGGAACTAAGGCGAGGTGCGATTACGCTGCGGGATAAGAACAGACTTAATCGCCTATAATAAAAAGAAATGTGACCTTGTCACAGAAAGAAATCATAAATTTGGTACAATAAAAGCAGAAAAGCTGAAAGGAGCATCGACCATGAAGGAAACGAAATACGCAGGTACTTAAACCGAAAAAAATCTGATGGCTGCCTTTGCCGGTGAGTCCGAGGCACGCAACAAGTACACCTATTTTGCATCCAAGGCCAAGAAGGAAGGCTACGAGCAGATCGCGGCGCTGTTCCTCAAAACCGCCGATAACGAGAAGGAACACGCCAAGCTGTGGTTCAAGGAGCTGAACGGCATTGGTGACACCGCCGAAAACCTTCTCTCCGCCGCTGAGGGCGAGAACTACGAGTGGGCGGGATGTGCGGGAATACAGCTACGACAGTTTGATCCGCAATTTCTCCTTCGTGTTCCAGCGGGTCTATCTGTTCTCTGACACGATTGCCAACAATATCCGCTTTGGAAAGCCCGATGCCTCCATGGAGGAGGTGCAGGCCGCTGTAAAGAAGGCGCGGTGCTACGACTTTATCATGGCACTGCCGGACGGCTTTGATACCGTCATCGGTGAGGCAGGCAGCTCGCTCTCCGGCGGCGAGCGCCAGCGCATTTCCATCGCCCGGGCGATTATGAAGGATGCGCCCATCATCATTCTCGACGAGGCAACCGCCAATGTGGATCCGGAGAATGAAAAGGAGCTCATGGAGGCCGTTTCCGAGTTGACCCACGACAAGACAGTCATTATGATTGCCCACCGGCTGAAAACCGTGCGCCATGCCGACCAAATTTTTGTTGTCGATCACGGTGAGATCGTTCAGCAGGGCACCCATGACGAGCTGGTTGCTGTTGACGGGCTCTACCGCCGCTTCGTGGTGGAGCGGCAGCAGGCCGCCGGGTGGAAGGTCTGATTTCACTTTGCATATTATTCAACAAAGCCCGTACCAGTTAAACTGATACGGGCTTTGTTATGCTCCGCGTTTATCCGCCCCCCTAACGCTAATAACACAGCATCTGCAAGGAGCAGAGAGGCACCTTGCCGCCTCTCTGCTCCCTCACTTGCTTGTTTATTTTTGGGTATTTTCTTCATCGTCCAGCAGGTCGGTCATATTCCGCAGGCTGATGCCCAGGGTGGACCCGTTGTGCAGCAATGCCGAG